>Ga0193742_1001287_pt1 | contig 15255 bp, 17 predicted proteins | sample L2c1metaG_FD_165511 | JGI IMG/M metagenome (GOLD analysis project Ga0193742, IMG submission 165511) | Soil microbial communities from a riparian zone of the East river system, Colorado, United States - L2c1 | ecosystem: Environmental > Terrestrial > Soil > Riparian zone | place: USA: East River... | reverse complement strand
TAGCCCGCGCTGTATGCCTCGCTGCGGTCGTCGAGTTGACTCGGGTAGACCCAGCTACCTTCGACCCCCAGCAGTGCTGAGAGGCTGTCCAATCCCTTAAACCATTGGCTTCAAAGGCTCGCTCAGCCACTACCAACTGCTCAGACTTAGTGGCTTGGATCGCTCGTGGTGCGAACTGGGTTCCACCAAAGTGACGCCACGTTCCATTGACGAACTGTAGATACCCACTGGCAGTAGAGTTCACATCGGATTGGTTTTCGATGTTGCGATCCCCAGACTCACATTCAATGATGGGTTCCCAACCACCAGGTGGACCTGCTACTGCAACTTGTGGGAGCATCGAGCTACCGCTATATGCGATGGCAGTTGCTCCTAGAATTGTCGCCGCATTCCGCGCCTTGTGAGTCGGCTTGCGGTGTCGTCCTTTATAACCCATTTCGCCTCCTATTTAGGGATGCGGACTGGACCTACGCCTCTTAGGCTTGATTGATTCCACGTCTTTCAATAAGGCCCTTAACTTTGCGATTGCCTCCTGGTAATTCCTACTGGGTTCTGGCATAACAAGCCATACATAGAAGCACCGAGTGCAATAGACGTATGGAAGAGTCCCATCATCGGGACCTAGGACATCAACTGAAAGAGTAGATGTATCCGAGTTACCAAACATCTTACTGACGTTAGGCACGTGGCCGTCTCTTGCACAGTCCTCAATATGAACTGCATCTCGCATCTCATCGGTTAGCTCAATAGCCATTCTAGTCCCTGCTCTAAATGTAGATCATCCAGTTGACAGCCTTACTTGACTGTCTCACATCGAGTGCAGTTCCTCCACCAACTGAGGTTTCACCTAAGACAAGTTCGTGCCAGTGATCGGCCTGTGTACCAACACTTGTGTTAATACTGTGGGTGTGGCTACCAACTGATTGTCTTACGTCGTGGGCCACGTTAGCAATACCACCAGGAGGGGCACCGTTCGTTAGAACGTAACCACCACCAGGAACGTGGTTATCGTGCCCGCCGCCAGATCCTGTACCTGAGTTAATGTTATGCCAGTGAGAACCTGCATAGTCTGCATGGCCGTTAACATTGTGATCGTGGGCAGGAAGGTTGGCAATAGAGATTGTCTTAGTGTCAGTGCCAACCTCAGCTCCTACTGCGTTCACTCCCCCAGCGCCAATAATGGTTCGCCCTGTGAAATTAGGAAGTCCAAAGTTGGTAACTCCATCACCAGGACCAAACAACCCCACAGTGAACAACCCATTATCGGTGGCAAACTGGAATAGAACAGGGTAATCGGCACGTAGGACTACCTGTCCCACCATGAAGAGTGTATTCGGTTTGGGAGTTGCCCGAATGGTTGGCTCGATATCTCCCGTTGGTCGTCTGGCTACACGCACCATAAGGGTGGATTCAAGGTCAGCTAGCCTAGCCTGTAGATCCACAACGGCTGCAACCAAGTCGTCTGGACTTCTAGTTTCGGTCATTTATCCTCACACAAAGGAAGCACTGACGCTTTCATTCATGTTTTCGTCAACGCTAATGTCACGTGCAAGCAGTCGGAATGCTCCCTGAATGTCCAGCTCGTTATGCAGGTGATAAGAAACAGTATCACCCACATCGTAAGAGTCAAGGTCTGAGTCGGGAGTCACACGGACATTAGGTCCAGGAATCCACAATGTCTCTCGACGCGCATTGAGCATTGACTGAGTGTGTTGGTCATTCTGAGCCTGAGATGTAACGTCACGGAAGCTACCTGTAAGACCAACCCTACCGAACTTCACCATGAGTTCATCATTAGTGAAGCTTGAGTAGTAAGTGTCAGCTTGATCCTGCCCGCTGCCAGTACCTACACCAGCAACCTCTGTTGCCAAATCGTTGGGCCCAATAGAGAAGACAATGTTGGTGTCTGTTACGTTGCGGTCGTCAAAGACAATCGCTTCCGGTCCGGCAGCGTCATCAGACCTATCGACACCTCTATGTGGGAAGTGTAGTTGGAGAGCACGAGTCACTGGGTCAATGGAGATATCGAATCCGTTAGCTGCGTTGCTCATGTCCATGACGCGGTCATAGACCATGTTTTGCTCATTACGAACGAACGTCATGTCGAATGTCACACCGGAGACACCAACGTTGGCGGTGTCAATTCCAAAGTTGGCGTAGGAAACGTTCTGCCATTGGTCAACCAAACCTTTAACAATGGTGAACTGGTCACTGTTCTTGTAGACGAGATCGGCCCGCACAAACATCCATTGGAGATACGCTAGAGAACCATTAGCACTGAGGTTTAGATTGTCCCCCTGCATTCCCCCACCAGCCATAGGACCGGCAAAGACACGCTTACCATTGCGATACAGCCACAACTCTGTTGGAATTTCAGAGGGAGTGCGGAGACGTTGCTTCATTCCCTCAGTGAGAGTAGAGACCTTGATCGTAGCGTCGAGTGTGTCGGGGGTGGAGAGCTTCTGCCCATACTTAATATCCGTCCAGGGCAGAGATTCAATTTCGAAGAAAGTGGGAGGGCCGGACGGCTGAGGAATTCTTGCAGCCATGACCAAGTCATAGCTAACTCGTAGCTTCGGTCTAACAAGGATCTGAGTTGTTAGGGCTGTAGTGAATAGCGCTACATTGGCTGTACCGAATACAGTCGGATGGATAATGCTATTCGCTGTAAGAGTACGTGGTCCACGAGTGATATTCGCAGTACCAAACGTGGTTCCCTTGGGAGGGATACCTACAGGCGCTAGTACAGATTCGATAATGGAGGCTGTACCGAACCTAGGAAAAGGCTCGGGGATACCCTCTGTAGTTAAACTAACAGCTCCCACACCGACAATAACGATACCCATTGGGTGATCGTGTGGAATGCCGTCAGGGTGGATACCACCATCAGCAACAGTCTGACCGAATGCTAAGGCTGATGGGATACCAGTAGGTTGGAGAACTTGTGCAACCGCAGCAACACCCATAGGATGAGTGTGCTCGATCCCACCAGCGTCAGTGAGACTTACTGGGCCTGGTGTGACGGTGGGGTCACCAATTGCGATACCACTACCGATACCAATAGTGGTAAGAACAGTGCTGGAAGGCTTAAGGGCAATGAGCCAACCAGTTTGATGATGAGAAGATGATGAAGTACCGGTGACGTTACCAGTGTTACTAGCGGTAGGCCATTCACGGGTAGCAATACCCGTGAAATCTGCGTCAACCCTTTCGGTGAATCCAGTTGGTGGGGTCCAGGTGACGTCGGTCCAGCTAGTCCCTATCCAAACAAGAAGTCTTTCGATTCCTGTCGTGGTGACAGCGACGGCGGGGGTGACAGTACCATTCGACGAACGACCATTGGTATCGGTAACGTCCCATGGATTACCAGTGGCTACAACACCAGTAAAGCGTACAGCAACACCAGCGCGAAATGCAGCTCCAGACCAGGTTAGGGTATAGCTACCTGATTCAGCTCCAGTAGCCCTCTTCCAAAAGATACGACTGTATTGAACGCTTCCTGTTGTGGAAGCAGTAGGGGCTGTCTGAGGGATCTCGACGAATCCAGTAGGAGGTGTAACGGTAGCTGTTGATTCAATATAGAGACAGAGCAGGATAATGTGACCTGCTGCAATACCCGAGGGTACAGGAAGAACAACACTGGTACCGGTACCACCAGGATTGTAATAAGTACCCGCAGCTCCCCAAGCAGGTGCCGCCATACTTCACCTCCTTTCGATAGTCTCCCTTCGATTTAGAGGTTGAAGATTTTGTTCGATCCGTTGTCCCACGTAACGTTGATGTTACCGCCGTTAGGAGTAACAGGGAGACCACTAGCGTCACGAATATCCGCAATGAGCCTCTGCAAGTTGGAGGCGACATCAGCACCGCCACCTACAGCAGACGACTGGTAGATGATGAGCGCGTTACAAGCGGCACCAGTCGGTACAGCGGAGAACACCACGTCGTCAGCATCAGCAATACCATTTGTTACAACGGGGTTGGTGAGCGTAGCAGTAGCGACAAGGGTGCCACCATTGCTTGTGACGTCAGACATGAACTTATGCGAGGCACTGAACGTGTAGCCACGAACAAGAGCCACCTTAATGGTGGCACCATTCCAGTCAATCTCAGCCGCGAGGAAGCCCTCACGCCCAGGGTTAAAGAGATTGTCAGCCATTGTTAGCCACTCCAAGTATGCCGGTACTCGATGATTGCCTTAATTGGCGCTCCCGCTGGGATGGTTTCCATCGTGAGCACGTTGTAGCCACCCAGACCAGTGGGGTCAGAACTGATAACGAAAGGGTCTCTAGGAAGCTGCCAAGCGCCATAGCGTGGCTCACCATCAAGGGTGATAACCGACCTTGGAGCAGCGGTAATACGCGCTTCCATGTCAGCCACAACGGTGCTACCAGCAGGAAGCACCAGTTCTAGGTTCAGCGCTCCCAGTGTGCTTCTATTGCTGATCTGAACACTGGTTACAGTTACACCGTTGATAGGATTCTGGATGGTGATAACCGGATAGGCATCGATGTTACCGATATTGCTAACGTTCTTTTCTGTCGGAGTTAACGCACCGACAGGAGTGTTAGGTAGCTCAACCCTATTGATAACAGCTGAATAGTGTCTCGGGTCGGCAGCTCGGAAAGTAATTTCCTGCTTAGCGTAAGACTGATTCGTAACACTGTTACGCACACGAGGTAGAGCAGTGGGGCGAATCCGAATCATCTTTGGAGGCTGAGTAGGGTGCCTCCAAATCATTTCAAAGTCTTCATCTCGCCGGGGAACGAGAGCGCGATAGAGCCTGTCCAGGAACAATTCAATCTGCTCTTGGTTGCGACCAACGTTAATTCGCATCGTGAATTCACGAGCAGTCTCAAGGTCGATGCCACGAATAGAACCGTCACCGCGAGGAATGTCAGAGTCAGACGTACGGACATTCCACCCATTGAGACCGTCCGTGCCTTCTACTTTGTACTCAGTGCCCGAACCAATGAGGAATCCGCTGTACCCACCCAACCTGTATTGATAGTTGAAAGGTGCAATACGAGCGATCTTACCTTCCACAGGGTTGGAAGACATAGGGAACTTATAATTGGCAGCCGTAGCTCGTAGAGGACCGAACGCAGAGAGCTGCCCTCTACCACTCTGAGCGAAGATAGGAATCTCTGTGTTAAGAGAAGTCAGTTTCTTGGGTCCGAGTGAGCCACCCTTGAAACAGATGACGAAACATATCCACCTACGTGTAGTAGACAGATAGGCAAAGAACGAGAACGCTTGAATGATAGTGGTGATGGCCTGATGGATCGTTAGTCGAGAACGCTCCCAGTCTTCGTTGTCCCTACTTCCCTTATCACGGGGACTAGTGGATTCAAAGAGCCTAACGAGTCCACCAATGAATCCACCTTGCGCAGCAGAGGCATATTGGTTGGCGACGATGGCGAGAACGAGAGAGTCGGACTGCCCGAGGTTACCCGTAGAGCCACTTCGTACGTACCGAGATTCGTCAGCAAAGGTGATGATGCGGTCTAGAGCATTGGCCTGTGCAACGCCGCTATACTCTAGAGCACGCAATTGGAGAGACCTATACGTCTTACCCCAAACAGACACACTAACAGATGTGGTGGCCGGAGCATTTTCTCGGTACCACGCGGTGAGTTGAATGTCTCGCAGCCCACGAGTCTTAAGCAGAACGAAGCCAGAAACGGGAGGAATCTCATAGACCGGCATACCACCAGCAGCCACCAGGGAAAGAACAATGAGACTACCCGGCTTGGTAGGCCGCTCAAAGGTCACCTTGGCCGTGTAGGACTCACCCTTAATGACTGTGACAGAGGCGGACTGCTCTAGCTTCGCTGGCATTTAATCAGTCCCAAACCATTACGAGTTGACCAATATCAAACTCAACAGGTGTGTTACCATTTTGCACAGTGATTGGCACATCGAGTTGGTGAGTGTACTCTGGAATACCACCAGTAAGAGTCGTGAACCAACCATAGTCAGTGAGCAATCCCCACAGACCCGAAGGGTTAGCATACGTAAACTTAGCCCCGTTAGCCTTTGTAGTCACGCCCAGAGATGTGACAGCGAGTTGGAAGTTTGTAAAGTTGTTGAGAACAGTAACTCGGCCATAACCTAATCCAACAGGTTCGGTGAAGTTCGTACCGTCCTCATTGGGAGTGGTCTTGGACAGACCAAGATACCAAGTGGTGGGAGCGTAAACAATTGTGCTAACAGTGATGTTGCCAGCACCGAATTGACTATCCGCGATAAGTCTCTCGCGTGCGTCAGTCGCCATCATATGTCCTAACGTCGTCCGAGTCGCAATGCGAGTGCGTCACCATGAGTAGTCGCCTTACCATCCTTGTCAACGTTGACGGTAACGTCGAGCTTCTTTCGGTCGAGAATTTCAATCAACTCATCGAGTTTGCGCAGGATATTGGCGTCATCTGTCGACACACGATCCGACATGACTGCATCCCACTGCGCCTTAGTGAGAACAGCCTCGGGTTCACCAGTTCCATTGAAAGCGGAAGTCGCTCCTGGGTTGAGCACTCCACCACTATCAAAGTCAAGCGCACCCGCAACTGCACCAACACCAACGTCAATGATGTTTCCAATAGTGCTAATGGCACTGGTCATCATCTTCTCAAGCTTGGTACGCGCACCATCAATTACCTTGGTAATGAGTTGCGCAGGAATGTCGAGCATTCCAGCACCAACGGGACCAGCAGCACCAGGAATGGAAGTTGGAATTAGTGCCTTGAACAGAGCCTCAACTTGAGGTCCAATGATGGACCACCAGGAGACAGGTTCGGCAGCAGCACCACCAACGAATTGTCCACCCACTTGCGGGAGCGACATGTGACCGGAGAACATGCCATCGGTAGCACCACGTCCATTACCCATTCGGACGCCTGCGCCACCAGAGGATTCAATATTGGTTCCAGCAAGCGTACCCGCCATGTGACCAGGATTGCCCTTGAAATAACCAACACCGAACGCGGAATTAAGACCAGGAGTCCAGCCACCCCATGGAGCGCTACCGGTAGAGCCAAGTCTAGAGTGTGGTCCTCGACCCAACATGACGTTAGTGACGGCTGAGATGATGCCAGAACAGTCATATCCACTAGGGCCAACTCCACCCCACTGGTAAGGCTTGCCGACCTGAGAGCGAGCGAAGTTGAGACCAGCATCGATCTGCCCACCCACAGCGTATCGCGGGTAAGCATTGGGGTTGTTGCCACCGCCCGCAGCAACTACAGCCTCAGCTTGACCATTTCGCAATGCTTCAAGGAAATGGTAGTGGCGCTGTGCAATAGCGGCAGGGATGATGTACTCACCATTGGAGACCATCGCCAGGATGGAATCCGAAGTACCACTACCGGGACCGCGAATAGCACCACCCTGAGCAAAGCTGGGAAGCTCCCCCACTCGACCAGCGATACCGGGAGCGCCAACCCAGCCCATAACGGTATTCCAGCCAGCTAGGATACCATCGTTGATGACCACCCGAATGACCCAGTTGATCGGATCACGGAACATATTGCCAATCGCACGGAATGCGCTACCGATCTTGGCTACCGCATCCCGAGTAGAGGTCTCAAGACCCGTTAGGAAGCCATTCCAACCACTGGTAATGTTGTTCCAAATATCCCTAGCGGTAGTCTCAACGTTACGCCAGAACGCATTCCAGCTACCCTCAACCTCAGTCTGTCGACCATCTTGCTCAGTGCGAACGCCACCCCAGAAACCAACCCAAGCATTGCTCTGCTCACGAATCCAGTTACCAAGAGTGAAACCGAGATTGCCCCAGAAATCTCCCCAACTCTGGGTAGACTCCGCCTCACCCGTATCTTGGGTTGCCTGCTGAGAACCCCAGTATTCATTCCACCAGGTCTTGAGGTCGTTCCAGATTTGTGTTGCCTTAGTGAAGACACCATCCCAGAATTCGTTCCACTTACCGTTGAAGGCGTCGATCTCCGCTTGAAGAGTGGGATCGATATGTGAACGCCAGAAATCACTCCACCAAACACCGAGATCATCCCAGACTTGCTTAGCCTTGGTACCGACGCCATCCCAGAAGATATTCCAAGACTCTCCAACCTTGGCAGACTCGGTTGCGAACCATTCTCCAATGGTGCCCCAGAAGTTGATCCAACCGGTCTCCATTTCCTTCATCTTCTGGTCGGCACCAATTTGCCGATCAATCCACCATTGATTCCAACTTGCTGCTACAGCTTCACCATCTTGGCCCATACCATCGAATAGGCCAACCCAGAACTCGTGCCAACCTGTACTGATTCCCTCAGTAACTTCATTATACTTAGTGTTTAGCCCAGCCCAGAAGTCATCCCACTCAGTCTTGATCTTAGGAGTTTCCCCTTCAAGGACAGCACCGACACTTCCCGGTCCAGTCCAGAAATCATCCCAGCGGGACTTAAGGTCATCCCAAATCTCGATGGCCTTAGTGGAAACAGCATCCCAGAAGATTGCCCACTCAGTTTCAATGGTTTCCTTCTCAAGACCCAACATCGTGTTGAGTCCATCGAGGAAGGTTTGCCAAGTGGAGTTCATGGGAGTAATGAAGTAATCATTCCACCATGTACCGAGAGTGTTCCAAGTACCTTCCCAAGCAGCCTTAAACTGAGGACCGAAATCGTTCTGGAAGTAGTGGACGATATCGGACATCTTCACGCCGAAGATGGAAAGAATTGTGTTGAGGGCACCCTCGCCGATATTCTTAAGGCCCTCCCACATCAACCGCCAGTCAAGGGTGAGAATACCCGCGACGAGTTGAAGAACACCGGTGAGAGTTTGGAGAAGGCCCGAGATCATCATGATAGCTGCGCGGAAAGTTTCGACAAGCTCAGTGCCGACAACGCGCATTAGCCATTCAAGAATGGGTGCTACAGCGAAATAGAACTTCTCGAATGCAGGTAGGAATTCGGTCTCGAAGAAGGACTTCAAATCGCGTACTGCTGGCAATACCTTATCTTGTAGCTCATGCCAGAAGTCGCGGAAGACTGGAATGAACCTAGTCTGAATGTCAGACCAGATACGGTCAATCATCTCACGTAGAGGCTGTGAACTCTTATACAGCTCTGTAAAGCCAATAGCGAGAGCAGTTACAGCGCCAATGGCAAGGGCCACTTGAGGACTCGCGCCGAAGATCATCGCTGTAAAGATAGCCGAGATGCCCATTGCGATAGCAGCAAGCCATTCGGGTGGGAGCTTGTTCAAACCCTGGAAGATAGCAGTAAGAACTCCGAGAACGACATTACCGATAGGAGCAAGAGCGGTAGCAAGGTTGAAGAGGAACTTCACAACCTCTACCAAGAACCTCCACACCTGAGTGAGAGATTCCTTGACCAGTTCCAACCACCTATGGAACTGAGGATCGCCAGCGAGAGTAGATGCCCACTGTGAAAACTCCTTCATACCACTCGCAATAGCTTCCAAGAGCCACTGAGCAAGAGGCATAAAGGCAACAGTCAAGTCCATGACTGCACGAGTCAGGTACTTGACAATATCCCACAGACCCATCCAGACGGGCAACATCTCGTCTGAAAGGAAGTCCACGAAGTTGCGCCAATGCGCACCATTGAAATACTGCTCCGCTTCTCGTCCCATACGAGTGAGAGCAGTAGACATGGAGATAATGACAGGATCAAGAGTCCTGAGAGCAGCAGTAGCAGCATCAAAGCCTGCCGCCATTGCAAAGCCAACAGGCGTCTGCGTTCTCGTTACCAGATCGTTATAAGCACTGGTAACGCCCTGCAATGCAGTAGCGGCTTGACGGAGTCCAGGAGGAAGCTTATCGATTTCAGCTTGACCCGCCGCTACTGCATCCTTGATCCTTGTGAAGACTGGGATGGCGACAAGACCAAATGCAGCAGCACCGGCACCAGCGGTCACTAGGATGGACGTCAGGGCACCTACAAGGCCAATGACACCTGTGATGGCTGAGCCTGCCACGGGGAGCAGGAGAGGCAACGTAGACAGCATGAGACGAACGCCACCATCAGCATGGCTAAACGCTCTGTGTGTTTGATTACCAAACGATGTAAACCGTCGACTGTTATTGTCAGCAGCAGTGCCCGAACGGTTGAGGAGATTGATTAGCCCCCGTAGCTGACTATTAGAGTCTGCTACGTTTACTCGTGCCGTAGCAGTGTAGGTTTGTCGACCGAAATCTCGTAGATCCTTGACTAGCTTATCGAACAGTAGTCGATCTACATTGACCTTAGCGAGAGCGTTTCGGGAGTTCTTAGCAAAATCCTTGAGTTGCTTAACGGCAGCGTTGAATGAGACCTGGTCTACCTTGATTCGAGCGGTAGCCTCGTATCGTTCGTTGGCAAAGTCTCTAGCTTGCTTTCGTGCAGCAGCGAGTCCAGCCGTGAACGGGTTACGATTGAGAGTAAGGGTAGCCTCAATAGCACCTGCGTTAAACGCCATGCTTAGTGACCACCCTTACTCTCAATCAGTTACTGCGATCGATTGCAACCATTGACCCGATGTCCGGAATATCATCGGGAACGGTACCCTCGAAGCTCGGCATCCTACCTTGATTGCCATTGCCACTGGGACTCCCACCTCCACTACCCATCCCAGGTGCAGCCCCTAATTGCGCAAGCTTAATCTGGAATTCGAGGTGCTTGTTCATACCCTCCATGTAGGCTTCTTGCTGCCACCAGGAAAGGTTTTCCCATTCAGTTATGTCAAAGTGTAGGTAGTGCCGAGCGTAGAACCACTCTAGACGCTTCTCAAGCGCTTCGGAGTAGAGTTCGTATCTGCGTTCCCTACTTCCGGGGACATCACCTCGCCCATGACATATCCGAGGAATGCCATGAACCGTCGCCAACCGAGAGCTTCAAGCGATTCCCTACGTGGCGAACCATCACAGAGATCAGCGATGGCAGTGTAAAGTTCGTCACCGAACTTCTCAAATGCCTCTTCGTCGCTGACAGTCGCCAGAGCCTTTGAGATAGCTTCTGGGGTTTCTTCGACATCATCCTTACCCATGAGCTTGAACGCTTCGGACATGCGCTTCATGGTGGAAGAGATAACCTGACGCGATGGCTCGGGAATCGTACCCTTGTCGTCAATGATCTGACCTTCGAGGGTACTACCCTTCACACCCTTCCAGCCAGTGAAGTCATACTCGACATCACTGACTGATTCGGAACTGAACTTGGGCATAGAAGCTCTCTTTCCAAACTGCTTAGGCAGTCATCGGGAGGTTCATCTCGCGCACCTTGAGCTGCGAGAGGGGAGAAACGAGTCGGAAAGACACAGCGTAAAGACGCTGAGTCTCCGCGCGCCGATAGGAGGTCTCAACCTCAGCCACCGAAAGCACGTCCTGGAAGAGAACGCGCCGCCAGAAACCCTTGTTGTTCACACCCTCCATACCGAGCGTGAGGTGGGTAACCTCCTCAGAAATGGTGAGTTCCTGAGTACCCACAGTTGTGGCAGTCGGAGCCACAGTTTCAATCGTGCCGCCACCATAGGCGAGCGACATCGAGTTGAGCGTGTCCTCGGCGAGGGTACATTCAACACGAGGGTCGAGCGTGTTAGTCGCAACGTCGACTGGGTTAACCTGCTCTTCAATCGAGATGTCTGTAGTCTCACGAGTGAATCGCATGGTGACACCAGACTCAGTAGCACCAACAGGCTTCCACAGAATGTTTCCGAGAGTGACATCTGCCCAGTCTCCACCAAGAGCGAGACCGTTACCAGGTAGAGTAAGGGGTGCAGTGGTGCTGTACGCACCCACCCAAAGAGCGGCCATACCGCGTAGAACATTCTTGCGGTCATAACGAGGGATGAAGTCGACCATTAGTTATCGCCCTCCACGTGCAGAGAAACGCCAGAAGCCAAAGCGGCCTTCTGAACCTCTTCAAGCTGAGGCTTGGTCAGCCTCGTTCCCTCAGACGTAACTACAGGAACGCCTTCTACAGTGAACTTACTGTGCGGCCAAGAACACTTCACAACGATGCTCGCGCCGCGACTTTCATTAGGGGTTGCCAACTGGTCACCCTCATTACGAGCAATATCCGGGGCAGGATCGGTAGTCGGCTGAGCCGATCCCTCTGCTGCCTTCTTCCCAGTTTCAGCCATTGAACACCTGTCCTACATTCGTAGAGACCTGAGCAAAGTAGCTACAGTTAAACGTCCAACGGGATTGAGAGTCTGGAATAGAAAGCTGAATTGGCTCGCCACCCACCCTCCCCAATCCGTTGACGAACACACTTGCAGCTCCCGTACCAATAATGAAATTCTCAACACCCTGAGTGGGGTGCTTTCCAATGAAGATGTCGTCAACTTCACCAGCGATTGTTTCCGCGTCAGCAAAGTTGTTCTCACCACCTCTACAGGTGATTATGAATCCAACGACATCGAAAAGCCCTTCCATTTCCAATCCGGGTGCGGAACCCTTCATAATTCCAATAACCCGATTTGGCATATCTGGGACTCTACCAGGAACAACCATTGCGCCGCCAGTGAGTAGCGGCTTTAACCATGTAGCCAACTTTGTAGTCGTAAGTCGACTCATTGCCTATTCCACCCACTTTCGGATGGCCCACGACGCCTAGGAGCAATGGGAGGTCTCCGGTAAGTCTCAATACCATTGTCGTCGACATAAGGAGACCCCGAATTAGCGAGCACGTCGCCAACATCGGGGTCTCGTGGTGCATTTACCTCTACCCAATAAGCCATATCCTCCGCAATGTCTGTCATTTCGTCGCGGAGCCTAGAGCCTTCTTCGGTAATAACAGCGCGCGCAATACCATCCAGTGCGTTAAATGAATTCTCCATGAGTGGACCACCCAAATAGTGGTCACGTCCCACAGTGTGTTCGAATCCCATATTCTCGTGCTGGTTTTGTGCATAGGGCTGGTCGACCGTACAACCTGCTGTGATCTTTCCAGTCCCTACCTCATCGCTGAGATACTGAGTACGAGCTTCGAATTCGTTAGCGCCAGGCATTCCTACCACCTAGGACGAGTATAGGGGTAGTACGGGATAGGCACTTCTGCATATTCCGTATCTCCACCAATCCCAACATATCCCTTGGGAAACACTTCCTTTGTGAGGAGGATATCTCCGGGGTATGGGTTGATGACAATAGACCCAGCACCTTCAATTGTCGGACCCTCACCCTCATTGTAAAGAGGATAATCACCAGTAGCGATACGATCGAGGATCAAAAGAGCACGTTCATAACGAAGTCTCGCGGGCGACAACGCACTCGCGTACTCTTTTGATCCCCGAAAGAGCATATCCGATAGTGACGCCGTGATGTCCACAGACAAATTACGAATCACTACCGGATATGGCTCTGGCAATGGAGTGATATAACGCCTACGGAGAACCATATTGATCTGCTCGTCAGCGTTACTAATCTCGTACTCAATCTGAGCATCACTCAGCAGAGCGGGAGTGCGGTCAGGATCTACAGGACCAGGGTCCACAAATCCCTGCAATACCACTCTAACCTGAGTTGGCGTTGAGTACGGCATATCGATTAGCCCTCAGACTTCCTCTGGTCAGTCTGTCGACTTGAAGTCTGACGTGCCTTAGCCTGCTCCGTGCGCTTGCGCTCAGCGGCCTTATCAGCCTCAGCCTGAACCTCAGCAGCCTCGTTCACAGCAGTGTTGTCAGAGCGAGGACCCTCATCAGGATGAGCAAGAGCAAAGCCTTCCTCGTTGTCATCCTCAGTGCGGGTAATCGTTCGACCACTCTGGACAGTGCTACCCATGTCAAGCGCAGGATACGGAGTTGCATTACCCTGAACAGCCTCAAGAGCACTAGCCTTGTAGTGGTCTCCGTAATGATCTTCTGGACCATTAGCTTCAACGAATACACGGATAGACCGTGGACCTTGAAGAAGGTGCTCTGCAACAGCCTTGTCGACGTCTACAGTCTCACCAGGCTGTACTGGCTTGGAGTGAGTGTAGACACCCTTATCATTGTAGTGTGCTTGGTTCCAAGCACTAGTTCCCACATACCTAATAGCGGTCATCATCATCAACTCCAAACCACGTCGCCAGAGCCGTCAATGTTGGTAATCTTGGCAACAGCCTTGGGGTTGTCAACAGCGACAAGGTCCCGGTAACGGAAGTACGACGTGTAAGTGTCGTCAGCCTCATTGAACTTGAGAGGAGTTCCGCGAAGGGGCCATTCCTTGGAGATGAACCCCATTGCCTTACGTTGGCAAACAATCGCCACACTAGAAGGGCAACGCCACGAAGTGAACACATCGAGTGTCAGGAACTTCGTCGGCATGAGACCACTAAACGAAATGGTCTTTTCAGCAGGCAGACTGTGCTCGAAAACCTCTGCAACCTCGGGAGAGAACAGAAGCATAGAAGCAACCTGGGGGTGAACAATCAGTGTATCAGCCTTGTAGCCAAGCTTCTCACTGTACTGAGCACCAGTCACACCCTGCGATGCAATACGGAAGATAGCCCTAGAGATGTCTTCCTTAATCTTCGAGTTAGCAGCAGTCTGGCTATACCAACCATTAACAGCATCAGAAGGAGTACCAGTAACAGCCGCAGCAGCGGTGGCGTGAACACCGGTGTGGTTCATGACTGCGTCAAAGAAGACCTTGTCACGGCCATTAACGAGAGTGTCACGAGTCATGCGCATTTGATCCTGCACACGGCCGGTGTCGTTACGGGTCCGGATTTCCTCAGAGATCCGGAAACCAACACCGCGCTTGGTGGTAGCCCTAACAACGGGAGTCCGCGAGGGGATCTCCGTCATGGGGTACTCACCGTACTCAGCTACAATCTCGCCTTCGGACCCTGCATACAGAGCGAGGGTTTCCTCGAACGAAACCGCGCCACCAACGGCAGTGGGACCAGTCCTCAGAAGGTGCTCTGCAATGTTCGAGTCCTCAACCATCTTAGCAATGGTGTTCGGAACCCAAACAGGATTCTTAACGAGCTGGTTGACTGTCCACTTAGGACCATCATAGCTATGAGTTGTTCCAACGACAGCCATAATTATGCCGCCCCATCGTCAATGAGCTTCATACGATACTTCCGAGTAACATCTACTAATCCAGGAAAAGTTCCTGAATTGGCCGTAATAGGGATAGTCCCATTGGACGTATTGAACTCAGCAGTTTCAGTTGAAACGTTGATAGCTCCACTGGGACTATAAGATTGGTATTCTCTAACGATAGAGTACCGACATTCAGTAATTTCAAGTACAGTATCTCCGAGTGCCATCAGAAGCCACCAAGCCTAATCTTGCCTCGGGCAC
>Ga0193742_1001286_pt1 | contig 15264 bp, 5 predicted proteins | sample L2c1metaG_FD_165511 | JGI IMG/M metagenome (GOLD analysis project Ga0193742, IMG submission 165511) | Soil microbial communities from a riparian zone of the East river system, Colorado, United States - L2c1 | ecosystem: Environmental > Terrestrial > Soil > Riparian zone | place: USA: East River... | reverse complement strand
GCCTATCCGCAATTTCATCACCGACAGGAAAACCTCAGACATACTCGAAGAAGCGTTCAAGGTACGCGAACTCTTGGCAAACCCAACGATTACTACTGATACCTTCAAGGGAGTGCATGGTACTGCACCCGGAATCCTCGCCTATGGACCTTTCCTGCCCCCTACTGGAAATTCCCCTCTCGTTGCTACCCATTATCGCATTTATCTTCATCAGACCCCACGACATGACGCCCTCGACTTCTTCGCCTACGGAGGTTCAGCTTTCAAAGAAGGAAAGAAGGTCATATTATTCAAGTTACCCCTCAGCCGTTTCGTGGTGAATTCAACACTCGATTTCTTCAAGGAATACGGCATAATCCTTCAACACATCGAAGCTTATCTCCAGAACGACACCCGCGTATCCGACGGAATTCCTATACCCTCCAATCTCATGAAGGGAGGACAACGCGTTCACAACCCGGAATCCACGACCATTTATTTTCGCTTCCCTCTCGTCGAACAGTTACTTGCCTCAATTGCAGCCAAGAGCGGCAACGAACGACTCGGACATCCCTACGGACGACATCAACTCGCAGATTTACGCCATCTCGTTTCCCCAAAGTTTCCTTTACAGTATGCCAAAGAACTCAAACACATCGTCCCTCCCGATTTACCTTACGTCCCGGCCAATTTTCACCCGGACGAGATACGACACCCTGAAGACATCGAGCCGAAGTTTACCCATACATATTACGGATGTCTTCCTCGACAGGAAGCGTTCCTTTTCCAACGTTTCTTTCCCCGATTCGGAGCTCATCTTTACTACGCTGCAGCAACCACGGTCAATCTTCATTCCTTGCACGCCGATCCCACTCGACAACCGCCCGTTGACGCAGAAACACCCATCGACTGGGACAACGTATGTGAACCCTTCAAGTACCGTCATATTTTTCCTTACGAAACGCCTACTCAACTTCTCCGGAGAGCCTCTCCAGATGACAACAAGCCGAATACATGGACGCCTCGCATCTTCTACGTGCAGCTATGCACCCGGCAGGTCCAGCACCTTATCAATTTATTTGAATCCTTCTTCCATGCACTCGGAACTCAAGGATTACGCCAAATCGTTGTCGATGCCGACCTCAACACGGAACTCGACTTCGAATACAACGCCTTGCTCACTTCGGACCAAGCTATCTACCTTACGGCCCTATACGACTTCCTCCTTCGCGAACACGTTCTCAACATCGCCATTCCGATTCTTCGACTCCTGCACATCCCTTTTCGAGATGGACACCAGCTTAGCCTTCTCCGAGGCACCATCATTGAAACTATCGACCTTCCGCTTGAATCATACACCTTTCGGAAGGAAGACGAACTTCAAGTATTCTTTCGAGACTAGAAAGAGTACGCACCCTTTCTTTTTTTCTTTTCAAAAACTTATTGTTTCTTTTTATCAGAATTGCCTATTTCATTCTCACGAATTCCTACCTTGCTCGAATCCTTTTCTTATTCACGACTTCTCGACACGACTCACTCGACTCGACTTCTCAAGACTCACTCGACTCGACACGTTTCCTCTCTTTCTGTTTATGCTCATTTCGTGTAACACCTGTCCCTCGACTCCAAATTCCCTTAGTATTTGTTTCTTTGCCCCTGATATCTCTCTCCTTAGTTCACTATTTATTATGCCTTACTCGTTTTCCTCTCTGTCTCATGTATGTAACCTTACTTATGTTTTTTTTTCCTATGCTCTTGTTTTTCTCTCTCGACTTCTTGCAATTTTTTGTTGCAAATTTCTTTCTCCTCAAATAAACTATGTAACAAATGTAACTCAAGACGAATTTCTAAGCCCAATCCAAAGTTGGCGAATGTACGATCAAGTTTACGAAGACGACACGAACGAACTCAAGATAACACGCGAACTCCGACGCAAAGGTAACCCCTCAAGGAACCCGAATACCTCGATCGAAGTAGAATTGACAGGTCTATCAAGTCCACCATCACTTGTCTGTTACGGCACATCAAACTTTAAATTTGATCAGTTCCCTGCGGAACTCTGGTCAAATTTCAGACACAGCAAATCAGTGGATAAACCCATTGAAGATTACCAACTTTCCACAAGAACGATAGAAGAACAAACCCCGGGAAATAAAGGATATTCTGCAGACCCTGACTGCGGAACGTCACATTCAACCGATTTGATCCCACCTGTCTGTCAAATGACATCCCCTGGACTTACGTCATTGTCCAGGAACAGCAATCTTAAAGATCTACCAGACGATCTTGATCCTCCTTCCAATTTTGAAGATGATGATGAAGCAATCATCGAAATCACCTCAGACCATCCAGATGGCATTGGAATATTCACCATGTACAAACGAGTTGACAAGAAAATCAAACCGGTATCAGCAAGCTATCCGGAAGACTGTTTTGTGCACAGATGCATACCTGAAGATCCACTTCAAACAATGACTCGCCTTTCCTTTCATCCACCGGAATTTTTCCCAACGAAGAAGATTACCACAGAACGAATGCAGATCCTCAACGTAAATTCCACTGGATTTTTATCCAAGGAAGAAGAGAAATTATTCAAACATATAATGGTGTTAAATGAAGAAGCCATCGCATTTGAAGACTCTGAACGCGGCACCTTCAAAGACTCCTACTTTTCCCCCTACATCATTCCTACAGTCCCTCACATCCCTTGGGAACATACCAACAGACCTGTACCTGCTGGAATAAGAGAAAAAGTCATGGAAGTTTTGCGTCTAAAGATAGAAGCTGGAGTATATGAACAGAGCAACTCATCCTACCGTTCAAGATGGTTTGTAGTCCTCAAGAAGAATGGGAAACTACGAATTGTTCACGACCTACAACCTCTCAATGGAATCACTATACGCGATGCAGGAATGCTACCCATCGTGGATGATTTTGTGGACAGCTTTGCTGGAAGACAATGCTACACCGTCTTAGACCTATTTTGGGGATTTGATGCACGCAAAATCCACCCCAGAAGCAGAGGACTAACTGCATTTTCCACTCCTTTAGGACTCCTTCAAATTACTTCATTGCCCACCGGTTTCACCAACTCCCCTGCCGAATTCCAGAAATGCATGTCAATTATCTTGCAAGACGAAATTCCCAACATAGCCAATATCTTCATCGACGATCTACCCATCAAAGGACCAGAAACCCAGTACCTGGATCAACTTGGAAATCCAGAAGTCTTACAAGAAAACCCTGGAATACGCCGCTTTATATGGGAACATGCACAAGACTTGCACAGAATTATGCACAGAGTAAAGTGTGCAGGAGCCACTTTTGCAGCAAACAAGACTCAAGTATGCCTTCCAGAAGTCCTTATCATTGGACAAACCTGCAATTCCCAAGGACGATCCCCTGACACTGCTAAAGTGGACAAAATCCTCAACTGGCCTCCACTCACAACTCCCAAAGAAGTTCGACAATTCCTAGGACTATGTGGCACTGTGCGCATATGGATACCCAACTATTCAGGAATTATTCGACCCCTCACAGAACTCTACCGGCAGAACACTATATTCATCTGGGATGAACGACGTCAAGACGCTTTTGAAACAATTAAAAAGCTAATAGCCTCAGCACCCGCGCTACGACCTCTCGACTACAAATCCGATAATCCTATTGTCCTTTCAGTGGATTCAAGTAAAGAAGCAGCTGGAATGATCTTGTCTCAACTGGCAGATGATGGAAAAACAAAGCACCCAGCCCGCTATGGATCCTTACCCATGAATGAAGTTGAAAGCCGCTACTCCCAACCCAAGCTAGAACTCTATGGACTATACCGAGCCCTACGACATTGGAGACTCTACATTATAGGAGTGAAGAACCTCATTGTAGAAGTTGATGCCAAGTACATCAAAGGAATGCTAAATGAACCGGACCTTCAACCAAACGCGACAATTAATCGATGGATACAAGGAATCAAGTTATTCACATTCAAGTTAATTCATGTCCCTGCCGATAAACATCGCGGACCTGATGCACTATCACGCCGTCCTCTAGCCCAAGGTGAAGAAATCGAAACTGAAGACGATAGCTGGCTAGACGATATAGCACTTCTGTCCATCATCCCTCATCAAAATTTCCCACCCTTTCCCAGAATGGAAGAACCTTCCAAAAGCGGATTGAAATATGGATTCTCTTGCTACTCAGCACAAAAAGGTTCAAGTAACACCTTGCAAGACATATACGAATTTCACGCCCAAGAAAAGATTCCCAAATTTGAAAACTCTCAAGCTCAGAAACGATTTCTAAACAAGTGTGGAGAATTTTTCCTCAAAAATTCGCGTTTATTCAAGAAAAATGGGACTAGGACACCTTTATTGGTTGTCTCTAATCCGGAACACAAGAATTCCATACTCCTCCATGCTCACGAAAAGCTAGGACATCGCGGCATGTTTGCCGTTCTACAAATTATTCAAGCACGATTTTATTGGCCCAAGCTACGCGCAGATGTTTACCATCACATCAAATCCTGCCATGAATGCCAGATTCGAAGCCTCAAACGTTTAGAAATCCCCCTCACTATTTCTGCACCAGTCATCCTTTTCTCAAAGATCTACATCGACATCATGCACATGCCGCCTGCTCAAGGATTCAAGTATATTGTTGCTGCCAAAGACGACCTCTCTGGAACAAGTGAAGCCAAGCCCCTCAGAAAAGCTAATGCCAAAGCTTTAGCCAAGTTTTTCTGGGAAGAAATCTATTGCAGATATGGAGCCCCATTACAAGTCACCACGGACAACGGTCCAGAAGTTAAAGAAGCCTTTGAACTCCTGTTGAAACGGATGAACATCCCTCAAGTCAAGATAACCCCCTACAACCATCATGCCAATGGTGTAGTAGAGCGCGGTCATTTTATCATCCGGGAAGCCTTGGTCAAATCATGCAAAGGACAAATCACAGATTGGCCAAAGAAGCTGCCAGAAATCATGTTTGCAGATCGAATCACAGTCAGCCGAGTTACAGGATACTCCCCATTCCAATTATTACACGCCACAGATCCACTCCTTCCCTTGGACATTGCTGAAGCAACATTTCTTGTTGAAGAATTCAAATCCGGAATCTCAACAGAAGAACTACTTGCACTACGCGCAAGACAACTTGCCAAACATCCAGAAGACCTCGAAAAAGCTGCAAGAACTTTACGAAAAGCACGCTTTGCTTCCAAGCAACAATTTGAAAAGCGTTTTTTAAAGCGATTGTCAGGTTTAACCTTTCAACCTGGAGACCTGGTACTACTTCGAAACACACAAGTCGAAATGTCTCATGACAGAAAGCATCAACAGCGATACCTAGGACCTTATGAAGTTCACAAGAGAACTATCAAAGGAAACTACAAGCTAAAGGAACTAGATGGAACTTCCCTCAACTACACCTATGCCGCCTTCCGCATTCTACCCTATATTTCGCGCAACCATCCTTTCATGAGGGACAATGAAGATGAAGATTCTGACAGTGACGATGAAGACAATTAGAATCTGGACCCAAGATCTGGAACCGAAATCACCTGTCAAGACGCACTTAAACCTCTAAAGGACAAGATAATATTGAACCACTTATGTTACCCTTCAAATGCTCAACTCAAGTCACTCCTTTCCTTTTCCTAATTCACATTCCCTTTCCTTCAACATGCTCTTTTCTATTCCTTCCATTTCAACATTTGAACCCAATTGGAGTTAACACGCCGACAAGAAGCTAGGCACTGGAGAAGAACTGTCAAAATTCAACACTAGCTGCCGTGACTCCGCCGATCTGGACGATCTCATGGGAAGAATTTTCGACGCCATTTGACACCTGTCAACCACTCTCTTTTAAATAGTCTAACCCAGCCGTCACTCATTCACCTCTGTTTCTATTCGCCATGACCAACCCTTCCACTCAAGATCTCTCTCCTCTAGCCCAAGTTCTCCTGCAAGAGGAAGACCAACCGACCTTTTCCCTCCCCAATCGCATCTCTGTCTCCGACTCTCCTGCTCTCAAAGTCAGTTTGGACGCCGATTCCAACTACAGTCAAGCCTTCGATCCTGTGGAAGCAGGAAGACTTCGAAAACGAAATGAACCTATTTTTCCTCCAACTTTCGAAACCGAAATCATCCCATCCAGACCGCTTGGACCGCATTCTGCAGAACCTTGGCCAGTATCGTTTCCAGAAGACGAATGGGAGCAAATTTGGAATGGTGAACCCTTTCAGATCGATACCTTCCTTCGACGCGCAAAGCATAACGACCCCCTTCCTATCGTAATTCGCGAAGATCAGTTCAAGGGAGCACCATGGAGATTGACAATTGATCCTCCCCACAACGTGACTAAACGACTCCCTATCTTTAGACACGGCATGATCATCTCCTATCGCAATTCCAACCGACGTCAACGCCGCTACATCATTGATCATTGTGCATTCCAGGACGATTCCACCGCGTATCTTCGAATTATCTGCTACGTTTCGCGACGCAAAGTTTTAGGGACGAACACCACCCATCCTCCTTTCATTCTTGCCGTTCCCAAGGAGTTATGCAACGTCCGCATTCATCCTGATTTTGAATTCCCTCCCATCCGACTTTCCACTCCAGAACCGTCTTTCACCTCTCTCCCACCTGGATTACCCTCATACTTTTCTGCCCATCAGGAAGAAACAGTAGGTTGGAGAGAGAAGCTTTTGCAGCTTATGTTTTTCTGGAGAACGTAACGACTTTTATGACTATGGACAAACTCCTTCACACTCCTTTCTCATGACTTGCACCATACACATCCCACCTTATAACGCTCTTTTTGTCTATGGTAGCATATTTTCCTTCTTACTCTCTTTTCCTTTTCACACCTTCCCTCTGCAGAAAACACGAGATTGTAGGGGAAGGCTTGTTCCTTTTTTTCACTCTACAATTTTCTCATTCCTCCTCCCCCACACAAATTAAATAAAGTCAAGTTGACAAGAGATCCAGACTCGTGCAACTGAGGGCAGTTGTTTATCAGTTCCCTGCGATTATGTCACGCACAAAAGTGGTTTCCTAGTAGAATCCTTGGAATCAAGCTCTCTGGTCAATTGACAAATTTAATATTCAATTTTCTACTTCTCCTCCCTCTCCCAAATTTCAAACCTCTACACCTTTTTCTTCCCTTATTTGTTTACCATCATTTTCCACTCTCTCCAAAGCCTGTTGCTCCCCCAGAACAAGCGCTATTCACTTATCTTTCATTTCTTCCCACTTATCGTTTTATTAACAATTTATTTTCTAAATGTTTATTAAATTAGTTTGGACAAAAGCTTGTTTGTACCAACAAACAGCTAAGGCCAAACAGTTGTAAACAAGGAGATATAGCTCATTTCGTATAACGCGCTCAGACTCCTCTTTTTGATTATCTGATCTTATCTTTCTCTAGATTATCTTATCTGCCCCCAGATAATCTAATCCGCCTTCAAGAAAATCAACAGAAGACCATCTGCACTGTTGTGCACTGTTGTGGCAATGCTGTGCTGAAGAATATTCCAGGACATTCCATGGCTTTCCAAACACTCCAGCAGCATCTGACCGGAACAACAATCACAATCATGATATCTATCACAATCATGATGGTGATTCATCATGTGACCTCTTGTCCATCAGCATGTGTTTTTCCCTTCATCAACATCTGATGCTTGCTTGTTGATTTCTCTTTCTTTCCCCCCCATTTCCCTGGACAGCAATTTGCTTGATTGTGCATTCATTATGCATCAAACCCAACAATTTCCCTGCCCAACATTATGCCCCTATGCTTTTCCCATGCCCCTATGCCAAACATTATGCCCCTATGCCCCTATGCACTCTCTTATTCTCTTATGCTCTCTTATGCATTCCTTATCTTTTCTTATCTTTCTTACACAATTTTGCTTATGCAAAACCTGTGCTGATCTATTTTTAGCCCAATTGGATGAGTAATCCAGTTCCCAATTTGGATAACTAGAAGATTCTATTTGGTAGATCAGATCCATAGATCCGCCCAGAAATGTATAAATAGCCTTCTAGTAACCAGAATAACCATAGCAAAATTTGCCCTTTCTTGCCCAGCAACCGGCTGTCTCCAAGAAGGTCAAACGTGATCTTGTCTGCTCACTGCACACGGCAGTGACGACAAGGGTGTTCTCAAGGCGAGTCACCAGCTTTATTGTTGGTTTGTCCAGTGTGGCATCCAATAAAGTTATCCTTTTGTTGTCCTTGCTCATTGCACCCTGCATTGACCAAGCCACGTTCCTCAGTAACAGCTACAGCAGACGCCTGTCAGTGTTCTGATCATCCTCCTTTTCAAGTTTTACCTGTTTACTCACTGTTCTCCACGTTCTCCAAGTACCTTCGTCACCGTCCTCAACGTCCTCCAAGCACCTTCGCTCGCCGCCTCCCGCATCCTCCAAGCATCGTCGCTCACTGTTCAAGCACCTTGCTCAACGTCAATCAAGCCCAAGCTTACCTGTAGACCGTCTACAACCACGTTCCTCACCGTCGTTGGTAACGTCAATCTAGTCAACGTCATCCTTCTCCTCTAGAGAAACCTTTGCTCATCGTTGTCACAGCTGCTCCTCACTGTTGTGACTATTGTCTGACCCATTTATTTGGATTCAGTCACTCTGCACCTCTGCCCATCGTCCTCAACGTTGCCCAAGCATCTCTGCTCATCGTTCTCGACATCCTCCAAAGACTCAAGCTCGCCGTCTTCCGCGTCCTCCAAGCATTGCTGCTCACTGTTCAAGCACCTTTGCTCACTGTTCCCAACGTTCCTCAAGCACCTCTGCTCAACGTTCTTGACAACTACCTGGCACCCCTTGCTCACTGTTGTCACACTCCTTCCTCACTGTTGTCACGCCTCTCGTCGCTGTTGACACAGTATCTGCTCACTGTCTGTCACACCTCTGATCCCTGTTGCCTATAACTCTGATCACTGTTGTCACAACAGCTCACTGCTGTCACACCTGTGCTCACTACTGTCACACCTGTGCTCACTGTTGTCACACTCCTTCCTCAACGTCGTCACACCTCTTCATCGTCGTCGTGACTATTGTCTGACCTATCCTTGGTTCAGTCAACCTACCCTTTGTCCTCAACATCCACCAAGACTCAAGCCTACCTGTAGCCCCTTGTCTACTACCTCCATCACCTCCACCGTCATCACCATCCTCCTTCGTCGTCGTGACTATTGTCCAACCTATCCAAGGTTTGTTCAATACATTCATTGATCGTCAACACATAACAACTACTTGTTGAAGAGACACTCTTGTCTACCTTCAAGGTTGTTCATCATCCATCAAGTCCTTATCCCAATTAGGCAACTACTTGTCTACTTATAGCAAGAGCCTAATCAAGCAAGAGTATAGACATCCCTCTACACTCTAAAGTCAAGTCACCTATCAAGTAACCTTCCTCAAGCCCGCATACACCTTCTCACCGCGAGAAACTTCCCTTAAACACCTCCTACCTTTCCTCATCACTGTTCATTGTTGTGACCACTGTCCAACGTGTTCATTGTTCCTCCACTTCTACACCCTTCTATTACCTGCATATCCTATCAGGTGATATTGTCCAGACTATCCTCATTCCTTGGAAGTTTGTTGGATTTGTAGCGGACAGATTTTCCTGTGTCTGAAACACAGTTTAGCAAGACATCTCTTTGGAAGTCTACCCAACTTTGGTCTCTTTACAAGAAAAACTGTGGAGATAGAGAAGCAGCAATTGCAACCGCCCCGAACAACTAGAATAGGCCAAGGCAGAACCTTCGCTGAAACCTAGGTGAAACTATTCACATCGACACAAAACTGGAGCCCACCGCGAGGGGTGGTTCATTCCCCACAGTTCCTCCTCGAAAAGACTACCTGAGTCAAGGTAGCAAGTTATCTGCAGAGTTCTTTGCTCAAACTGCATCAGAACCAGAAGAAGTCAGTACGCTTCCAGTTACCTCCTCAAACGATCTCTGGACTACAACCAGAAGTTCACCCTCATCAAGTACACTCTCCCTCGTGTTGGAGAACCTTTCATCATCAGTTGGAACAGAATCCTCTGATTTATCCTCAAGTTATCACCCTTCAGCCGTTATACATCCCCATAACTGGTCTGAATCATCCAATCCATTTCACAATCCAAATCCAGTTTCACTTCCTTCAGCCAATCTATCTTTTCCCCGTTTAAAGATTGCATCAATGAGCAATCTAACCTATTCAACCTCGCCTTTGGCACAATTGCCAACAAGAAGAAGCAAGAATGCTCCAGAATTCTTCAAGGGACAGTTCTTTAAAGTTAAACGCTTTATTGATCAGTACAACCGACTCCTCCTCCATCATCAAGTTGTCACAGAAGTTGACAAGTGCAGTGGAATATTGGAGTATTGTTCAAGACCGGTTCAAGATTACATTCAATCAAGTCCGCATTACATCACTCCTGACTGGAAAAGCCTTCAGGAGGAGATCCTTAATGCATATGAAGCAGAGAAGATGGATAATCGTGTCCGCATGACAGATCTATTCAAATTCATCCAGCAAATCAGTCTTACCACCATCACGAATCTATCCCAGTGGAAGAAATACTACAGAGAGTATCAGTCCAACACCGGATTCCTTCAACGCAAAGGTCAGCTGGATGATACAGCCTACCATGGGTATTTTTGGTATGGAATTCCACGCCATCTCCAGAGCGTCCTCGATTCGAAATTGCTGGCAAAGTATCCTGCTTTTGATACTACAGAACCATGGCCTGTAGCTGCAGTAAATGAAGTTGCTGAAGCGCACTTCAAGAGAAACAAGTTTGCAGAAAGACTTCTACATCTACCAGCATTGGGATTAGAAGAAGATTATGAACCTTACGAAGAAGAAGAATCTGAAGACTCTGAATATGATTCAGACTCAGAATATGAAGAACGACGCAGGCACAAGGCCAGAATGCGCAAGAAGAACAAGAAGCCATCACGTGCTAAACAAGATTTTTTGCCTCCAACCCGGATCTTACATGAAGAACCTTCCAGAAATATTGTTCCTCCTCCAGAAGAGAAAGGAATAGAAGGCCTCATAAAGCATCTCAACACAATGTCACTGGAAGATCCCAGTTATGGAACTCTCTATTATCAAGCTGTCAGCCGTGACAGAACTGGATTTGCTGCACAGTGCATTACGCGCAAACCAATCCAATCCTCTGCAAACCGGAATCCTAGAGAATATTCCTTCCAATCCAGAATGAATCCACCTTCCTATCCCAGAGGAATATTGCCAAGAAATCCTCAAGTAGGAATGATGCAACAGCCAAGATGTTATGGGTGTGGAGATCCATCCCATTCTATGCGAGATTGCCCAAAGTTGGCAAACCTGGTTCTCAACAAAGTGATTACCATTGATCCTCACAACTTCCGATATCGATTCCCAGATGGAAAGCCTATCTTTCGCCAAACTGGTGAAAGTATGGTGGATGCCATAAACCGGATTCATCCCCAGCAAGACCCAGGCAAAGTGCAATTTGCCACTATTGGTTCATCAGTGGAGAATTTCTATGCTCAAGTTGCCAACAGAAACCATGAATATTATGAATATTCTGAAAGTGAAGATGAAGCCTATGAAGAAAGCCATTGGACCTGGAGAGATAAGCGCAGGAAAGAATATCCTTCCTATGCTGCTTATGAAGCTTATGATGAAGAAGAAGAAGAAATTGAATCCCAACAGAGGAAACACCATGCCTCTTATGTCACCTATGAAAGTGGTGAAGAAGAAGAAGAGCCCTACCAATCCTATCCTGCAGAAAGAGGAGAGGAAGACCGTGTTATCCGCCAGACCAGACAAACTGCTATGCGCGATCCAGTCAATAGAGCAAGACTTGATGGAGTATACATGCCTCCAAGAAAGACAACTCGCTTTGCAGACAAACCTCCCATCTCAGAGCCAGTTCCAGTCAAGTCACTGCCTCCAAAGAAGCCATTTGTTCAGCAAGAAGTTCGCAGGATTAAAGAAAATGTTCCTATGCCTGTTCTTGAACAAATCCCTGTTGAAGCACGCAAACCGCGAAATAAAGAAGCACTTCAAGATGTTGCAATGAAGGAACCAGAGCCTTATCCCAAGAAGAAAGTGACTCTCCAAGATGTTTCTAACCGGCCCAAGACTGAAGAAGAAAAGAATTCTGAAGCCCAGGTTGACCGTACTCGCTCTGGCCCACGTCATTCCGAATTATCCCACCAAGTTAACACCAAAGCGGTTGTGGATCATATCCTGGATACCCAAGTTTCCCTGCCACTCAGGAAAATTCTAGGAGCTTCTAAGGAACTCTCAAGCAATTTACAAGAAGTAATCAAGTACAAGAGTTCCAGTCTCAAGCCAGCTGCTACTGGAAAGCCCAATGTCTATAACGGATCAATCCAGACTGAAGAACACATCACGGCCCAAGACTTTCCAATCCAAGAAATGATTGGGAAACCCATTCCGGAAAACAGAACCCTCATTCAACTCACGTTATTCTGTGGAAAGCATCCCATCAGCGCAGTGATTGATACCGGATCACAACTCAATGTGGCAAATAAAGCCATAGTTGGAAGTCATATTTGTCTCCCGGTGGACATTACAAAGGAAATCATTATGAATGATGTCAATGGAAACTCTGGAAAACTCATGGGAGTTATCAACAATGTTCCACTTAATTGTGGAAGTGTCAGGACAGAAGCAACAGAAGTATATGTGGGAGATAATGTTCCTTTTGATCTGCTACTCGGACGCCCATGGCAGAGAGGGAACCTTGTTACCATTGATGAAAGGGTAGAAGGAACCTACCTTGTGTTCAAAGACAAAAGAAGTCAAGAACCCCGCTTTGAAGTTTTTATTCAGCCAAATCAAATGGTACAGAGGACTTTCAAACCCATCAAACAAGTTCAAGTTTATTCAGCTACCAAGAATAAAGAATTGGGATTGAAGACTATTCTAGCAGACATCAAGGAAGAACTAGAAGACATTTCTACTACAGAAATAGAGAAAGAAACCTTTAAAGAAGCAGGGATCAGCAGTGATCTAAAGATAGATCAGGAGGAAGAAGTAGAAGAACCAACTTCCCCAGCCCCCAAAGTCGAAATCTCTACCCCTCAAAATATGGAACCAGAGTCCCTTGATGGGGGAGAACAATCAACAAGAGAATCAGAACAAGAAATCCACCAGAAAAGCGGAAATTGGCTCACCTTGCCTGCCAAAAAGAGAGAATTGGAGGAATTCTATCCTGGAAAGCCCCCCCAACTCGAATCTGCCAATCTGAAACGGTTAAACGATGAAGAATACGATGCTGGAACGACTTACCAGCTCAGTTCCCCAAAATCACAAGATGAAGAAGACCTGATATCTAAGAACATCAGTAATCATCAAGATAAAGAAGAATCAAATTGTTCAAAGAATATCTGTCAAAGCAAAACAGATCACTGCAGAAAGATATGCCCCAGAACAGGGAGAAGATGTGAAGAATCAAGAGAAGACTTCGAAATCAAAGCCTTAACAGGAGAAGTGGATCAAGTAGAAGAAGATCAAGACGATATTTCGCGTGAAAAACACGGAAACGTCGAAACCGAAGACGAGAATGATATAAACGAAGATGAAACTCACCTAGATACCTCAGAGAACGAGTCGCCCGCGATGGACAACCCGGACAACCCATCTCTCAACAACGAAATCGCCTCCTGCTCATCATCCGTCTACCAGGACGTATCATCGACCTTTCGTGCATTAGTCGCCCGAGACTATGGCCTACAACTACTCCTCAATTCGACCTTCAACGCCTCGACCTCGATTCCCATCTCGATCACCGCCGATAAGTGTACTCTGGCCTCTGAAATTCACAGGTTATCAGAACCACGCGGATGCGCGGAAGTTATAGGGAACAAAGCACGACTTACCTTCGAAACCCATGGGATACGACGAAGCATACCAGGCGACATATACGCCCAGTTCTATTATAACGAAGAGGACGACTCCGAAATCTGTAACACGATAAACGACAACGACTTACCTGAAGAACAGATAATCGCCGCCCCGCTACGTGCCGAAACTCCGATCACAGCCACCGATGATCCGATCGTTGAAGACTTACACGGAAGTCCAGACACTCACGGAACGGAACCGGAAGTTCCCGAAATTCGGATCGAAGTTCCCACACAGATTGAACGGCTCCCCTTATCGCCTGTCACCAATCTCCCGCCTTCGACCTCGACTCCTGCCGACTCCACTGACCCGCAGGGCGGGCAGAGTGGTAAGTTTGACTTCGTATCGACTGTGTCACGCTATTTACGAATCTTAGCTGCCCCTGCAGCCCAGGTATTTTTTGCTGCAGCGGCGGGACCATTGACTGCCGTCCATGCCTTTCGACCGCGACCACGACCACCCCTTCCCTCTCGTCTGAGAACCATCGAGACCCCCTCCACCCTCGCCAAGTCCACGGACGACGACGACGAGAATCTCGAAGGCCAGTCAAAGAGAAAAGACATGAACGAGGATGGGATCGATGATCTCCCTCTCCTCCAACGACCTTCCCCTGCCGCATGTTCGTCCACTATGATGACCCTCCGTCATAACATTCTATTTAACACTCCTACAGATCGAAATTTAGCGCCTACCCGCCTAACAGGAGTACCCGATCTCCTCCTGTTTGGATATGGACCTCACATCCCCGTTATCTCGGATCCGAATCGACCACACACGTTCCAATATCGACTCTATCTCCACTCGGTGTCCAGCAACTCAAACGCCTATTCATTTGCTTACGGAAACCCGCCCCTTTTCCCGATCGAAATCCATGAGCTCCAAACTCGCATTTCGGACGAGTTCATTTCCTCCCTGAACGAAATCCGCGTCCGCTTCCTTATCCTTGCCGTTAGCCTCCACTCCTTTGGAAAGAACCTTCCTCGACAACTCCCGATCAACGACAATCACCTCTTTCACTCTTGGGCACCACCACAAACACGCGAAAATGGTCCCATTGTCTACCGTTTCCCCGTCGTCGAAATTTTGCTAAGCCTCGCCACCTACTTCGTCCAGGACCCTCACGGACACTACGCCAACGTTTTTCGAACCCATTTTCCTGCCGCTTCGAAGGCAATCTTCACGACTCCCACTTCCTCCCCTAATAACAATGACTCTGACTCTTCCTCTGAATTCCCAATCTATTCCACCCCCTCGTCTCCTAACGAATGGAACCAGTACACCAACGAGTGGGAGAAACTAGACGACTCTACGTACAATAACCCTTCCAGTCCTCTAGAACCCGGAGAGAT
>Ga0193742_1001285_pt1 | contig 15271 bp, 12 predicted proteins | sample L2c1metaG_FD_165511 | JGI IMG/M metagenome (GOLD analysis project Ga0193742, IMG submission 165511) | Soil microbial communities from a riparian zone of the East river system, Colorado, United States - L2c1 | ecosystem: Environmental > Terrestrial > Soil > Riparian zone | place: USA: East River... | reverse complement strand
CTTTCCATCTACGACCAAGCCGGCCGCACCACCACCGAACGCATCACCCCACCCAACCCGACCGACGCGGTCCAGGTGATGACCTTCACCCACGACGACGCGGGACGCGTTCTCACCACCACACTCGGCTCCACCACCCTGGCCACCTCCACCTACGACGCCGCGGGGGAACTCGCGAGCGTCACCTACGCCAACGGCACCGCACTCACCAACGTCACCAGAGACACCGCCGGGCAGGTAACCAGCTTGGCTTGGCTCACGTCCGACGGCCAGACCATCGCCTCCACCGTGACCCGAACCCGGGCCGGCACCGTCGTCGACGAAATACTCGCCGGGGTCGATGCCAGACCCACCGGACCCAACTTCCTTTACGACGGCGCGGGACGCCTGACACAAGCCTGGGTGACCGGACACCACTACACCTACGACTTCGCCTCCCCGGCACCCGCCGCATGTCCCACCGGAGCCCAGAGCAACGCCGGGGCGAACACGAACCGCGTTCGCCTCATCGACGAAACTACCAGCGGAACCCTTGAGACCGGGTACTGCTACGACGCCGCTGATCGCGTCCTGGCGACCACGAGCACCGACCCGGCCAGCACCGTCACCGCTGTCGCCTACGACGACCACGGCAATACGCTCCAATACACCGCTGGCGCGTCCACAACCCACCTCGGATGGGACGGCGCGGACCGCAACATCAGCGCCGCTTCAACCGGTCCGGACCCCGCATCCGTTGGCTACGGCCGGGATGCCACCGATCGGATCGTCCGGCGAACGACCACGGTCGGGGACTCTGTCACGGAAGCGCTGTACGGATACTCTGCCAGCGGTGACACTGCTGACTTCGTCATGGCAGGCGACAAGAAGATCCTCACCCGCACCGTTGGTCTACCGGGCGGGGTGATCTACACGGCGACCAGCGGAACCACCCAACCGACATGGGAGCACGTCACGGTCCGCGGCGACCTCATATTGACCACGGACACAGCCGGACAGCAGGTCGGCCAGCTGCGCAGCTACACGCCCTATGGTGAACCACTTGACAACACCGGGGTCACCGATCCGGACAACGTGTCCGATAACCTGCCCGGCCAGATGGACTACGGCTGGCTCGGACAACACCAACGGCCCTACGAACACGCCGGCGCCTTGTCGATCGTCCAGATGGGAGCACGGCCCTACAGCCCGCTCCTCGGCCGATTCTTGACTGTCGACCCAGTCGAGGGCGGATCAGCAAATGACTACGACTACACTAACGCCGACCCCGTCAACACCACTGACATTTCTGGAATGTGCCCCTGGTGCGTCGTCATCTTCGCTTGCGTCCGGTGGTGCAAAGTTGCCAGTAAATCCACTGTGAGGACGTTCCGCAATACAAACCATCGCATGAAAGCCGCGTTCGGCAATCGTGTAGCCAAGAGGAACGGTCGTAATCGCGTTACTGTGGAGAGCAAGCGTGGCAGATGGCATTACGATGTGAAGGGCAGGGCTCATGGTCGAGTCAAAACGCCACATAAAATGTGGCAGCCCCGAAATCCACGAGCTCCTCATGGCTGGGGAAAGTCGGATCGAAGAAACACCAGGCCGATGACTTGGTGGGATCTCGTTCGTGCGCGGTTGGGTAAATAATGAGAGAGCGTCAAGGGAAGATTCTTCGTGACTACTGAGTTCGAAGGCATGCGGCCATGGAATCCATCGAGCGAGATTATTGAGTGCTTCGATACTGTCCTTGGCGACGTTGATCTGCATAATGAATGCGATTTCAAGAAGGTTGTGGCCTCGATTGCCGACGACGGACTAACAATTAGTCTGCACTTTGCAAAGATCGGAGGGGCTTTAGGTGAGGAATTCGCCCTGAGGTTCACTGGAGTTCGCGAGCTTGCGTTGTCATCGCGTGAGGCCGAAGTTCCGGACGATCGGAACGTCTTTCACGCTCTCGACTATGTCGAGAGCGAGAATGCTGACTCGGAGTTCTTGATCGAGACTGAGATGTTGGGAATTTCATTCCGATGTCAAAGGGTTCAGTTCGAAATGGTTGCTGGTCAAATAATAACTGAGCTCTGTTAGTGTCGCGTGATTCTGTTGTCTTTACTTGGCGTTGTTGTCGACGAGTTTCTTGATGTTGGTCTGGACGAGTTGGACCTTGGCGAGGATCTCGTCGGCGGTGGCGGTCCAGGCGAATGGTGTCGGGTTGGTGTTCCAGTGTGCGATGTAGTCGCGGATCTGGGTGATCAGCACTTTCACGCTGGTGAACGTGCCGCGGCGGATCGACTGGCGGGTGATGATGCCGAACCAGGTTTCGATCTGGTTGATCCACGAGGAGCCGACCGGGGTGAAGTGGAATCGCACCCGCGGGTTGGCTTCCAGCCAGGCCTCGACGTCGGGAGTGGTGTGGGTGGACAGGTTGTCCAGCACCACATGGATGTCTTTGCCCGCGTGCGGTTTCACGGCTTTCTTGAGGAACGCCAGGAAGTCCTTGCCGTCGCGGGTCGGTGTGCACTCGCCGAACACCTCGCCGGTGCCCACGTTCAACGCGGCGAACAGGTTCGTCGTCCCGTGCCGGACGTAGTCGTGGGTGCGTTTCTCGGTCGCGTCGAACGCGATCGGCAGCAACGGTTGGGTGCGGTCCAACGCTTGGATCTGCGTTTTTTCATCCACGCTGAGCACCACGGCGCCGCCGGGCGGCTCGAGATACAACCCCACGATCGTGGTGACCTTCTCGACGAACTCCGGGTCCTTGCTGACCTTGAACGTGCCCTGCCGATGCGGACGCAACCCGTTCGCCCGCCACAGCTTCGCCACATAGTGATACGACACCGACACACCCTCGGTGCGCTTGATGAACTTCACCATCTCCCGGCTCGACCAGTGCGACAGACCCGTCTCGACCGGCGGACCGCTGCGGCTGACCGCCAGGATCCGCGCCCGGACCGACGCCGGCACCTGCTCGCGGCCCGCCCCACGCCGCCGGTCAAGCAACCCGCCGACCCCATCACGGGCGTAACGACCCAGCCACACATCCACCGTCGGCCGCGACACCCCAGCCAGCCCGGCTACCTCCTGTTTCTGCCGATCCTCCGCGCACCACAACACGATCCGAGCCCGCGTCGCCACCGTCGCCGGCACATCCGGACTGTTCACCAACGCCCGCAACTCGGACTGCTCGCTGCTCGTCAACTCCACCAACCCAGTCAACAACACAACCCATCAAACCAACGTAAAGCAATCAGAATCACGCGACACTAGCCTCGATCTTGCAAGCACGGCGAGTTGCCGTTGAAGCACCGAGTTGCAGGTTCAAACACAGCGAGTCCCCGGTTCAGGCACCGCGAGTCTCCCGTTTGGGCACGGTGAGTTGCCGGTTCGTGCTTCGCGGGTTCCTGCTCACGCACCGCGAGTTCCTTCGTGAACCGTCGACTCAGTGGTTCCGAACCGGCAACTCACTGGTTCTGAACGGGGGACTCGCGGGGGTTGGGCGGGGGCAGGTGCTTGCCAGCTCCTGGGCGCGGCCGGTGTCGGCGGCGCGGAGCAGCGACTCCATGACGTCCAGCACGTGGTAGGCGAGCTCGCCGTTCGCGCGGTGCGGGGTGTTCGACCCGAGTGCGGCGGCCAGGTCGGCGAGGCCGGTGCCACGTCCGGCGTCGGGGTACCCGGCCGACGGGGGCACGACCGTCCACTCGCCGCGGTCCGGCGAGTACACACGCACCTCGCCCGCGAAGCCGTTCGGGTCGGGGACCGACAGTGAGCCCGCCGTGCCGTACACCTCGATCCGAGGCAGGGTCGCCGACCACACGTCGAAGCTCATCATCAGCGTGGTGACCGCGCCGCCCGCGTGCTCCAGCGCGCCCGTCACGTGGGTCGGCACCTCGACGGGAAACGACGTCCCGGCGCGAGGGCCGCTGCCGATCGTGCGGGTCGCGCGCGGCGTGGCGGACAGGCCGGTCACCCGCCGGACCGGGCCGAGCAACGTGATCAGCGACGTCAGGTAGTACGGACCCATGTCGAACAGCGGCCCGCCGCCCGGCCGGTAGTAGAACTCCGGCGCCGGGTGCCACCGCTCGTGCCCCGGCGTCACCATGAACGCCGTCGCGGCGACCGGCGTGCCGATGACGCCGTCGTCGACGCACCGCCGCGCGGTCTGCGTGCCCGTGCCGAGGACGGTGTCCGGCGCGCAGCCCACCCGCACCCCGGCCGCGGCGGCGGCCGACAGCACCGCCGCACCCTCCACAGTGGACAATGCGAGCGGCTTCTCGTTGTACACGTGCTTTCCCCCGGCGACGGCCGCCAGCGCGACCGACGCGTGCGCCGCCGGCACGGTCAGGTTCAGCACCAGGTCCACGTCGTCCGACGCGTACAGCCGCGCGGGCGTCATCGTCGGCACACCGGGCACCGAGCGCGCCGGGTCCAGGTCCGCGGCCGCGACCAGCCGGACCTCCGGCAGCCGGGCCAGCGTCTCAAGATACTGACCGCTGATCGTGCCGATGCCGACGATGCCGATCCTCAACGGGTCGCCCACACCAGCCCCCGGGTGATCATCTCGTGCACCGCCGGCACTTCGAGGTCGGCCATCCGGTGGCCGATCGTCGTAACGAACACGCGACCGGCGCCGTGCCGCCGGACCCACGTCACCGGCATGGTCGGCGTGCCGACGCCGGGTAGGTCCGGGTCCTCAATGAAGTCCGTCTCGGCGAGCACCTCGTTGCCGGGATCGGCGTGCACGTAGTACTGCTCGGTGTGCACCTCGAACGGCTCGAGGTCCGCGACGATCGGGTGCTCGGCGACCGGACGGACCGCGTAACGCACGAAGTCCTTGTGGTGGTGGATGAACTGGCCGCCCGTGAGCAGGTGGTAGCCGGGCCGGTCGCGGAACGCGTCGACCACACCGCCGTGCCAGCCGGCGAACCCGGTGCCCGCGCGCACCGCCGCCGACAGGCCGGCGAGCTGCTCGGACGTGATCGTGCCCATCGTCCAGCACTGCACGATCAGGTCCACGCCGGACAGGTCGTCAAGGTAGGCGTCCAGAGTGTCCGATGTGGACACCTCATAGTCCCGTGCTGCCAACACGTCCGCGTACCGGTCGGTCGTGGCATGCGGCTCGTGGCCCTCCCAACCGCCGCGCACCAGGAGCACTCGCACGCCCTCACCGCCAACCGTGTTCTGGCCGGAAACCGAGCAGGTCATAGCCCCGGCCGACGTCGAACAGCGTCTCGAAGCCGACCGGGGCCCGGGTCACCACGGTAGTCGGATGGAACCGGCGCATGAGCTCCGCCGACGGGACCAGTGCGGTCGTGTCCGGTGCGGCGACCGTCACCACGGGGGAACCGGACAGGTCGGCGGTCAGCGCGGCGGCCACCGCGCGGGCCGCGTCGGTCGTGTGCAGCCACGCCCACAACCCGGCCCGGTCCGCGCCGGGGTCCTTGTGGATCGGCGCCAGGTGCCGCCACAGCCGCGGCCCGGACCCGATGAACGGGAACCGCAGGCTCACCACGGTCATGCCCCACTGCCGGCTCGCGGTCGCCGCGATCAGCTCGCCGACCTGTTTGGACAGTCCGTACACGTCGTCGCCGACGTACGGGTGGTCGTCGGTCACCGGCACCGACCGCGGCGCCGCGCCCCGCTGCGACCACGCGAACCCGAGCGCCGACGCGCTGGAGATGCTGACCACGCGGCGAATCCCGGCCCGCCCGGCCAGGTCCAGCACGTGGAACGTCGACTCCACGTTGTTGCCGAACGTCTCGTGCGGCGGGTGGCTGACCGGCTCCGGGATCGCCGCCGCGTGCACGACCGCGTCCACGCCGGCGAGCGCTTCGGCCACCGCGTCCCGGTTCCGCAGGTCGCCGTCCGGACGGTCGTGCGCGCGGACGTCGTGCCCGGTCGCGAGCAGGTGCGCGACGACCTCGGTGCCCAGCGTGCCGTTCGCCCCGGTGACCAGGACCTTCATGTAGCTCCTCTGCTGTGTCTCAGCCTTTGATCGCGCCGACCAGTCCGTTGACGAAGTACCGCTGCAGGAAGACGAACAGGATGATCACCGGCAGCACGATGATCAGCGACGCGGCCATGATCACGTTGTACTCCGGCGACGTCATCGCGGTGAGGCTCTGCAGGCCGAGCGGCAGCGTGTACGTCGACGGGTCGTTGAGCGACACCCGGCTCAGCACGTACTCGTTCCACGTCGGCACCGCGGTCAGCAGTCCGACCGTGATGAGCGCCGGCTTGCACACCGGCACGTAGATCGACACGAAGGTGCGCAGCTCGCCGGCGCCGTCGCAGCGTGCGGACTCCCGCAGCGACGCCGGCACGGCCCGGAACGCGTTGGTGAGCAACAGGATCGACAGCGGCGCGGTGCCGTTGACGAACGGCAGCACGATCCCGAGGTGGGTGCCGAGCACGCCGAGCTCCTGCTGCAGCAGGACGACCGGCAGGAGCACGGTGATGCCCGGCACGAACAGCAGCGAGATGAACCCGCCGTAGATCACCTTGCGGCCGGGGAAGCTCAGCACCCCGAACGCGTACGCGGCGAGCGAGTACACGACCAGCACGCCGATGGCGGTCGACCCGGTGACGACGAGGCTGTTGAGGAAGTACCGAGGGAAGTCCAGCTCGGTCCACGTCTTCCCGAACGTGTCGAACGTCGGGCGGTCGGGCACGACGCTCGTGTCGGCGAACACGTCCCGGTTCGTCTTGAACGCGCCGGAGATCATCCAGACGAACGGGTAGAGGCTGACGACCGCGTAGATCCCCAGCAACACATAGGCGCCGACGCGTGCCTTCATGTGCGACTCCGCAGCATGCGCAGGTTCGCGGCCGCAAGCAGGACCGCGACCACGAACAGGACCCAGCCGAGCGCGCTCGCGAGCCCCAGCGTCGGCCGCAGGTCGGAGAAGAACGCCCACTTGTACGCCTGCAGTCCCAACACGTTCGTGGTACCGCCGGGCCCGCCGTTGGTCATGATGAGGAAGACCTGGAAGCCCTGCAAGGCATCCCGCAGTCCCAGTAGGACGACGGCGGCGGTGGTGGGGCGCAGCAGCGGCCAGATGACCGAGGTGGTCACCCGCCAGTTGCTGGCACCGTCCACTGTGGCCGCGTCGAGGATGCCGGGGTCCAGCGACTGCAGTGCCGCCAGGTACAGCAGGATCGCTACCGGGATCGACGACCACGCCGTGACCGCGATCAGTGTCGGCAGCGCGGTCGCCGGGTTGCCGAGGAAGCCCTGAGGTTGTTGCAGAGACCCGAGTCCGAGCGCGCCCAGCACGGTGTTGAGCGAGCCGGTCGGCGCGAGCACGTAGGTCCACGCGTAGAACACGGCGATGCCGGTCGTCACGAACGGCAGGAAGAACACCGTCCGCAGCGTGTTGCGCAGGAACCGGATCCGGTTGAGCGCCAACGCGATCGGCAGTCCGACCACCACCGACAGCACCGGCACGCCGACCATCACGATGCCGGTGTTGAGCGCCGCGTCCCACACCAGCGGCGCGAGCGCGGGGTCGCGGTAGAGGATGTCGAGATAGTTGTCGAGGCCGACCCAGAGCCAGTCCTTGGTGAAGCCGTTCCACCGCGCGAGGCTCAACAGCAGTCCGTAGCCGACGGTGTATACGCCCATCAGCGCGAACAACGCGGTCGCGGGCAGGATGAACGCATAGCCGGTGAGCGACTCCCGCAGCCGGTGCCGGCGCCGCCGTGCCGGGCGGGACGCGCGTGGCGCGTCCCGCCCGGTCTTCGGCTCGGTGAGCGTCAGCCCTGCCATGAGGTCGCCACGATGGACCCCAGCTCACGGTTGGTCGTCGCGGGGTCGGCCTGGTCGAGCGGGGACATCCGGATCAGCGTCTCCCCGGCCTGGGTGTCCACATAGGCCGGTGCGAAGAACGAGACGTCGGCCGGGTCGTACGCGCCGTCGGCCGCGCTGCCGAAGACGCCGGTCATGGCACCGAGATCGGGGCCGAGCAGCTTCTCGCTGTCCGCACCGAGGTCGGTGCCCGGCAGGTCGAGCGACGCCTGCGCGAACTTCGCGGCCTGCTCCGGCGAGGTCACGTACTCGAGCCACCGCACAGCCGCGTCGGTCTTCTCGGTCTGGGCGGAGATGGCCAGCCCGGTGAGGGCGAGCGGTGCGAGGCCGAGCTCCGACTCAGCACCATCCTCGGCGGCCGGGACGCCGAAGTAGACGACCTCGCTCGGGTCCATCCCGCCCTGCTTGATGGCGGCCAGGGTGAAGGTGCCGCCGAGGTCGAACGCCGCTTTCCCTTGCGCGAACGCACGATCGGCGTCGTCGATCGACAGGGTCTGCGTGCCGGCCATCCAGTAGGGAGTGAGCTGGTCGTACAGCTCCAGAACCCTCTGGCCGTCCGGGCTGCCCCACGCCTTCGCCGTGTCGTTGGAGAACAACGCCTGGTACTTCTCCTTGCCGAGGTAGGCGTAGGCGAGTGGCTGCAGCAGCCAGTTGAAGCCGGTGGTCGGCGACTTCATGCCGACGGTCAGCCCGCCGTTCTGCGGGTCCTTCGCGTGCACCGCCTGCAGCCAGGAGATGAACTCGGCCCACGTCTTCGGTGTCTTCGTCGGGTCGAGGCCGGCCGCGGTGAGCATGCTCTTGTTCGCGTAGATCACCCCGAACGTGCCGATGGTGAACGGGACGCTGAACGTCTGGCCCGTCTCGATGCCGGCGTCCGGCGCCTCCGGCTTGAGCGAGCGCTGGTAGCGGGCCTCGTCGACCTTGCCGGCGTCGGCGACGTCCTCGATGAACTGGCCGTGCCACGCGCCGTCCACATGGGACGTGAGGTCGGCGAGGATGCCGGACCCGCCGAGCACGAAGTCCTCGCCCGCCGCGTGCACCTCGAACACGTCGGCGAGGTCGCCGCTCTGCGCGGCGGTCTGCAGCTTGGACTTGAACACGTCGTCCGGGGTGTAGGCGTTGATGTTGACCGTGATGCCGGTCTCCTGCTTGAAGCTGGCGGCGGCGGCCTTGAGCGGTTCGACGTGGGCCTGTTTGAACGTCCACATCTCGAGCGTCGTGGCGTCACCGGCCTCGCCGTCGTCGCCACACGCGGTGGCGAGCAGGGCGGTCGCGGCGAGCGCGGAGAGGAGCTTGGTGGTGAGACGACGTGATCGCACGTGTCCTCCAACCTCGGTGTCGGAGAGAAAGTGACGCCGACTGTAGGAGTGCCTCGTTTAACATGTCAATGGTTCCCTATGGCGTTTAACATGTTAAAGTTGCCGACATGGGCGATGGCGCGCTGCCGCTGTATCAGCAGGTCAAGCAGGCGCTGCTCGCTGACATCGCCGCCGGCCGGTACTCGCCGGACCGGCCCTTCATCACGCAGCGGGAGATCTGCGAGCGCTTCGACGTCAGCCACGCGACGGCCGTCCGCGCGCTGAACGACCTCGCCGCGGAAGGGCACCTGGTGCGCAGGCGCGGCCAGGGCACGTTCGTGGCCGAACGGTCCGTCGCCCCGGCGCCGAGGACGCAGACCATCGCCTGCATCGTCCAGCACCACGGCCCGCACGTCTCGCAGCTGGTCGCCGGCGTCGAGGCCGCGTGCGCCGAGCTGGGGCACCGGATGTTCCTTCGGCACTGCGAGGGCGACACCGCGCGGGAGGAACAGGCGCTGCGGCAGGCACTCGAGCAGGGCGTGGACGGGATCATCGTCTACCCGGCCGATGGCGCGACGGCCGCGGACGCGTACGCCGAGGTGCGGCAGCGGGGCGTCCCGCTCGTGATGGTGGACCGCTACCGGCCCGACCTCGCGAACGACGCCGTGATCGCCGACAACTTCGCCGCGGGGGAGCAGCTCACCGACGAACTGGTCGCCGCGGGCCACACCGTGATCGCGACGTTGTGGGACGAGGTCGAGGTGACCAGCGTCCGGGACCGGCTCGCCGGACACGTGCACTCCTTGCGCCGCCACGGGATTCCCGTCCGGCCGGACCTGACCGTGCTGCGGCGGTACCGGGAGGCGGCGCAGGAGGAGCGGCGGGCGTGGCTGTCCCGGCTGCTCGACGGCCCCCGTCCGGCGACCGTCTTCCTGTGCGCCAACGGTTTCGTGCTCGCCGACGCCGCGCAGGACCTGATCGCGCTCGGCTACGAGATTCCGGGCGAGGTCGACCTGGCCGGCATGGACGACGCCGGCCCGTTCGACGTGCTGCCGCTCACCGCGGCCGCGGTCGTGCTCCCCTCCCGCGAGCTGGGGGAGACGGCGATGCGGCTGCTGCACGACCGCATCACCGGTTCCGGCGAGGGCCCGGAACAGGTGGTGCTGCCCATCACCGTCCGAACAAGACAGTCGGCGCCCGCGCACCTGCGGGTGGTCGGGGCTCCGCGCGAGCCCGCTTAGTTTCCTTTCGCTGCACGAGATTTCACCCTGCACATGATCTACATAGGAGTAGATGATGGAAATTTCACGGCGTTCATTCGTCGGTCTCGCGGCCGCCGGCGCGACCGCGGCGGCGTTGCCAGGCACGGCGGCGGCGACCACGACACCACGACCCATGGCCTCGCCACCGGGTGACGTGGTCGGCAAGATCACCGTCGGCTACCAGGGTTGGTTCGCCTGCGCAGGCGACGGTTCCCCGATCGGCCGCTGGTGGCACTGGAGCCAGGACTCGAGCCAGCCGCCGTCGCCGAGCAACAACACGATCAGGGCATGGCCGGACATGCGCGAGTACACCAAGGGGTACCGCAGCAACTACAGCAACCTGAACAACGGTCAGCCGCCGAACCTGTTCTCCAGCCACGACGATCAGACCGTCGACACGCACTTCAAGTGGATGCAGCAGTACAGCTGTGACACGGCGGCGTTGCAGCGGTTCAACCCGGTCGGCGGCGAGGGCCCCATGCGCGACGCGATGGCCAGAAAGGTCCGCACGGCTGCCGAGAAGTACGGCCGCAAGTTCTACATCATGTACGACGTCACGTCGTGGACGAACATGCAGTCCGAGATCAAGGCGGACTGGACGAACAAGATGAAGGCGTACACGTCGTCTCCCATGTACGCCAAGCAGAACGGCAAGCCCGTGGTCTGCATCTGGGGCTTCGGCTTCAACGACAGCAAGCGGCCGTGGGCCCCCGCTCCCTGCCAGGACGTGATCAACTGGTTCAAGGGCCAGGGCGTCTACCTGATCGGCGGCGTCCCGACGCACTGGCGAAACGGGATCAACGACTCGCGGCCGGGTTTCGCCAACGTCTACCGGTCGTTCAACATGATCTCGCCGTGGATGGTAGGCCGGATCGGGAATATCGCCGATGCCGACAACTTCTACACCAACGTGAACTCGCCCGACCAGGCGGAGTGCAACCGGCTCGGCATCGACTACCAGCCGTGCGTGCTGCCCGGCGACCTCGACCTCCGCCATCGCCGCCACGGCGACTTCATGTGGCGCCAGTTCTACAACATGGTCCGCCTCGGCGTGCAGGGCATCTACATCTCGATGTTCGACGAGTACAACGAGGCCAACCAGATCGCCAAGACCGCCGAGAACGGCGGGATGGTGCCGTCGGGCTCAGGGCTGTGGGCGCTCGACGAGGACGGCACGCCGTGTTCCTCGGACTACTACCTGCGCCTCACCGCGGACGGCGGCCGCATGCTCAAGAAGCAGATCGCGCTGACGGCGACCCGTCCTACGCGGCCGGTGCTGTGAGCTCGGGCTCCACGTGAGCCTGCCTAGCTGATTTCGCGAAATTTCACCCTGCACATGATCTACATAGGAGTAGATGATGGAAATTTCACGGCGTTCATTCGTCGGTCTCGCGGCCGCCGGTGCGGCCACCGTCGCGTTGCCTTCGCCGGCCTACGCGGCCTCGCCACCCGGTGACGTGGTCGGCAAGATCACCGTCGGCTACCAGGGCTGGTTCGCCTGCGGCGGCGACGGTTCGCCGCTCAACGGGTGGTGGCACTGGAGCAACAACTGGGGCCAGCCGCCGTCGCCGAGCAACAACGCGATCAAGGCGTGGCCCGACGTCCGCGAGTACAGCAGGACGTTCCCCACCGCGTACCCGAACCTGAACAACGGGCAGACGGCGGCGCTGTACTCCAACTACGACCAGCAGACCGTCGACACGCATTTCAAGTGGATGCAGCAGTACGGGTGCGACACCGCGGCCCTGCAGCGGTTCAGCCCGGTCGGCGGCGAGGGCCCGATCCGCGACGCGGTGACCGCGCGGGTCCGGTCGGCGGCCGAGCAGTACGGCCGCAAGTTCTACATCATGTACGACGTCACCAACTGGACGAACATGCAGTCCGAGATCAAGGCGGACTGGACGAACAAGATGAAGGCGTACACCTCGTCCCCCATGTACGCCAAGCAGAACGGCAAACCGGTGGTCTGCATCTGGGGCTTCGGCTTCAACGACAGCGGTCGCCCGTTCAGCGCCGGCGCCTGTCAGGATGTCGTCAACTGGTTCAAGGGTCAGGGCGTCTACCTGATCGGCGGCGTGCCAACCTGGTGGCGCACCGGGAACAGTGACTCCCGGCCGGGGTTCGAGAACGTGTACCGCTCGTTCAACATGTTGTCGCCGTGGATGGTCGGCCGGATCGGCAGTCCCGCCGACTCGGACAACTTCTACAACGTGGCGAACGCGCCGGACCAGGCGGAGTGCAACCGGCTGGGCATCGACTACCAGCCGTGCGTGCTGCCCGGTGACCTCGCCGCCCGCCAGCGCCGCCACGGCGACTTCATGTGGCGGCAGTTCTACAACATGGTTCGCGTTGGCGCGCAAGGCATCTACATCTCGATGTACGACGAGTACAACGAGGGCAACCAGATCGCGAAGACCGCGGAGAACGGCGGTTGGGTGCCGTCGGGTTCTGGCCTGTGGGCTCTCGACGAGGACGGCACCCCGTGCTCGTCGGACTACTACCTGAGGTTGACCGCGGACGGCGGCCGCATGCTCAAACGGGAGATGGCACTCACCGCGACCCGGCCGACCCGCCCGGTGCCGTGAACCGGATCGATTAGACAGTTCGCGGCGTACCGGCCGTCCGGGGCCTCGACCACTCAGTCGAGGTCCCGGCGGTACGGCCACTGTGCGGTGTTCGCCGCGGGTAACCCGTGCCGGGTGATCAAGGAGTGGTAGCTTCCGCGGGCGACACGAAGATCCGTTCGGCGATGTCCACACCGAGCTGCCACGCGCCGGGGACGAGCAGCACCGCGAGGACCGCGAACACCGGGAAGATCAGCAGTCGCTCGACCTTCTTGCCGGTGCGGATGCGCAGCGCCTTCGGGGGCCGCAGCTCGTACCAGGTCTCGCCCGCGATGGGGATCGGGAACAGGAACGGGCAGCCGGACTCGGTGATCGCGTCGCCGAGGCAGTGGGTGACGCAGCCGGCCGCGACGGCGACGCCGAGCCAGCCCGACAGATCCTCGAGCTGCGCGGTCGGGTTCGGCCCGGCCTGGTAGAGCCACCAGGTGACACCGCCCGCGGACACGAGCAGCAGCCAGTCGCCGAGCGCGTCCTCCGCGAGCAGCAGTCCGAGGACGGCGACGGCACCGACCGCGTACGGACCGCCGGCCGCGGTGCCGGCGCTCGCGAGCGCGCCGAGCCCGACCGCGAACAGGACCGTGTGGGACAGGTGGCGGTGTGTGCCGGTGCGCTTCTCGTCGCGCGGGCCCTTCGTCAACGCGTACAGGGCGGCCGACGTGCGGCGCAGCAGCCATGACAGCACCCGCGAGAACGGCCCGAGCAGCTTGGAGGCGCGGGCGTGCGGGTGGTCGAGGTCGGGGAGGAGCGCGAACCCTGCGGTCGTGACGGCGAACAGCACCGCCTGCTCCACTGTGCCGGCGCCGACCAGCGGCGCGATCGCGAGGCCCGCGCACCAACCGGTCAACGCGTGCGTGCGGCCCATCATCGGCGGCGCTCCCTGTGTTCGTCGTCGAGTGATCAAGTATCCGGTGTGAACGGCTGGGAACGGTGGCGGCGCGCCGTGGGCTTGCCGTCGGCCGCGCGCACTGGCAAGGATGGCCGAATGAAAGCGCGCGCCTTGTTCGTCGCCCTGCTCGGACTCGCCGGGGTGCTCGTGCCGACCGTGACGGCGGCGGCTGCTGCGACGCCGATGCCGACGTGCGCGGACCCGGCGGCGCCGCTGACCGTCGAGGAGCAGCGGCTCGCGCGGCCCGCGCCGGCGGAGATCCTGCGCCGCAGTGGTTTCGACCGGTTCGGGCGCGTGTTCACGCCGTCGTTGTGCGCGCTGCCGAACGCGCACGTCGCGTCCGTGGCCATCGGTGTGCAGGGGCGCGCGCTGTGGGCGGCGGCGGTGGCGCGGGCGCAGGGCAAGCTGCCCGCCGGCACGCTGCCGGTGACCGACGACCGGCCGCTGTACTGGGCGCGGCTACAGCTGACGAGGGCGCTGCGGCAGTGGACGCCGTCGTTCGCGCTCGACGCGGCCGGCCGGGCGAAGCTGGTCGACGTGCTGGAGCAGACCTCGCGCGGGCAAGATTCGGTCAGCTACTCCCGTGGCACACACCGGATCCTGGTGAGCGGCTTCGACCCGTTCCAGCTGGACCAGGACATCCGGCGAAGCAACCCGTCCGGCGCGACGGCGCTCGCGCTGGACGGCACGGTGATCGAGACGGCGGCGGGCCCGGCGCGGATCGAGACGGCGATGTTCCCGGTGCTGTGGGACCCGTTCGCGGCCGGCGTGGTGGAGCGGACGTTCCTGCCGCAGCTGCGCCGCGTCGACATGTTCACCACGATCAGCCAGGGCCGTGTCGGCCGCTTCGACGTCGAGCGGTACAACGGCCGCTGGCGCGGCGGCTTCCCGGACAACGACAACGTGTCGCGCACCGAGGTGATCCCGATCCCGCCCGGTGTGCCGACGGTGACGCCGGCCCCCGAGTTCGTCCCGACGACGCTGCCGTACGCGGCGATCGTGGCCGCGCCGACGGGCCGGTTCCCGGTGTACGACAACACGTCCGTGACGGAGATCCCCGCCGGCGCGACCGCGCCCGTGGTGTCTCCGACCGGCCCCACCCCGGGTTCCGTGGCCAGGGCGGGCGGCGGCGGCGACTACCTGTCGAACGAGATCGCGTACCGAGCCACCCTCCTGCGGGACGCGCTCGGCGCCGCCATCCCGGGCGGCCACCTGCACACGCCGGTGCTGGAGTTCGGCGCCGGCAACACGACGGAGCTGACGGACCCGGTCTTCGAAGCCAACCAACGCGACATCATCGACCAGGTCCGCGCCGTGCTGACGGTGGCCGCCGGCACCCTCGGCTAGTACTACAGGGCTAGATCCTTCGCGTGTTGGTTCGTGATATCGGATGCCGGTTGTGCGAGTGTTTGCGT
>Ga0193742_1001283_pt1 | contig 15314 bp, 18 predicted proteins | sample L2c1metaG_FD_165511 | JGI IMG/M metagenome (GOLD analysis project Ga0193742, IMG submission 165511) | Soil microbial communities from a riparian zone of the East river system, Colorado, United States - L2c1 | ecosystem: Environmental > Terrestrial > Soil > Riparian zone | place: USA: East River... | reverse complement strand
GTTGAGTGTAACTAAATCTTCCCGGTCCGTTCTTCTCGGGCCTGTTATTTATTTATCGTGTGGCATCCTGTGATCTATGTTTTTTCAAACCGGAAAAAAGAAAATAACTACGGATGCAAACGACGGGGGACCCGTTCCGAGGCAGCTTCGCTCCCGGCGGCCACACAAAGAGATTGGCTATTAACATTTCCTCACGGAACTTTTGCCCTTTTACAGCGCGTCTTTTAAGTAATTTTGCAGGGTAAACGAAATCAGAATATATGAGTATTCAAAAAGCCATACTTGCCGGAGGTTGTTTCTGGGGTGTTGAAGAACTGATCCGGGCGATGCCAGGGGTAAAGTCGACCGTTGTCGGTTACACCGGCGGCGATGTGCGCGACGCCACTTACCGTAGTCATGGTACCCATGCCGAAGGCATCTCGGTAACTTTCGACGATGATCAGCTCTCCTACAAAAAATTACTTGAGTTCTTTTTCCAGCTGCACGACCCAACCACGCTAAACAGGCAGGGCAACGACAGGGGTATGTCATATCGCTCTGCCATATTTTATCTCGATGCTGATCAGAAGCAGGTTGCTGAGGACCTGATATCAGCCATGACTGCTTCGAAAAAATGGCCTGGTGCGATCGTGACCCAGGTTGTTCCGGCTTCAGATTTCTGGGAAGCGGAGGAGGAGCACCAGAATTACTTACAGAAACATCCGAATGGGTACACCTGTCATTGGGTAAGGCCGGAATGGACATTGGACGAAGGGGTGAAAGCTTAGATCATCAACTGAGGTTGTAGTTGATAAGCAGTGTAAAGCGCTGTGACTATGTGAGGGCAGCCGGCGTTTCATGCATAATCGTAAAATCCATTGCATTAGTATTGCACGCTGGTTACAATATTTTGCTAGCTTATGTCAACACCTAAACTACCTCGTATGAATTCCTCTTGTCTCGGAGAGTTCTACCCAATCCATTCTTTTTAATTTTTCTTCTCGTCATCATATCATCCTGTGCGAAATGGAAACATCGTCGCGAAGCGGAAATGTATGTTGACCCTGTTATTGCCGGTTTCGTAGTCGGTAAAGAATCTTGCAGTGGTGTTGATAGCACAGAGTATTGGTTAATTGATTTTACCTGGCGGGAACATAACCCCCAAATCGGTGACACTCTGGTATTAGATGATTTTAAGCATACAAATGTTCTGAAAATGAAATTTCAGATAGCGAATACCGGCGTGTTGGTGCATCGATCGCCGTTATTTATCGGAACATTGTCACCAATAGGACTTCAAATGACTGTGTGGTATCGTCTCCGTCTACCTACCTTTTAAAGGAAATGATCCCTCTTGCCGTAGGGTATCCAGGAAATTAGTATTCTCTCATCAACGTTCATCATTAACACACATCGAAGCCGAATCGACATGTTCGATGTGTACACAATTTTCGTAGATTGAATTTTGAAACGAACCAATTAGAGAATGGTCAGACATATCATCCTTTTATTTTTTAGAAGTTTTGGTCGCCATAAATCTACTTCTATTATTAATTTGATCGGGTTATCCATAGGGCTGGCTTGTGCTCTGTTAATATATTTCTGGATATATGATGAAACAAATTTTGATAAGTTTCATAAGAATGACCGGAGTCTATACAAGGTGATGATTAATGACCATAACCCTGGTGGAATTACTACCAGGGACGCAGCCAGTGCAAATCTGGCTGATGCACTAAAAATTGCGTTCCCTGAAGTGAAGTATGCGGTAACCACTACTCCGGATAGCTGGTTCAGGACTTTTAGCGTGTCACGCGATAATAAAACTATTGTCAAGTCAAAGGGAAATTTTGTAGGAAAGGATTATTTTAAGGTGTTTTCCTTCGACCTTGTTAAAGGTGATGAGAATAGCATCCTCTCCGTTAAAAACTCTATTGCCATATCGGATGAACTGGCCATGAAGCTGTTTAAGACTACGGAGGTGATCGGACAGACACTGGATTGGAAATGGTTTTCTTATGGAAGGCAGAGTGTTATCACAGGTGTATACAAGAAGCCACCTCAAAATTCCACTTATCAATTTGATTTTGTTTTACCGCTCGAATCCTGGAATGACATTATGCCGGGAACGATAGATCCGAATATTGCGGATTTGAGTGGTGGGCCTTTTAATACTTTTTTGGTTTTGACCGAGAGCTCCGATAAGGATCGCCTTGGAGATAAAATCAGTGCTTTGGGTAAATCGAAAATACCCGGTTCTGCTTCCACGTTTTTCCTGGCCAAATATTCCGATTATTACCTCCATGGAAATTATGAAAATGGTATGGCGGTGGGCGGAAGAATTCAATATGTCAGACTCTTTTCTGTCATAGCCATTTTTATTCTACTTATCGCGTGCATAAATTTTATGAATTTATCCACGGCGAGATCATCTGAGAGGATGAAGGAAATAGGAATCAAGAAAACATTGGGGATCAGCAGAAATGCATTGATTTTGCAGTTTATAAGCGAATCTTTGATTACAGCCTTTATTTCGCTGGGAGTGGCCTTATTGCTCGTCGCTTTGCTCCTTCCCTATTTTAGTGACATTACCGAAAAACATTTGTTTTTTCATTTCGATTCGAAGCTACTCTTATCCGTTTTGGGCATTACTTTCTTCACAGGGTTGGTATCGGGAAGTTATCCTGCTTTTTATCTGTCGCGTTTTAAGCCTGTTGATACACTTAAGGGTAAACCCGTGCAATTAGGCAACGATGTTTCTATCAGAAAAGGGCTGGTATTCTTTCAATTTACCATTTCAGTTATATTTATTGCTTTACTGTTTATTGTGTTCAATCAAATACAATTTATTCAGTCGAAGGAACTTGGATTTGATAAAGACAATGTCATTTATTTTGAAATGGAAGGAAATGTGGCAGTGAAAAAAGAGGTTTTTCTTACTGACCTGCGAAAGATTCCGGGTGTTGAAAAAGCCTCAGCGATTATGAATACTGTCGTCCTGCCTACGTTCACACCAGCACCAGGGGTTTACTGGGACGGCAAGAATGATGATGATAAAATCCGTTTCTATCAAACATCTGTCAATTATGACATGATTGAGACATTGGACATATCGATCACCGAAGGCAGGTCATTTTCCAGAAATTTTGGGAACGACACCAATAGCATAATTGTGAATGAAGCTGCAGTTAAGGCGATGGGAATATCTGCGCCAATTGGTAAGACGATTAAAGTTTGGGATGAGGATAAGCGGATCGTTGGCGTTGCGAAAAACTTTCATTTCAATTCCCTGCACGAGCGCATACAACCGTTTATCTTCAAACTTGAGCCGGAAGTGACCCTCTTGGTTATGATACGTATCAACGGAAAGAACCAGAGATCAACAATCAGTGCTATAAATAAATTCTATGCAGAATTTAATCGCGGATTCGCTTTTGATTACAAGTTCCTAAACGATGATTATCAAGCTCAATATGCTTCAGAGATGGTCGTAAGCACCCTTTCGAAGTATTTTGGGGCCCTGGCTATTTTTATTTCCTGTCTGGGCTTATTCGGGTTGGCGGCGTTTACCTCTGAAAGAAGAGTGAAGGAAATCGGTATTCGCAAGACGTTCGGCGCCCGTAACATGAACATCGTTTATATATTATCCGTCGATTTCCTGAAAATTGTATTATTCGCTATTTTATTTGGTTCCATTATCAGTTATTTAATATCGAGATCATGGCTCAATAATTTCGCCTATAGGATAGACCTGGATATCTTATACTTTTTGGCTGCAGGGGTCCTGGCTCTGGCAATGGCCTTACTCACCATTGGTTTCCAGACATTCAAAGCCGCTCTGGCCAATCCTGTAAAATGCTTAAATCAAGTTTAGAGGAACAAGTCTTTTTGTAGCGAATTCCCTTTTTCTTTCGCGCCAATCGCCGTGTAAGGCAGTAGAAAAAGGTCTACCCTCAAAATTTTTAATAACTTTAAAGTGTGTTAATATTCGAGTATGCGTAAATTCTTTCCTGAACTAAGTTCAACAAAATGGCTGTTGAAGGAATGGTTTCCCGAAGTATGTCTAATTCTGATTCTGTCAATGGGCATGCTGAATCCCATTTCACTTTCATTGATTGCATTGTTGGTCATCCTAATCGTCACAAAGAATGCTGTTATGGGTGCGGTTATGGGGTTACTTTTTTTATTCAGTACGGTATTAATAGCGTTGGCCGTGTATTCGGAGTTTAAAGAATTTGAATTCGGCTTTTCAGAATACCGCGCCCGTAAATTGGTGGTAGGGGGCGGCATCGTAGTTGGTATAATTGCGCTTCTAGCTACAAAAATGACTTCAAAATATTTTAGGAAGCTGAATGCGTTATCCCACTGAGATGAGTATTCCGATCGAAGTTATCACTCCAGGAATCTTTGGCTGATGTCAGGCGTAGGAATCATACAAGAGTCTCGCTTTCCAAAGATCCTGTAACGAGACTTTGAAATGATGCCGTAGATAAAGTCCCGCAATGGCCGCGGAATGAAAATGAAAACATAAAACAGCTCCCACACCCCTCCCAATTCTCTCAATACTCGAAGAGCTGCTGTGGATCTGAGAAAGTATTTTTCTCCTTTTACAAGAACGAAAGTTCTAAAATCGTCTCTCGGCAATCCAAGTTTTTGAAGTAGTGCCTGTCCACTTTCAGACTGCAATGAAGCGAATTTGAACCTCCCCTTCGGATCCCTTCTGATCGTGAACTGAACAAACCTGTTACATAAATTGCAAACGCCGTCAAATAGCAAGATTTTTGGTTCACTGCTGTTCATTTTTACATAGTCATAAGTTGATGATCTCCTTATAGGCACTGATCATATGCCGTCGATAGATGAATATTTGAACCAAAGACAAGCTCAACATTCCAATCACCAGGGCAATGACGGAATAATTATACCTCATAAATGTCAAATCCATAACTAAGATACCGATCCAAACCGGAAGGGACGTTAATGCAGCTATCAAGAAAAAACGGTTATGAAAAAAAGCACATCCGATAACTATTTCAGTCCCGCCCACGAAACTTCGAAAAGGCTCATGGTCTGCCAGATACCAGGATAGTGTCATCAGATCTGTCTGGGCGATTGTCTGCATGAGTACATCATCCGGCACGCCAAATTGAATACGAAGAATCTTTATCGCGCCATAAAAGATCATTGTTACACCAACAATGATTCTCAAAAATAAAATTAAGAGACCCCTGAAATGTATATTCATTGAATGAAGTTGATTATATTTTAAGTGAGTATAAGAGATCTCCCTCGCCCCCGATTACAACCTATTTTGCCAAAAGTAGATTCTTTGTGGCTGTTACTTGTCACCTAATTGGTTCTTCACAATCACCTGAACACGCATGTTTCTTTTTCGTTCCTCGTCATTGCGGGGCGCCGGGATTAATGGTTGTGAGTTTCCGACACCTTTGTAACTCAGGCTCTCTCTCGAAAAACCATTTTCCATTAAGAGTGCGAAAATTACTTTTGCTCTATCTTCTGAAAGCTTAAAGAGGTCCTTTAAATAAGCTTGATCCTTTTTACTTTGGTAATTGACATGCCCGATGATGTCAAAATGAGCGTTATGATAGGAACGCAATTTGCCGATAAATGTTGGGATCGAATTCATCGATTCCGGAGTGATGATCGGCTTGTCTGCTATAAAATTGATGTTTTCAATGTCGAACGAGTCCACAACTGAAAACTTCGGGTAGACTGAGGTAGGATTTTTCTTGCGGGCTGAAATCTGAACTTTTCTGTTCACAGATAGTTCCGGGCTTTGCATAAATTCCTCACCATAAAATGACAATATTACCTCCGTGTCGGAACCGACGGACTCCCAAACAGTGTGTGCTCGTAGTTTCGATAAATTGCGGTTGTATTGCACTGATCCCACAGTATCTGCAAAGCCTGCCACTTTTTCAACGTTGGCAACTGATGAAACAAAACCTTCGAGGTTCTCCCTCTGCTTTAAATCAAGCGTAGATTTCCCAGATTCAAAAAATATAGTCAAAGTGGTATCCTGAGATATTTGTGCTTGTGCCCCCAAAGCCCACAACAGACATACTGCCAGATGAACCACCTTCATGTCTAACATTGACCGATCAGTTTTCGGGAGAAAGTTAATGTAAAAGGCCTTCTCATCAACGTGCCATATTTTTCGTTTTCCGATGCTTTTGTTGCTACCCAAATCAGATTCTTCCGTCAACAAAAGGAAGCCGAGGCAGGTTCAGGCTCTCGAAGTTTTTACGCAGCAGCGAAAAAATGTTTCATTAGACTGATAAAGAGATATGCACCACTTCTATGGTCGCAAACTGACCAATTTCTTAATCATCTCGACAAAACGACCTATTGCAATTGAAGATTAGACATCTGATTGGAGTATTCTTTAAGCATTTTTTCAAGTTCAGCATGGTCTTGCTGCTTGAGTTTGTATGGCGGCCTTGATTTTTGATTTTCAATGGCTTTTTGTAGCGCTGCTATAGCTTCGTCCCGCTGATTGGATTTCCAATAAAAACCAGCTTGCATCTTATAAATCCTCCAGGTGCCCTGAGTCTCAGGATAAAAGATGTTGTCAATTTCCAGTTGCGTAGCCTTAAGTCCAAGCTGATAAATATCAATGGGCAGCTTTCTCTTGGCGGAATATATGTCGATTGCCATAGAGATTCTGGAATACGCCGCTTCCTTGTAAGGTGGAGTTTCTATTGCCAACTTTCCGTAATCGTAGGCCTTTCGTGGGTCGGTCTCTAATAAGGCGCAGAAAGTGCCGTAGGCCATTGCGGGAGCATAAATGTAGAGTCATTTGATGTTGCATCATCATAGACCTTAGCGGACCTTCTGTTATATGCATGCTAATACCCGGCAAGGCCGGGTATTAGGGTTTGCTTGATCTCAGGAGTGTTAGCCTGGCTGACGCCGATATTCGTTATTGCTCCCTGAACTCTTCTATAACGGCTATTTCTTCATCGATTACCCTTATGGTTTTAGTCCAGCCATCCTGCGTGATTTTTACAAAATAGGCCAGCGTCTTTCCATAGCGGAGCTCATTCACCAGGATGATCTTGCTATCGAAGAATTCATATTTGACAGCTCGTCGGATGTCAAGCGGCAAATGAGACTCATCGTAAATGCGAATGGTATTACGCCATTGCCCATTTAAATGATAGTCAACCATGTGTTTGACTGACCCCCTGACAAACGATACCCGGTAACTATCTTCTCCGACAGTCCAGTGTTCATCTGCCGCTTCTTTGAAAGAGTGTTTAAACCGGCGAACCGCCTTTTCATTTACCAGACTTAAAGAGCCATCAGCGTCATTTGTTCCGATTGTTGATTGAGATGCGAAAGCGTTAAGGACTGCTGCGTTAACGCCCTGTGCCTGGGAATTTGTGATAGAAATTGCAAATACGAGGCTTCCAGAAATAATTAAAGACCACATTTTGAGTTTAGTTTTAAATATGAATAATAATCCACCCGATTTTACTTGCGGGCGACGAATAAAAGAAAATGATTCAACAGGAAATAGAAATTGTCGACTACATAATAAGGCGCCAGCGCTGCTTTAATAGTTTCTGTAACAGTTGCTTTATCCACGTAGTTCAAGGCGGTGGCAGCCGGTCCTGTCCCCATGAAACTTTTTACTCCGTCGGCAAGACTGGAATAAATAAATGGGCAGCCGACGGTACTTTTAGAGTTGAGGTGCAGGCCGAGGTTATTTAATATCGACTCAACCTTACCGTCTTCAGAGAGGGCAAACGGACCGGGAGTGCCAGCGGGAGGAGGAGGCACTAAACTACTCATAGCCTTCAATACTGTGGTAGCATCACTCAATTCGGGTTTATCCCAAATAGCAATTACCAATTTACCACCTGGTCTGAGTGTTCTTTTGGCTTCTTTTAATGCATTTTTAAAACTCCCGGTGTACTGGAAAGAGTTAAAGCCGGCCACCACATCAAAAGATTCGCTGGCAAAGGGCAGCTTTTCCAGATCCTCTTCCAGAAAAGTATTGTTGGAATTACGTTTTCTTGCCACCTCTAATAGTGCGGGTGCTGCATCCACACCGACAACGTATGCTCCTGTTTTAATGGCGAGGGAAGAAAACATACCAGCGCCGCATCCGGCATCGAGAAGAGAATCATTCTCGTTTAATTGTATTTCCAGAAGCGCTTTCCTGTAAAGTGGTAAAAAATAAGGTTCAAAATTGCGCGACCAATACTGAGGTTGAATGCTCCACAGTTTTCCCTGAATAGTTTTTGTGCTCATGATAAATAGTTTGATTATTTATCAGCAAAGCTAGATTGCTATTGAGCAGGTCACTTTTCTAATCAGCTCATAAATATGACTGTAAAGCTCAGGAGAAGGCTTTTTGCTTAACTCCGGCGGGAGGCATGCCGAAGCGATCACGGAAACAACGGCTGAAATGTGAAGGGCTTTCAAATCCACTTTCGAATGCCGCATCGGTCACTGTCTTGCCTAAATTTTTCAGTAGGTGCAGGGCGTGGTCAAGTCGCTTGGCCAGCAGCCATTTTCCCGGAGATGTATTGTATATTTTCAGGAAATCTCTCTTGAAAGCCGATACACTGCGGCAGGTCAGTTTTGCAAAATCTTCCAACTTAAGATTAAAGCAAAAATTGTCATCCATTATTCGCTGTAGCGAAATAGTCTGCGGTTCCAGCAACAATGAACTGAAATATGACAGCAGCTCCTTATTATCCGGGTTGTCGGCAATGGACAGGATAAGTTCCCTGAATTTCAGTTGCAGAAGCGAATTGTCCGGCTCACGACCCGATTCAAAGTAGGGCATCATCGAATGAAAAAATGCCTGGGTTGAAGGCGAGTGACTGATTGAAATAACCGGCTGATGGTTTTGCTGCGTATTGCGAATAGGATTGGTTTTGGATTTAAGCACATCGACGATAAAATCATCAGGAACAAAAAACAAGATAAGGCAGAACGTGGCGTCGTTGAACTGTTCAACTATCGAGGCGCCTTTTCTTACAAATACACACTGGGGTGGATTAAGGTCATAGGAACCATTAGGGGTATGCCATATTTTGCGTCCTTCCATTACGTAGACGATATAATTATGATGGCTCCAGGTATCCTGAAATCTATTTTCGAGAGGACAATTAAAAATGGTAATAAGAGACTCACCGCAGCAAAGCTGCCGGAATTGGCCGGGATTCCCTGCTATGTTGGAATACATGTTATACATAAAGCAGAAACGGGGGGTCAGCAAATATACATACAGATCTGCAAATTTGACTATGTAGCCGATCTAGCCTATGATGGTGATTGGTTTTCTTGTGCTACCGGGGACTGGCTTTTGACTCAAAGGTTATAGGAGGTAACAGTCCAAAACTTTGATAATGAAAGCAATAAACCACAGTTCGATGGCCGCCGTATTGCCTTTGGCCGCCTTGTCCTCCTTCGCCCTTGGAGCTTAGGCGGGCGCTGTCAGCCTAAGTACTTTGAGCTTCGACGGACGATGTCCGTCCTCCTTCGCCCTTGGAGCTTCAGCGGGCGCTGTCAGCCTTCGTTTTTGGAGTTTCGGCGGACGATGCGGGAAAAACATCCTGGTGACAGCACAACCCGCCTTAGACTAATTTTTGATTAATCGCCTTGGCAACGGCTTCGCTCTTCGAATGAACATGAAGTTTCTCGTAGATGTGTCGCACGTGGGTACAGACCGTATCAAATGAAATATAGCAAATGGCAGCAACGGCCTTGTATGACTTTCCTTTTACCAGTAAGGCGAGGATCTCTGTTTCCCGTTCCGAAAGATTGATGAATTCCTTCTTACCCATCGTTTGCTGGAAGCGGAACATCTCCAGCACTTTTGAAGCAATCGAGGAGGTCATGGGCGAGCCACCGGCATAAGTTTCGCGGATTGCTTCGAGCATTTTCGGTGGTGGCGTTTTCTTAAGCATGTAACCCGATGCGCCGCCACAAATTGCTGCAAAAATTTTGTCCTTGTCTTCGAAAACGGTTTGCATCATGATCCGGATCGCCGGAAAATGTTCATTTATCTGTTGAACGGCATCGATTCCTGATGTACCGGGCATGTTGATATCCATGAGAACAACATCCGGTTGATCGGCCTTAAGTTCCCGTAACAAATTATTTGCATCCGCATGGGCGCCAACACAGACCATGTCATCGGCACTGTCGATTAGTTGTCTTAAACTTTCGCGAAGCGCCTTATTATCCTCGAATATGGTGGCCCTTATGTGCATTGATACAAAGGAAAGTTATTCATTAAGTTTCATCGATCACCTGTTTATGTGATTTTGAACTCCAGTTTCACAATCGTTCCCTTGCCAGGAATCGAATTTATCTCAGCCGTTCCGTTCAGTTCAGTCGCCCGCCGTTTAAAACTAGCCATTCCATTGCCAGCGACTATTCTGCCCGGATCAAATCCTTCACCATCGTCGATGATGGTCATCGATATCAGGTGATCGCGTTTTGTAACCAAAACATTCACCAGTCTTGCATTTGAATATTTGGCAGCATTGTTTATCGCCTCTTTGAAGAACAGGTATAAATTTTTCCGTTGTGTCATGCTGAGTCTGGCTGATGAAACAGATGCCACGCTGTCAAAGTCCAGTGAAATATTTCTGCTCTCAAGTATCGAGTTGGCAAATTCATTCATTCTTTCGATAATGCTATTCATTGAGTCGTTACCGGGGTTAACTGTCCAGACGATATCGCTCATGTTTTCCTGTAAGGTCAATGTACTTTCGCCAATGGTGGTGAGTAGCGGCAGTGCTTCCGGCGACTTCGCTTTGGCAAGCTCGTTCATGATGCTTATGCTGCTCAATGTGGAGCCGATGTCGTCGTGAAGATCGTCGGCAATTTTGTTTCTCATTGCCATCAGTTGCTTCTTTCTTCTTTGCGCCACAATAATCACTACAATGGCCAACAGGACAACGATGGTGAAAATAATCCCGAATGTCCGAATGTGATTCTGCCAGGCAGCCTGACTGGACGCGAGTCCTTGTTGTTTCTGCCTTTCGTTAAATGCAGTTTGTTGGATTGCAATCATTTTGTCGCGCGAAAACAGACTGTCTTTCAACCCCGTCGCGACGTGGAGGTATTTAAGTGCGCTGTCAGTGGCGTTTCTTGACTCGTAAATAGTCGCCAAAATCGTAGCTGCCTTAAGTTTGGCAGCAGGATAGGCAACCAAAGTATAGTTGTGCAGTACCTTGCTTGAGTAATAGATCGCAGAATCGTCACGTCCGAGTGCATGAAATACTTCTGAAATACCGGTGTAGTCATCCATCATGTCGGGAAAGTGCTGTATCGGTTCCGACTTTATCTCTCCTAATCGGTAATAATAGAGAGCAGAGTCGTATTTACGATCACTGAAAAAGGCGTTGCCAATAATTGGATATGAAAAGCTATAAAGGCTTTGAAATTCATTGTCACTCCCTGCTTTTTTTCTTGTGTCGGGCAGATGTTGAAGCGCCTTTCTTGAGTAAAACACCGCCGAATCCGGATGGCCAGTCGCTGCAAATAATTTCGCAAGCAGAACCCAGGCCATTGGTACGATTTCGGGGTCGTGAACGGATATTGCCCAAGCCACTTTCCGCCCATATATCATACTACTGTCATACTGGCCAATGTTGTAGTAAAATTCACTCAGCAAACTTGTTGAGTACCCGTCCGAGTAAGGAGTATTCAATTTTTTTGCAAGTGACAGCGCCCTGAATGTATTGTCCAATTGCATAGGATAGTCTCCGGTATAATCCAATGAGGCATTGAGGGCACTCTGCGACGCGAACAACAACTCGTCATTATTTATTTTCTCAGAAAGAGCGAGTGCTTTCAAGGCATAGGCCACACCGGAATCAGGGTAACAACTTTGAAACGACCAGCTTAAGATAAGAAGGGTGTTAATTGTGCTCGTGTCTTCTCTCTGCCTGGATAGATCCATTCTCAACGAGTCCAACCATGCTGTCTGTGCATTACTTGATTGAATAAAGATCAAGATTGCAATAGACAGAGAAACCGCTCGCCTGAAAGGAAGCATGAGTTTAGGATTGACTTTTTCGGAGTAGTTACAAGATACCCAATCATGTGCTTCGGTAGGGCAATTCCTGTGTTCTAATTACTAAAATCATCAATTTATGTGATTGTCTACGGGGACTCTACAGTGTAGTTTTATCTCAGATTAACCCCTAAACTCTAATCGTTATGCAAGCTTCCAGGACTTTTTTGCTCATATGCACGATTATTAACGGCGTTATCGCCATTTGCGCCATGACTTTTGCCCTGATAACGATATCGAAAGTCATTTTAGCCATGCTTATGCTTCGAACACAGACCATCACCTCCTTTCATTACTAAACTTAAAGAAACAGATGAAATCGTTACTGAACCACGCCATTATGCTTTGCCTATCGTTGTCCTTCGCAACACAGGCCACAGCTCAGAACCAAGAAGTGACTATGCCTGGAAGCCAGGTATTCCAGTTTACTTCTGCTATCAATGGACATGAATATGACCTTCAACTCTCGTTGCCCGCAAGCTATAAAGACAGTGTTGGTAAACGGTACCCCGTGGTGTATCTATTAGACGGACAATGGTCATATCCCACAGTGACAGGGCTAGTTGGCGGGTTACAATACGACGGCGAACTTCCAGAAATAATCCTGGTGGGCATTGCTTTTCGAAAAGATTATGAAACCAGTAGAGCAATGGATTTTTCACCAACTAAGGTAAAGGACGATCCGAACACTGGCGGAGGGCCCTTATTCCTTCAGGTGCTGAAGAATGAAATTGTCGGCCGCGTCGATTCCATGTATCGCACAGATAAAAACATGGATGCATTATGCGGTGGTTCCTATGGCGGATTATTTGTTCTTTACGCGATGTTCAATGAGCCAGAGTTATTCAGCCGATATCATGTCGGCAGTCCATACCTGAATTTCGATAACGGGATGATCATGAAATTGGAACAAAAGTTTAGAAAAAGCCATTCTCAACTCAATGCCAGAATCTTTTTCTGTAGTGGTGAATTTGAAGAAATCTATTATCACAAAAGTGATCTTAGTTCATTCGTAGAACAAATACAGAGATCTAATTACAGTGGGGCTGAGATCCGGCGTTACACGGTGCCCGAGATGGGACACGCCAGTTCAGGACCTTACGCCTCGCAGCGTGCCCTTCAGTTTTTCTATGGGAGACCAGTGGCTAATCTCACAAGTACTGTCTTGGATCAATACACGGGGAGGTATAAGTCGAGTATGGATACAACCCTCATGACGCAAAAGGACAATAATCTGTTTCTGCAAGTAAGTCCCGGCATGAAGTTAAAATTGATTGCCGAAAATTCCGACCATTTTTATTCGAAAGGCCTTTCTGGCCGGCTTACTATGGACAAGAACAACAAGGGTAAAGTGACTGGCTATACGGTCGTTGTGCCTGCAATGGGCACTATGTCTTACACCAAAATGGAATGAGCATTCGTGACTGTAAGGGTTACTTTATCCCCGATACGAGGCGACACTCCAAACATAAGCGACAATGCCAATGACTTTGGTTTATCCCGTTGGTTCTTGTGTCTCTGTCGGCAGGCTGTTCCTAAATTTCAACTTCCCCCCTTGCCAGTTCTACTTGTTCCCGAATATATGAATCATGAAAGGCTGATCGAGCTTTAAATGGAATTCCCGCAGCCTCCCATTCCTTGAGAATTTGAATTAAGACGTCATAGTGTTCAAAGGTGCCCAAGAAGAAGGTGAGATCGTATGGGATATTTCGGTATTTGAATGAGAGAGTATTCTTATTTCCATGTTCGACTGTGTAACGCCGCTTTGCAGAACGGACATTGTGTTTGAAAGTGTCGAAGGCATAAATGTAAACGTCCAAGTCCTCAACTTCCACTGTTGGGATTACCAGATTCCCCCAGACCAGCTCTGAAGGATTGATCGTCAGCATCCTTTCATCAACTGATCTCAGAGAAAATACGGATTTCGTGCTGATGCCTGCATAAATGGGTATTGAAACAACTATAACTATTGCGATAAGAGTAAGAACGGGGGATAAAAAGCTGGATAATAGAAAGAAGATTAATGTTCCCACACCGTAAAACACCAACATCTGAGGTGCAAACCGCTTGTATTTGTAAACGGTAGTTTTAAGCTGCGGCATATCCATCTTCGAATAAAACGTTGATAAGATAGGAATTATTATTTCACTCCTTAGTCAGGGAGAAAGCTAGGATCAGTCTATCTGTGAGTGGAATTGGCATTTGCAATTAAGCACTGGCCGGTGGCTTTTCACAATTCAGATCACTTCGTTACTATATTTTGTAACGAAAATGATCAAAATCCTATGTACTCCAATAGAGAATTAATTATTTTGCAAGACCAGGGAGCTGCAGAAAATGGATTGACTATTCGACAGCTTTGGGCTTTCAAAACTGAAAAAGCTGGAAATATTTCTAAAGGAAAAAGCAAATAGCAAATGACCCGAACTATAAAGCTAAAAACAGTTTTGCCATATTCACAGGAAAAAGTATGGCAGGCATTGACAGATCCGAAGCTGTTAGGCAGCTGGTTCATGGAAAATGATATCGAACCAACCCGTGGACATTATTTCACTTTCAGAATGAAACCGCAAAAAGGCTGGGACGGCATAACGCATTGCGAGATAATTGCCGTTGAACCGCAACAATACATTGAATATTCCTATCGTGGCGAAGCTACAGGCGAAAAGGCATTGGCTTGTGCCGGTATTCACTCCGACACGGCAGACAAAATGACGAAAGGCATTTTCACTAAGTTAGATACAGTTCTCAGTTTTACGTTAGAGCCAACGTGTGGCGGGTCAATCTTGACAATGGAACATTCAAACTATAAAGGGCTAAAACTGGTTATCATAAGTTTGATCATGCAAATGGGTTGGAAAAAACAGTTAAGAAAAAAGCTTCCTAAAGTGTTAGAACGAATGACAAATGCATAGTGCGCAAACCATACACTGGTTGTAGAAGATTCTAACCTGGATTCTCAACCTGTAGGTGACAGATATTCGTTTACCGTTTTATGGTGGCTAGAGCTTGATAAACTCCACCCTCCTGTTATTTGCTTTCGCTTCGGTCGTTGTGTTCTTGTCTACGGGCTGGGATTCCCCTTTACCGTCAGCCTCAAGCCTCGATGCATCGATACCGAACTCATTTTTTAGGCTGTTCTTCACGGACTCGGCTCTGCGTTTTGACAACGCTATGTTGTCGCTATCGCTACCATCGGCGTCGGTATGTCCAACTATCTTCACCTTCACTGAGGCATTTTCTAATAATACGCCTCCAATATCTTTCA
>Ga0193742_1001282_pt1 | contig 15318 bp, 9 predicted proteins | sample L2c1metaG_FD_165511 | JGI IMG/M metagenome (GOLD analysis project Ga0193742, IMG submission 165511) | Soil microbial communities from a riparian zone of the East river system, Colorado, United States - L2c1 | ecosystem: Environmental > Terrestrial > Soil > Riparian zone | place: USA: East River... | reverse complement strand
AATGCGGTAGCGGAGCGCAGCAGTCCCATCCACTCCAGGTATTCGCTGCCCTCTGGAATGCGTTCCGGATGAACCCAAAGATCTTCGTGATAGGCCTCAAGCAGCATGGCGGTTGCGGCGGCGCGCTCGATGAAGCGCCCGACCTGGATAAACTGCCAGCCTTCGCCATGGCTCATGGTCGAGTCCGTGATTCCCTGGAACTGATGGATCGAATCCATCACCGATTGCAGGAACTCGGTCGATTCAACCTCCATCGCGAGTCCGGGCTTCGTGACCTCAAGGTAGAGAGAGTTGAGCCGGTGCCATTGCTCGGTCGAGATCTGCTCGCGCACATGCCGCGAGTTCTCACGGGCGGCGATGATGCAGTTCACCAGGGAAGGCTTATGGCTGAGGTCGTAGGAGAGCGCGCGTGTGAGAAGGTATGGATCGCCATCCCATTCGATGTCCTTGGGATTGCCGAGAGCATACAGGACCCGCAGCCAGCGGCGCTCGGAGCTCGTGGAGGTCTCGTCGAGCATCAGGGTCAGGTTTACGTCGAGCAGGCGTGCCGTGTGTTCGGCGCGCTCAAGGTAGCGGCTCATCCAGTAGAGGCTATCGGCCACGCGTGACAGCATCGGCATCTCCCTTTCTTGGCTCGCAGATCCTTGCTTCACAGATCATTGGCCCGCAGCTCATTGACTCAGCACCCAGGTGTCCTTGCTTCCGCCTCCCTGCGAGGAGTTGACGACCAGCGACCCGCGCGTAAGGGCAACCCGCGTCAGGCCTCCAGGGACGACGGTGACGCGATCTCCGTAGAGAACATAGGGCCGCAGATCGACGTGCCTCGGCTCGAAGGCATCCTCGACCATGCATGGCGCGCGCGAGAACGAGATGCATGGCTGAGCGATGTAGTTCCTGGGATCGGCCTCGATGCGGCGGGCAAACTCCTCGCGCTGCTCCGCGGTCGACTGCGGGCCGATCAGCATCCCATAACCTCCGCTCTCGCCGACGGCCTTGACCACGAGCTTGTCGAGATTCGCGAGGGTGTGCTGCTTCTCGCTGGGACGCGTCATCAGGTAGGTTTCGACGTTCTTCAGCACCGGCTCTTCGCTGAGATAGTAGCGGATGATGGCGGGAACATAGGCGTAGAGCGCCTTGTCGTCGGCGACGCCGGTTCCGATCGCATTGGCCAGGGTGACATTGCCTGCGCGATAGGCGTTGAAGAGCCCGGCAACCCCCAGGATGGAGTCGGGCCGGAAGGCGAGAGGATCGCTGAAGTCGTCATCCACGCGGCGATAGATGACGTCCACGCGCCTGAGTCCGCTGGTGGTTCGCATGTAGACGACGTTGTCATGGACGACCAGGTCGCGGCCTTCGACCAGCTCGATTCCCATCTGCCGGGCAAGATAGGCGTGCTCGAAGTAGGCGGAGTTGAAGACGCCGGGCGAGAGCAGAACGATGTTCGGCTCCGGCCTCCCCTCAGGCGCAAGAGAGCGCAGCGTACCCAGCAGCAGCTGCGTGTACTGCTCGATGGGACGCACGTTATAGCTGCGGAAGAGCTGGGGAAAGATGCGCTTCATCACCCGGCGGTTGGTCAGCATGTAGCTCACGCCGCTGGGGACGCGCAGGTTGTCCTCGAGCACGACGAACTCGCCGTTCTCAAGCCGGATCAGATCGGTTCCGCAGATGGCGATGTAGATGTTTCGCGGCACCTGCAGGCCGATCATTTGGCGGCGGTACTGTTTGCAGCTGAAGACGACCTCGCGCGGGACCACTCCATCGCGAAGGATGTGGCCTTCGTTGTAGATGTCTCTCAGAAAGAGGTTCAGCGCGGTGATGCGCTGCATCAGGCCGTGCTCGACCCGGGTCCATTCGGCAGCGGTGATGATGCGGGGCAGAAGGTCGTAGGGAAAGATCTTCTCTGTTCCCTCCTGGCGGCCGTAGACCGTGAAGGTGATGCCCTGATTCAGAAAGCTGAGATCGGCCGCCTGCTTTCTTCTTTGCAGTTCATCGGGGGGAAGAGCCGAGAAGTGGCTGAAGAGTGGCTCGTAATGCCGGTGGAGCTGGCCGGGCGCAGCAAACATCTCATCGAAGGCATGGTCCAGCAGATAGTTGTTCATTGCCATCTGCGCGAACTGCATGGATGGGTTCTGGGCCATGAAGGAAGTTTGAGTATAGCGGTAGCCTGCTCAGGGCACCAAACGGAAACCATGCGGAATTCGGCGAAATGAGGAGCCGGCGGTGAGATTTACTTCTCCAACCGATGACCTTCCTTGCTGAAGTAGCTCAGTTGACGACGATAGCAGCGCTGCTTTTCGAGATCGAAGGCGATGCAGGAGTCGAAGGGCCTGGAATAGACGTGCAAACTGATGCAGCCTGTGGTCCCGGCGTTTTCGATCTGATGGATGGTTTGCAGCTTGTCCACCGTGACCATACCCGTGCCTTCTGTGCAGCTGAGGGTGCGGACTTTATCGATCTCAAGCTCGGTCGCTCCGCCGAGGCAGTCGATGTTGACCACGTTCTGGTTCTCGGGAGCGTTGCAGCGGGTGTGATGATACTCGTGCGTGAACACCTCGCCTTGCGAGACAGTCATCCATCCCAGCTGGCCGTTATGGGTGTGGATCGCAGTCTTCTGTCCCGGAGACCAGCAGATGGTCATTACCTCGAAGAGTTCGTCGCGATAGATGAGGTTGCGGGTGTAGAGGCTGTCCCGCCACCAGGTGTAGTCGTGAAGGGCCTCGGGGCGCAGCGTGGTGGCCCCCATGTAGGCTGCGATCCTGTCCTTGGTGATGAGGTCCCGCTCCAGTTCGCGTAGTCCGGCGACGAAGTCCGCTACGCTGGTCCGAAGCGGGTGGGTACAGCCTGCGATCTCTGGGGTCGACATGTTTTGCTCCTTGGACTGAGCCTTCTCTCTATTATCTCGCGGTAAAGAACGGATTTCCCGGTTTTTACCTGTTGTTCTTCAATCCGAGGGCTTTCTGCGTTTCTTCGCGTCCACCATCTGCGGTAGACTAAGACAACGCGCGCATTTTCAATTCCTTCCCACCACAAGAGCGCGAAAAGACAGGATATTCACCGCAGTGAGCAGCCAACAACTGATCCGCAACATCGCCATCATCGCCCACGTCGACCACGGCAAGACCACGCTCGTCGACGCCATGCTTCGCCAGTCGGGAACCTTCCGCGCCAACGAGGCCGTTGCCGACCGCGTCATGGACTCCAACGACCTTGAAAAAGAGCGCGGCATCACGATTCTGGCCAAGAACACCGCAATCCACTACCTGGAAACGAAGATCAACATCGTCGATACGCCAGGCCACGCCGACTTTGGCGGTGAGGTGGAGCGCGCACTCAAGATGGTCGACGGCGTCGTTCTGCTGGTCGACGCTTCGGAGGGCCCGCTGCCGCAGACGCGTTACGTGCTCTCCAAGGCGCTCGAGGCCAAGCTGACCCCGATCCTCGTGATCAACAAGATCGACCGCCCCGACGCCCGTCCGCAGGAGGTGGTCAACGAGGTCTATGACCTGTTTATCGATCTCGACGCCGACGAGACCGTGCTCGACTTCCCCATTATCTATACCAACGGCAAGGCGGGCACCGCGACCATGGAGCTGGCCACGCCGGGAACCGACCTGAAGCCGCTCTTCGACCTGATCGTGAATACGATTGCTCCGGCGAAGGGAGATCCTGAAGCCTCGCTGCAGATCCTGGTGACGAACCTCGATTACTCCGACTATCTTGGCCGCCTTGCCATCGCGCGCGTCTTCAACGGCACGCTCAAGACCGGTCAGGAGGTTGCGGTCTCGAAGACCGACGGATCGCTCCAGAACGTTAAAATCACGAAGCTGTTCAGCTTCGACGGCCTGAAGCGCACCGACATTACCGAGACGACGATCGGCGATATCGTCGCGATCGCCGGAGTCGCCGGCATCACTATCGGCGAGTCGTTTACGAACATCGAGAACCCCGCGCCGCTGCCGCTGATCAAGATCGACGAGCCGACGATTGCGATCCAGTTCTCGGTGAACAACTCGCCCTTCGCCGGACGCGAGGGACAGTATGTGACCAGCCGCAACATCAAGGAGAGGCTTGAGAGGGAGCTGTTGACCAACGTCTCGATCCGTGTCGAGGACACCGGCAGCCCTGAGACCTTCAAGGTTCTGGGCCGCGGCGAGCTGCAGCTCTCGGTTCTGATTGAGATTATGCGGCGCGAAGGCTTTGAGGTGATGGTCTCGCGTCCTGAGATCGTCACCCGCCGCATCGACGACAAGCTGATGGAGCCGAACGAGCACCTGACGGTCGACGTTCCCGAGAACTTCGTGGGAACCGTGATCGAGCGGCTTGGGCCGCGCAAGGGCGAGATGACCAAGATGACGAATCACGGTTCGGGACGCGTGCGCATGGAGTTCATGATTCCGTCGCGCGGCCTGATCGGCCTGCGTTCGGAGATGCTGACCGAGACCCGCGGAACCATCATCATGAACTCGATCGCCGACGGCTACGTTCCTTATCAGGGTGAGATTCCGCAGCGTCCGAGTGGAGCGCTGATCTCCGATCGCAACGGCACTACGACTACCTACGCGCTGAACGGCCTGCAGGATCGTGGAATCCTCTTCGTCGGCGACGGTACCGAGGTCTACGAGGGCATGGTTGTCGGCGAGCACTCGCGCGACAACGATCTGGACGTGAACGCGGTCCGCGAGAAGAAGCTGACCAACATGCGTGCCTCTGGATCGGACGACGCCCTGCGGCTGGTTCCGTTCAAAGAATTGACTCTGGAGCAATCGATCGAGTTCATCGCGGATGACGAGCTGGTCGAGGTTACGCCAAAGTCGCTGCGGCTGCGTAAGAAGGTGCTCCAGGCCAACCGCAGGCCGCGCAAGAATCAACCGATGGAGTAGGTTCCCTTCTGGCGCAGAGGAAGGATTGATTGATTGGGAAACCCGGACAGAGTCCGGGTTTCTTTTTTGCTCTCGCACCCTTGTACGTCATTCTGAGCGGAGCGAAGAATCCCTGTATTTTGCTCGTGCCGTCCCATAAATTGCCGGAGAGCGGATGGATCGTTTACTACGGTCCAGCTCCAGGCGGGTAGGTCCGGCTGACCCTGCATCCTGCAAAGAATACAGAGATTCTTCGGCTTCGCCTCAGAATGACGAGGGTCGAAAGCTTGCCTCAGAATCACGGGCTGGGGAAGAGGACGTGCATCAGGGGAGGGTCCGCCAAGTGGTCAACCAATTTTGACGTCCTGCTCACCCCAGCCTATTGTTATGGGCGAGCTTTCTTCGGAAATCAATTCGTTTATTGAACTTGACCGCCCAGGTGCGGAGATCAGGGAGTTCGTACATGAGAGTGAGACAGGCGGTCTCGGCCGGCTTGATGGTGGTTTCGTGCGCAGTTGCGGGCTGGGCAACGAAGGCGACGGCGCAAAATCCGCCGGCACAGGATCCGCCGAGCGTCGTGGCCGGGATTCCGGTGAACTATGACGAAGCCAAGGTGGGAACCTATACCCTTCCTGACCCGTTGCTCCTGAAGGACGGCAAGACGGTAAAGGATGCGAAGACCTGGATGAAGAAGCGCCGCCCGGAGATCGTCGCCCTCTTCGAGACGCAGCAGTTCGGCGTCGCTCCGGGAAGACCGAAGGACGAGAAGTTCGAGGTGGTCGAGAAGGAGACTCCGGCGTTGAATGGGAAGGCGATTCGCAAGCGGGTGGATATTCATCTCTCCGCGGACCCCAAGACGCCGGTAATCCATCTCGTCGAGTATCTTCCCGCGGCTGCGAAGAGGCCAGTCCCGGTGCTGCTCAGCATCAGCTTCAGCGCTCCGTCGAATACGATCGACGACCCGGCGCTTCCGGTCGGTGAGGTCTGGGACCCGAAGACACATACGAAGATTCCCGCCACGAAGGGACGCAACTTCGGCCGGATCAGCGTCGAACCCCTGCTGGACGCAGGGATCGGCGTGGCGACCTTCTACTACGGCGACCTGGAGCCGGATTACAAGGAAGGGTTTGCCGACAGTATTCGAGCGCATTACCTGAAGCCGGGGCAGACGGAACGCGGGCCCGAGGAGTGGGGGTCGATTGCGGCCTGGGCCTGGGGAATGAGCCGGGTCGAGGACTACTTCGAGACCGACAAGGACGTGGATGCGAAGCGGGTGGCGATCCATGGCGTCTCGCGCCTGGGCAAGACGGTGATGTGGGCAGGAGCGTACGACGAGAGATTTGCGGCGGTGATCGCGAGCTGCTCGGGCGAGGGAGGAGCGGCGCTGAGCCATCGGGACTATGGCGAGACGGTTGCGCATCTCACGGCGCCGACGCGGTATCCGTATCAGTTCGCGGAAAACTATGGAAAGTGGGCGGGTTTCCCGGACAAGGCCCCGATGGATGCCAATATGCTGGTCGCGCTAATTGCGCCGCGCCCGCTTCTGCTGCAGACAGGAAATACGGACTTCTGGTCCGATCCCAAGGGGGAGTTCCTGTCGGCCATAGCTGCCGGACCGGTCTACAAGATGCTTGGCAAGGATGCCCTGGATACGGAGACCTGGCCGGGGGCAAAGCAGCCGATCCTGCATGATCTGAGCTACTACATGCACGACGGCGGCCACGGGATGGTGCCTACGGACTGGGGAATCTATGTCGAGTTCCTCAAGATGCATCTTCATCCAGAGGGATAGCTCCGTGGAGGCTGCTGGCCATTGACGATAGGTGGAGCTGTGAGCGAAGGTTTCATGGTGTAACCCGTCGATGTTGTAGTCCAAGTCGTCGTCAAGGAGCCGAGAGTACAGGATGGTGATCGCAAGAGCAGTCTGGATCGTATGCGCACTGACGTTGGTGGTGCCTCCCTGGAGCTCAGCGCAGGCTCCTGTCAAAACGCCACAGGCTCCTGTTAAAACGACACAGGCTGGGTGGACTCTCGGTCCATTCAGCCGTCCTGCGGACGCTCCGGTGATCAGCCCCAAGCCTCAGTCCATCTTTACCGATCCCATCACCGGCAAGTCCGTCCACTGGGAGGCGCTCCATACCTTCAATCCTGCGGCGATCGTAAGAGACGGCAGGATTTATGTCCTGTACCGGGCGGAGGATGACTCCGGTCCGAAGATGATTGGCGGGCACACCTCGCGATTGGGGCTGGCGGAGAGCGAGGATGGGATTCACTTCAAGCGATTGCCCATACCCGTGTTTTATCCCGACCATGACAGCCAGCAGGAGAACGAGGTGCCGGGAGGGGTGGAAGACCCGAGGATCGTCGAACGGGAGGACGGGCTCTATGTGCTGACTTATACGCAGTGGGCACGAGACCGGGATGTGTACACGGTCGGGGTCGCGACGTCGAGGGATCTGCGAACCTGGTCAAAGCAGGGAAAGGCGTTTGGTTCGGAGGGAAGATATGCCGCGCTGAAGTACAAGTCCGCGGCGATTCTGACCCATCGCGTGGGAGACAGGCTGATCGCGGCGAAGGTCAAGGGCAAGTACTGGATGTATTGGGGTGAGATTCAGATACGGCTTGCGACGTCGACGGACCTGATTCACTGGACGCCGGTGGAAGATGCGAGCGGCAATCCGGTCGAGCTTCTTAAGGACCGGCCCGGCCTGTTCGACAGCGCGTTTCCTGAGAGTGGGCCTCCGCCGCTGCTCACGGCAAAAGGCGTCGTGATGCTCTACAACGCGAAAAATTCGGAGAAGGGGGGCGATCCGAAGCTCGCACCCGGAACCTATTCGGTCGGCCAGGCGCTCTTCTCCGCCGATGATCCCGGGCATAGGGTTGCGCGAACCGACGAGCCAGTATTCAAGCCGGAACGGCCCTACGAGAGGTCGGGGCAGTACGTCGCCGGAACCACCTTTGCCGAAGGGCTCGTGCTGTTCAAGCACAGACTCTACCTCTACTACGGCTGTGCCGACTCTCATGTGGGAGTCGCGACGGCTCCGGAGCCGGAAGCGGTACAGTAAGGCCGGAACAAGACAGGGGGCTGCCCATTCAGGCAGCCCCCTGGTAACCGGTAAAAAGCGTTTAGAGAGTTACTACTTTTTGGCGGTCTCGAAGCGCTTGTTGACCTCTTCCCAGTTGACGGTATTCCACCAGGCGGCGAGGTAGTCGGGGCGCTTGTTCTGGTACTTCAGGTAGTAGGCATGCTCCCAGACGTCGTTGCCGAGGATGGGATAGTTGCCCTGCGAGAGGGGATTGTCCTGGTTGGCGGTGGCATCGGTGGGCTCGCCGCCGCCCTTGGGCTTCATGATCTGCCAGAACATGGTGTGGTTGACGTGGCCGCCGCCGTTGTTCTGCACAACTTTGCGCACATCTTCAGGGATGGAGCTGAGGTCCTTGATGAGGTCTTCGGGAGATTTCTTGCCGAGCTCGGGGTGTTTTTCGACGGCTCCGTTGAGGTTGGTCACGTAGGTCTGGTGGTGCTTGTCGTGATGGAGCTTCATGGTCGCCTCGTCGATGTGGGGCTCAAGCGCGGCGTAGTCGTAGGGCAGCGGGGGAAGTTCGTATGCCACTTTATCTCTCCTGTATCGTACGGTTCTCCGGGCCGCCTCTGTGCGGGCCGGGGGTTCAGGTTGTTCAGATGCCTCGGGCGCCGGGAGCGATGCAAGGCCGGCGCGGATGATCTGTAGTCGTGACCTTGGCCATCATAGCGCAGGGGTGAATTGACATCATGTTCAACTCCCTGGAGTAGTACGTCATAAGCTGATTTGCGTTCTAATAGCAACCATGACGACTCTTTCCGCGAACTACCGCTGGCTTGATGACGATGGACCGGCGTTCGGCGCACCCGGACTTGAACCTCGCTGGACTTCGAGCAGGAAGGACGCGGTGGGGACGGCGTATTCGGCGTCGAGCCGTGTCTGGTACACGATGTCGCACGGCACGCTGAACGAGATCTATTTCCCGACGATCGATCGTCCGCAGACGCGTGACATGGAGCTGCTGTTTTCGGACGGCGAGACCTTCTGCCATGAGGAGAAGCGCGACCTCGACTACGACTTCGAGTATGTGGACGGTGCTGCGCTGGCGGTGCGGATGATCGGCAAGGAGCGTGGCGGGCGCTACAGGGTAACGAAGGTCGTCATTGCGAATCCGCACTTTCCCGCAGTCATTATGCGTGTGAAGGTGGAGGGAGCCGAGGAAATTTTGCGGCGGATGAAGTGTTACGCGCTGCTGGCCCCTCACCTGAACGGAGGAGGCGCGGGGAACTCGGCGCGCAGCGTGGATGTCGCGGGAAAGCGCTGCCTGCTGGCATGGAAGGAAAATACCTCGCTGGCGATGGGAGCGGACTGCGGATTTTCGCGGTCGTCGTGCGGGTATGTAGGTTCGAGCGACGGTTATCAGGATCTGTTTGACGACATGCAGATGACATGGCAGTTCGGACAGGCGACGGATGGAAATATTGCCGTGATGGGCGAGATCGAGATTGCGCAGAATCGCGAATTCACGATTGCGATCTCCTTCGGCGATGGCCACCATGCGGCGCTGGCGGGAATGCTGCAGACGCTGGCGACGCCGTTCGAAGACCATCTGAAGCGATTTCTGGTGCAGTGGGGACGGGCGGTGTCGCCGGACAGGCTGGCGGCGGCTGCAACCGATGGCGGGTGGCTGGCGAGGATCAGCCAAAATGTTCTGTTGACGCATGAGGACAAGAGTTTCTCAGGCGCTTTCATTGCGTCGGCATCGATTCCGTGGGGAGCGTCGAAGAGCGACAACGACCTGGGCGGATACCACCTGGTGTGGACGCGCGACATGGTGCAGACGGCGACGGCTCTGCTGGCGTGTGACCGCGAGGATACGGCTCTTCGAGGCCTGGTTTATCTGGCCTGTACGCAGAGGCCGGACGGCAGCTTCGCGCAGAACTTCTGGATCGATGGAACGCCGTACTGGCAGGGGATTCAACTGGACGAAGTGGCCTTTCCGATCATCCTGGCATGGCGGCTGTGGAAGAGAGGAAAGCTGGGGACGTTCCGGATCTTTCCATTCGTCGAACGCGCGGCGGCGTTTCTGGTGAAGTATGCTCCAGTGACCCAGCAGGAGCGTTGGGAGGAGACGGCGGGGTACTCGCCTTCGACGCTGGCGGCAGTGATTGCGGGACTGATCTGCGCGGCCGATATTGCGCGCGCCCATGCGTCGCTGGAACTGGCGAGCTTCCTCGAGGGCTATGCGGACTGGATCGAGGCGCACCTGGATGAGTGGACGACGACGAGGGACGGGGTTTTGCATCCCGAGGTGAAGTACCACTATGTGCGGGTCTGTCCTCCTGCTCCGGGCGAACCGTTTCACGATGGCAGTGTTCCGGTGGGATCGTTCCGGATGGCCAACCGCGGCCCGGAGGAGCAGAACGTCTTCGAGGCGCGCGAGGTGGTCGATGCGGGATTTCTGGAGCTGGTGCGGTACGGGATCCGGCGGCCGGACGACCCGCTGATCGTGGACTCGCTGAAGGTCGTCGATCACATCCTGAAGATCGACACCCCATTTGGGCCGTGCTGGCGACGCTACAACCACGATGGTTATGGACAGAAGAAAGATGGTGGACCGTTCGACTGGTGGGGACAGGGTCGCGCATGGCCTCTGCTGACGGGCGAACGGGCGCACTATGAGCTGGCGGCGGGAAAGAGCTGCAAGAAGCTGACCACCGCGATCGAGCAGTTCAGCTCCAAGGGCGGCATGTTACCGGAGCAGATCTGGGACGAGGCCGATCTCCCGTCGAAAGGCATGTGCTATGGCCGTTCCGCTGGATCGGCACAGCCGCTGGTGTGGGCGCACTCGGAGTACCTGAAGCTGCTGCGATCGCTTGCGGATGGGGAGGTCTTCGACAAGATCTCCGTCGTCGCCGAACGCTATGCGGTTCCTGCGGAGAAGCGAACGTTCAGCAATCACCGGCAGATCTATTCGGCGGGAAGGACGGTGAAGACAGTGCCCGCCGGACATACGCTGCGCCTCGTGGATAGCGGTCACTTCCGGCTGGTGTATACGACCGACGACTGGGCGACAACGAACGAGGCGATCTCGAATAGGGTGAGTTCTTCGGGGTCTTATGTAGATATTCCGACCGGAGTGAACCAGACCGGGAGGATTATTTTTACCCAGGCGTGGCCCCAGGATGGTCAGCCGGAACGATGGCTGGGAAGAAATGTCGAGGTAACGATTACACCGTCTTCGCCGGGACGGTGAGGATGCAGCGAGGATCGGTACGCCTGTACACTGGAAAAGGCAATCGTCCTAAAACGAAAATCATGCGAATCGAGCGCCGCCGAGCGAGCGCCTGAACCTGAAGAGGAAAAAGAAAAGAATGAGCGAACAGCAGATTGATCAGCAGAATGCGCTAGACCAGCTCTCCATCAATGCTCTCCGTTTTCTCGCCGTGGATGCGGTGCAAAAGGCGAATTCGGGACATCCCGGCGCCCCCCTGGGATGCGCTCCGATCGCCTACCTGCTCTACCACAAGCTGATGAAGTACGATCCTTCGGACCCGAAGTGGATCGACCGCGACCGTTTCGTGTTGTCGAACGGCCATGCCTCGGCGCTTCTTTACGGCGTTCTGCATCTCGCGGGCTACGGCCTGCCGATCTCGCAGCTGGAGCAGTTCCGCCAGTGGGGATCGCACACCCCGGGACACCCGGAGTACGGCGAGGCTCCGGGCGTTGAGGTGACCACCGGTCCTCTGGGACAGGGTTTCGCGATGGCTGTCGGCCTTGCGACCGCCGAGAAGCACCTGGCCGCGGTCTATAACCGCGATGAGCACGCGATCATCGACCACCACACCTATGCACTGTGCGGCGACGGCGACCTGATGGAAGGCATCTCGCACGAGTCTGCCTCGCTGGCCGGGACATTGGGCCTGGGCAAGCTGATTGTTCTGTATGACGACAACCTGATCTCGCTGGACGGACCGACGGAACTGAGCTTTACAGAAGACGTGACGAAGCGCTTTGAGGCCTATCACTGGCATGTGCAGATGGTCGACGACGGCAACGACCTGGTCGCGCTTGAGGCTGCGATCAAGGCGGCGCAGGCGGCGACGACCAAGCCCTCGCTGATCCGGGTGCGCACGGTGATCGGCTACGGCAGCCCGAAGGCCGGCACCAGCAAGGTCCACGGCGAGGCTCTGGGTGTGGAGGCGGTGAAGGCGACCAAGAAGAATCTGGGTTGGCCTGAGGACAAGACCTTCTACGTTCCTGAAGAAGCTGCGAAGAACTGGGCTCAGGCCAAGACGAAGGGCAAGAAGGTTCACGAAGAGTGGCAGAAGAACTTCGATGCGTACGCGAAGGCGTATCCGGAGCCGGCGGCGGAGTTCGACCGCGTGATCAAAGCGAAGATGTCGGATGGCTGGGAAAAGAAGATTCCAACCTTCCCGACCGACAAGGCCGTTGCGACGCGGAATGCTGGTCAGATAGTGATGAACGCCCTTGAGCCGGTGGTTCCGGAGCTGTTCGGCGGCGCGGCTGACCTGACGGCTTCGACCAAGACGATCTTCAAGGACTCGCCGAACTTCCATGTGGACCCGAAGGGCCGCAACGTCTTCTTTGGCGTGCGCGAGTTCGGCATGTGCGCGATGGTCAATGGCATGGCCGCACACGGCGGGCTGATTCCGTTTGGCTCGACCTTCTTCACGTTCTCGGACTATGCGCGCAATGCGCTCCGCATGGCGGCGTTGATGAGCGTGCACTCACTGTTTATCTTCACGCACGATTCAGTGGGTCTGGGCGAGGATGGACCGACGCACCAGCCGATCGAGCAGATGATGTCGCTGCGTCTGATCCCGCAGCTCACGGACTTCCGTCCCGCGGATGCGAACGAGACGGCGGCGTGCTGGCAGATCGCGCTCGAGCGCAAGAGCGCGAGTTTTATGGCGCTGTCGCGGCAGGATCTTCCCGTGCTCGATGAGGAGAAGTACAAGGTTCGCGCGGGCGTGAAGAAGGGCGCGTATGTGCTGGATGGCTCCGGCAAGGACATCATCCTGATCGCTACGGGATCGGAGGTCTCTCTGATCATGAAGGCAGCCGAGGAGTTGAAGGGTGCGGGCATTGGAGCGACGGTGGTCTCGATGCCGAGCTTCAGGCTGTTCGACGAACAGGATGAAGCGTACAAGTCGAGCCTGTTCCCGGAGAACACGCCGAAGCTGGCGGTCGAAGCTGGTGCGACGATGGGCTGGTACAAGTATGTCGGCCACAATGGCGGCGTGATTGGAATAGACCGCTTTGGAGCTTCAGCGCCGGGACCGATTGCATTGGAGAAGCTGGGTATCAGCGTGCCCCACGTCGTCGAAAAAGCCAAGCAGTTGGTGAAGAAATAAAGGGACAGGGCGAGGAGATAGTCTCCTCGCCCTTCGTTTTCGGTGGGCGCCTTCGCGTCCAATCGTTTGTGGCAAGCATCCAAAGGGAGACGAGGAGCTGCAGGCTCTTCCGGTCCTCTCTAGGAATCGTGAGTGTCTGTAAAGCTCCGGTTGGGTGGTGATAGGTGCGCGGCTTCGCGGGCCTGGGTTCAAGCAAGGAGAGAAAGAACGATGGAACTGGGAATTATCGGACTCGGCAAGATGGGCTTCAATATGGCCGAGCGGCTGAAGCTGGCGGGCCACAAGGTCGTCGGTTTTGATTTCAATAAAGACGCGACGGCGAAGCTGACCGAGTCGGGTTCGGTGGGTGTGAACTCGCTTGAGGATTTGGTAACGAATCTCTCCGCTCCCCGCGCGGTATGGATCATGGTCCCCTCGGGAGATCCAGTGGACCAGACCATTGCGAAGCTCGAGGCCCTGCTCGAGAAGGGCGACACTCTTATCGATGGCGGTAACTCGAACTACAAGGACACGCAGCGTCGCCACGCCGCGGTAACGGCGAAGGGTTTTGAGTACGTCGACTGCGGGACTTCGGGCGGTGTGTGGGGCCTGAAGGAGGGATACAGTTTGATGATCGGTGGCGATAAGGCTCCGGTGGAGCGGCTGAAGCCGATCTTCGAGGCGCTGGCACCTTCGCCGACAGAGGGCTGGGGTCATGTGGGGCCATCGGGCGCTGGGCACTTTGTGAAGATGGTGCACAACGGCATCGAGTATGGCTTGATGCAGGCGTATGCCGAGGGCTTCTCGATCATGAAGGCGAAGGAGGAGCTTGGTCTGGACCTGACGCAGGTCTCGCACATCTGGCAGAAGGGATCGGTGGTGCGCTCGTGGCTTCTGGACCTGACCGCGGCTGCGCTCGACAATAACCCGACGCTTGCAGGGCTCGAGGCCTGGGTTCCTGACTCGGGCGAGGGACGCTGGACGGTAACCGAGGCGATCGATCTGAACATCTCGGCCCCGGTGATTACGGAATCGCTAATCCGCAGGCTGCGGTCGCGCGAGGAGAACAACTTTACCGATCGCATGATCTCGATCATGCGTGGGGCCTTCGGCGGACACGACGTCAAGAAGGCTTAACCTGGAAGTGTAAGGAAGATCGATATGGCTACGACACAAGTTCAAGTGAATCCCGATAAAGCGGCCGCCGCTCGCAGCAATGAGCGCACGCCTGACCCGTGCATCGTCGTGATCTTTGGCGCTTCAGGCGACCTCACCAAACGCAAGCTGCTGCCTGCGCTCTACCACCTGCAACAGGCCAACCTTCTACCGAAGGACTTCGCTGTCGTCGGCGTGGCGCGTCGTCCGCTGGAAGGAACCTTCGCCCCGGACATGAAGGAAGGCATCATCGCTGGCGGGGGCGTGGAGGATAACGACCCCAAACTGACTCCGTTCGTCGATCGCGTTCAGTACCACGCGATGAACTTCGACGATGCCTCCGGCTATGACGCGTTGAAGAAGAAGCTGGCGGAGCTGGACGGCAAGTTCAACACGAAGGGCAATCGTCTCTTCTATCTGGCTACGGCTCCTGAGTATTTCTCAGACATCATCACCTACCTGGGCCAGCATGGCATGGCCAAGCCCGAGCCAGTCAAGGAGGGCAAGGCTCCGTGGGTCAGGACGATCATCGAGAAGCCATTCGGGCACGATCTCGAATCGGCGCGTGCGCTGAACGATGAAGTCAACAAGGTCTTCGACGAAGACCAGATCTTCCGCATCGACCACTACCTGGGCAAGGAGACGGTGCAGAATATCCTTGTCTTCCGGTTCGCGAACGGAATCTTCGAGAACGTTTGGAATCGCAACTACATCGATCACGTCGAGATCACGGCCGCCGAGTCGATTGGCATCGAGGGCCGCGGGCCTTTCTACGAGCAGGCGGGAGCACTACGCGACGTGGTGCAGAATCACGTGATGGAGTTGCTCAGCTTCGTCGCGATGGAGCCTCCGGTCTCGTTCCAGGCCGATGCGGTTCGCGCCGAGAAGGTGAAGGTATGGAAGGCGATCTCGACTATCCATCCT
>Ga0193742_1001281_pt1 | contig 15320 bp, 13 predicted proteins | sample L2c1metaG_FD_165511 | JGI IMG/M metagenome (GOLD analysis project Ga0193742, IMG submission 165511) | Soil microbial communities from a riparian zone of the East river system, Colorado, United States - L2c1 | ecosystem: Environmental > Terrestrial > Soil > Riparian zone | place: USA: East River... | reverse complement strand
CACCGCCCGACATACATACGCACACGAGATGACCGCGTCGGGTGAGTAGGCCACCGGTAGTCTCTCTCGAATGGTCATCCGCGGTTTCGAGCGGCGGCTGGAGCGCATGGTCGAGGGAGCCTTCGCTCGTGCCTTCCGCTCCAGCATCCGGCCCGTCGAGCTCGCTCGGGGGCTCGCCCGTGAGATGGACGATCGCGTGTCGGTCGGCGTGCGCGGCGCACCGGTCGTGCCGAACTACTTCACGATCTACCTCTCGCCGCCGGACCACGCCGAGTTCGCCGAGGTCCAGGACGCCCTGCGCCGTGAGCTCTGCGAGGCGGCCCGGGAGCACGCCCGTGACGAGCGCTACGGGTTCATGGGCCCGATCGACGTCGAGCTGGTGCTCGACGAGGGCCTCTACGTGGGCCGCTTCGAGATCGAGGGCCGCTTCCGGGAGGGTCCCGGTGGGGCCGGCGCCGGCAGCCTGGTGCTGCCCACGGGCGACCGCTTCACCCTCGGTGAGCACCCGATCAGCATCGGTCGGCGGCCCGAGTGCAACATCGTGCTGGCCGATCCCAACGTCAGCCGGAACCACGCAGAGATCCGCCCGCACGAGACGGGTTTCCTGCTCATCGACCTCGGTTCCACCAACGGCAGCAAGGTCAACGGCGTTCGCGTCGACCAGCACATGCTGCGCGACGGCGACAAGCTCAGCTTCGGCAACACCCACATGCAATTCGAGGCGAGCTGATCTGGGCCCAGCGGCCCGGCGCCGCAGGCGCCAAGAGTGGAAACACGCAGGTCTTGACCTCTCGCCGGCTCAGCCGGCGAGCATCTGCGGCCGCAAGCTGTACGCCTCGGCCGAGACTCGGCAACTAACGTTCGCGGCAGTGGATGACGATCTCCTCAACTTGTTGAAGATCTTCCTACTGGTGCTGCTGTACCTGTTCTTCTTCCGCGTCCTGCGTGCCGTCTGGACGGAGATCAACCCACCCCGCGTGGCCGAGGCGCCCGCCGCGGCCGCCGGTCGCCAGCCGGCGGCGCCCCGCAGCAAGCCCTCGGGCCGCCAGAAGCGCAACCGGGGCGGGCCCCCGCAACTGCGTGTGATCGAGCCGCCCGACCAGCGGGGCCGGGCCTATCCGCTCGACGAGGAGGTCACCCTGGGCCGCGCCGCCGGCTGCCAGGTGCCGATCGAGGACGCCTATGCCAGCCAAGTCCACGCCCGGGTGTTCCACAACGAGGGCCAGTGGTACGTCGAGGATCTGGGGTCGACCAATGGCACCTACCTCAACCGCCGCCGCGTTGCCGGGCCGATGGTCGTCAAGAAGCGTGACCGGGTGCAGATCGGGAACACCGTGCTGGAGTTGACGTGACCGCCATGGCGAGCGAAGTCGTGCTCCGGTGGTCCGGCGCCACCGACGTGGGGCGGGTGCGCTCCAACAACCAGGACCGCTACCTCGCCAAGCCCGACGAGGGCCTGTGGGTGGTAGCCGACGGCATGGGCGGGCACCAGGGCGGCGAGATCGCCTCGCTGACGGCGTGCGACGCGCTGTCCGAGCACTTCCACCGCGACCCGCAAGGGCACGCCACCGCCGACGGCCTGGTCGACGCCATCGAGACCGCCAACCGGGCCGTGCACGACAAGGGCAACGACGACCCCGACCTCACCGGCATGGGCACCACGGTGGTGGCGCTGGCGGTGGTCGACGACGACAGCGGCGACGAGGTGTTCGCCATCGCGAACGTGGGCGACTCGCGGGCCTACCGCCTGGCCGACGGCGTGTTCGAACAGCTGACCGAGGACCACAGCCTGGTCGCCGACATGGTGCGCGAGGGCAGCCTGTCGCCCGAGGACGCCGTCACGCACCCGCAACGCAACATCCTCACCCGGGTGCTGGGCGTGTACGACGAGGTGCCGGTCGACGTCATCACCGTCATCCCGCACCCGGGCGACCGCTTCGTGCTGTGCTCCGACGGGCTCTTCAACGAGGTGCCCGACGAGGGCATCGCGTCGGTGCTGCGCCGTCTGGCCGACCCGGTCGAGGCGGCCGACGAGCTGGTGCGGCGGGCCGTCCAGTCCGGCGGCCGCGACAACGTGACCGTGGTGGTCGTCGACGTGCTCGAGGACGGCGAGCGGGCCGAGCTGGCGTCCACCGCACTCGAAGGCGACGACCGCGACACGGCGTCGATGGCCGCCTACGGCGGCCGGGCCTACGCACCCGACGTGCTGGAGGAGCAGTCGGGGGCGACGTCGCGGATCCGACGGGCCCGGCATCGGCGCCGGAACCCCGACGACGACGCCCAGCACTCGACGTCCCGGCCCCGTCGCTTCACCTGGCGGGTGGCGCTGTTCTGCCTGCTGGTGGTGGCGCTCGTCGGCGGCGTGTTCGCCACCATCCAGTGGTATGCGCAGTCGGCGTACTTCGTGGGCTTCGACGGCAACGAGGTGGCCATCTTCCGGGGGCGTCCCGGCGGCGTCGGCTGGATCGATCCCGAGCTGGAGCGCACCACCGACCTGAGTCGCCGCCAGCTCCCCGACGACGTGATCCCCGCCCTGCGTTCCGGCAAGGAGGAGGGCTCGTTGGACGACGCGCAGGCCTACGTCGACAACCTGCAGGCCCGGGTCGACGAGCTGGAGGCGGCCGCCGAGTCGACCACCTCCACCACGGTGACGACGTCCACCACGGCTCCGCCGAGAACCACCACGACCCAGGCCCGCCCGACGTCACCCGCGCCGTGACAACTGGTAGTACCACCACATGAGGTCGGGACGCCGGAACACGGAGCTGGGGCTGCTCGTGCTGAGCACGCTCATCACCGTGGGCGCGTACTGGCTGGCGAGCATGGCGAGCGCCAGCGAGATCCGCGAGAGCCTCACCCCGTTCCTGTTCGTGATCCTCGGGGCGCCGGTGGTCGGCCACTTCGCCGTGCGCCGCTTCGCCCCCGAGGCCGACGGCATGCTGCTGCCGCTGGCGAGCCTGCTCAACGGCCTGGGCTACGTGTTCATCGTGCGGCTCGACGAGCAGGCCCGGTTCAAGGGGAACCTGCCGGCGCTGCAGGCGTCGTGGCTGATGCTCGGCATGGGCGCGTTCGTCGCCACGCTGATCTTCCTCAGCAATTCGCGCGCGCTGGAGCGCTACCGCTACACCGCCGGGCTCGTCGGGCTCGTGCTGCTGCTGCTCCCGTTGCTGCCGGTGTTCGGCGTCAACCAGCGCGGCAGCCGCATCTGGGTGGCGTTCGGGCCGGTGAGCTTCCAACCCGGCGAGTTCGCCAAGCTGGCGCTGGCCGTGTTCTTCGCCGGCTACCTGATCGACAACCGCGAGCTGCTGGCCGTGCACCGCAACCTCGGGCCGCTGTCGGTACCCGACCCGAAGCACCTCGGGCCGGTGCTGGTGGCCTGGGGCGCGTCGCTGGTGGTGATGATCGTCGAGCGCGACCTCGGGTCGTCGCTGCTGTTCTTCACCCTGTTCGTGGTGATCCTGTGGGTGGCCACCGAGCGGGTCTCCTACCTGGTGATCGGGTCGCTGCTGTTCGCCGGAGGCGTGGTGTTCTCGATCAACACGTTCTCCCACGTGCGCCAGCGCGTCGACCTCCTGATGGACCCGTGGGCGCACGCCGACGGGGCCGGCAAGCAGCTCGTGGAGACCACCTACGCCATGGCCGACGGCGGTGTCCTCGGCACCGGCCTCAACCTCGGCACCCCCCTGACGGTGCCGCTGGCCCGCACCGACTTCATCTTCACCGCCATCACCGAGGAGCTGGGCCTGATGGGCGCGACCGCGATCCTGGTGGCGTTCCTGCTGATGATCGGGGCCGGCCTGCGCATCGCCCTGCGGGCCTCGAACGGCTTCGACACCCTGCTGGCGGTGGGTCTCACGACGTTGCTGGGCTTCCAGGCGTTCGTCATCATCGCCGGCGTCATCCGGGTGCTGCCGCTCACGGGCGTGGCGCTGCCGTTCGTGTCGTACGGCGGCTCGTCGCTGCTGGCGAACTACGTGCTGCTGGCGCTGCTCCTGCGCGTGTCCGACAACTCGACGCCCCGTGACGAGGTCGACGAGACCGAGGCGATCGGGGTCGGGGTGGGAGCGTGAAGAAGCAGATCCGCAACCTCGGCGTGTTCCTGACGCTCTGCTACGTCGTCCTGTTCGTGCAGCTCAACCGCTACACGGTGTTCGACGCCCAGAAGCGGCAGGACGACCCCCGCAACGACCGGCAGGAGATCCGCGACTTCTCGGCGCCGCGGGGCACGATCTCCACCGCCGACGGGGTGCTGCTCGCCAACTCGGTGCCGAGCGACGACCGCTACGAGCTGCAGCGCCAGTATCCGGCCGGCGATCTCTTCGCCCACGTCGTCGGCACGTTCAACCCGCTGTCGACCGGCACGTCAGGCGTGGAGCGCACCTACAACGACGAGCTGGCCGGCGACCTCGGTTTCGGGCTGGAGCAGCTCGGCAACCTCCTGGAGGAGAACGAGGACGTCGGCAACCTCACGCTGACGCTCCGCAACGACGTGCAGCAGGCCGCCCGTGACGCGCTGGGCGACCGCGTCGGCTCCGTGGTGGCGCTCGACCCCCGCAACGGGGCGATCCTCGCCGCCTGGTCGAACCCGACCTACGACCCCGCACCGCTGGCTTCCCACGACTTCCAGCTCGCGCTCGACACCGCGACCGCCCTTGACGCGGCGCCCGACTTGCCCCGGCGAGCCCGCTGGTACCGGGACAACCTGCCCCCGGGGTCCACCTTCAAGGTCGTGACCGCCACCGCCGGGATCGAGGCCGACAAGGTCGACGCCAACGAGCCCACCTACCCGTCGGAGTCGGAGTTCCTGCCGCCCAACGCCGGGCAGCCCATCGAGAACTCCAACGGCGACACCTGCGGCGGCAAGCTCTTCGACATCTTCCGGGTGTCGTGCAACACGGCCTTCGCCCGGATGGGCACCGAGCTGAGCGCCGAGGAGCTGGTCAACACCGCGGTGAGCTACGGGTTCGACCAGGAGGTCCCGATCGACCTGCCGCTGCCCGCCGAGTCGACGCTGGTGGGCTCCGGCGAGAGCTGCCCGAGCAACGTCGACGGCCTGAACGACGCGGCCGTGCGGGCCCAGTCGGCCATCGGCGGCCGCTGCGTGCGTTCCACCCCGCTGCAGATGGCGCTGGTGGCGGCAGCGGTCGCCAACGGTGGCGAGGTGCCCAAGCCCCACGTGATGCAGGAGATCCGCGACAACGACGGCTCGGTGGTCGACGAGTACGACAGCGGCACCTGGACCGAGGCCATGGACGCCACCACGGCAGGGATCCTGCGCTCGGCGATGATCGGCATCGTCGACGACGGCACCGCCCGCCAGCTGAACGACGGCCTCGAGGCCTACGAGGTGGGCGGCAAGACCGGCACCGCCCCCCTCCCGGACCGCAGCAGCTCGCACGCCTGGATCGTCGGCTTCGCCGGCCCCCCGAACGAGGAGCCGCAAGTGGCCGTGGCGGTCGTCGTCGAGGCGGCACCGGGCGTCGGCGAGCAGTTCGGTGGCCAGGTGGCGGCGCCGATCGCCTCGCAGGTGCTGCAGCGGGCGCTCTCCCCGATCACCCCGCCGTCCGAGCAGCCCACGGAGTGACGAAGGTGCACCGTGCCCATGTCGGACGCGTTACTGTCCGCTCCCACGACGTCGTAACCTGAGGGCCGCATGTCGCAGCAGCAGGGACCAGTGATCTTCAACGGGCGCTACGAGCTCCATCGTCGCCTGGGCCGTGGCGGCATGGCCGAGGTCTACCTGGCGCGCGACCAGATGCTCGACCGGGCCGTCGCCGTCAAGGTGCTGTTCCCGGCCCTGGCGACCGATCCCGGCTTCGTCGAACGCTTCCGCCGCGAGGCGCAGTCGGCCGCCGGGCTGAACCACCCGAACATCGTCGGCGTGTACGACTGGGGCGAGGCCAACGGCACCTACTTCATCGTGATGGAGTACGTGGAGGGCGAGAGCCTGGCCGAGATGATCCAGTCGCAGGGCCGCGTCGACCCCGACCGGGCCGCCGAGATCGCCTCCGACATCGCCGCCGCGCTCGGGTTCGCCCACCGCAACGGCGGGGTGATCCACCGCGACGTCAAGCCCGGCAACGTGCTCATCACCCCCGACGGCGCGGTGAAGGTGGCCGACTTCGGCATCGCCCGCGCCATCAGCGACTCGTCCGACCAGAACCTCACCAAGACCGGCTCGGTCATGGGCACGGCCACCTACTTCTCGCCCGAGCAGGCCCGCGGCGCCGGGGTCGACCCCCGCAGCGACGTGTACAGCCTGGGCTGCGTGATCTACGAGATGGTCACCGGGCGGCCCCCGTTCCAGGGCGACAACGCCGTGGCCATCGCCTACAAGCACGTGCAGGAGGCGCCGGTCTCGCCGCGCCTGATCGATCCGGCCATCCCCGACACGCTCGAGGCCATCACGCTCAAGTGCCTGGCCAAGAACCCGGCCAACCGGTACCCCTCGGCGCAAGACCTGCGCGCCGACCTGACCCGCTACCTCCAGGGGGCGCGGATCATGGCCGAGCCGGTGATGGCGCAGGCGGGCGACCCGGACGCCACCAGCCTCATGGCCCCCACGGGCTACAACCAGACCGTCGCCGGCGCGCCCGCCACGTCGTGGGACAACAACGGCTACGGCGACCAGTGGAACGAGTACCCCGACGGCTACGACGACGAGGAGCCGCCGAAGTCGAACCGGGCGTTCCTCGCGGTGCTGGTGCTGCTGGTGCTGCTGCTCGGCGGCGTGCTGTTCTTCGCCGCCCGGGCCATGTCGGGCGACGACGACAACTCGACCACCCAGGTCGCCGTGCCCGACGTGCTCAACAAGCCGCAGGCCGAGGCCGAGGGGCTGCTCACGGATGCCGGCCTCGTGCCGGAGGTCAAGGTGGAGACCAGCGACAGGGAGCCGGGCATCGTGCTCAAGGCTTCTCCCACGCCGGGCACCGACGTCGACGAGGGCAGCACCGTCACCCTCACCGTGTCCGGCGGCACGGAGACGATCCCCGTCCCGGACGTCCGCAACAAGACCGAAGAGCAGGCTCGCGCCGAGCTCGAGCCGAACTTCATCGTCACGGTCACGCCGTCGCCCAGCAACGAGGTACCCGAGGGCACGGTCATGGCGCAGGACCCGGCGCCCGGCACGCAGCTGGAGCCCCAGGGCACCGTCACGCTCACCGTGTCGTCCGGTGCCGACACCGTCGCCGTGCCGCCCGTCGCCGGTCAGAGCTTCGACCAGGCCAAGGCCGCGCTGGAAGGCGTCGGCTTCACGGTCGAGCGCCGCGACGAGCCCAACAACACCGTGGCGTCCGGCACCGTGATCGGCACCGAGCCCGGCGCCGGAGCCCAGGCAGCCCCGAATTCGAACGTGGTGGTCATCGTGTCGACCGGGGCCGACAAGGTCACGGTCGAGGACGTCGAGGACCTCGACCAGGCTGCGGCGGAGAGCGTCCTCCGCGGCCAGGGCCTGAACGTGGTGGTCGAGACGTCGTCGGTGGACCGCCCCAACCAGGACGGCAAGGTGATCAACCAGAGCCCCGACGGCGGCAGCGAGGTCGACGCCGGCACCACGGTCACGCTCATCGTCGGCGTCTTCCGCGACACCGAGACCACCACCACCACGTCGACCACGATCACGCTCCCCCCGTTCCCGTAGCCCCAGCCGCTCACCGCCGCCGCTGGGAAGCTCGCCAATTCGCCGTGCAATAGGGAGCTTGGATGTCCGACCTCAGCAGCAGCAACAGGCTTCGTCGTCGTCCTGGGGCTTCTCCGCCCTGTGGTCCGCTCGTCCTGCTGATCCTGGACGGCGTCGGCATCGGGCGAGGCGACGCGTACGACGCGGTGGCTGCAGCCCACACCCCCAACCTCGACCGCCTGCACAGGGAGTTCCCGCACCGTGAGCTCCGGGCCCACGGAGTCGCCGTCGGCCTTCCCAGCGACGGCGACATGGGGAACTCAGAGGTCGGCCACAACATCCTCGGCGCAGGGCGCATCTTCGACCAGGGCGCCAAGCGGGTGGACTCTGCCCTGTCCGTAGGGGAGCTCTGGCAGACCCCGGCCTGGAAGGAGGTGGTGGGCGCGGCCGCACGAGGCGGAACCGTGCACTTCATCGGCCTCCTCTCGGACGGGAACGTGCACTCGAACATCGACCATCTCGTCGCCCTCCTGTCGCGGGCGACGAAGGACGGCGTGCGGCGGGTGCGGATCCATGTCCTCTTCGACGGGCGAGACGTTCCGGACAGGACCGCCGAAACCTATGTCGCCCGGTTGGACCAGGCGATCGAGACGGTCCGTACAGCTGGTGTCGACTGCGCCATCGCGTCCGGCGGTGGTCGCATGACGACGACGATGGACCGTTACGGCGCCGACTGGAGCATGGTCGAGCGAGGGTGGAAGGCCCATGTCCTCGGCCAGGCCACGCCGGCCCGCACACCTGGTGAAGCGATCGAACGATCGAGAGCTCGGAAGCCAGGGCTCAGTGATCAGCTGATCGATTCGTTCACGATCGTCGATGACGAGGGGGCACCTGTCGGGCCCGTCGAGGACGGCGACGCCGTCCTGGTCTTCAACTTCCGTGGCGACCGGGTGATCGAGATCTGCCAGGCGTTCACCGATCCTGACTTCACGGCGTTCGACCGACAGCGGGTCCCGCAGCTGACGTTCGTCGGCATGACGCTCTACGACGGCGACCTCCGGCTTCCCGACCTCTACCTCGTGCATCCCGAGAAGGTCGCCGACACCGTCAGCCAACTCCTGGCCGAGGCCGAGGTGCCCCAGTTCGCCTGCGCGGAAACACAGAAGTTCGGCCATGTCACCTACTTCTGGAACGGCAACCGCTCGCAGAGGTTCGGCCCGCTCGAGACCTATGTCGAGATCCCGTCCGACGACGTGCCGTTCGACGAGCGCCCCTGGATGAAGTCGGCGGAGACGGCCGACACGGTGATCACGGCGATCGAGGGCGGCGACTTCCCGTTCATCCGGGCGAACTTCGCCGGTGGTGACATGGTCGGGCACACTGCCAACTTCGCCAGCACCGTCTTGGCGGTCGAAGCCATCGACCTGGCGATCGGTCGAATCGATGCCGCCGTTCGCGAACGGTCCGGATGTCTCGTGATCACCGCCGACCATGGGAACGCCGACGACAAGGTCGAGCGGTCGAAGGCAGGTGAACCTCTCGTCGACCAGGCCGGGGAGCCCATCTGGCGTACCGCGCACTCGCTGAACCCGGTCGACTTCGTCGTTGCCGACCACGACGCGAGGGGCATCACGATGCGCGACGACCTTCCTGCCGCCGGGTTGGCCAACGTTGCGGCCACGATCCTCAACCTCTTGGGGTTCGAAGCGCCCGCCTTCTACGAGCCGAGCCTCGTCCACGTACCTTGACTTAGGGTTGTCTCGTCAGTACTCGGTGTGGGAGGCGGCGGTGATTCCAAGATGGACCGACCTACGGGCGGTCGTCGCCCTGAAGACGTTCTACGTCGCGTTGGTGTTGGTGCTGCTGTCCCTCGCCCTGTTCGGGATCTGGGTCGGTTTCGACGACAAGTCGGCGGCGTTGGCTCAGGCTGTCCTGGCACTGGCGATCGCGCTGGCCACGTCTTCCACCATCTCCCTGTTGTCCGAGATGGCCCTGCGACTCGACATCGTGCGCCTGGTCACCAGCGAGCTCGCCACGTCGCTCGCGACCCGGGACAGGGCCACGGTCGTGGAGTTCCACGAGTCGCGCCGGGGCCTGGACTGTCCCCAGGTCGCCCGCGAGGCGTCGGGGACCCTGCGGGTGATCGGCATCAGTGCCAACGACATCCTGGCCGTGCAGCCGCTCGACGTGCTCGGTCGGCGTGTCCAGTCCGGCGACCTCCGTCTCCACGTCCTGCTACTCGACCCACGATCGGCAGCCGGCCACGAACGTTCGGCGCAGTCCGCCTACGGTTCCGCCGATTCGATGGGGTCACGGGTGCAAGGCATCGCCAGCCATCTCGTCGATCTCGCGGGAGACCTGCGTTCGTCCGGCACGACGATCGAGCAGTTCGACGCTCGCTACCTCGATCGCTCGCCGATGCTCTCCGCCATCATCGATGAGTCACGAGCGATCGTGACACCGTTGGTGGCCAACCTCACCGGCGGGAGGAGCCCCTACTTCGTCGTGTCGGCAGACGGACCGCAGGGATACCTCTACCGGATCTACCGGTCTCACTTCGAGGAGCTGTGGGCACAGGGCTCGTCCTTCTTGTGAACGCTTCCGATGTCCGCGACTTCCTCGAGCGATCTCCCCCGAGGAGATCCGCGCCGCCGCCGATGCCGTAGCCCGGCAGGCCGGCGGCGGCGCCTGAATCCCTAGAAGGCGATCAGCACGACACCGTCCGTGGCCGGGATCGGCCACAGGATGACGGCGAGTATGAACGTGGCGATCTGTGACGCGTCGTCGAGCGCCCGCCCGTAGTCCTTGTTGATGGCGACGACCACGCCGATCACCACCCAGACGAACAGCACCAACGGGATGCTGACGGTCCTCTGCATTTCAACCCCTCCCTGTCATGCCCCAGCGAACAACTGTTTCGGGGGATGTACCCAGGGAAGCGCAGGTCCCAGACGTGCATGACGCCTGGGTCAGATCGCGCGGCCCCTGTGGGTGTCCGCGCCGATGCGACCGCGAGGGCCATGGCCGTTGCCCGAGACGTGGCGGGCCACCCCGGTGGCGGGCGCCAGCACCTGCCCGCCGCCGTCGGCCGCCTCGAGGAGGTAGCCGCGCGACCGCACGGTGCGGATGGCCAAGCGGAGCGGGGCCAGTCGACGCCGCAGCCGCAGCACGTGGACGTCGAGGGCGTTGCGGCTCGACGAGCCACCCGGCCACCCGACCCGCGTCAGCGTGTCCCGGCTGACGACCGCACCGAAGCGGTCGACCAGCACCCCGGCCAGTCGAGCCTCGACCGGCGGCAGCGCAACCCAGCGATCGCCCACCCGCAGAACCCCGTCGTCGTCGAGCGCCGGTGCCCCCGGCGACTCGGCGCCGAGCCGCCGGCGCAACGCCTCCACACGCACCCGTAGGTCCACGTCGTCCGCCGGCAGCCGGATCCAGTCCTCGCGGTGGTCGGCGGGCACCGGCGGCGCACCCTGCTCGACCAGCAACAAGCGAGGCTCCCCGGCCTGGCGCAGCGCCTCGCGTCGATCGCTCTCGGTGGGCCAGCGAACAAGCGAGACCTTCACGTCAGTGACCGTACGGATCGTGGGTTTCCCATTTGTTTCGCTCGGATGAACGCCCTCGCACACGCGACGAAACGGTGTACGCGGCGGTAGCTCCACGGCCTGTAGCGCGCCTGCGTCCCGCTCGACGGGCACGCCGGAGCGCACCCCCGTATGCTCCCCGCCCATGGCACGCGAGCACTATCTCGACCACCTTGCGTCGGTGCCCTTGTTTCGGGGGATGACCACCAAGGAGTTGCGCGACATCGCCAAGGCGACCGTCGAGCTCACCATCGTGGAAGGCAAGGAGTTCGTGACCCAGGGGGACGTGGGTCGCGAGGCGTTCGTCGTCGTCGAGGGCACCGCTGACGTGGTGCGCAACGGCAAGACGATCGCGGAGCTCGGCCCGGGCACGTGCATCGGCGAGCTGTCGCTGCTCGACCACGGGCCCCGCACGGCGTCGGTCATCGCCAAGACGAACCTGACCGTGCTGGTGCTGGGCCCACGTGAGTTCAACGGCGTCCTCGACGAGGTGCCGACGCTCACGCACAAGATCCTCGAGACGCTGGCCAGCCGGGTCCGCGAGCTCGACGCCCGCGTCTACGGGTAGGCCGACGCAGAGCGCGAGTTCCGTCTCGATTCGGCGCCGCGAGTAGGTTCGCCGGCGTGAGTACGACGACTGAAGACCGCGTCGAGACCGCCGAGACGACAGCCGAGAAGGCCGCAAAACCGCGGCCGAAGGCGAGCCAGCTGGTGGTGGCTCTGGGTGTCGTGGTCGCGCTCGGCACGATCGCCTCGGGCATCGCATCGACCACCTTCCAGTGGCACGACGATTCCCCTGTCCAACGTGAGGTCTTCGGCAACATCCCGTCGGCCTGGAAGCTGGTCTTCTACTCGGTCGTGCCGGTGATCGTGCTCTATGGCGCGGTGCTGTTCAGCCAGCGGACCAGGAACTGGGAGCGCGGCGCGCCCGACGATCGGCGCACCACTCGGAAGAACGTCGCCCGGCGACTGAAGGACTTCCGGGCCGGCGTCTACATGCAGACGCTGCTGCGGGATCCCGCCGCCGGCGTCATGCATTCGCTCATCTACTTCAACTTCCTGATCCTCCTGGCGGTCACCACCGTGCTGGAGATCAACCACCAAATGCCGGAGGACCTCAAGTTCCTCCACGGCGACGTCTACCGTGGCTACTCGCTGGTAGGTGACCTGGCCGGCTTGGGATTCCTGGCCGGTGTCATCTGGGCTCTCGTGCGGCGCTACATCCAGCGGCCGTACCGCATCCGCATCAAGTCCAAGCCCGAGCACGCTCTGATCCTCGGCACGTTCCTCGCCCTCGGGGTCACCGGGTTCGGGGCGGAGACCTTCCGCATCGCGGTCGACGGGCGGCCGGACTTCGAGAAGTGGTCGATCGTCGGGTACCCGCTGTCGGGTCTGGTCGACAACGTCGACTCCGTGGCGGGCTGGCACCAGGGCTGGTGGATCGCCCACGTCGCGTCGTTCCTGGTGTTCCTGGCGATCCTGCCGGTCACGATGCTGCGGCACATGTTCACGTCACCGCTGAACATGTACCTGCGCGACCGGGAGCGGCCCAAGGGCGCCATGAAGCCCATGCCGAACCTGATGGAGACCGAGCTGGAGACGTTCGGCGCCGCCACCGTCGAGGACTTCACCTGGAAGCAGCTGCTCGACACCGACGCCTGCACGATGTGCGGCCGCTGCACCAGCGTCTGCCCGGCGCACGCCACCGGCAAGCCGCTCGACCCTCGCGAGATCGTGCTCAAGACCGGTGAGGTCATGGCGCTGACCGGCACGCCGCCGGTGTCGCCGCCCATCGGGCTCGACCCCGAGATCACCGTGTCGGCCCCGTCGCTGTTCGAGCGCATCACGCCCGAGGAGGTGTGGGCCTGCACGTCGTGCAAGGCGTGCGACGAGATCTGCCCGGTCAACATCGAGATCCTCGACAAGATCCTCGACATGCGGCGCTACCTGTCGCTCATGGAGTCCAACTTCCCCACCGAGCTCGGCACCGCCTACCGGGGCATGGAGAACTCGGGCAACCCGTGGGGCCTGTCGCAGTCGGAGCGCGCCGCGTGGACCTCCAAGGTCGACGGCGTCGCCATCGTCGAGCCCGGCGACACGTTCGCCCACGAGTACCTCTACTGGGTCGGCTGCGCTGGCAGCTTCGACGACAAGAACCAGAAGGTCACCGTGGCCATGGCCAAGCTCATGCAGCGGGCCGGCCTCGACTTCGCCATCCTCGGCCCGTCGGAGAACTGCACCGGCGACCCGGCCCGGCGGTCCGGCAACGAGTACATCTTCCAGATGCTGGCGATGCAGAACGTCGAGGCCCTCAACGGGATGGGCGTGAAGAAGATCGTCACCCAGTGCCCGCACTGCTTCAACACGCTGGCCAACGAGTACCCGCAGCTCGGCGGCACCTACGAGGTGGTCCACCACAGCCAGCTGCTGGAGTGGATGATCGCCGAGGGCAAGCTCGACATGAGCGACGCCCGGCTGGAGGAGCGGGTCGTCTACCACGACTCCTGCTACCTGGGTCGCCACAACGACGTGTACCTCGCCCCCCGCAAGGTGATCGGCTCGCTGGGCGGGATCGAGATCGTCGAGGCCGAGCGCAACGGCACCAAGGGCATGTGCTGCGGCGCCGGCGGTGCCCGCATGTGGATGGAGGAGTCCACGGGCAAGAAGGTGAACGACGAGCGCAGCCGGGAGCTGATCGCCACCGGCGCCGAGCGCATCGCCACCGCCTGCCCGTTCTGCTACATCATGATCGACGACGGAGCCAAGGCCGCCGGCAAGGAGGACGAGGACCTCAAGGTCGGCGACATCTCCATGCACCTCCTCGAGGCCCTCGAGGATCGGGACGTGCGTCGCCTGGAGACCACCTGATCCATCGGGTCGTCGTGCTGACGTCCTGACGTCCTGACGTCCTGAACGCACGAGACCCGGCGCTGGGGGGCGCCGGGTCTTTGTGTCTTGGACGACGGGCCTGCCTCGCCCTCATTGGTTCCGCCGACGAAGGCGAGGGCAGGCCGTCGATTTGGGGATGGGGGCCAGATCCGCCGTGGTTCAGGCCCCCACCCGGGTTCCCGCCAAGAGAGCCCAGGTGCCATCGGCAGTTGTGCCGAACGGCAGGCGGTCGAGCGTGACGGGCACGTCGACCAGCTCAGGTCGTTGTGCCAAGGCGACCTGCACGTCGTCCTCGGCACGACCGAGCGCATAAGCCGGCATCACCACGACGATGCGTGACGCCGACAGCGTCGCCACGGTCTCGCCGGTTGTGAACAGCAGGCTCAGCACGCCGCCCACCGCGACCCGGACGCCCATGCGTTCGGGAAGGGCGGTGGCACCCAGGTTGAGCTGCACGATCAGAGAGCCAAAGGTCATCGGGGGAGAGATGGCCAGGGCGTCGCACTGAGCGTGCAGCTCGCGCAAGCGAGCCCGTAGGAAACCACCGTTGACCAGACCGGTCACTGGATCCAGGCACGAGGCCGTCGACACGACGGCAACTCGCTCGGAAGCCCAGGCGGCCAGAGCTCTCGCCACGAGGCCGACTCGGTCGAGGCTGCTTGCGGACCCATCAGCCTCGACGAGTTGCAGCAGCGCGACGAGATCGTCGGCCACTGCCTCGGCGTTGTGGTCGGAACCGGCCCGAGCCTGGGCGAACGCGACGATCGCCGCATCCAACAGTCGGGGTTCACGGGACTCGCTCAACGTGGCGGCGAGGTTGCGTGCGATCGGGTCGCACCACTCGGGAAAGGGCAGGGTGGACCCTGCAGCCTCGTGCCATGCAGAGAGAAGATCGTCGGTCGGTCGGGGCGGGCACTCCGACCGACCGACGAGCAGGAGGAGCCTCGACACACCAGCCCAGCCAGGGTGGGGGAAGCCGGCCTGTGTGGGCGACTCGCTCATGCCCGTTAAGGAGGGGACGATCGGGCGATCGTGACGCGGGTTCACGGAAAAGATCGGAATTTCTCGGCAGCTTCAGCTGCCCGAGACCGCTTGGGGTGGCGGCGGGGAGGTCGGAAAGGGTTGAGAAATCTGGCTCAACTGACTGATCCGTGGGTCAGTTGAGCGGCTATCCGCGGGCGCACCCCGTTTGCTTCCTACGTTCCGGGCTGTCTGAAGGTCCGAATCGG
>Ga0193742_1001280_pt1 | contig 15336 bp, 33 predicted proteins | sample L2c1metaG_FD_165511 | JGI IMG/M metagenome (GOLD analysis project Ga0193742, IMG submission 165511) | Soil microbial communities from a riparian zone of the East river system, Colorado, United States - L2c1 | ecosystem: Environmental > Terrestrial > Soil > Riparian zone | place: USA: East River... | reverse complement strand
CAGGACCAGGTGGAGGGCCAGGTGGACGGCCAGGTGTACGACCAGGTGCACGGCCAGGTGTACGACCAGGTGCACGGCCAGGTGGACGGCCAGGTGGACGGCCAGGTGCACGACCAGGTGGACGGCCAGGTGCGCGACCAGGTGTACGGCCAGGTGCGCGACCAGGTGTACGACCAGGTGGACGGCCAGGTGCGCGACCAGGTGCGCGACCAGGTGTACGGCCAGGTGCACGACCAGGTGGACGGCCAGGTGGACGGCCAGGTGTACGGCCAGGTGCGCGACCAGGTGGACGGCCAGGTGGACGGCCAGGTGGACGGCCAGGTGCACGGCCAGGTGTACGACCAGGTGCACGGCCAGGTGTACGGCCAGGTGCGCGACCAGGTCAAAGATTGGTGGCGAGCTCGCATCTCAGGGCAGCACTGGGCCGGCTACTACTCCTGGCTCGACGCCATGGAGCGTATCGGCGTCACTGGTGTCGAACCGATCCACGGGCAGCAACAGGTCGCTCGTACGTCTGGCTGGTGGTTTCCGTTCCGCAACTACTGCGTCCTGACTGAGCGGCCGAACCAGTTGCACCGTGACCCGCAGGGCCGTCTCCACAACGCCGCGGGTCCGGCGATCTCATACCCGGACGGCTGGGCTATCTACGCTTGGCACGGGACGCGGGTCGAGTCGTGGGTCATAGACCCGTCGACGTCGATCGAGCGGATCATGGCGGAGAAGAACGCCGAGGTTCGCCGGTGCGCTATCGAGTTCATGGGCTGGGACCGGTTCGAAAACCGGCTCGTCTTGGTATCGGAGTGCGACGACCCCGGTAACCCGGGGCAGTTGCTGCGGTTGATGGATTTCCCTGCTGACTGGCCGGATCTGTACGACGACAACGCGAAGTTGTTGCTGTGCACGAACGGCACGGTCGAGCCGGATGGGACGAGGCGCCGTTTCGGGTTGCCGGTTCCTGCGCATCACACGGACCCGGTTGTTGCTGTCGCCGAGATGTACGACTGGCCCGTCGAGGCCTACAAGCAGCTCGCACGTAGAGCCTGACATCCCCCCGTTTTTCCCAACAGTAGAAGGAGAACAACCAGCATGACCGCGACACTGAACCAACTGATCAACCGCTACAGCATCGACACCGAGACGCTCGAGTACATGGACCGGGAGATCAGCATCCCAGTTCTCGATCAGCCGCAGATCCAGGGAGACGTGTCGATCCTGCCGGTCACCACGAAGGCCGCTACGACGCCGATCCCGCTGGCGGGTATCGCTGTGGTCCGAGGTGAGAACGGCGGCAACACTCACTCGCTGCACGGCGAGGGGTTCTTCGACTTCGCGCCGTCGCCGACCGGGACCGAGATCGGGACGCTGACGGTGGAACCGGGCAAGGAGGTCCACATGCATCACCCGCAGCACGGCTTCATGGGGTTCGCGGGCGGGACGTACCGGATCGGGTCGCAGCGTGAGTGGGCCGGCGAGTGGCGTCAGGTCGCCGACTAGCAGTCGGTTCGGTGGGGCGGCCCAGGATTGGGCCGCCCCGGGGTCTAGAACGAGAGGAGTGGCTGATGGCCACCAACTTATCTGTGGCGGATCTCATCGCCGCTGGCTCTTTCAGTGAGGCTGTGGATCGCATGTCTCACCTGTGCAGGATCCAGGACCCGGAGACACCTGTCGACGTTGACGCTGTCTGTACCCGCTACGAGCAGGCGCGCGATGAACTCAAGGCTGTCGTGCCGCCTGCACCGTTCCGGATCTACGTGGACGTGGTGAAGGCATGAGCGCCCATGTGCCCACCGTCGTCTGGTCGTTGCGCGCACCTGATTACGGCGCCTATGTCTGCACTGAATCGGAAGGCTCACTCCTGCTTCGGATTGTCGACCCCGGTGGATACGACAAGTGGACGGTGTCGATCAGCCGCAAGGACGCGAGGCTCTTGGCTAAGCGGATCAATCAGTGCCTCGATGACACCACCACCAATGGGAAGTACGGACGCCGGGCGGGCGCCTCATGACCGCCTTATCGCTCAGCCCCCTTGCTGGCTACGTCTGGCTAGCAGTGACCTGGCTGTTCCTCATCACCGTCCTGCTCCGCCGCTGGTATGACCGCGAACACCGCGACGCAGCTGCCACAACTGAGGTCATGGAGTCCCTGACCTCCGACACCACCGACGCACATATCTGGGATGCCTGATGACCGACAACGCCCGCATCCCAACAGAGAAGGTCCTGGAAGCGCTGCTCCAGTCGCCATCCGAGCACTTGTCCGTGGAGGAAATGTCCTCCCTCCGCAAGGCCCTCGTAGCCGTCAGGGAGGAACTGTGAGAGAGCGCTGGGCCGACCTGAAGGCCGCTTGGCGGGAACTCATCCGCCCCACCTGGGACCACGACGACGACCCGGACCTGTCCGCTGACGCCGCCGTACGCACCGCCTGGGTCAGGAGCCACGGCCCGATCACACCACCTGAGGACTCGGCATGAGGACCGTGATCCACCTGGCGATCAGTCGCGAGAATCTCCTCAGCTCCAACCAGCGTCTCCACTGGGCCACGAAGGCCCGCGCCACCAAGGCGATCCGCGAGATGGCGTTCGTCATGTGCCAGCACGCACGGCCGACGAGGATGCCCGCGGCGACCTGCGAGGTCGTGGTGACGTGGCCTGACGGTCGGGTCCGCGACGCGCTGAACCTGGAGCCGACGATCAAGGCGTGTCTCGACGGGATCATCGGCGACGCCCGGGTCAATCCCTGCTCGTACATGCTGCTGCCGTCGGACTCCGATACGCATCTGCGCAAGGTCTCCACCTCCGCTTCCCCAGAGCGCACCAAGACGCCAGGGATCGCGGCCTACCTGACTTTCACATTCTCGGAGGTGCAGTGATGGACATGATCGTTCCCGAGCCTTGGATGGATGGCGCCGTGTGCGCCCAGACCGACCCGGAGGCCTTCTACCCCGAGAAGGGTGGATCCATCAAGGAGGCAAAGGCGATCTGCCTGACCTGTGACGTGCGGGAAGCCTGTCTCCAGTACGCCCTGACCCATACCGAACGGTTCGGCATCTGGGGCGGGAAGAGCGAGCGTGAGCGCCGCAAGCTGGCCGGCCGAGCGCACCCGTCGGAGGTGGCGGCGTGACCGCCGCACGGGGTTCGTACAGCACCGACCACAACCCGAAGTTCGACGAGGCTCTCGACCGCAACCCGCCAGTCATCGTCTGGGCCAAAGGCAAGCACGGCATCCAGGTGGCCGTTGAAGTCCACGACCCGCACGCGGAGAGGTCGAGCGAGGCGCAGGCCGAACGCCTCCGCCGCTCCGCGCTCCGTGCTGAATGGGACGCGATGGAGGACGAGGCCCGCGAGGTCGCCGAACGGTTCCTGAAGCACCGCGCCGACAACTCACCACTACAAGCTGCAGCGAGGACGATATGACCGACCCACCGACCATCTATGCCGCCATGAGCGCCGCGATGGAAGAGGTCCAGTCCGTCCGCAAAGACGGCTTCAACGACCAGCAGAAATACAAGTTCCGGGGCATCGACCAAGTGGTCAACGCCGTCGGGCCGATCTTCCGCAAGCACAAGATCATCCCGGTACCGCACTCCTCGACAGCGAGCTACCGCGACGTCCTGACGTCGACCGGGAAGCCTTCGCGTGAGGTCACCGTCGCGGTGGAGTACCGGTTCTACGGCCCGGCCGGCGACTACATCCCGGCGATCGTTCCCGGCGAGTCGATGGACTCAGGCGACAAGGGTACGCCGAAGGCGATGAGCGTTGCCTACCGCATCGTCCTGCTGCAGATGCTGTGCATCCCCACCGACGACCCGGACCCAGACTCGCAGTCGTATGAGCGTGCCGTGGTGGATCCGGTCATCACAGCGAAGCAGCAGGTCAAGGCGGCGTGGGAGGCGGGCGGAGGCGTCTTCGATCCAGATGTGGTCGCAACAGCCTTCCAGGATTGGAGCCAAGGCGAGTTCCTCAACAACGCCACGGCCGACCGGCTGCACCAGTACGCCGACCACCTGAAGCAGGAGGTTCCCGCATGAAGCTCTACCGCAGCAAGACCAGAGACATCTTCCATGCTGAGGCCTGCCGCCACGCCCGCCCGCAGATGGAGTGGATCTGGGCCCGCGACAAGTCCGAGCGCGAGGTGTGGGACACGTGGACAAACGGCATCTATCCCTGCAAGGTCTGCCAGCCATTGGGCGAGAAAGGTGTTCAGCGGTGAGCGCCGAGCACGTCGACCCCTTCGCGCCCACCCACGAACCCCTGCTGACGATGCCCGAGTACGAGGACATCCGAGCCGAGGTCAACGACAGCCCCTGGAACGACCCCACCCGATACCAGGAGTGCCTCCAGGTGGCCATGGACGTCCTGCGCACCATCGCCTGCGCCACTGTCTCCACCCCACCTGAGGTGACCGCCACCCAGGGCCTGCGGTCGATCTGCGGGCGTGCCGTGAGCGGCGTCCCGTTCAACGAGCCGGCCGAACCTGACTGGTCCCTCGACCCGAGCCCGCGCGTACTGCCCAGAGGTGAGGACCGATGAACTGCAAGCACTGCGGCAAGGTGCTCGAGCAGGCCGACTGGTCCGAGACCGGCTGGACCCACAAAGCCACCGGGCTGGTGCGTTACCGCAACGCCGAGCCTGAGGACGCCGTCAGTCTGCAGTCCGAACTGGACCGCCTGGAGCCCCGCTATCTAGAGACCTTGGATGAGCAAGAGAGGACGGGCCAGTGATCGCGCTGCAGGAATTCCTCCGAGATCTCGTCCGCGCGAGCGGGGTACCCCAATGCGATCTCGCACGCAGGGCTGCACTGACCGAGAAGCACGTCTCGGAGATGATGAACGGTTGGAGCCAGGGCAAGCTGTCGGCCTGGCAGGCGCTCCTCGATTCAGCCGGGGTCGGACTCCCAGCCATGGTGCAGGTCGTCGACGAGGTGGACCGCGAGTACGCCTTCAGCGGCGACGAGGCCGAAGAGGTCTGGGTGGACAAGCCATGACCGACCACGCACTGACCCCCGCCGCTGCTGAGCGGCGCCTTGTCGAGCTGGAGAAGCAGCTTGAGATGGCCACGGAGATGCTCAAGATCGCCCGCGATGCAGAGGTCGCAGCCAAGCACGAGTTCGAGGCCGCGCGCCGCAAGGCGGGGCTGTCTCCTGAGTGCCCGCGTGTAGAGCGCGGCGGGACCACTGTTGCCGAGCGCACCGAGTGGATCGAAGACAAGGCCGCCGAGTCGCAGTGGAAGTACGACATCGCCACCGCCGCAAGGCAGGCCGCCTATGACCACCTTCAGACCACCCGCGAGCAGGGAATGATCTGCATGGGGCTTCTCCGGTCAGCGAACACCGCCTACGCGATCTCCGGGCGGACGCCATGACCTGCGGAGCCTGCAGCAGCAGCCTCATTCAGCAGAAGGTCTGGCTCGCCGCCTCACTCGAGCAGCGCGCTGCCTGGAAGCTCGCCGGTTATGCGGTCCGAGCTGCTCCAGGGAAGTGCCGCGCCTGCTACCAGCGCGACTACCGCAGGAACTTGGGGTGCACCGCATGAGCTTCGTAGCCAGAAATCATCCGCAGCAGGTTGCCGAGCGTGGCCCGCTGGATGAGATCGACGACCGAACCACGCCGTGGGACTTCTTCACGCCGCTCAGCGAGCGGTTCGGTGGCTTCACCCTCGACGCCGCCGCAGCTGAGCACAACGCCCGCTGCGGGAAGTACTACACCCGCGCTACGAACGGGCTCCTGCACTCCTGGGAGGGTGAGCGCGTCTGGTGCAACCCGCCCTACTCGCACCCCAACCTGGGCCGTTTCCTCGCCAAGGCGCGCGCTGAGGCGCCTAGGACCGAGCTGATCGTGATGCTCCTGCCACCGAACCGGACTGAGCAGGCGTGGTGGCAAGACCATGTCGAGCCCTTCCGAGATGGACGCGACCCGTACGGCCCTCGTATCGAGTTCCTGAAGGGCCGTCTGCGGTTCCTGAAGCCGGGTCAGACCCAGATTCTCCCGAACGAGCGGCCGCCCTTCGGTTGCTTGCTCGCCATCTGGGAGAAGCAGCCATCACTCCCGGGCCTTGAGGCGGTCACCGCATGAGCCCGAAGTCCTCACGTCGCGAGATGGACGCCTTCAGGGAGGTGGTCCTAGCCCGCGATGGCACGACCTGCCAGTGCTGCGGCGTCGACTGCACCCTGAAGCTCGCCTCCATTCAGCACCGGATTCCGCGCGGTATGGGCGGCTCGGCGCTGGTCAACATCCCCAGCAATGGGGTCCTCGTCTGCGGCAGTGCCACCACGCCCGGCTCCTGCCACAACTGGATGGAGCACGAGGATCGCGCCGTCGCTGAGGTGATGGGATACCTGATCCCCAAGCTCAGTGGTATCTCGCCCTCATTGGTGCCGCTCTACACCCAGCCCCATGGATGGGTCCTGCTCGGCAACGACGGCACCCGTACCTCTTGTGAGTCACCCCTGCTCGCGGAGGTGGGGGAATGAGCAACGCCCGCAAGCTGCAACGCACCGCCAGCCATCGGCCAGCGGTACGGCGCCGCCGGTTCCAGCACGACGAGCTCCGCGCCCTCGACCTGTTCTCCGGCTTCGGGGGCCTCACCCAAGGCATCAAGCGGGCCGGGTTCGACGTGATCATGGCCGCCAACCACAACCAGTACAAGGTCGAGGTCCACGAAGCGAACCACCCCGAGACCGAACACTGGATCGCCGACCTCGCCAACAAGGAATCATCCGACTACCACGACGTTCGAGACCTGCCTGCAGCGGACCTCCTCACCGCCGGCGTGTCCTGCGTCAACCACTCGCCCGCGAACACGCAGAAGGCGTACGAGACCGGCGGCACCTTGTTCGAGATGGACGACCCCGACTACGACGAGCGAGTGACCCGGTCGGAACGCGACCGCGCCACGGCGAACTGTGTCCTCCACTATGCCGCGACACACCACCCGCGGATGATCCTCGTCGAGTGCACGACCCAGTTGCAGTCCTGGGGCAACCTGGTCCCCGGCAGCAAGAAGGTCGGCGACGGGTCTACCTACCGCTGGTGGCTCAAGCAGTTCGACATCCTGGGCTACGACCACAAGGTTCTGTTCCTGAACTCGATGTTCTTCGAGGTCGGCCAGTCCCGCGACCGCGGCTTCTGGGTGTTCTGGGACAAGAAGCTTCCGGCCCCCGACCTGGAGCACCGGCCCATCGCCTGGTGCGGCCACTGCTCCACCGTCGTTGAGTCGAAGCAAACGCCGCCGAGGATCCCGCCGACCGGGACCGTCTGCTACGGCAAGCAGTACGAGTACATCTGCCCGTCCTGCCGCCGCCCCGTCGTCCCGAACTTCACACCGTCGCTCGATGCCCTCGACCTGTCCAACCTCGGCACCCGCATCGGTGACAAGCCGATCCGGACATTCAAGGACGGCACGACCGGGCCGATGGCCGCCACGACGATGGCCCGCGCCGAACGAGCCCGTCAACGGTTCGGCGAGTTCCCCGCCGTGCTCATGCCCGCGAAGGCAGTGCATGGCAGCGAGAAGCACCCGTGGCAGCCGATGTCGACCCAGACCAGCCAGCAGGAAACGGCGATCTTGTCGACCGGCGCGCTCATGGCCGCGGCCGGCAACACGTACGAGCGTCCCGGGTCGGACTGCCGTACCCGTGACCTGTCTCAGCCGCTGCCCGCGCAGACCGCGACCAACGGCACCGGGCTGATCACGCCGCCCGTCGCGATGACCGGGCAGGTGATGGTCGCGCACCGCCACAACGGCGACGGGCAGCACATCACCCAACCCATGGACACCGTCACCACCACGCACGAGAAGGCCGTACTGCTCGCCGTCGACAACTTCCAGGGCGCGGCACGCAGCGCCGGAGAACCGCTGCCGACACAGGGCGGCTCGGAAACCATGGCGCTCCTGTCCAGTGCCGTTCTGCCGTTCCGGAAGAACACCACCCCTACGGTCCACGCCGAGCCCATGCCGACCGTCACCGCGGAGCAGGTACCTGGCCTGATGTTCGCCAGCTGGCACAAGCAGAACGGGTCGACTGCGACCGAGACCACCGCGCGCCTCGCCGCCGAATGGCGCAGCGCCCTCGCCGACCTACGGCTCGAAGACTGCTACTTCCGCATGATGGCCACCCACGAAATCGGGCGCGGTTGCGGCTTCGACGTCAACTTCGGCGACCACCAAGGCACCTACAAGGTCTGGGGATCCGCCCGCGACCAGGTCGACGGGTACGGCAACGCCGTCACTCCCTCGATCGGCTACTGGATCGGCGACCGGATGCGTCGCGTACTCCACCGTGAGCAGGCCGCATGACCGGCCCGATGCTCTACCCGGGCCGGCGGCTGTACGAGCGGGCGAGGGCGCTACGCCGAGCGAAACGGGCCTACATGCGCGGTCGCGTCACCGCGGTCCCGACCAAGCCCGCGACGGTCCTGCAGTTCCCTGACAAGAAGAAGGAGGTGACCGATGGCTGAAAAGGATTCGCGGACCTATATCCGCGTCCATGACGGGATGCCCGATCACCCGAAGGTCGAGCCCTTGTCCGACGCCGCATTTCGGCTCTTGGTCTCCACCTGGTGCTGGAATTCGCGCTATCTGACTGATGGCCATGTGCCCGCGGCCACTCGTGCGAAGAGGGGAAAGGCAAAAGTTTGGGAAGAATTGATCGTTTCCGGACTTGCTGACGAGAACGAAGATGGCTCACTCACGATGCACCACTACACCGAGCATCAGCGGACAGCGGAAGAGGTCGTTGCCCTCAAGGCGGCCCGTGCGACCGCCAGTGAGCGCGCAAATCATGTCCGGTGGCACGAGGAGCGGGGCGTGACGGCACCCGACTGCAGTCTCTGTGTCGATCCGGATGTGATCCCAAGCGGATCCGATCCGGATCCCAAATCGGATCCCAAATCGATCCGCAACGACTCCGCTTTGATCCCCATAGACATAGGCATAGTTATAGATAAAGAAAAGACTCCCGCCGCCCCCCCGGTCGACGACGCGTTCGAGGCGTGGTGGAAGGTCTATCCGAAGAAGAAGGAAAAGCCGCTGGCGAAGACCGCCTACAAGGCGGCACTCAAGAAGCCGGGGGTCACGCAGGCTTCGTTGATGGCCGCTCTTCAGGCGCAACTGCCGACCATGACCGACCTGCAGTACGTGATCTACCCCGAGCGATGGCTGAAGCGCGAGCGGTACCTCGACGAGGTCGAGGGCGCACCCGCAGAGCAGGCCAAGCGCTACTACGGACCGATCGATGCACCGCCGCGGGACATCGCCGACAACCCAGCGGCATACTCCGCCTGGTACGCCGAGCAGGCTGCCCAGCAGCGGGGGGCGGCGTCATGAACTCCGCCGAACAAGCTCTCCTCGGTGCAGTCTTGAGGGGCTACCCGGGTCTTGCGGATCTGATGCGTCTCGTCACCGGTGAGGACTTCGCGCAACCGATGCATGAGGACATCTGGAATGCCTGCCTACGGGTCTACGCCGCCGGCAACACCCCGGACCCGATCCAGGTCCGCGCCGCGATGGGACAGGACGCCCTGAGGCTCCCCGGAGGCGCGACCTACCTGCAGGAGCTGATGCAGGCCTGCCCGCTGCCCGCCAGCGCCCCGGTCTACGCCAACTACCTCGCCGACGAAGCGGGACGCCGGAGACTCCGAAGCACCGCCGAGGCGATCATGCAGCTCGCAGACGCCGAGCGGAACGTCGACGAGATCGTCGAAGACGCCCGCCAGCGTCTCGACGAGGCCACGAGAGGTGCGCGTCAGAGAGTCGCGATGCAGATCCGCGACACCCTCCCCGATGTCATCGAGGTCGCCGAGAACGGCACTGCCAGAGGACTGTCGACACCCTGGCCGGATCTTGACCGAGTCGCGAGAGGCCTATCCCCTGGCCGCCTGATCGTGATCGGTGCCCGGCCCGGCACCGGCAAGTCTCTGGCCGCGGTGAACATCGCCGCGCATGTCGTAGAGCGCCACGGCCGAGCCGTCTACATGTCTAGTCTCGAGATGGGCCGCACTGAGGTCACGCAGCGGATCATGTCCTCCCATGCCCGGGTGGACCTGACGAAGCTCGAGCGAGGTGGTCTGTCTGAGGACGACTGGGAATCAACCCGCGGCTCGTACGCCTCGATGCAGTCCTGGCCGTTGCACATCGACGACTCCTCGACCCAGACGGTCGCGACGATCCGGGCGAACGTCCGCGATCTGTCACGCAAGCACCCAGTCGCTGTCGTCATCGTGGACTATCTCCAGCTCCTGACCCCGCGGGACCGCCGAACTCCCCGCGAGCAGCAGGTCGCGGAGATGTCGCAAGGATTGAAGCAGTTGGCTCGCGAGCAGAACGTCTGCGTCATCGCGATCGCCTCCATGAACCGCGGAGGGGCAGGGCGAGCCGACAAGCGCCCACTCCTGACGGACCTTCGCGAGTCCGGCTCGATCGAGTCCGACGCCGACCTGGTGATTCTCATGCACCGCCCGGACGACGAGTCACCCGACATCGACGTCATCGTCGCCAAGCAACGCAACGGCCCTCTCGGTGAGTGCCGTCTCCAACTCCAAGGCCACTACGCCCGGCTTGTGTCGGCCGGCCACTTCCAAAGGAGCGCTTAATGACCGACCTAGTCCACGGCACGCACGAAACCTTCATCGAGCACGGCTGCTGCTGCGTCTACTGCCGCGACGCCGTGCGCATCCACTGCGATGCCAGCAAGCCGCTCGGCGCAGGGATTCAGCGCACCACCGGACGAGTCCCGACCGAGCGAGTCAACAAGGAAGCTGCGCGAGCCCTGCGCCGCCTGCTGGACGACCGCTCCGACTTGGATCTGGACCTGATCCGGATCTCGCGCGCCGACTTCGCTGACGGCAAGTCCCGCATCACGATCAGCGCTCATCTGCCCGCAGGCCCGCAGGTATCTGACGAAGAGGGAGACCGCAAGTGAGCGACGAACACCTCCGCGCCCTGGATGCTGCGCTAGGGCAGCTGGCCGCGGAGTGGCGGCAGAGCGCCGACGAGGACGAGCAGTATCTCAACCGAGCCCACGCCTCGGAGATCCACGACGTCTACGCATCCATCCGCATCAACCGCGAACACGCATCTGCGGTCCTGGCTCTTCTCTCAACCAGTGGGGCGTCATGAAGTTCGCGTACGCAGACCCGCCCTACCTCGGGTGCTGCAAGTTGTACGACCACCACCACCCAGACGGGCTGTGCTGGGACGACGCCGAAACCCACCGGCATCTGATCGAAAGCCTGACCACCGACTACCCGGAAGGATGGGCCATGTCTGCTACCTCAGTCAGCCTTGCGACTCTGCTGCCAATGATCCCTGAAGGTCACCGAGTGGCGGCCTGGGTTAAGCCGTTCGCCGCGTTCAAGCGAAACGTCCGGATCGCCTACACCTGGGAGCCGGTCATCTTCTACGGCGGTCGCCTGTCGAGCAAGGATGGGGCCACCCCGAACCGCGACCACCTGGACGAAGCGCCCGCACTTGCTGAGTCGATCACCATGCGCAAGGGCTTTACTGGCGCCAAGCCTGAGCGTTTCTGTCATTGGGTGCTGGACCTGCTCGGCTGGAAGGCAGGCGACCAGGTCGACGACCTGTACGTGGGGACTGGCGTGTTCGGACGCGTGCTTGCCGCGCGTGAGGGTCGCGAACTCGCGGTCGACGGACAGGTTCCGCTCGACTTCGGTTCGACCGCATGAGCGACCGCGAGCCGTTCGAGACCGCCCGTACCGCCGGCCTACGTGCCCGCCATGAGACCCGAGAGGCACGAGCTATCCGCAGGCAGGTAGCGGAAGAGATCGCGCAGGCGCTGGAGCAGATCCCCATGCTGCCGCCTGAACTCCAGTCGGACATGGACCGAGGCGCCGAGAGGGCGCTCGACAAGGCTGCCCGCATCGCCCGCCAAATCGGAGCCGAGGAGACCCCTCAATGACTGAGATGCAGGAGTATGCGGCGAAGTTGGTGGCGCAGTTCGGCCACCGTCTCGGCAACCCCGACTGGGACATCATCGTCGAGATGCGGGACGAGGGTGAAGAGCTGACCGACGAGCAGGTTGATGAGGTTTACGGCCTCTGGCGCACCGCTCAGGTGACCGTTTCATGGCCCGAGGAGACCCCCTCATGACCGACATGGAGATCCCAGCGGCAGCGATCGATGCGGGAGCGGCCGTGCTGAACGACTGGTTCGAGGTGCCGATGTCTGGCCCTGACTGCGTCACTGAGGTGCTGCGCGCCGCTCTTCCCCACCTACTCACCGAGGTCAAGTCCATGTGTGAGACAGCAGGCGAGTTTGGGCGCGCGATTGGACGCGAGGAAGCGCTCGAGCAGGCGGTCGTCGAGATCGAGGCTGCATCGGCAGGCATGTACTACGGCGACCAGCACGCGCTCCACGAAGCTGTCGAGATCATCCGCAATATGGCCTCACAGCCCGCTGGGTACGGATCTGCGGGCCTAACGGCCTCCAGTAGGCACCCAGGCGTCCCCGAGGACACCAAGCCGCCACAGGAGCGGTCCTGTGATTGCTACAAGCTCCCGCGTGCATCTGATGGCGTCCTGAGGCATCACCCGACGAAGTGCGAACTCATCCCCGAGCCGAAGCCTGAGTGCCGCTATGAGTGACCGCGTTTACCGCCGTCGCCAGAAGCGGAGGAACCGATGAGCGGGCGCATCACCAGCAGCCCCAAGGCGCAGCACCACTGCAACGCTGGGTGGCGCGTAGAGAGCGACGAGGAGGCCATGATCAGGGAGGCGCTGCCCGCCTCACGCCTGGGCATGGGCCTGCCCGATGGCTCGCGGATGATGATCGAAGGCCGCCCGTGGGCCGCCGAGGGCACGATCTGGACCTGCGATGAGTGTGGTGCGCACTGGAAGGCGACCTACCCGTTCGTCAACCTGTTCTCACCGACCTGGCTACGCCATCACCCGATCAAACCCATCCGCTGGCCCTGGAAGCGATCGAAGGGGGCGAAGTGATCAACCCCATCTGTGCCATCGATTGGTGCGACCGACCCGTAGGCGACGGCTACGTCTGCCAGCACTGCGCTGATCGCCTCAGCAGGGCCCTGGGAGACGTGCCCGGACTCTGGGAGGAACTGGACACTGTCCTCACGAAGCAGGCCCGCTACGCCGCCGCAGAGTTCCGTCGAGGCGAGCAGGCACTCCCGTTCAACCCCGCAGCCTCCGAGCTCGGCACATCCCTCCGGGGCATCCTGAACACCTGGTGCCGCCTCATCGCTGAGGAGCGCGGCAAGGAGCTACCCGACGACACGGCTGAGGCAGTGTCGCGGTGGTTGCTGAACCATGTGACCTGGCTACGCCATCACCAGGCCGGCGCGGAGGCGGTCGAAGAGATGACCAACGCGGTGAGCCAGGTACGACGGGCCGTAGACCGACCGGCAGAGCGGATCTACGCCGGTCCCTGCGCCGACTGCCATGGCGACATGTACGGCAAGCCCGGCGCCACTTCGGTCGAGTGCCGCCCCTGTGGGCTGGAGTACCCGGTCGAGGACATGCAGGCGTGGATGCGCTCCAAGGTCAACGGTCGGCTCGTCTCCGCCCGGGAAGGCGTGACCCTGCTCTCGCGGTTCGGCCTACCCGTCCAACAGAAGACCATCGACAAGTGGGTGCAGCGCAACCGCCTGACGCCCTACTGTCTCGACCGTCAGGACCGGCGGATCTTCCTGTTCGGGGAGTTGATTCCGCTGGCCTCTGCCTCGCAACCCACGCTGGTCCAGCAGGAGGCAAGCTGATGCTAGGCACGCCGGTAGTCCTCAATGAGGCTTCGGACACGCCGAGTGAGGTAGCGCTGAGCCATTGACAATGCTCCGTCGTGTATCTTTCACCTAATCTCGCAAGAGCTGTTGAAAGTGATTGATGCGAGGAAGCAAGTGAACTCCAGCGGCTGGTAGTGAAGAACGATCCGCGAACCAAGTGCGTCTACTTCATGCGCTACCGCGACAGGGTGAAGATCGGCTACTCGATCGAACCTCAGACTCGGATCAAGGCGCACCCGTACGACGAGGTCTTGGCCATCGTGCCCGGTGGCACTGCGGACGAGAAGCGCTATCACCGCAAGTTCGCTCACCTCCGCGAGAACGGTGAGTGGTTCCGAGCGGAACCCGAGTTACTGGAGTACGCTCGCAGCCTGACCACCTAAGCAGTCCCACTGTCACCTGAAGCCCAGCCGCTCCCCCGACGGCTGGGCTTCAGTCATGTCCGGGAGGTGACCATGCCCCAAGGCAGGCACCGCCCCAAGCCCCAGACGTACGACCTTCCACTGGTTGAGACCTGGGAGTACACGCTGCCCCTCGTCGATACCTGGGAGTCAGCACGCACCCGGTACGCCAAGCCCAGTCGATGGGCATGGCTGACCAAGTGGGTACGCCGTGGCTAGCCGACCGACCTGGTCCTGTGGTCACCCAGTCTCGCCCGATCCCTCAAGGGCCGAGACCCTGCTCCATGTGACCCATGCCGCCGTCGAGTACCAAGAGGACCAGCTGGCGCGTCACGCTGAGGTCGCCCTACTGACCGGATCGACGGTGGGCTTCAGGCGTTGCGCAGGCCTACTGGCTGCACTGAAGGCGATGCCAAGCGATGCCTAGTGCGGGTAGTACCACTGAGCGCGGGTACGGCCACAGCCACCAGGTCAAGCGTCGTGAGTACCAGAAGGTTGTTGACGCAGGGGCAGCCGAGTGCTGGCGCTGTGGTGCAGCGGTACCACCAGGTAGCGACTGGCAACTGGGTCACGACCCGGCTGACAGAACGAAGTACAAGGGTGTCGAGTGCATACCCTGCAACGAGGGTGACGGTGGACGTAACGGTGCAGCAGTAACCAACGCCAAGCGGTCCATGACCGTACGCGAATGGTGAGGCGGGTAGTCCTGGTCTGCGGCCCGCCAGGTGCAGGCAAGACCACACTGGCCCGCTCACTAGGGCTGGACGTGTACGACATCGACGACGAACGCTGGGGCAACAGCGAGTCCATGTTCCGCCGGCACCTCGCACTACTCGCCAGCAACCTCGACGCACAGGCCGTGGTCATCAGGTCAGGGTCAACGAGGACAGCAAGAGCCAAGGCCTCAGCACTGATCGGTGCGACCGAGACGACAGTGGTCACAACCACCGAGGCCGAGTGCGTCAAGCGAGTGGTGGCACGAGCAAGACCGAGACCACCGATCAAGGTTCAGATAGCTGCAGTCAAGACGTGGTGGAGCAAGTACGAACCGGAGGCAGTGACCACAGCGCCCAATGTCACCATCCGTGACTGGTAACGCAGGGTGAGACGTAGGCCTCGAGCCGTACCTCACTAAGAGTCACATAAAATCTGGAGATCTGTCGATTCCCTGACCCCCGCGCCAGC
>Ga0193742_1001279_pt1 | contig 15350 bp, 16 predicted proteins | sample L2c1metaG_FD_165511 | JGI IMG/M metagenome (GOLD analysis project Ga0193742, IMG submission 165511) | Soil microbial communities from a riparian zone of the East river system, Colorado, United States - L2c1 | ecosystem: Environmental > Terrestrial > Soil > Riparian zone | place: USA: East River... | reverse complement strand
ATACGATATGACAGTTTGGGCAAGGTTGAGTCTCTTACTCTCTGTCATATCGTATTGCTGTTGGGCACGGTCGATAAGCGTTTCAAAATTGAACTCATCCAGACGAGGGTCGGACCTGGAGGCCACGAGAAGTGCTTTCCAGAGGCACCATTTTCCATGTATGCCGAGCACCAGCAACTCTAGCGACTCGAACATGGCGAAGTCTGTTGAACCGGTATGGCCTAGTTTTAGGCGCCCTGCTTTTTCAAGAAGCCAGCCGCCGACTTCTTTGATCGCACTTGGACCTGAGCCAATCTTCTCGGCGATAGTTCGGAGGGTGCGATCGTCAGCCTGAATCTCCGGGAGCAACGCTCCGGCGAAATCCCGGAACTGTTGGTCGTCATGCTGTTCGTGCATTGCTTTAAGAAGTTGAAGGGCTATACGGGCACCACCGAGGTGGTCGTTTATATAAGTGACAAGGGGCTCTGCCATCTTGGACACCTCTCGACCCGAAGGATGAATCCACGGGAACCGTCTACAACTCGCTAATTGAGATGCCGACTGCGCCTTCCGCAAGATGTTCGCCGCGCACAATGCGACCAACCGGATTCAGATAACGGACATCCTAAATCGCAAAAGGGGGTCCACCCCTATGGCTAAGTACACTTACTCCTGCATTTCAGCTTCGCGCGCCTCCTCCCCAATAGGTGAAAGGCGGGTGTTTTCTGGAGGTACGATGCCCTTGAATGATCCGATTGAAATACGTCGAGCTAGTAGGGGTATGACAACGATTCGTTACAAAATGGGCCATTTGATACCAGCGCTTAGTTTCGATCGAAGAAGTGGCCACAAAACAGTATTTTTCGGCCGGATTGGATCGTCCATTTCATCTAACTGAGAGACAGATTAGACCGCATTCTTCACTTCCGAAACCATCGAGCCAACTGGATTCGTGACGGCTTGCTTTGCAATTGATGTCAAAGATTCACCGCGCCGATACATTAAGTACGCCGCAATGACACCAGCGATGATTGTCCCGTACAAAATGACCTTTCTCATCGAACTCCGGGTTTTAATTTGCTCACCTGTTTCCATAAATCCTCCTCTGAATGGTGCTAACCCATAGGATGCTGATTTATCCTTGAAAAGTGTCGAGCATTCCATTGGCAAACTGAGGCCGAGGAGAACGACTTCTCCGCCGCCACTGCATGTCTTTTCAGGCTTTCCCGTCGAATCGACACGCGAATGCCCGAACACCTGACTCCAGATCGAAAATTTACAATCGCGAAAGGTCACTGCTTGCTCGGTAACTTGGCCCGAGCCAACGATCCAGACGCGTGGAGACCATGAACGCGCTATCATTGCTTTCGTCATGCTCTTGACGTGCTGAATCATGTGCTGAATCGCTTCTTATGTTCGGCTTTAGTCCTTGATGCGAACAGTCAGACGGAACGATAAGTTCGAAATCGCGCATGTTGGCATCGTGGGCCGAACACACAACGTACCTGTTTGTAGCGCGTCCGCATAAGATGAGTGAGGTCGCACTTAAATACCAAAGTAATCCCTCCATAAAGGCGTTTGGTAGAAAGCGGAATGCATCGACTTCAAACGAAGTAATCGTCTTCATCCCGGCCTCACTTGTTACAAAAGTCAGGCATATTTTTAAGATGAGTTCTTGATTTCTCATTTATCGGTTCTGCCAAAACCTAAATCGGTCGACCTCGACGCTGCCCTCGTCAAGACGTCTCGGATTAGAGCTTTTAGTCTTCATGGAATTCTCGGTAAACCAGGGATAAGATCGCTCTCGATTGCTTTTAAACTTCCTGCTTGGCCTGGGAGTTAACCTGTTTCGATATGTTGCTGAGCTTCTTGTCCACGGTCCATGTTCTTTTCTTCCGCCAAGATCTCATCCAATCACTCCGAAACCTCGCACTTGCCGAGCATAATGCTCAACACGTTGACAGGCACCGGCGAGCAATCCCTTCCGTTGCTCAAGCGCATGATCGATGCGGCCTCTGCCATCCCCGGCGTGACCCCCGCTGCCGGTGGGGACTCCGTCCCCTTTAAAGGAAGGTATCCCGCCATGAGAAGGTCGGCCTGTACGAGGGTGACGTTATGGGATTGGAAGCCGAGGGGAACCTGCAGGGAACGTTTCATGCCTCGAGCGGCAACCAGCGATGTGGTGACATCCAAACGCCCTCTCAGAGGCTTGAACGACCACGGCCAAAAAGTAGGTAGATGATAATAATGCCCAGTATGATGCTGAGCCCTCCGCCACCGTAGTAGCCAACACCTGGGCCCATGTAGTAACCACCGCCGCCTACTAATAAAAGAAGAAGAATCAGTATAAGAATAAGGGGCATACGATAACTCCGCGTTTCTATACGATTAAATTTTGTTTCAAATTGCTCATGGATCAAAACAGGTGCAAGTGTATTAAAGCTTCTTCTCGAGGTCGTAGGCCATATTTTTGTGGGCAGCTACAACCGTCTTTCCTTTCAAAACAACCGCTTTGAACTTGGCGTCTTTCGTGTCTTTCGCCTCGCTGGTGAACGCATCGAGAGCCTTGCTGTGATCGCTCGCCATCTGTTCCATGTACTCTTTATCGAAGTCTGCACCGGATAGACCACTGAGCTTTGAGTATTCCTGTTTGTGGTCATCATCTAAATCTGTTGGCGAGGTAATTCCCCAAGAATCTGCGAAAGGTTTCATACTGGCGGAGAGTTTGTCATGTTCCGAAACCATCTTCTTCGCAAATGCTTTGACCGCGGGGTTACTTGCTTTCTTTTCGGCAAGTTGACTGAGCTTGATCTCATTTACATCCGATTGAGCTGCTTTGGCGAGGAACTGCTTGTCGTCATCAGATGTCTGTGCCTGAACATTGGCCGTCATCAACACAATCGTTCCTCCCACGATTGCACAGTAGAACATTTCCATCATCCGTCTCATAATGAGCCTCCTTTTGGATTACTTCGATAGAAAGATATTCTGCGGGCATTCAAACTTGTCGATTCCGTATTCAATAGATGGTTCGGATTTGCGGTTCTCGATCCCATATCCTGCCACCCGCGGCCTTCGAGAGGAAATCCTCGACATTTGCACCGATTAGCATACCTTCGTCGAGAGCTACTCCTGCGGCATCCAGTAGCGGACGAGCAGCCTCCGTAGCCCCGATGACTTTGCAGTGAGCAAATGCGTCTTGGACCCAGGCGACAGCTGCAGACTCTCTCAAAAGCGTCTTTGCACCATCCTCTGATAGAGCGACAAAGACCGCATCAAACAGTACAGAAGAACCACCCGCCAACTGGAAATCACTGTCGGTACTCGTCTTATTCGACATGAGAGTTCCTCCAACTTTCGGAGCGATGATTGCAAGATTAGCTTTCTGTTTCTTTGCACCGTTCTTCAGAGCTTTGAGTAGATCAGCGTCCGTGCCGTCAGAAATCAAGCAGCCTATCTTTCTCCCCTCCAGGGTCTCCTTTGATTTTGCAAGAATACTGAGAGCCGGGGACGGATCGAGGTCGGTACGCGCCTTAACCGCCGTTGGAAGGGGTTGGATCTTATCCTCGAGACCGAGACCTTTGGCTACTCGTTCTGCAACCTCTGGATCGACGTTAGCAAGTTGTCCAACCATACGCTCGCGGACGGCCTTAGTCTCAACCTTGCTCAATTCGAAGATGAACGCCGAAATGATATGGTTTTGCTCAGGTTCCGTCTGAGAGTAGAAAAATTGGCGCGCCTGAGAGAAGTGATCCGCGAACGATTCTGCCCGGATCCTCAGCTTATCTCCCTGCATGGGCTCGGCGAAACTAGCCAATCCTCGATGTGGGTCCTGACGGGGAGTTTCCGGTTCTAAGGAATTCGGTGAATAGTTGACCCGCCCCTTCGGCACTATCATCTGCATGTGCCCGTCCCTCTGCAGATGCATGACAGGGCATTTCGGGGCGTTGATAGGGATTTGTTGAAAGTTTGGCCCACCCAGACGAATCAGCTGAGTGTCCTGATAGGAGAAGATCCGCCCCTGTAGGAGGGGATCGTTGGTGAAATCGATTCCAGGAATGACGTTTCTCACACAGAAGGCTACCTGTTCCGTCTCAGCAAAAAAATTATCGACGTTGCGGTCAAGAACTAACCGACCAACAACGCGAAGGGGAAGAACCTCTTCCGTAATCAGCTTCGTCGCGTCCAACACGTCGAAGTCGAACTTCTCTGCAAAAGCTTCGTCGAAGAGTTGGACCCCCAGCTCCCACTCGGGAAAGCTTCCTTCGCTGATTGCATTCCAGAGATCTCGACGATGAAAGTCAGGATCGGCTCCGGAGATCTTCAGAGCTTCGTCCCAAACCACCGACTGCATCCCCAGCTTGGGCCGCCAATGGAACTTTACGAAGGTCGACTCGCCCTTCTCATTGAGAAAGCGATAAGTATGGACGCCAAAACCCTCCATCATACGGAAGGATCTAGGTATCGCCCGATCCGACATGATCCACATCAGCATGTGAGTGGATTCAGGCATGAGTGAGACAAAGTCCCAAAAGGTGTCGTGAGCGGTTTGCGCTTGCGGAAAGGCTCGATCCGGCTCCTGTTTCGCTGAATGAATAAGGTCCGGAAACTTGATGGCGTCCTGAATGAAGAAGACAGGAATGTTATTTCCAACTAGATCCCAGTTCCCTTCCTTCGTGTAAAACTTCACCGCAAAACCGCGGACATCGCGGGCGAGATCTGTCGATCCCTTGTTTCCCGCAACAGTTGAAAACCTGACGAAGACGGGGGTTTTGACACCTACGTCATTGAATATGGCAGCACGCGATATGCCTTTGAACGAATCAGTCAGTTCAAAATAGCCGTGAGCACCAAATCCTCGAGCATGCACGATGCGTTCTGGAATTCTTTCGTGATCGAAGTGCTGAATTTTCTCTAGGAGGACAGAGTCTTCGAGCAATGTTGGTCCGCGATCTCCCGCTCGCAGCGAGTTTTCATCATCGGCAACGATCGCTCCGGTCTGTGTTGTTAAGGCAGAGTGAGTGCCACCCACTGTTTGGTGAAGCTCTCCACCTGCGCTGATCAATTCTTGTTCGTCATTGCTGACTTCATTGACTGTTTTAGGGATCTTCTTTGGCATGACATTCTCCTGCGGCAGTAGCGGTTGCGGCGAATTCACCCTCATGTGAAATTTCATTGATGGAGGCTAAAGGCAGCTAATAGGGCGTTCGCCCTCCGGTAGCGGCGTAGACTTCGCCCGTTACGTAACTGGCATCGTCCGAGGCGAGAAATACAAAGATCTTTGCGAGTTCGATTGGCTGCGCTGGGCGACCGAAACCAGTGTTCGAGCCAAACGTTTTTACCTTTTCAGGCGGCATCGTCGAAGGGATAAGGGGTGTCCAAACTGGCCCTGGTGCAACCGCGTTGACCCGAATCCCTTGTTTGATCGCCTGGTCCGCCATACTCTTCGTCATACTCAAAATCGCGGCCTTTGTTGCGGCATAGGCCACTAACTGAGGACTCGGGTCATAGGCCTGGATGGAAGTTGTGTTCAGGATGACACCGCCGGGGGGAAGTTTTTTGAGGGCAGCCTGACTCAAGAGAAACGTCGCGAAGACATTCGTCCGGAAAGTACGATCGAGCTCCTCTGGTGAAAGTTCCTGAATGTCCTCGTGCGACATCTGATAGGCGGCATTGTTCACCACGATGTCCAGGCGGCCGAAGCTCGTTTCTGCCGCCGAAACAAGTTGGTCGATTACCTGGTGGTCTCGTAGGTCTCCTGGAACCTTCGTTACCCGACCGCCGCTCTTCTCAATGACCGAAGCGGTATCATCGGCATCGTCCTGCTCCTCGGGCAAGAAGGAGAGGACGATATCGGCGCCCTCCTTGGCGAAGGCTATGGCTACGGCCCGGCCAATTCCGGAGTCTCCACCCGTGATTATGGCCACTCGGTCCTGTAGCTTACCTGTGCCCTCGTAGCTTCCCTCGCCATGATCGGCGGGAGGGTTCATTAGATGCACAGAACCAGGATGCGTTTGCGGTTGCTGCGGAAAGGGCGGCTTCGGTCCTGCTTCTCGGGGATCAGTTCTTGAAGCCATCTTGCTACCTCCGATGACGGGCTATGCGGCCGTTTCGGCCCACGGATCAATGACAATTTTCGTCACTCTGTCTGCCTTATCGCGCCAAATTTTGTAGAACTCTGGCGCCTCATCAAGCGTAATACGGTGAGAAATGATGTAACTAGGATCGATCTGACCCTTCTCTATGCGATCGAGAAGAGGCTTCATGTAGTTGTGCATATTCGTTTGTCCCATTTTCAGCGTGATGCCTTTCCCAAACGCGGCACCAAACGGAACCTTGTCGAGCATCCCTCCGTAAACACCCGGAATAGAGAGAGTGCCACTCTTACGGACTGCCTGGATAGCTTGTCTTAGTACGCCCGGCCGATCCGTTTCGAGTAGGACAGTAGTTTTCACCTTGTCATATATCCCTTGAAGGTCGGTGGAATGCGCTTCAAGTCCGACAGCATCGATGCAGGCGTCTGGTCCTATGCCACTGGTTAGATCCTTTACGGCGGTCAAAACACTTACATCCTCGTCGGAATAGTCCACCGTGACGGCACCCAGCTTCCGCGCAAGCTCTAGACGCTCAGGCAGGCGATCGATCGCGATGACACGTGCCGCGCCGAGCATGAACGCGCTGGCAATCGCAAACTGGCCTACGGGGCCGCAACCCCAGATGGCAACCGTATCGTCCGGTTGTATCTGCGCATTTTCAGCGGCCATATAACCTGTAGGAAAAATGTCGGAGAGGAACAGGACTTTTTCGTCTGAAAGATCACTCTCGATTTTGAGGGGCCCGACATCTGCAAAAGGAACCCGGACGTATTGGGCTTGCCCCCCCGCATAGCCACCCATCATGTGCGAGTAGCCAAAGAGTCCAGAACCAGAGTAGCCATACGCGGCTTCCATCAGGTGCGCGTTGGGGTTGGAGTTATCGCATGCTGCCCATATCTTCTTTTTGCAGAACAGACAACTGCCACAGGCGATCGTGAAAGGAACGACAACGCGGTCGCCGCGCTTTAAATTGGAAACCCCTTTGCCCGTCTCTTCCACAATTCCCATGAACTCATGGCCCAAGATATCGCCGGACTCCATTGTCGGAATGAATCCGTCGTAGAGGTGCAGATCCGAACCACAGATTGCCGTCCTCGTGATTTTGATGATGGCATCTCGAGGATTGAGCAACTCAGGATCAGGCACGTTCAGTGTCTGCACATCACTTGTTCCCATCCAGCAAACTGCCTTCATAAAGAACCTCCCGATACTTTTCCTGGCAGGATGGATATGTTCTCGCTGTACAACACACCCTTCACCTTGCCAGACATACCTCGATCTCCGTGCGGCTGAGGCCGTGAACGAGGTATCTCCCCTGTTTCAGCAAGAGCTTTGAAGTGACGTAGATTTTCGATTACAGTTTGTTTTGGATTTCGTCCGACAAATGTTTCCCAAGCGCCAGCCAGCTTGCCCATGCGAAACTCCTGCAGGATCGTCACGATTGTCCCTCGACTGCCTGGAGCCTCTTCGAAGATGACTTCACCGGCGTTGCCCGAATCTCCCCCGACTGACTTCCATGCGATCCGCTTCCCGGGCTCATCCGCCAGAACTTCCGAGTCCCATTCAATCGTTGAATCTCCCGATCTCATAACCCAATGAGATGTCGTTGGACTCGTTGCGATTACGGAAACGATTTGCTCTTGCCACTCAGGCGCTCTCTCAACCGAACGCCAGAGAGAATAGAGCTCTTGCGAGGAACTCTGGACCAGCGCGTTTGTTCTTATCCAAAGTTGACCGTCTTTGTCTTGGGGAGGAGGTAAATATCTGCCGTTAAGAATGACACCTGCGGGAGTAACCCGTGGCGCCTCCTGTGCGTTTGGCTTTTCATTCAGAACCATAGACATTTCAACTCCCTCGCTTCTATGAAAGCCCTATTTCTCACCTATCGGCTTCGCCATCTTCTCGTGCATGGCGCCTTTGACGCTGCCCGGAATAACATTTGCTAGCATGCCCTCCAGCTTCGTCTTCGCCGAAGCGGCGTATACATTGTCAGTCCCGCTGGGCGCCACCGTAACCAAAGCCAGTTGCTGTGACATATGTTGTTTCTCACTGAAAATGCTTGCGAGACTAACTGTTTCTAAGGAAAGGTGCATCATTTAACGCACCCTCCTCCCTAAAGAGCACGACAGCTTTTTGTTAGCGGTAACGACCACCATAAAGGCTATGAAACCCGCTGAATGCCACCGGGCTCCATAGCCTTTATCGCAACTAACGGGTCAACGTTTTGCCTGGGATGATCGGTTCATCAACATCGGAGTTCCGCACGATCTCCTTACCCTCAGAGATATTCCCGAAAGTGCCTCGCCCTCCACTCTTGTCATCCGTACCCGATTCATGGGCTGACGAAATATCGGTGGCCCCCGTCTCCTTGAGAGATTCTTTGGCAACATCGATTTGTTCGGATGTGTCGCAGTGAACCGAAAGGAGGGTCCCTCCTCCCTTCACGGCACCTTCATAGCGTTTCGCCTCATATTCAGGTATACCCAATCCCACGAGAGCACCTACGATTCCCCCTACCGCACCACCGACACCTAAGCCGGCGAGTGCGCCCATGATGGGTCCCGCCGCGATCAGTGGGCCAACACCAGGGATCGCCAGTGCACCAATACCTGCCAGAAGTCCCAGCGTGCCTCCGACCGCACCTCCGGTCGCGACGCCCGTCGCCGTGCCTTCGGGCGCTTTCGTGCTCTTTTCATGGGCAAACGCACGCGTGCTTTCATCATCGGGAAGCAACACTGAGATCGACTCATTGGCAAATCCTCTCGACAAGAGATGATCTACGGCTGCTTCTGCTGTTCCTGGCGTTTTGTAAAGACCAAAGACTGCAACTGTTTTTTCGGACATGGAGTACTCCTTGTACAATCGGTGGTGCAAACCTACGTAACGTGCCGTTAGGGCTTGACGGTTAATTGATTCGTGACGTTTTCGGCAGGAAGGACACTGGCTAGGTCCGAAGAGATTCGCTGCTTCTCCTCTTCCGATTTCACGGGACCCTTGAGGGTGACCTTCCCATTCATCGTGATGATCTTTATGTTGTGAGCGTAGGACGAAAGTTCTTTGTCCGCGATAATCGCCTTACGGACTTTCGCAGTGGTCAGGCGATCCGTCGAAGAATTAGTCTGATCGTCCGCGGTTTTGTTGTGATCGGCATTCATTCCTGAATTGTCGGGCGACGTTGGTTTACCCGTTTGCGCCATACTTGGCGAAGCGGAAACCGAACAAACGACCGCAAGGACGGCAGAAGCCGCGAGAGTTTTTCCTACAAAATTCATATCGGAACCTTTCGACTGACTGTCCGGGCTTCCAGATCAACGCACGACAGGAGGGCGCGAAGAGCAGTAGTTCATCGGACGTTGAATAGGCACGATGGAGTTGTCCTCGACATCCCTGATGGTGGACCTATTACACAACAACTACATCATCCCCGTATTCCCAGTGCCGCGTGAGCCGTAGGTGACGTTGGCTTCTCGGTTGTGGCTACAAGCTACAGACTACCGTCCGGGCCCCGCATCAAGTCTTGTCCTATGAGCGTGAGTTCATGGGGAGCGAGCCGCGGACCACACCGTCTGAGCAATCAAAACCGTCTCAGGAAGCCTTCCATGCAAATCCCCACCCACGTACAGGAACATATCGATACCATTGCGCGGCATGAACAGGAATTTCAAGCTAAACGATCCAAGGCCGACCGGATTGGAGACGCAGTAGCCGGCTTTGCCGGTATTATTTCGTTCGTTATCGTCCACCTGCTCATCTTTGCGATCTGGATGTTTGTCAATATTGCTCATCTCTCTGCAGTACCTCATTTTGACCCTAGCCCATTTCCCCTCCTGGACACCGTAGTAGCTCTAGAAGCAATCCTTCTGGCTAGTTTCATCCTTATGAGGCAGTCGGGACTGGCAAAGCGAGCTGGAGAGCGTGAACACCTGATGCTTCAGATCTTGTTGTTGACGGAGCGGGAGGTGTCAGTCATTGTGAAGATCAACCAACACATCGCAGAGCGACTGGGATTGCCCGACATCTCGTCGGACCGGGAGATCCGGGAGATGGCAAAGCCAACGTCTATCGACAACGTTGCCCAGACAATTCAAGAGAATCTAGCGGGTGAATAATCCGCTCGTTTGAAAGAGGCCAGAGTCGAGTATTGCCAGGAATTTACGGAAGTCAATCGAAAAGGTCTTCTAGGAGAAGAACTCAAGAGGGGCTAGGTGCCGGATACAAAACGCGTTTGTCTTCGTGGTCGATGATGAGGTGGTCATCGCCCAGACTCTAGCCGTTGTTTGAATCAAACAAGTTTTTAGGCGAGAGCGTTCGACTGTCCGGAAGAAGCGATTAGGGCCCGCGCCGAGTCAGATCCTGACCTTCTTATCACTGACGTCATGATGCTTGGCATGACCGGCGTCGAATTGGCCATTCACTCCCACAAAGCGCAACCAGAAGTGCAAAATCCTGCTTTTCTCGGGCCAGGCAGCTGCTGCCGATCTTTTGGAAGAGGCCCGCGCGCAGGGGTACGATTTCGATCTGCTCTCCAAAACTGTACGTCCCGCCGATCTGTTAGCAAGGCTCCGAACCTGACCGCTGAGCCAGGAGACCCGGGTTCTCTGTCGAATGAAGGACTTTAAGGGCACAAGGGTGTCGGGGATTCAATGGGAAACCAACCTTAACTGATCAAATTACCTCAGAAGGCTTATGGACTCGCCTTTGGTATCCCGCGACTCCTTTGAGGACCCCGGTCAGAAGCTCAGGGCGTGCGAAGCAAATCTAAGACGATATCACCAGCTCGCGTTGGCGGGTCGGCTGGTCGGCGCGACCATGCATGAAGTCAACAATCGACTTGCAGCCTTACTAATCTCATCTTTCTAGCCAAGAGTCTGGCAAAGTCTCCGCTCCGAAATATTGAGTGTTTGGAGGAGGCGGATAGTCAGCTGCGCGGCCTGGGAGAGATCACAAGCAGAAGTCTGAATTTCATTCGGCTAGATGCTGATTTGAAAGAAATCGATCTGGTAGATTTGGCAGCATCCGCGCTCCGCCTTCACCATCATCAGATCTCAAAAAAGAGAATTAACGTGGAGACGAGATCGGACGGAACAGCATTAGCGTTCGTAAAACGAGGGGAAATCTTTCAAGTGGTCACGAACCTTCTACTGAACGCCATCGAGGCACTCCCCCAGTCTGGGAACCTTAATGTACGGGTTACCGTCCGCCATCCGAGCGTGGTCCTGACCGTCGCGGACAACGGATCTGGAATTCCGGAGTCGACGCGGTTGACCCTGTTCGATTCGTTCAAGAGCAGCAAATCGGAGAGCAATGGCCTTGGCCTTTGGATCGTAAGAGAGATTGTTCAGAGCCACGGTGGAACGATTCAATATCGAAGTTCTAGCATTCCAGGCAAGAGTGGCACCGTCTTCCGCATTTCATTACCGACCCAGCGGGCCGCCTAAGAAACCATTCCATCCAGCCTACATACCGCTCGAGCGCGAGATCTACAAGCGATATCGCTCCTCCTCGGGACAACCACCCCAGAATGCTCAACATCTAGTTCATCATCACAGCAATGAACCGGATCTACCCTCTCAAGTGAAGTATGGCAAAGCTCTCAACCAGCGAACGCAAGGCAATTCCTGCAAAATCCTTTGCGGAACCTGATAAACGAAAATACCCCATCGAAAATGAAGCACACGCAAAGAATGCATTGTCTCGTGTCGCCCAATCGGGAACGCCTGCAGAAAAAGCGAAGGTGAAGGCAGCCGTCAAAAAGAAGTATCCTTCGATCGGCAAAAAGCAAAAGTGAGCGGTACGCAAGCTGATTGAAAGTGTGGTGCGAGGTGTCGCATCGCCGCCTTCGTGCTTATCTGGCTTCTGGTGCCGTCGCCCAGACTCCGTCATCCTCCACGAATTCGCTGTGACGGCTGAGAGCCGGGTTCAGAAGGAGAACTCTGAATCAACTTCCAAACCTGACGACACTCAGGTTCCAGAAGCCAATCCTGCCCGACCAACCGTCACCCTGCCTGCGCATATTCCCCCGGTCGGATACCTCCAATTTGAACAGGGAATATCGCTGGCCGACCGTTCTTACAATAATCTGGCGAGACAAATCGACTTCAGCGAAGCTTTTAGGTATCCCTACATCCGCGGGTGATGGTGCAATTTTCCAGCAGCCGTCTGCATGGAGCCGAGTCGACCAAACAGATAAGGACACACGATCTCAGCACGACGTCGGGGATGTCCTTCTGGGGATTCAGGGCCTCCTAACCAAGGAACTGGATCGCGTTCCGACCATCGCCCTAAGCTACTCTCATCGGGTTTACACAGGCTCGGCACCCGACCTCGACATCGGTTCCTCTCAATCCGCGGTATTCCTGGTGAGTGGAGACCTGGAAGATTTTCACTGCGACAGCAATTTCACGGTATCCGAACAAGTTTCGAATCCAGTTCGCCGTGCGCAGTTTGGGGAAAGCCTTTCAGTTACGCGCGATCTTTGCCGAGTAGATTGCACAAAGCTCGAGCTCACAGGTGAGGTGTGGCATTTCACACAGCCCGCTGGTTGAGACGGGACACCAACCACTCGAAGCAACGCCGTGGGTAACCTATGTGCGCTCGGTTACAGTGTCCGTCCCAATCTGATTCTTGATGGCGGCTTCAACCCACGGCCTGACTTCTACCTCTACGAACTGGGAGGTGTTCGCCGGTTTTCACCTATTTGTTACCCCGTCGGCTTTGGAACCGGTCCGATATAGCGGTACCGTCCGGCAAGCACAAGCACGTCCACCGAAGATAGACCTCGGTGAAGATAGCCGCCACATAGTTTTCAAAACGCACGTCCTTATGCCTAAGTCTTGCTAGACTGCCGGCCATGCCAAATATCTTTATTCTCGTCATCCTCTTACTTTTGTTCGGCGGAGGCGGTTATTACATGGGACCAAGAGTCGGCTACTACGGCGGCGGCGGAAGCATCCTCATTCTATTGATCGTTCTTCTCTTCCTGCTCTTCGGTCGAGGGCGTAGCCGAGTGTAGCCGGGCGGGAGCTTATTCCTTTGATTATGGATCACTCCAATTAGGGTCGCGGACGATCGTTTGCGGTGAAAGCACCCGCGTGATCTCTGATGAGCACTTTTCTTGCATCCTACGAATGCAATCATGATTCCTAAGGAGACCCTAAGAAATGGCCCTCAGAGATGTTCTGCTCGATAAACTGCGCGATATGTACAGTGCAGAAAACCAACTGGTAAAAGCCCTGCCAAAGCTGGCGAAGGGCGCCAAGAATGCCAAGCTCAAACAGCTGTTCGCCACCCACCTGGGCTGAAACCAGGGAACAGGTTGAGCGCCTCAAGCAGGTATTCGTGTCGCTTGGCGAGAAGCCGACGGGTCAGCACTGCAATGGCATGGAGGGAGTAATTGAAAAAGGCAAGGATGCCCTGGAGAAGGACGAGACCGGAGCATCGTTCGACTCCGGAATTGTAGGAGCTGCATTGCGGACGGAACACTACGAGATCGCAGGCTATGAGGCGTGTATTGCCATGGCGAATATCCTCGCGATGCCCAAAGTCGTGAGACTTCTTCGCGCCAGTCTGAAGGAAGAGCTTGCCGCCGCAAAGAAGATTATAGCCGCAGCCCTTCCCGTCATGAAGCAGAGCGCTAAGGAGCCAGAAGCTCCGAAGAAGCCAAAAACAGGGAAAGAGGAGTATTCCGCGAGGAAGAGCAAAGAAGACGAAGCTACAGCTGCTTCTCAGCTGTAAGGATCGAAGGATGCTCGAGCCCTCGAAAACATTTATCAAACAATTGCGAAGAATCCATTCCGGGCCCTGCGAGAGCAGGGCCTTTCAAATACCACGGGAGAAGACCATGAACAATGTAGCGATTGAAATCAAGACACGCACAACAAACGACTGGTTCGGAACATTTGCCGCCAATGCCTCAGGATGGCTGGGATCGAAGTGGGCCTTCGCCGTCGCCGGATTGGTTATCATAATCTGGGGAACCACCGGACCTATCTTTCGCTACTCAGACACCTGGCAACTCATCATCAATACTGGTACCACTATCGTGACTTTCTTGATGGTGTTTCTGATTCAAAACACTCAGAATCGAGATGCGCGGGCGATCAACCTCAAGCTCGACGAGCTCATTCATGCCATCGATAAAGCTGAAGATCAGATGATCGACATCGAAAAGCTTAGCGATTTGGACTTGGATGAACTACAAGCTCGCTATGAGAAGATTCGCGCAGCTTGCGACGAACGTCAGAAGCGAAACCCAAAGGAAAAGAGAAGATAAATCCCAAGCTCTAGCCTCATATGAGCGACGCACCTCACGGTCTGACCCACCTTTTCGAGGAGAGTATCTTGGCGAATGAGTCACCCGAAAAGGGCTCGGAGAGACCCTCATATGGACGTTTCGACGTAGCCACCTAGAACACCGAAAAACCACCTTCAAATCGCAACATCTGCCCTCGAATGCCTTCAACCCACCACCGGCGAGGGCCTTGTTCAGCCGCCACTGTTTCGGGTCACCCTGTTGCTTGGAGTTGGATGCGACGACGCCGCGCAGCTTACCCATCTTTCCATCGGTAACAAGCTTGCGCAGAGCACCATCGTTCGGCGTACTGCTGCCTGTAGCCGATCGTCAGCTTCACCTTGGCGCGTTCACCGACGTCAATCATGCGCCGGGCCTCGGAGCTGGAGTTCGCCATCGGCTTCTCGCAAAGGATGTGCTTGCCTGTCTTTGCACTGCGCGGCAAATACCCCATGCATACCCGAGGGTAGCACTATAGATTGCCTGCACATTCTTGTTGGATGCCAAGTATCATAACTCCTGCAGTCGTTGATCAACGATTCCGGAATGCCGTACTACGACCCAACCTTCAGTGCATTCGCCCGGTCGCCGTTGACCAGATTCTGCCTGCCATCGGTCATTCGCGGTACTCGCGTCCGGCGGCGCTTATCAAGCTCCTCAGTAATCTATGCTTCGACCCGACGATCTCGGAGAGCAAGGATTAATGAACGCCATCGATCCGTGTATCATTTCGAATCTATGGTCTGTTTCATATCTTTCTCCTCGTCGTCTGTATGGGTGCCGAATGATCCCGTCAGATAGCCAATTGACGTGTGATAGCTGTCAACGCATAAAGTCCTCCCATCTCATGCTTTAGAGCACGCTCTAGGCGGTATCCACATATAGCTGGAGTCTGATCCAAGCGCAGGCGAGTGCGGTACCGGATCGGAAGGCCTCGATGGTGCGGCAGTAGCGTGTGCTGAAGCGGCGGAACTGCTTGAGCCGAT
>Ga0193742_1001278_pt1 | contig 15360 bp, 17 predicted proteins | sample L2c1metaG_FD_165511 | JGI IMG/M metagenome (GOLD analysis project Ga0193742, IMG submission 165511) | Soil microbial communities from a riparian zone of the East river system, Colorado, United States - L2c1 | ecosystem: Environmental > Terrestrial > Soil > Riparian zone | place: USA: East River... | reverse complement strand
TCCGAGATAAGAGCCGCATGCGCTAATCAGCGCTCGTGCGGATCTGTGCGGGGGGCGATCAGAAATGATCGTCCCTACCGCGACCTCGCCGACCTTCAGCGCGAGATGCACCAATGAAGTTCAGATTGCCTCTAGCGACAGCAATGTTGAGTCTCCGGGCCAACATCGCGCGCTTAACCCGGTTTTCCGTTCCCCTGCGCCTCAAACCCTACAACGGTTCCTTTAGCAAATCCTGCGGTTTACTGACGTGTTGGCCATGGCGGGCAAAATCGCGAATGGCCTGTTTGTCGCGGCTGAGGGCAAGCCGCTCGTAGAGACCGGCATTGAATTGACGCTTAAGCTCGCGGAGGGTCCAGCCTTGCTGAGAGTGAAGCGGCGCTCCTGGCCAGTCCCCCCCCAATTCCCCAGACGGTGTCTGGGATATTGAAAATGGCGAAAACGGCACGCTGAATACCCCAGACGAAGTCTGGGAAATCTGTTCAAGCTGATTGGGATAGGCTAGGTAAAAGCGGCGCATATACTCGAGGTTGCTTCGAGAAAAGCCGCTGCCAAATTCTGCGGAGAGGCGCTCTGCCAACTCTTTGAGTACCTGCTTGCCATATTCTGCGTGGTCAGCTCCGCGTTGCTCCTGTTCCACGATCCGCCGGCCGATCTCGTAATTGGTGTAAACCTGTAGGAGATTGACGCCACGGGCGGCCGACGGACGGAGAGGATTAGTGACCGGATGCCGTCTAGTAAAACAGAAGAATTGAGAGTATCAGCCATGACCGAAGTATAGAAGCTGGTGTTGCTGGAACAGTGGCGACCATGGAGCAACGAATGCAGAGTCCTTCTTTTGAAGTCATCAATCTTTCGGTTGAATCAACAACGGCGGAGAGCTACAACAACCATTCAATCGCCAATGTCAATGATCATGAAATTCGTATAAGCACCATGACCGAGGCTTACCATTGGCACTGTCATCCTGATTCCGATGAGAACTTCCTGGCGCTGGAAGGTGGCCTCTTCATTGATTTTGATGACCGAACTGTCGAGCTCTTGCCAGGCCACATGATCACTGTCAATCGAGGCATTCGTCATCGTACGAGACCAATCGGCGAACGTTCGGTCAATCTGACATTCGAACGAGTTGGTGCACGGAGCGAGACGCTTACTGCGCCAGGCGAGTGAAGACACCCTTTGAGAGTTCAAGGAAGAATCACAGTGATCCAAAGCGAAAAGCCGAGTGCTAACCCTGGGGCTGCAATCCATGAATCGACGGATATGTTCTTATGATCGGCTTGCACTTCCCGAATCGTCCTTGGTCCTAAAGGACAGCGGTGGCGAGATGTACTTCTGTAATGCAGGTATTTCAGCATCTGGGCCATCTTGCGGGCAACCCGGCCAAATCTTACTGAAGAGCAAAGAGCAGGAGAATTCCTGATGATGACTCCGATTGGCGAGCAAATTGAGTGCAGCGTGACAGCATCTACTCCGCATAGTGCCGGCAGAGGAGATGAGCATTCACCTGGAAGAGGCGCACAACATGCAGCTGCCCCAACAGCCAGTAGGGCAAGTTCAGCGACATCACTTTTTCCAGCTTCTCCATGATCGTTTGCAGAGTTACGCCCCAGATATCGTCCAGTTCCTTGTAGAGAGTATCTAGGCACCCGCGGTTGTTGCCAGAGACAGCCCACGCGCTGACACACTAAGCTGTGGCTATGGATGTACATCTGATCGACGGCACCTATGAGCTCTTCCGGCACTACCATGCAATTCCGAAGATGGTCGATGCTGAAGGCCGGGAGGTTGCGGCGGTGCGCGGCGTCCTCGCTTCCGTTCTAAGCATGGTGAAGAACGGTGCGACTCACTTCGGCGTCGCAACCGATCACGTCATCGAGTCTTTCCGCAATGATCTTTGGCCCGGATACAAGACCGGAGCAGGGGTGGAAGCGGATCTGTTGGAACAGTTTCCTTTACTGGAGGAGGCACTTACCGCGCTGGGTGTCGTGGTCTGGCCCATGATCGAATATGAAGTTGATGACGCGCTGGCAGCCGCGGCGCAAGCGGCGGCGAAAGATAAGCGGGTAGAACAGGTCATTATCTGTACGCCCGACAAGGATCTCGCTCAATGCGTGCGTGGCACCCGAATCGTGCAGCTCGATCGACGCAAACGCATCACACGGGACGAAGCTGGCATAGTAGCTAAATTCGGTGTGCTTCCGGCATCCATTCCGGATTATCTGGCGGTGGTTGGCGATGCGGCAGACGGCTTTCCGGGGTTGACTGGATGGGGTGCAAAGTCAGCGGCGGCGGTGCTTGCACGTTTCGGTCACCTCGAAGCTATTCCGAAGGACTGGCGCGAGTGGAGTCTCAATGTCGGAAGTCCAAGAGCGTTGTCAGAAACCTTGATTGACGACTGGGAACACGCACTTCTGTTTCGGGATCTGGCTACCTTACGCACCGACATTCCGCTGTTTGCTTCTATAGACGAGCTTCGCTGGGCGGGAGCAACAGAAGCGTTCCCACCACTCGCAGCCCGCCTCGACGCCGCCGTTCTTAACGAGAAGAAGAATGTCAAAAGGAGGTGATACGCGGCTCGCAGGGCCAGCCCTCCGATCACTTCGGATGGGAGGTACTTCGTAGTGCGCGGTAAATCGTGGGGTTGCTCAAACTCTGATCTATCCTGTCACGCTGGCTCGAATCGCGGAAATCAGGGTGCCTTTGTACTCAAATCGCTTGGCGGTTTAGTAAAGGAGCCGTGCGCATCGTGGAGCGTGACAGGGAAATGAGCGGTCTCTAAAAACACCCACCTGAATCTGCTTGATGAAGTCGATATGCGGCAGAAAGGCGGGGCACCCGGCCGGGAACCGAAATTGATCTATTTCATGCTCGCTTTCGTTGAGCTTCTTCCCGGAGGTTGATCTCATCACATTGCGGCGTGAATCTCCACACGGCGGCTGGAGGAAGATTCATCCAGATGCGGCCGAGGCATTCGGCGCGCAGGCCGAGCCGTGCCGTTGGGATAGGGCAGTTTGCCGCGTAGGTGAACTGAATCAGTTGGCCGTCCGAAGCCAGCGCAGTCATCATTCCCCGTACGACGGCGGCCCGATCGCGATGGTTCAAATTGCGAATGGGCAGACTCGAAATGAGAGTGTGCACCTGCGAAATACCCTCGTCACGAAGAATGGCCGCGGCATGTTTCGCGTCGCCACAGCGAATTCGGACGTGCGGAAATCGCTCACGCAAATAGGAGGCAAGCGATGGATCGCGCTCGATGACCACCAGCCGACCAGGCGGGAGGCCGCGACTGAGGAGTGCGTTGGTAACCGATCCAGTACCCGCACCGACCTCGAGTATATGCGAAGCTCCCCAGGCTGCGGGCGACGCCATCAGCCTCGAAAGCTGGCGGGAACTGGGAGCGAGCGCACCGATCGTCAAAGGATTTTTGAGCAGCGATCGTGCGAACAAAAGAAGACCTCTGGAGCTCGTTCTTGATTTCACGCGAGCAATCGGAAGAGGCTGGGCGTACAGGCCGTTATGGCAGCTTCTTTGCGTTCTGCGGTGGTGTGAAGCATCTGGATCTTGCTTTTACGAACAGCTGAAGAGCCGATGTTGCTTCTCTCAAGTTGACCGACCACGTATGGAATGTTGCGCCTCTTCGGGGGATTTCGTCCACGAAAGAGAATGTCCGTGCTTCTCCAGTCGTGTCTTCTATTTTAGCCCGATGCAGTTTCGTGAATGCAACCCGCCTTTCGCGCCCGGGGGGTCAGGTTTGAGAGCTTCTGAGTCTTGTGGATTTCTCGCCGATGTAAAGGAATAACGACCTGGGGCTGCGATCCATGAATCGACGGATATGTTCTTACGATCGGCTTGCTGTTCCCGAATCGTCGTTCGTCCTAAAGGACAGCGGTGGCGAGATGTACTTCTGTAATGCCAGGTGTTTCAGCATTTGGGCCATCTTGTGGTCGACACGGCCAAACCTTACTGAGGAGCAAAGAGCAGGAGAATTCCTCTTGACGACTCCGGTTGGCGAGCAACAACCCTCCACGGATCTGATCGAGGTCGCCCAACGGGCGACTTCAAACGCTTTGGCAATAAGTGGACGAGATTGATTTCCTCGTCCACTCAAGCCGGCGTCGATTACTCGTCGTCGGCTCCGTCTGAAGGATCATCAGCGGCCTCAATCTTTGAGAGCCGCTTCATGCTGATGGCGTGGATCTCGGCGATCCGGTGCTTGAAGGGTGTCCCTTTGACTTCATCCTCGACCTCGCGATAACGGAGGGTGCCTTCGAGGGTGACGAGCTGCCCCTTCTGGAGAGTCTTGGCGAACTTCGATAGATTCCTCCAGGCATAGACGCGGTGCCATTCGGTGCGGGTTACCGACTCGACGTCCCCCCATTCACGGTTCGCCAAAGACCGCAGCCTGGGCCAGGAGCACGACTATGGATATGGCTGGCACCTTCATGAACTGCGTAGCGGCGGAAAGACCTACAAGATATTTGCAGCAGAGGGGAATGGTGGACAGTTCGTGATTGCGATTCCTGCTCTTGATCTAGTTGTCGGGATGAGTGGCGGCGCATACGGGGAGTTCGATCAGTGGTACCGCTGGGAGTTGGAGCTTGTGCCCGAGTTCATTATTCCTGCGATTGAGAACAGCCCGAAACGACTATCTGTTCCCAATTAGTCACAACAACGCGCATTTGTTCGCCTGGAAGGTATTCGTCGCAAGGCTTGCGCTATCAGAGCTAGGCTTCGAGCGTGCTCAGGCTGCAGAGACAGGACGACCCGGCTATGATCCACGCGATTTGCTGAAGCTTTATCTGTACGGTTATCTGAATCAGATTCGTTCGTCGCGACGCTTGGAAGTTGAGTGGCGTCGGAACATTGAACTGATGTGGCTTCTCGGCCGCTTGTACCCAGACCATGAGAGCATCTCTGAGTTTCGGCGAATGCACTCTGAGGCCGTCACAGCAGCGGGCGCGGCCCTTATACGCTTTGCAAGGAGTTGTGGTCTCATCCGTGGCGAATGGATCGCCATCGACGGCTCCAAGTTTCGCGCTGTGGCCAGCATTGACACAGTTCGCGAGAGGGTCGCATTACAGCTCAAAATTATGGGCGCAAAACCCCAACCAGGAGAGCGCATCGTCCGGTCTGGCAAAATTGTTACAGCTGCTGGCGTGTCGGCAGGTATCGACTTGGCACTTTGGCTACAGGTGAGATTGCTGGTCGCGAGCAGGCGCAAGCAATTCAATTGGTCATCGAATATGACCCACATCCACCGTTCGATGCCGGTCACATGAGCAAAGCTTCCCAAGAGACGCAAACGCTTGCTAAAGAAAAGATGGATGCGCGCATGCCTACTGATCAGCGCCGTCTCGTCCCCAAGATCGCGTGGAGGCGCTTTATTGATCTGATCCGTACGGGAAAATAGATTGGATAGAGGTCCTCGCCGCTCCCTGCGAATAGCCAGACCAGCTGACAAGAGAGAACGACGATGGCTGAATAGGAGCCCTTCGCAGCAGGAGACTCGCTTTCCAGCGCTAGCGAAACACTGTCAGAAGTTGGAAGCCATCCGGTCGGCTTACTTGCAGAGTTGTCGAAGGCCGCCGTGGCATCGGGGCCCACTCTACGGACAAGATCGTCAGATGTCTTGAGATCGCTATGAAGATTTGGCTTTTGAGTGGGATCGTTCCGGTTTAGGGCTGGCATAACCCCCACCGGGGTTGCGCTCCAGGTTGGGGACACATCCTCGGAAGAGGAACCCGCTATTGGTTCCTCTTGCTACTGTCCAAAGCCGTCGAGAGGGGTACATTCAAAGTGGTGAACGCTCGAAGCGTCGAGTTTTCACGAAGAGTCAGCCACCTCCGTGCTTAGGCAATCAATCTCATCTTCACCACGGTGACTAGGAACTTATAATTTCTTCTTCAGGTCGTAAGCCATGTTTTTGTGGGCCGCAACCATGGTTTTACCCTTTAAAACCGCGGCACGGAATTTCGGGTCTTTGGTATCGTCATTAGCGATCCCGCGACTAGGGCGAGTAAAGCCGTTCGTCTCAAATTTTTCATCTCGGAAACTCCAATAGAGCGTGATGTCTGCGCATGATGCATCTAATGCACAAATAGATACGAGTGCCCTGCGTTCGGCCATCTTTTTTCGCTCTGGCCTTCTCGTCTTTCATGCGTTGTTTCTGCGCAGCGATCTGTTCCGGCGTAAATGTCGGGACATGGTGGAAGCCGTGAATCCCGCAGTCTTTCTCAGTGCAAACGGTCGTGAGGGTTCCAGCGCCTTCACCGAAAGCGATGATTGCCTCGCGGGTATGTTCGCATTGCTGCGGCTGGCCGTCCTCGGCCTTGTTTTTCTCGATGCTGTTGTATGCGTTCCGGGCCAGTACAGCGGGGTCATCCTCTCTGCGCCAGTCCGTTGCGATCTGTACCAGTTCGGGACGGGCGGCAACGGTGCCCTTTACATGCGCCTCGATTTTGCCGTTGTAGCAGGCGGCCAGCAGACATTATGTGGAATCTGGGCAAATTGCAAATCTTTCCTGCTGGCTCCTCGCCGACGCACAGTCAGCGTGGGGAAAACTGGCGAAATTTACTTCAATTGTTGAAGCTTAGTGCGCTCTTCCGATAGAAACATTGATCTCGCCAGCGGTGAATCAAAGGATGGGTCCGAAGGAGCAAGATCGATCGCGTGTTCCACAGCCTGTTTGGCGTGGTCTTTGTCTCCAACGGCTGAGAATCCGTCTGCAAGGCTGTCCCGCAGGTTCGCATTGGTTGGGTGCGCCCATGCATTTATTTCGAAGACGACCAAAGCATCCTTTGGGTGTTGTTGTCCAAGCAGGTTATAGCCCCACGTGTTGAACCGATCTGGATCTATGCAGGACGCTATCCCATTGGCTCCACAACTGACAAGAAATGCCGTCTTTGTCCCCTCGAGCCCCTGCGCCGAGGCGAGGGAAGCAGCCTCCAAAGGGGATGGGGGCGGTGGAATTGCCTTTTCATGCCGGATGGCCATTGTGGCCGTCATATCGTGTTGCAAGTCAACAGGTGCAGTCGAGCTTAACTTCAGCGTTGCATCGAGCATGGAAAGTAGTATTCTGCAGGCCGACTCATAGCCGTCGCGCCCAGTTTCACGGTTCCAGCCATTGAGTGGATAGCCGGTCGGGAGCGGCGGGCGAAAGTAGGCTCCGATCATCGCGAACGATGTGAAGTCGCTGTGATGCATTCGATCAATTGTGATGAATGTTCGGTCGGCATGGCGAAACGACTCAACTGCGGTCAGATCAAGCGGTTCGTTCCCCTGCGCTCCCTGAGCCCGCCGCAGATCGAGAAAGGCGGCTCTCATCTTGTTGGGATCGTATCCATAGGAGTGGGTTAGCACACTGGAGAGGCCGGCAAAGCCGTACGTACCGTCCAGCCCGACGACAACCGAGACATTAGAATTACGCAATCCGAGAATCACTGCTTCAATTGCGCCAATGCTGTGCCCGACGACTGCCATTTTGGCTCTATCGACATACTCCTCTTCTTGCAGTATCGACCAGGCAAATTCCATGTCGCGCACGGATGCTTCAAAGTCATCCGGCGTTCGTGATTGGAAGGCCTGCTCATTCGACGGGCCGAGCAGCGCGATACTGACGAAGACATATCCGTGGCTTGCGAGATATTCGGCAAGGATGACATTCGCGTTGATCTGTGCATTCAGTCCACCGAAGTAGAGGACCACTGGGAAACGCCCTGGAGCTGGTTGGACATCCCGTTGCGCAAACAGTTCTATCTTTTGCAGGTCAGCTATATTGTCCCGTGAGACCGAGCTGATGGCGTCATCACGATTGCGCTGTCGCATGATGCCGTTAAATTGAGAAAACTGATCCGGGGCGGTCTGATCCACGTACTCAGCGAAAGTCATCCTTGGGCCTGAACTGATTGGGTTTGCCGAATACCAGACATTGATTTGAACGGGCCGTCCATTCAGATCGGGCGAAAGCGTGCCATCGTAGGCGCGACTCTCTTTCCAAGTGCGCGAACTGTCAAACCGGAACAGGGTTTTGAATCCGGCACCGTACGGACCAGGCGCCAACCTGTCCCACAAGGGAGGTGCGTCTGTAAGCGGCTTGGTTACCGATGATGTTATCTGACAAGATCCGGAATGAATGAGAACTGCGGCAAAGAATGTGGCACATGCGGCTAGGCGCAGGATCGGCATGGCAGCAGATACGGAATTGGAGCTCGAAAGGTACCAGAGCGGGTTGGTCGCTGATTTCTTTAGCGGCAGTTGGCGCCTCATCGCTGAGGATCAAATCTCCCCTGAATGCACCGAGATTCCATCTCGAGATCAATCATCTGTAAGTGGGCGCGTCCTGAGCAGCCGGCATAACGGCCGGTCTCACCGACGTGATTTGTACCAGCCCAGCGCCGATCTGCCGCGGCGTTGGCCCTGCTGGAGTGGGCACCTCGGCCAATTTGGCCAAGAGGTTTTGGTAGGCCCCGATACCATCCTCAATGGCTGCCTGTTCCGCTTCGCCGAGCGGGATCTCTTGAAGCAATCGTAAAAGATGCGTCTTGCCCTCAGCAGTAAGGCTGCCGTGGACTCCTTCGGCATATAGAAATCGCACTTGGCGCAGGCCATGCGATGCTGGCGCTGGTCAAAGAAGTCGTAGGGTGCAGTACCCGTGGCCGAGATCGTAGAACTTCCACGGCTCGGTGGCAGCGCGTCCGCTTCGCACCACATCCTGATCGACCAGAACCTCGATGGCGCGTATGAGAGCCGCGGGCTTAGCTACTGTTGCGAACTGAGATTCCCGTGTGTAACTGAGATTCCCGTGTGTAACTGAGATTCCCGTGTGTAACTGAGATTCCCGTGTGTAACCGTTCGACAGTTATCAGCGACGTTCTTTGGCGTACTATTCAGAGCGTAACCCATAAGAGGCGATCCATGAACTGCCTTACATTGAAGGCCCTAGGTCAGCAGCTAGAAGAAAACTATCAGACTCTTGGAGAACTAGAATCTCGTGACTTCTTGGGAAGAGCGAGTATCTTTACTCGTATCGCGGAGTTGCATTCTGCCATCAGCGGTCATCGAGATTCCTGCTCGGAATGTAGGCAAGTCGATCTCTCGGTTCACCCACATGCAGCAGATGCAGTTTCCATGGTTCGCCGATAGAGTAAAATTAGCCCGTCGCCTGCTAGGGATCAGCGAATCGCAAGTCATCCGAACCAGCTATGGTGTCTGGACTTCAAGCGGATGGTTTCGTACAGATGGCCAGCGCTGCGATCCCTTCACGATCACCCACGCCTTCAGCCGATGCCTAATTTGTTTCAAAACGACGGTTTATGAGTCCTTCTAAATCACCCCTTAAGCCATGGCACAAACAAACCGAGTGAGAAGTCGAACGCATGGACAACAACCGAAAGCAAGCTGATCTTTATTCTCAGCAATCCATGCTGATGAATTTTCTGCACTCTCAGCGTGGTCTGGGTCCGCGGATCCTGATTTTGTGAAAACGTCAGGTTTGGCTGTTCGAAAACGAAGCGATGGGCCGAACTTCTAGGTCATTTCATCAGCACCGTCAGGGGAGCAGCTCCGACAGATGGCATCGAGTTGATTAGGAAGCGGCTGCCATCGGGGGAGACGGCATATTGGAACAGTACTAGACGCGGTCCGATGATTCGCGTCTGGAAGAGGATGTGGGGAACGCCTGCCACCGGCTCGTCACGCGAGGTGTCGATTGCTACCGCCATGAGTTTTTTGTCCATGGTGATATAGAAGAGTTCTTTTCCATCCGCACGCCAGCGCGCTTGTGCGCCGCCATGATTGGAGATCTGGATTCGTCGGCCTGGGCCGGGGAAACGACCTACATACACTTCAGCGTCTCCAGAGCCCGACGACCCAAGTCCGCTGAAGGCGATCCATTTCCCATCGGGAGAAAACTGGGCTTCCGCACCCGTTGTGTAAGCTGTCTGCGAATGGTTCCTGAGGTCAAGAACCTCCAGCTCCGGCGCAACCCCGTTCTGAAAATTCATGTAGGCGAGAAAACGCCCGTCGGCCGACCAGTCGTTGAGAGTCAGACGATCAGACGTCACCAGTCGCTCCAATTTGCCGGAACCATCGGTAGCCGCAACTTCGATGTACTTAGAAGTTCTGTCATGATTGGCGACATAAGCCACCTTTTTGCCGTCAGGGGAGAGAGCCGGAAATACATCTTTCCCTCCCTCTGAGACGCGGGTGCTTGTACCTCTGGCGAAATCGTAAATATCGATGTATTGCTTGCCGTTGTGTTCCTCGTCGGAGGAGACTGCGAGCAGGGCGCCATCGCGGGAGAGAGAAGGATCGCGATAGCTGGTTCTGGGTAGTTCTTCCAGTTCTTTACCCGAACGGTCAAACCATGCGAGGCGGGAGAAGCTTTCAGTTGCCGACTGAAAGACAACCACACCATTGTCCGAAACCGAGAATCCGGTACGAGAAAATGCCGGGGCCTCTTCCAGTTCCTGTCGGGAGACAGCTTCCGGCCGCCCCGTAAGCTGCAGCCGTTTGAGATCGAACGACTGCGCCATGAGGCTGCGATCGCTCACGTAGTAAAGGCGCGAGGACGCGAACTGAGTATTGCCGATGATCTCGGAAGAGATCAATTTGCTTTCCTGCGTACTGAGAGACCCGACATAGATTCCCTGCTTCTGAGCGGGCTTCGAGCTCCCGCGAAGGAAATATAGAAAGTGGTCTCCATCCGGAAGAGCGGACGGCCAAATTATCGGCGCGTTCGGCGCGTTGCTCTTCGTGACGAGCTGCGGTTCACCACCCGAGGTTGATATCTTGAGTATCGAGTTGGAGCCGATGTCGTTGGGCCCATTAGATCCACCGTATCCACTGAAAGCGAAGATGATCGTGCCTCGATCGTTCCATGCTCCGCCAAAGCCACCGGGTGCGTCGCATAGGACCTGGACGGCACCGCTGCTCGGATCAACGATCTTCATCTTGGACGCCTGGAAGAAGCCCACCTGACGACTATCCGGTGACCAGAATGGCAACGTGGCGTCTTCGGTACCAGTCAATTGCTGCCCAGCTCCGGCGGCCAGGGACCGGATCCACAAGGCGGTGCCACCATCCTGTGCGACAGCCACGAAGGCGAGCCGCCGGCCGTCAGGCGAGATAGCGAAATTGTAGGGGACGAATGAAGTAGAGGGCGGCGGAAGTAAGGAAAGGCGAAGATGCCGGCTCTCCGCCGGCTGTATGCTGCGCCAATGGGCAACTCCGAGCCAGGTCAACAAGGCGATACACAGAGCCGCCACTCCCCAGGCAAATATTTCCCGGCGACGCGGCGCGGGTTCAGACGCTTTTGTGAGGCCTACTTCTGCGGAGATCCACTTCTGCTCTCTCGACAAATCTCGCGCGCTTTGCACAGGTGTCTCGACAAAAACAGCCTCGCTCAGACCAATCGCCTTGTCGGTCGCTTGCAGATCTCCCGATGCGATTTCAGAAACCTCAACCTTGCACACGAGCCGGTATCCGACCGTGGCCACGGTTTCGATGAAACGCGGCTCGTTGACGTCGTCGCCCAGCAGGCGCCGCAGTAGCCAGATGCAACGCGTAAGGGAACCCTCTGTAACGGCGGTATCGCCCCATACGGAATTCAGCAGTTCTTCCTTCGAGATCACCTTTTGGGGGGTGCGCAGCAACAGTAAGAGGACGCGAAACGCCTTCGGCTCGACCGTCAACACCTTGCCCGCCTTGAGGAGCGAGAACTCGCGCTCGCGAACCTCAACGTCGGAGAAGCTGAAGACAAAGGACTTATTTCCCATCATAGATTCATAATCCGACCTAATAAATTCTTGATCCGGATCGAGAAACTGATAAGCAGCCCATCAAGACCAAGTAGAGCCATGCGTTCAGAGTTTCTTCAGCCAGACCGGCTGAGGAGCTCAAAATGTCTGCCTTCAAGTGGTTCGCTTCTTTCGCTCTTGCCGCAACCATCGTCCCAGCACTTCCCGCAGAACCGCATTGCCCTAGAAATGTCGCAAGTGTACCCTTCCGTCTTATAAACCGCTACCAGATGATTGTGGAGGTATCCGTAAACCATTCCGGCCCCTACAACTTTCTGTTGGACACCGGCACCCAGATGACGATGGTCGATCCCGCCTTGGCTGCCGAGCTCCATCTGAATACTCAGGGCTCGGCCGGGGTAGCGGGAGTCGGATTTCTTGCATCCGCTCCCTTCGCGCAACTCGACCTGCTCGAGGTCGGATCCCATGCCGTCGCCAATCAAAAGGTACTGGTGTTTGACTTCCAAAATTCCCATTCCGTCGATCTCCACTTTTTTCGCGGTGTCCTCGGTGAGGACTTTCTCGGCGAATTCGATATGCTGATCGACAATGCTGACAACCTGCTTTGTCTCGACGACTCATCTGCCATGGCCGCCGCTGTCAAAGGACCGCATATCGCACTGATACCACCGGCTCGAACGACTAACGGCATACCGGCGCTAAGGTCGCTCATCATCGCGGCTCGTCTATCGGACGGGACGCGACCCGTTCGCCTAAAGCTCGACTCCGGCACAAACGTCTCTTTTCTGTTCTTCACGGCTCGATATATGCCACTGGAATTATTAGCAAGGACCTCGCTGCTTGGAGGCGGTTTCGATAGAGCACAACGTCCAGTTTCGACCATACCGCTTCAGGACTTGCAGATCGGCTCACTTGAATTCCCCAAGGTGTCCTTCTTCACATACGCAGACTCTGCAGAAGGAGCGTCCCGCACATCCGCCTACGATGGACTCCTGACGTTGGGGATCTTCCGGCGCGTTTTCATCTGCCACGCCCATCACTTTGCTGTCTTTGAGCCGTGGTAATGTCCGCCGCCTTCTCTGTGATTGCGATTAGTGCGGCCTTGGTGTCGCCCGAACCACGGACAGCATCACTGATGCACCGACAACACGCAGTTCCTTGGTGCCGAACACCCGGAGACCAGTGGCTGACTACAGATTGCCACCTAACACGATCCCTCTCATGGGGCGCTGATTGCCGCAGTTCGCCAGAGACGCACTCGACATTGCCACCAAGACTCCAGATGCGCGTGGTCCTTTTGCCGATTTCGGGTGTCAAAATCAACGGTTTATGAATCCTTCCAAATCGCCTCATAATCCATGTCATAAACTATCAACCTAAGTATTTGGTTTGCGGCTGCCGTGCCTTGCGAGCAAGCCACGTGTGGGACAGCGCGAGCGCCGCGCCCCCAATGCTCATAAGATGCAAAGGCTGCAATCTTCCTGAGATTCATTTGGCTTCGTGAACTGAAAGAGGATCGGGGGTGGGGATACGCGGAAGCATGTCCATGCGGGTGGCGGTGTTGTAGACGAACCATGCTTCAATGGCTGACCCTTGCATGACATCGCCGGGCTGGACGCGATCGTAGAGATCCATGTTGGCGATATCGATGAGGGTGGTGCGTAATCACGGGTGGCGTTCTATGAGGAGGGGGATGCCGTCTTTTGGGCACAAGCTGATGGAGGGGTTGAGGGCTATGCCGAGGGGTGCTCCGAGGGGTGGGCTCAGCCGCCAGTCGCGTGCGATGGTGGCGAGGGAGAGGACACCCTCCATCCAGGCAAGGCCTTCGCCGATGCATTGACGACTGCCGCCGCCGAATGGAAAGAAGGCGAAGCGAGGACGCGACTTTGCGGCCTCTTTGGCGTCGGGCGAGAAGCGGTCGGGATCGAAGCGGAGAGGGTCAGGGTGGAAGCGCGGGTCGCGGTGAACGACAAACTGAGGAGCGGCAATGACGTTTCCCTGCTGGATTTTGTAGCCTGCAATCTCGTAAGGCTCGGCGCAGGTGCGGACGGTGACCCAGACGGGCGGGTAGAGACGAAGGACCTCGGAGAAGACCTGGGTGGCGTAAGGGAGGCGGCTGTAGTCGTCGGCGGTGGCGGAGCGGTTGCTAAGGACGGCGACGGCTTCGTTGTGAAGGCGAGTTTGAATGTCCTGGTGCTGGGCAAGGCTCCAAAGGGCGAAGCTGAGGGCGTTGGCCGTGGTCTCGTGCCCAGCGAGGATGATGGTGAGGCATTCGTCACGGACTTGCTGGTTGGACATGATGTCGGTGGGGTCTTCGGGGTCGACGACTTGGAGGAGCATGGAGAGGAGATCGCCGCGATCGCCGGGGGATCTGCGGCGCTCATCGATCATGGGATAGATGATGGCGTCGAGATCGGATTTGCCCTTCCAGACCCGCTTCATCGCTGGGATGGGGAGACGCTGGACGATGTCGGAGAACGGCATGAGGGCGAGAGGAAGAAGCCCCATGAACGCGTCGACTGAAGAGGAGATGCGCTGAACCTCTTCGCGGGACTGGACGTCAAGGTCGAAGAGGCATTTGCCGACGATGCGGAGGGCGAGCTCCAGCATGTCGTGGTGTAGGTCGCGGACAACGCCGGACTGCCAGCTCCGGGAGATCGCGGTGGCGTTCTGTCCGATGACTTCGCCGTAGGCTGCGATACGCTGTCGTAGGAAGGCTGGCTGCGCGAGGCGCCTTTGCCGCATGTGGAAGGGCTCTTCGCTGGTGAGGAGGCCTTCGCCCAGGACGATTTTGGCGCGTTTCATGACGATGCCGCGACGATGTTTGCTGACATCACGGATGAGGAAGTCCTCGATGAGGTCGGGGTGGTTGAGCTGGAAGATGTGACGATTGAAGACCTGGATGTGGACGAGGTCACCGTAGCGCCGGGCGGAGTCGATCATGGAGTCGGTGGCGTTTTGACGGAACATACGGCCGCTGAGGAGGCGCGGAAGAAACGGTGGCCCTGCCGGGTAGGTTGTGGAGGTACCGGGGCGGATGTCGAGTGCGGCTGCAGTCATGCGGGCCTCTGCTTCGCAGTTTAGACGCAGAGTGGCGGATTGGTGTGCATTGTTGCATTAACAGGGGTGTGCAGAGAAGATCGAGCTGAGGATCCTATTCGATGTCGATTTTCAAGCGTCGCCGTTTCCCGGTCGAGATCATCCTGATGTGTTCGTTGGTACTGCAAGTACGGCATTACGTATCGAGATTTGACAGAGATGATGCAGGAACGTGGGGTGGGAGTGGATGCCTCCACGGTCTTTCGTTGGGTGCAGCGCTATGCGCCCGAGCTTGAGAAACGGGTGCGTTGGTATCAAGGCTACCGATCGCTCGTTCCTCTGTTTCCAGAGGATCGAATGGTACGCAAATAGGAAAATGGAGGGTTGAGATTGAGACGAGGGTTGCATTAACTTTTTTGAGCCACAGTCCGTAGCGGAACGTTCCATCGCCGCACTCTACATCCTGTATGTCGATGACCCGTTTTCGAGTTAATGCAACATCGATAAGGACGAAGGCATTGTCAAGACAAAACTCTCCATTCGTTGCGATGGGCAACGCTCG
>Ga0193742_1001277_pt1 | contig 15361 bp, 15 predicted proteins | sample L2c1metaG_FD_165511 | JGI IMG/M metagenome (GOLD analysis project Ga0193742, IMG submission 165511) | Soil microbial communities from a riparian zone of the East river system, Colorado, United States - L2c1 | ecosystem: Environmental > Terrestrial > Soil > Riparian zone | place: USA: East River... | reverse complement strand
TTCGTCGTCGCCGGCATTGGCGTTCTTCTGGTTGATGAAGGTGTCGATCGCGACCGCGGTCTTGCCGGTCTGGCGATCGCCGATGATCAGCTCGCGCTGGCCGCGGCCGACGGGAACCAGCGCGTCTATCGCCTTCAGCCCCGTCTGCATCGGCTCGTTAACCGAGGTGCGCGGGATGATGCCGGGCGCCTTCACTTCAACGCGGCTGCGCTGGTCCGAAACGATCGGCCCCTTGCCGTCGATCGGGTTGCCCAGGCCGTCCACGACGCGGCCCAGCAGGCCCTTGCCAACCGGCACGTCGACGATGGTGCCGGTGCGCTTGACGGTGTCGCCTTCCTTGATCTCGGCATCCGAGCCGAAGATCACGACGCCGACATTGTCGGCCTCCAGGTTCAGCGCCATGCCCTGCACGCCGTTCGAGAACTCGACCATTTCGCCCGCCTGGACGTTGTCGAGCCCGTGGATGCGCGCGATGCCGTCACCGACACTGAGCACCTGGCCGGTCTCTGAGACCTGCGCCTCGTTGCCGAAGCTGGCGATCTGGTCCTTGATGACCCGGGAAATTTCAGCGGCGCGGATATCCATTGTCAGCCTTTCATCGCGTGCGCGAGGGTATTGAGACGGGTCTTGATCGAACTATCGATCATCTGCGAGCCAAGTCGAACGACCAGCCCGCCAAGCAAAGAGGGATCGACCGACAGGTCGACATTCACGTCGCGGCCGACGCGGGCGCGCAGCTGCTGCTTCAGCGCGGTCACCTGATCGTCGGTCAGCGGATGGGCGGAGGCGACCTCGGCCGTCGTCTCGCCGCGGTGGTTGGCGGCGAGCGAGCGATAGGCGCGAATGATCTGCGGCAGCTGAGACAGGCGGCGGTTCTGCGCCAGCACGCCCAGGAAGTTGCGGGTGGTGCCGTCCAGCTTCATCACATCGGCGGTGGCGGCGATTGCCTTGGCGGCATCACCGCGCGCCAGGATCGGGCTGTTCACCAGCGTGCGGAAATCGTCCGATTCGTCCAGCGCGGCGCGCACCTTGGCCAGGCTCGATTCGACCGCGTCGATGCTCTTGGCTTCGCGCGCGAGATCGAACAGCGCGGTCGCGTAGCGCCCCGATAAACTCGCCTGAATGCCGCCGGAAGTCTCCACGCGATCCTTGTCCTCATGTTCCAAGAAGGAGCTGGCCCCATACGAAAAGGAGGGCCGGATTGCCGGGCCCCCCGATGGGTCGCCGCGCGGTTAGCAAAGGGGGCGCGGGAGTGCAAGCCGGGTGGCCGGGCTTCCGCCGGATGCTACAACCCGGCCTCAACGAGTCGGAGAGCGAAGCATGGCAAACGGCGCAATGGAAAAGATGACGATGGCCGATGGCGCGGAGATCGCCGTCTATCACGCCCAGCCGGCCGGCGAGCGCCGCGGCGGGCTGGTGCTGGTTCAGGAGATTTTCGGCGTCACCGATCACATCCGTGAGCTGTGCGATGGATATGCCGCCGATGGCTATGAAGTCCTCGCACCCGCCTTGTTCGACCGCGAACATCCCGGATTCGAAGCCGAATATACCGGCCCCGGTTTCGATCGCGCGGTCGAACTGGCGCGCAAGCTCCATCCGTTCGACCAGTCGATGTCAGACGTCGAGACCTGCGTGAAGGCGCTCAAGGGAGCGGATGGGAATGGGGGCCCGATCTTCGTCACCGGCTATTGCTATGGCGGCTCGGTCGCGTGGTTCGCCGCGTGCCGGATCGATGGCGTGACGGCGGCATCAGCCTATTATGGCAGCATGATCCCGGCCTCGGACGAAGAACCAAGGGTGCCGACCATCGCCCATTTCGGCCGCTTCGATTCGGGCATCCCGATCGACGGGGTCGAGGAACTGATCGCCAGGCAGCCGGCCAATGCGGAGATATATGTCTATGAAGCCGGCCACGGCTTCAATTCGGACCGGCGCAAGGACTATCACGAACCCAGCGCCGATCTCGCCCGCGAACGCACGCTGGCGCTGTTCCGCGCGAACGGCGGGTGATATGGTTTTGACCGCAATTGGTGGGACGCTTTGCGGTCATGGCATCCCTAAATAGAGGCCATGACACAGCAAAGCATCATCGATCCCGACATGGCATGGGCCGCGTTCGACCGGCGTGACCGCGATTTTGACGGGCGCTTCGTCGGCGCGGTCAGGACGACTGGCATCTATTGCAAGGCCAGCTGCCCGGCGCGGCATCCGCTGCGGGAAAATGTCACGTTCTATCCCGATGGCGCGGCTGCCCGAGCGGCGGGCTACCGCGCCTGCCTGCGCTGCAAGCCCGACGAAGTGGGGCGTGACCGCGTCGCGGTGGCCGAAGCGGTCGCCTTGATCGAAGCAGCGGAGGAGGGCGTCTCGCTCGACGAACTCGCCGCACGAGTCGGCTACGCTCCGCACCATTTCCACCGCCTGTTCAAGCGCGCCACCGGCGTCACCCCCGCCGCCTATGCGCGCCAGATGCGCGCCCGCCGCGCCGGCGCCGCGCTGCATGAAGAAGGCAGCGTGACCGAGGCGATCTACGCCGCGGGCTATTCCGGCCCCAGCCGCTTCTACGAAGGCACCAAGCGCCTGGGCATGACGCCAAGCGCGTGGCGCAAGGGCGGGGCGGGTGTCACGATCCGCTGGACCACCGCCGACACCAGCCTCGGCAAGCTGCTCGTCGCCGCCACCGACAAGGGCCTGTGCCGCGTGTCGTTCGATGAAGACGGCCTCGATCTGGCCAAACACTTCCCGGCGGCGGAGATCGTCGAAGGCGGCACGGCGCTGGCGGCCCTCGCCGCACGCGTCGTCGCCGAAGTCGAAACCCCCGGCCGCGACCGCGATCTGCCGCTCGATGTGCGCGGCACCGCCTTCCAGGAAGCGGTGTGGCAAGCGCTCAAGGACATTCCGCCCGGCGAAACGCGCTCCTATGCCGAAGTCGCAACCGCGGCAGGCAGCCCCGGCGCCGTCCGCGCCGCCGGCACGGCATGCGGATCGAACCACGTCCCCGTCATCATCCCCTGCCACCGCGTCTTGCGCAGCGATGGCTCACTCGGCGGCTATGCTTACGGCGTGGATCGCAAGAAGGCGCTGCTATCGCGTGAAGGGGGCTAGTCGGCGGCCGCTATCGTAGCGCCTTTGGCCTTGGCCGCTTGTAATCGCGTCAGCATTTCTTGCGCGGTCTCAGTGCGCCGGTCGCCGACTTCGCGATATTTCTCCCGTCGTTCGGCGTCGCGCTTCATTTTGTCGGGATCGCCCCCGGCGTGGAGTTGCACCGCGCTGGGGGTGATCACGGCGATGGCCTCGTCAATCATCCCGCGCGCCTCGAAATCGGCAGCAACCATTTGCCGCAGGTTATCGTCCTGGGGCACCATGTCGAACGCCATCATGATGCCGTTCTGTGCACCCGACGGGGGCAGTTCGCCCCGCCGGAGGAAACTGTCATAATAGGCAACCAGAATTTGCGGGGTCTTGGGTGCGTTGCGGTTGGCCGCGAGCAGATCGGCGCGCGCCGCTTGCCACGCGGCGGCGTCGGTGGATTTCGCATTGGCCAATGAGTCGATCGCGAGTTCACCGCGGTGCATAAGCGCCAGCGCGTCGTTTGGCCGCAACGCCAACCAGCGATCGAGCGCCGTCTTCGCCGCTGCATGATCACCCGCCGCGCGATGCGCCTCGACTCGCAGACGAAGGGCATGAGGCTCGTCGGGGAACCGCTTCGATGCATTTTCAACCGCCTGCCCGAACGCCCGGGCTTCGCTGCGCCTGATGCCTCGGCCGAGCTGGATGTCGTAATTGATCAGCGCCTCTTCGGTCGACGTCAGCGCTCGTGTTGCGATATCGCCCACGTCGATCGGTTTGAACGGAAGCGAAAGCGCCATCAGCCGGCTGCTGCCCGCATAACTGTGGAGTTCACCGTTGAGCGCCTTGGCATCCTTTCCAAACGCCCGATCGCGCGCTTCGGCGTAGCTGACACCGGCGTTGATTGCCGCGAGATACTGTTTGAGCTGCCCCGCGCGCTTCTTCTGCATCGAAAGATAGTGAGTCAGCAGCCAACCTTGCGAATATAGCAGATCGATACGTCCGCTGACGTCGGCATAAGATTTCGCCGTCAGCAGCCTCCCGACGGGCAGCCAGTTGTTGCCCCGGAACGAGAGATAGCGATTATCGACAGGACGTCCGACCTCGATCACATCCTTGTCAAGGATGCGCGCCGACCCATAATAATCGGCAAATCCCTCAGAATACCAAGGCGGATAGGCGGCCGGAAAATATTGAAACATGAAATGGTGCGCCAATTCATGGAACAACACTTCCTGCGCGCTCAGCCCATATTCGCCCCCCGTGTCCGTTCGAATTCCGACTGCGATCGGCCCACGCGGACTGGCGCTGTAATATCCCGCCACGCCGCCCGCACCACCACCCATCGTCTCCGCGACCGCTGCGGTGTTGCGCATCAGATAGATTTTGATGGGAATTGGGGTGGGGCGGTCGGGAACCTGCGTCACGAACCGCAGCATGAAGAAGTATTTCTCCAGATCCTCCGTCGCTTTGCGAAGCGACTTCTCGCTACCCGCGCTATACACGAAAAAGTGCTTGCTCCGCGCCTCTCGCCATTCGGCTTGAGCGGTGCCCGCAAAAATCAGCGCCAGCAGCGGAAACAATATGCGAAGCATCGATAATCCCCCCGGATTATCGTCAGCTTATCAAGATTCATCGAACAAAAGCAATCGCATCAATCACAGGAAACTGTAGGGATCGACGTCTACCGCAACGCGCACCTTGGGCTTCCATTCGAGCTTGCCGAGCCAGGCGCGGATCACGTCTTGCACGTCCAATGCTCGGCGAGCATGGACGAGCAGGCGATAGCGGTGCCTGCCGCGCAGCATGGCGAGCGGGGCGGGGGCGGGGCCGTAGACGTGCATCCCCTCCACCTCGGGCGCGGTGCGGCCGATCAGGGTGGCGATTTCCTGCGCTGCCGCCTGATCCTCGCTCGACACGACGATCGCGGCGTAGCGGCCGAACGGCGGCGCGCCCGCATCGCGCCGGGCCTCGGTTTCGGCTGCGACGAAGCTGTCGGTATCGCCGGTTACCAGCGCGCGCATCACGGGCGCATCGGGGCTGTGCGTCTGGATATAGACATGCCCCGGCTTCTCGCCGCGCCCGGCGCGCCCGGCGACCTGCATGATCTGCTGGAATGTACGCTCCGCCGCCCGCAGATCGCCGCCGTCCAGGCCAAGGTCTGCGTCGATTACCCCGACCAATGTGAGGTTGGGAAAATGATAGCCCTTGGTCACCAGCTGCGTGCCGATGACGATATCGATCGCGCCGGCCTCCATCCGCGCGACGAACTCCGCCGCCTTGGCCGGAGACCAGATCGTGTCGCTGGTGACGATCGCGGTCCGCGCCTCCGGAAACAGCGCCGTCACCTCGTCGGCGATGCGCTCGACGCCGGGGCCGCAGGCGACCAGGCTATCCTCCTCGCCGCATTCGGGGCAGGCGCGGGGCGGCGGTTCGATATGGCCGCAATGATGGCAGGCGAGGCGGCGCACCAGCCGGTGCTCGACCATCCAGGCGGTGCAATTGGGACATTTGAACCGGTGGCCGCAGGTGCGGCACAAGGTCAGCGGAGCAAAGCCGCGGCGATTGAGGAACAGCAGCGATTGCTCGCCGCGCGCCAGCACCTCCTCTATCGACTGGACGAGGCGGGGCGCGATCCAGCGTCCCCGCTCCGGCGGATCCGCGATCAGGTCGATCGCTTCGATCGCTGGCAGTTCCGCAGCGCCCCAGCGGCCCGGCAGCTTGAGTTCGGTATAGCGGCCGATTTCCACTTGCTGGCGTGTTTCGATGGCCGGGGTGGCGGAGGCGAGGACCACCGGGCAGCCCTCAAAATGGCCGCGCATCACCGCGACGTCGCGGGCATGGTAATGCACACCTTCTTCCTGCTTGAAGCTGGTTTCGTGCGCTTCATCGACGATGATCAGGCCCAGATTGGCATAAGGCAGGAACAGCGCGGAGCGTGCCCCGACCACCACCTTGCCCTCGCCACTGGCGATCGCGCGCCACGCCCGGCGGCGCTGAGACTGGCGCAGGCCCGAATGCCACGCGACCGGCGCAACCCCGAACCGCGCGGCAAAGCGCTTGAGGAACGGCTCCGTCAGCGCGATCTCGGGCAACAGGACGAGCGTCTGCCTGCCATCGCGCAGCGCCTGCGCGACGCCCTCGAAATACACTTCGGTCTTGCCCGATCCGGTAACGCCGTCGAGCAGAAAGGGCTGGAAGGTGCGCGCATCGACCGCTCCGGTGATGGCTTCCGCCGCCGCTCGCTGGTCGGTGCTCAATGCGGGCTGGGCGTGGTCGGGATCGGGCAGCGGGAAAGGCGTATCGATATCGACCTCGACCGCCTCGATGGCGCCCACTTTGACCAGCCCGCGGATCACCCCGTCCGAAACATCTGCGGCCAACGCCAACTCGCGTATCAACCCCTGCCGATCGGCGATCCGCTCCAGCGCCTGCGTCCGTTGCGGGGTCAACCGATCTGGCACCACCCCGGTCGCACGATATTCGGTGACGGTGCGCGCGCCCTCCAGCGCCGAACTGGACGGCATCGCCATCCGCAGCACCGCGGCGGGCGGCGCGAGGTAATAGTCGGCGGTCCATTCGATCAGCCGCCGCAGCGGCGCGGGGATCGGCGGCACGTCGGCGACGGCGAGCAGGTTGCGCAGCCGGTTGTCGCCGACCTCCGCATCGGACGGCATCCGCTCCGCCTCCCACACCGCGCCGAGCAGCTGACGCGGGCCGAGCGGGGCGACGACGATCGACCCCGGCTCCACCGTCATGCCGTGCGGCACGCGGTAGTCGAGCGGGCCGAGCGCGGAATTGAGGAGGAGAACGCGAGCGCGGGACATGGACAAGTCCCTAATGTCGGATGGGGGGCGGCGGCAATCCAGTGCTGGCGGAAAGAGGGCGTGTGCCGCTATACAGGCGCACATGATGATGCTCCCGCTCGCCCTTGCGCTTTTCGCCGCTCCGCAGGCCGCCGCACCCGTCGCGCCGCCGGTGGCGTGCGCGACGATCGACACCGATCTGCCGGTGCCGATGGCCGGCTGGACCACGACCGGCACCGGCATGGCGATGGACCGAGCGTTCACCCTGCCGGCAACGAACGGGGAGGCGAGCGCCGCCTTTACGATCACCCAGGCCGGCCGCTACCGCGTCGCGCTGGATCAACCCGGCTGGATCGATATCGTTCGCGAGGGCGAGGCGCTGACCTCGGTCGCGCATGGCCACGGCCCCAAATGCACGACGATCCGCAAGATCGTCGATTTCGACTTCATCGCTGGTGCTTACACGCTGAAGCTGACCAAGCTGACCAAGCCGCGGGCGAAGCTGATGCTGGTCGCGCCTCAGAAGGAATAGGCGAGGCTCATCGACAGGACATGATCGACCGAGGCGGGATCGCCGTCTCGCTTCAAGCCCCATTGGTTGAGATAGCCGCCTTCGACCTTCACTCCCTCGATCAACGGGGTGACCACGCCGATGAAGGTGCGCATCCGGTCATAGCCCGCCGATTGCCCCCAATCGGCATCGTTCAATTCGATGAAGCTTTCATGGCTGATCACCAGCGCGGTCTTGCCCTTCGGGGTAAACGGACGGACCCAGGACAGCCGGGGGCGCAGGCGAAAGCCGGTGTCGGTGCCGGTATTGCGCCAGCGCTCCTCCATCCGCACCCGTGCCGAAAGCTTGCCCCCGGCGAACTCACCGACGCCGAAGCTGACCGCCTGCCGCGCGCGATCCTCAATCGCGGTCACCCCGGCGCGCGAATATTGCGGAACGCGGAGATAACCGGCGGACAGCTTCACACCGTCGCCAACGGCAAAGGCGAGATCGCCGCCATATTCGCCTTCGTACAGCCCGTCGGCATCGCTGCCGAAGCGCAGCACGGTTTCCAGGTTCAGTTCGACCCCTTTGGTGACCTCGGTCGATGCGCTCGCGGTCAGCCAGATCTGGCTGTCGCTGTCGGTCTGCGCGAGTGCCGGGGTCGCTGTGCCGAGCAGCAGCAGCGCGGTAATGCAGACGTGACGCACGGAAATCCTTTCGTGGCGCTGCGCGAATGACACGCTGCGGGTATAGAGCGGCTACGAATCGCCGCGGTGAAGCATATGCGTCACATCGACGTCAGTTATGCGTCACTTTGGCGTCAGTTTTGTGAAAGGCCCAGCATGAAGTTCTTCGTCGATACCGCCGATACCACTGACATCCGCGAGTTGGCGGAAACCGGATTGCTCGATGGCGTGACAACCAACCCATCGCTGATCCACAAATCGGGCAGGGCGTTCCTGGAAGTGGTCAAGGAGATTTGCGGCATCGTCGATGGCCCGGTCTCTGCCGAGGTCGTGGCGCTGGATCACGATACGATGATGAAGGAGGCCGAAATCCTCCGCAAGATCGCCGACAATGTCGCGGTGAAGGTGCCGCTGACGCTGGACGGGCTGAAGACCTGCAAGAAGCTGACCGATGACGGCACGATGGTGAACGTAACGCTGTGCTTTTCCGCCAATCAGGCGCTGCTCGCGGCGAAGGCTGGGGCGACCTTTGTTTCGCCATTCGTCGGCCGGCACGACGATGTCGGCCTCGACGGCATGGGCCTGATCAGCGACATCCGCCTGATCTACGACAATTACGATTTCGCCACGGAGATCCTGGTGGCCAGCGTCCGCCACCCGATCCACGTCCTCGAATCGGCCAAGATGGGCGCCGACGTGATGACCGCCCCGCCCGCCGTCATCCGCCAGTTGTTCAAGCATCCGCTGACCGACAAGGGTATCGAGGGCTTCATGGCGGATTGGGCGAAGACAGGGCAGACGATCGGGTGACATGGAGCCGCTAGCCGCCGCCTGGGCCGCCCATCTCGCGCGTGATCGCAGGCGATCGGCGCATACGGTGCGCGCCTATCAGGCAACGGCCGAGCGGCTGGTGGCGTTCCTGCGCCGGCATTGGGGCGAGGAGCCGGCGCTGGTGCGGATCGAGGGTGCGGACCTTCGCGCATTTCTCGCCCAGCGACGGGGGGAAGGCATTGGCAACGCGTCTGCCGCGCGCGAATTGTCTGCCATTCGCGGATTCTTGGCTTTTCACCAGGTCGAGCCGCCACGCATGCGGGGGCCACGGATCAAGCGCGGGGTGCCGCGGCCAATCTCGCCCGACGAGGCGGTCGCGCTGACTGACACCGTCGCCGAAAGCCATGACGAACCCTGGATCGCCGCGCGTGATCTGGCGGTGCTGCTGCTGCTTTACGGCGCGGGGCTGCGCATCGGCGAGGCGCTGGGGCTGACCGGCGCGGTGCTGCCGTTAGGCGAGACGCTGGCTGTCACCGGCAAGCGCGACAAGACCCGGATCGTGCCGTTGCTGCCGAAGCTGCGCCTGGCGGTGGAGGAATATGCCCGGCTGTGCCCCTGGGGCGTGGCGCGCGATCTGCCGCTGTTCCGCGGCGCCAGGGGCGGGCCGCTGTCGCCTGCCGTCATCCGCCGATCGGTCCGCGCGGCGCGGCGGATGCTCGGGCTGTCCGAACGAACCACACCGCATGCACTGCGGCACAGCTTCGCCACGCATCTGCTTGGGCGCGGTGCCGATCTTCGTTCCCTGCAGGAACTGCTCGGCCATGCCAGCCTGAGTTCGACCCAGGTCTATACCGCAGTCGATGCGGCGCATTTGATGGATGTCTATCGCAACGCCCATCCGCGCGCCTGATCAATCCTTGCGGGTGGGGCGCCAGGTGATCAGCCGCCAGACATAGCCCAGCACGATCAGCACGATGACGGCGGTCGATACCGGACCGACATAGGTTTCGACCTCGGCGAAATTCTGACCCAGTTGATAGCCGGCGACGGCGAGGACGGTCGTCCAACCCGCCGTCCCAAGTGTCGACCAGATGACGAAGGTGGACAGCCTCAGCTTGAGCAGGCCCGCGGGGATCGAGATCAGCGACCGGATCGTCGGCAGCATCCGGCCGAAAAATACATAGGCGGCGCCGTAGCGCGCGAACAACCGCTCGCCGCGTTCGACCTCGGCCCAGTCCATTGTCAGCCAGCGGCCATAACGTTCGATCAATGGACGGAAGCGTTCGACGCCGATGACGCGCGCGACGAGATACCAGAAATAATTGCCCAGCATCGCCCCGGCGGTGCCGCTGGCGATAGCGCCCCACAGCGTCATCTCCCCCTTCGATGCGCTCAGGCCGGCGAGCGCCATGATCACCTCCGACGGAATCGGCGGGAACACCGTTTCGAGGAACATCAGGAAGGCGACACCCAGATAGCCGGTCTGCTGGATGAGTTCGACGATCCAGTCGCTCAATTCGCGCGCTCCATATGCTTTCGCTCGATCGCATCCCAGATCATGCCGGCAGTGTCGGTGCCGTTGAACGCGTCGATCGCGACAATGCCGGTGGGGCTGGTGACATTGATCTCGGTCAGCCACTCGCCGCCGATCACGTCTATGCCGACGAACAGCAGGCCCCGCGCCTTGAGTTCCGGGGCGAGCGCGGCGCAGATTTCAAGCTCGCGCGGGGTCAGTTCGGTTTTTACCGCGGAACCGCCCACGGCGAGGTTCGATCTGATCTCACCTTCACCCGGTATCCGGTTGATCGCGCCGGCGATTTCTCCATCGACCAGCACGATCCGCTTGTCGCCCTTGGCCACGGCGGGGAGGAACACCTGGATCATGTGCGGCTCACGCCAGCTGATGTTGAACACCTCGATCAGCGAGGACAGGTTTGCCCCGTCGCGACCCACCTTGAAGATCGCCTTGCCGCCATTGCCGTGCAGCGGCTTGACGACGATCTCGCCGTGCTCGGCCAGGAAGGCGCGGGCATCGTCGAGGCTGCGGGTCACCAGTGTCGGCGGCATGAAGCGGGCGAAATCGAGCACCCAGACCTTTTCGGGCGCGTTGCGCACCGCGGCCGGATCGTTGACCACCAGCGTCCTGTCCGCGATCCGCTCCAGCAGATGCGTGGCGGTGATGTAGCCCAGATCGAAGGGCGGATCCTGGCGCATCAGCACCACATCCGCCTCGTCGCCGAGATCGAGGCGGACGGGATCGCCGAAGCTGTAATGTCCGCCTTCTACGCGCTGGACCGTCACCGGATGCGCGCGCGTCCACAGCCGGCCATCCGACCAGCTGAGACCCTCGGCCTGGTAATGGAACAGCCGATGCCCGCGCTGCTGCGCCGACAGCATCAGCGCGAAGGTCGAATCGCCCTTGATACGAATCGATTCCATCGGGTCCATCTGGACGGCGACCGTGAGGGACATGGGGACTCCGGGAGTGAGGACTGGGCGTCCCTAGAGAGATGGGACCGGCATGTCACCCGTGCCAAACATTGCAAATGTGTAATGGAAGGCGGCGCGGGGCGATCAGGATCACGTCGATCCGGATGTCATCGCTCGGCCGGGCGTAGCGCGGCGCGAAACGTTCGCCGGCGACCGCGACCCTGCGCAGGCGGTGGCGATCGACGGCGAAATCGAGTTCGGCGGCGGTGGCGCGGGCTTTGACTTCGACGAAGGCGAGGATGCGGCCGCGGCGGGCGATCAGATCGACCTCGCCGCCGGGTATTCGCGCCCGCATGGCGAGGATGCGCCAACCGTGCAGGCGCAGCCACCATGCTGCGATCGTCTCGGCGCGGCGACCCTGTGGTTCGGCACGGCGGCGGTCCCTCATTCGCTCCGCAACGCCAGCGCGCGGGCGTAGAGCGCCTTGCGATCGATCCCCAGATTGCGGGCGACCTCGCTCGCCGCCTGGCCGAGCGGCAGACGGGTCAGCGCTTCAACCAGCGCCGCATCCGCATCGGTGTCGCTCGCCGCTTCGGGTTCGCCGGGCGGGGCGATGACGATGACGATCTCACCCTTGGGCGGTGCATCGGCGTAGCGCGCGGCGAGCGTGGACAGCGGATCGGTGACGCATTCCTCGAATCGCTTGGTGATCTCGCGTGCGACCGCCGCTTCACGATCACCGAGGCCTTCGGCGAGCGCGGCGAGCGTGGCGGCGAGGCGCGGACCCGATTCGTAGAGCACCAGGGTGGCGCGGATGCTCGCCACTTCGGCGATTGCGGCGGCGCGGGCCTGCGCCTTTGATGGCAGGAAACCGAGGAACAGGAAGCGGTCGGTGGGCAATCCAGCCAGCGTCAGCGCCGCGACAGCCGCGCACGGGCCGGGGATCGTCACGACATTGTGCCCGGCGGCGCGGGCGTCCCGCACCAGCTTGTAGCCGGGGTCCGATATCAACGGGGTTCCGGCATCGGACACCAGCGCTATCACCTGGCCGCCCATCCGCGCGACCAGGCCGGGGCGGACGGCTTCGGCATTGTGATCGTGGTACGGCGTCATCTGCCGCTTCACGCCGATATGGCGGAGCAGCTTGGCCGTAACGCGGCTGTCCTCCACCGCGATTACATCGGCGCGGCTCAACACGTCGCGCGCACGCACCGTCAGGTCGCCGAGATTGCCGATGGGGGTGGCGACGATGTAGAGGCCGGGTTCAAGGTCTGCGTTCATATCGAGGGGTGTCATGGCAGAAGCGGTGCAGGCTCGGCAATCGGGCCGCGGATGGAAGCGGTTTGCGGTGGTTGCAGGAGCCCTGTTTCTGGCCGCCTGCGAGACGGTCGTTCCACGCGGGCGGCCAGTCGAGGGCCCCGTCGGCCCGCCGCCCAGCACCCGGCCGACACCAATCCCGGCGCTGCCGCAGGACGACACGCGCAATCGCGTCGCGCTGTTGGTGCCGATGACCGGGCCGAACGCGCGAGTCGGCCAGAGCCTTGCCAACGCAACCACGCTGGCGCTGCTCGATACCAAAAGCGAAAGCGTGCGGATCACCACCTATGACACCGCGACGGGCGCCGCCGCCGCCACCCAGCGCGCGATCGCCGATGGCAACCGCCTGATCCTTGGCCCGCTGCTGGCGGAGGATGTCCGCGCCGCGGCGCCGATCGCGCGGCGCGCCAATGTGCCGGTCGTGTCCTTTTCCAACGACAGCTCGGTCGCGGGGAACGGCGTGTTCGTAATGGGCTATGCCCCCAACCAGTCGATCGAACGGGTGGTGTCCTACGCGCGCAGCCAGGGAGTGACGAATTTTGCCGGGCTGATGCCGGGCGGGCTGTACGGCGAACGCGCCTCCACCTCCTTCCTCCGCGCGGTCGAGGACCAGAAGGGGCAGGTCGTGTCGCTGCAAAGCTATGATTCGCGAGGCGCATCCCTGTCGGGTGCGATCACCCGGCTGGCGGCGGGATCGCCCTATCAGGCGGTGCTGATCGCCGATGCCAGCGCCACCGCCGCGCGCGCAGCGCCGATGATCCGCAAGGGCGAAAGCCGCACCGCGCGCATCCTGGGCACCGAATTGTGGAATACCGATACCGGGCTGGGCGGCAACGCCGCGCTGAACGGTGCGTGGTTCGCCAGTGTTTCCAATAGCCTGTACCGGCAATATGCCACCAAATATCGCGCCCGTTTCGGCGCGGCGCCGTACCGCCTGTCCAGCCTCGGCTATGATTCGGTGTTGCTGACCGTGCGCATCGCGCGCGACTGGCGGGTGGGAACCACCTTCCCGGCATCGCGGCTGAGCGGTTCGGACGGCTTTTCCGGCATCGATGGCGCGTTTCGTTTCGACCGGGCGGGCATCGCCGAGCGCGCGCTGGAGGTGCAGGAGGTGCGCGGCGGCAGCCTGGTGACGGTTTCCCCGGCGCCAACCAGCTTCGGCAACTAGCACACGATCTCTGCGAGAATCGCGTCGAGCAGCAGCATCCCGGCGGGGGTGACCGTCAGCCGATCGGGGGCGGGATCGATCAGGCCCTGATCGGCCAGCCTGGCGATCGCCCGCTGGTCCAGCCGCGCGTCGAGCGCGGGGGTGAGCTGCAAGCCTTCGGCGAGGCGCAGGCCCATCAGGATGGCCTCCGAAGTGCGTTCGTCCTCACTCAGCGCGAATTCCTCGACCATGCCGTGGCGGTTGCGATCGATGCCCGATAGCCAGTTTTCGGGCTTGCGGTGGCGCTGGGTGGCCATGCCGTCGCGGCGGCCGTGCGCGCCGGGGCCGATGCCGGCATAGGTGCCATAGCGCCAATAGGTCAGGTTGTGGCGGCTCTCCGCGCCGGGGCGGGCATGGTTGGAGATTTCATAGGCCGGAATGCCCGCCGTGCCGGTGCGGTCGCGGGTGAGTTCGTAAAGCGTCGCGGCGTGATCGGGATCGGCCGGGGTGAGCGCGCCGGTCCGGACCAGCGTTTCGAAGCGCGTGCCCGGCTCGATGGTCAGTTGATAGAGCGACAGATGTTCGGTGCCGAAGCTGAGCGCGCGAGACAGTTCGGCGTCCCAATCCGCCTCGGCCTGGCCCGGCCGGGCGTAGATCAGATCGAAGCTGACGCGGGCGAAGTTCGCCTGCGCGGTGGCGAGCGCGGCCAGCCCCTCATTCACGTCATGCGCGCGGCCGAGAAAGTGCAGCGTCTCGTCGTCGAGCGCCTGCAGGCCGAGCGAGACGCGGTTTACTCCCGCGCTCGCCAGATCGGCGAAGCGGGCGGCTTCGACCGAGGACGGGTTGGCCTCGAGCGTGATCTCGATATCGTCGGCCATGCGCCAATGCCGTCCGGCCGCCTCGATCAGCGCGGCGACGGTAGCGGGCGGCATCAGCGATGGCGTACCGCCGCCGAAGAAGATCGAGGTCAGCGCGCGCCCCGGCAGCAGCGCCGCCTCATGTGCCATGTCCGCCAGCAACGCATCGCGCCAGCGATCCTGGTCCACGCCCTCGCGGACATGGCTGTTGAAATCGCAATAGGGACATTTGGAAACGCAGAACGGCCAGTGGATATAGAGCGCCAGCGCCCGATCTGGTGAATTCGCCGTTAGCGGTGTTGCGGAAGGCTTCGTCAACATGCCGCGCGCATCCTTGCCATATGCTTGGTGCGGCAATCCTGATGATGATGACGGTCGCGGCGGATGGCGAAGTGCGCCCCGTGGTGTTCGCCGAGGAAACCTACACCAGCACCGCAGCCCGCGGGTCGCACATATTCACCCGGGCGATGCTTGATCAGCACAACCGCGCGCGCGCCGAACAGGGGCTGCCGCCGTTGAAATGGAACCCCGCGCTGGCGGCGGCGGCGCGGGACTATGCTGCCGAATTGGCCGAGGCTGGCGCGTTCGAGCATAGCGACGACAATGATCAGGGCGAAAATCTGTGGATGGGCACGCGCCAGGCCTATGCGTTCGATGAGATGGTCGCGCACTGGGTGAGCGAGAAGGCCAATTTCCGTCGCGGCGCGCCGGGTATGAGCGCGACGGGCGATCTGTCCGATGTCGGCCACTACACCCAGATCGTCTGGAAGGACACGCGCGAGGTCGGT
>Ga0193742_1001276_pt1 | contig 15362 bp, 33 predicted proteins | sample L2c1metaG_FD_165511 | JGI IMG/M metagenome (GOLD analysis project Ga0193742, IMG submission 165511) | Soil microbial communities from a riparian zone of the East river system, Colorado, United States - L2c1 | ecosystem: Environmental > Terrestrial > Soil > Riparian zone | place: USA: East River... | reverse complement strand
AGCCCGGCTGCCGCACCTGTCGTGGTACCAGGATCTATCGCGACGATGGCGAACCGTTCGGGGATCACTTTAGCCAACTTGTCTCCTTGCCTCGACCCAGACATAGTCGATCCCGTAGAAGTCCCAATTGATCGACTCCTCTTTGCAGTCAGGCGGGATCGGCTCCAGCTTGACCTCCATGTGACCGTGGACACCGTGCCCGGAACGGAACATGGACATATCTGTCGCCCATATGATCTTTCGCCAGCGGCCCTCGTGCTTGATCTCATCGCCAGCGATCAGATAGCGGGGCGAGCCGCTCATGCTAGCTTTAGTCACATGATCACCTTGATTCGGGCGCGGACGCGCTCAACGCGGCCGATGCGCTTACGCCAGCCAATCTTGTACGTCACGGTCCGGCGCCCCCAACTGAACGACTGACCGCAGTTGGGCGCCCAGAAGTCTAACTCTGACCCATAGCCGATCCGGTCGCGCACAACGAACCGTCGCAGCCCGTAGAAGGCGGGGCCGTTGAGCGTGATCCTAGTTCCGAGCGGGTGCCAGTTGCTCGCGACCGATCCCCACCTGACCTGCGATCCGTCGGCCATGGTCCCGCTGAGACAGTAGCTCGTTGAGTCGGCCGTGTAGGCTGACGCCTTTGCCGGCCAAGTCAATACGGCAAGTATGATCGCAAATCGCTTAGTCATAACATGCTCCCTTCTATGTTCAAGTCAAACGCCTCGCGCGGTCGCCCGCGTACGAATGGCCGGATTCTCTAGTGGCACTGCAGCATACCCGATCCCGTACGCATACGTACGTAAGCGCGCATACGCGCTGCGGCCGTACGCGAGCGTACGTACGGGCGCATACGCGAACGGGAGGCGCCGCCCGCCGAGCGAGGGGCTGGCCTCGCGTGGGCGCGACCGCGCGCGAGGGCGAGGGGTCCGGACGTTTCCCGATCATCCGTTTCGGGCCTTGTTCCGCCCACGGAGAGTGCATGATCCACGGTTCCGAGCCCCCGGCCTAGGTCGTAGTTCATCATGGGCTCTCGTGGGAGGATTCGGGGCTGCGAAGTTCCTCGATGAACCAGGCAGGGACGGCGCCGACGAATCGGTATGATTGCTTCCTGTCCTTGCCCCGACCCTTCACATCGCTACGCCTGACCCACCAGCCCGAGTCGGTGCCTCCTCCGACTCGCAGGTACGGCTGCTTGGCGCCCAAGTACGCGCGAGCGGTGCCGGCGTGAGCGGCGCCCCTGGGAAGCATGACCAAGATGATCTCGCGCGAGCCCCATTGCCGGACGAACGTGTCGCCCGGTTGGATCTTGGGATCGAAGTTGATCATGTCCCTTCCAGTTCCTCGGCCTTCCGTAGGTACAACGCAGCCTCCTCTGGCGTGCGCCCGCTCACATCGCGCAGGGCCTTGATGCGTTCCTCCTTGCGGTCAACGCCCTCGATGCGATCCAACTCCTGCTGAACTGCCTCCGCGTAGGTGGTGATGTCTTCCAGGACCCAACGCAGATCGCCGATTTCCATATCGCGCATATCCTTGTCGTTCCAAACGGTGAGCGTCCGAATGGACCGCGAGAACCAGCGTTGGGTTTTGCGCACGGCCGCCTTGAGTTCACGCTCACAGTCGTTGTGCGAGTACCACTTCCCCTTGTCGGTAGTGAACGTCCTGAATATGCCGTATTCGGTGCGGCGTTCTTCGACACGGTCGTAGATGCTCAAGCGATCATCTCCTCCTCGATGACAGCCAGCAGACGTTCCAGGACCCTGACCTCCGAGAGCGCGGGCTCCAGCTGCTCCATACGCATATGCATGTCGTAGCGGATCGTGTCCGTGTTGATGATCTTCGGCTTGGGCGGCAACGGCGCGTGCTTCCGTGCGGGCTGTTCCTCCGGCCGCCCGACGACGTGCTTGGCCGTATCGCCTCCGTTGAAGTCGCCGCCGTCCAGCGACACGCGCTTGCGCTTTGCGCCCTTGCCTTGCACAGATGACTTCCTGATTGACTCGGTCGTTGCCATGTTACTTCCTCCTTGTTCGTTTGCGACGCAACTCCTTGTGCGCCGCCTCTGCTTCCTCATTCAAGCACCCCTGGCACAACTTGCGCAGGGGTCCATCGGCGGCGCCCTCGCGAAAGATGTAGACTGCGCGCTCATCGCACTTGTCGCACTCGCGCGGTCCGAGGTCGCGCGGCTCGGGCTGCTTGCGTCGCTTAGGCTTGGGCATCCTCTTGCAACCTCCTCCGGACTCTGCTCCAGCGATCCGGATGCTCAAGGATTCGCCATGGGTCCCATTGGACGCCGCAGTTGGGGCAGTTCAGACGCGCGCCCTCCTCGTTGAGTCCCTCGTCGTCGGCTGGTATGTGCTCGCACGACCAGCAAACCTCCGGGATAACGTCTGCCGGAGGATCGTCAATCGGTATGTCCTCGACGTTCAGCTTGGCGCGCGCCTCATCGTTGAGGTCGTATGGCGGCAGGTTGAAGTCGATGCCGAAGAACGGGACCGGCGCGACGTGAACAAAGCGCTGGCCGCTGACCGGGTTCCTCCCGACATGGAATCCGATCAGCGGCGATAGCAGGCTGAACGTGAAGCGCTTGAACCTCATCAGTTCGTTCCCGCGATCAACTCGCGCGCCGTCCGTTCGTCTAGCAGATCCGAGAACATGTGCATCGCGATCAGTTCTTGGACCCCATGCCCGGCTAGCTCCGGGTGCTTCCTGAGGTCAGAGATGAATGAGGTTGTCGCTTGGACCGGATCGCTCGGCAAGTACGCCAAGCCGCGCTCCTTCGCCCAGGCCAGATGTTCCGCTCGATCCATGCTACTCCTTTGTTGATTCCTGATCGTTGTAATGCGGCGATCACAAAACTCTAATCGGTCGCCATTCTCGTCGCGATCACAAGGATGGCCATCTTCTTGATCGCGCTTGCAGACGCCTCCCAACGGACAGGCGACCATCAGGTCAAGCCCTCGTAGCGCGCGCGGATGATCTTCTCTAGGCGCGGGAACTCTTCGGGATGGCTGGAGCCGCGAGTCTGGTCGAGTTCGCGCTCCATGTCCTGGCGCGCGTGCATCTTGCGGCGAATGTCGAGTATGTTCTTGTTCGTGACCATCTTGCCCTCGGTGATCTCCGCGATGTACTCCTGGATCGAGTCCTTGGTGCGGTAGTAGTAGACGCGCAGAGCCTCGACGCGCGAGCCTCTGTCGCCGCGATCCTCTAGCTGCTCCTGGTCGTCAGGGTTCCAGGTCTCATCGAGGATATGTATGCTGCCGGCTTCCTCCAAGTTTAGCGACACGCCGCCCGTCGTCGTCGTCATGACGATCAAGTACGGCTCGTCGTCCGCGCTCTTGAACTTCTGGAGGATCGGGCGCGAGTCCTTGGTGTCGCCGGTCAGCGCGTCGCAGGATATGCCTGCCTTCTTCAGGAACGGGACGATCATGTCGACCATTCGCTTGGACTCGCTGGCGATGATGGCGCGGGCGCGCGGCTCCGGGTCCGCCTTGCGGATGCCCTCCTCGTCTAGCTTCTCCATGAGGTCGAGTAGCTTGCCGCTCTCGCTCGTCGGCAGAACCATGACCTCATCCTCGCCGTTGCGCTTGGTCTTGGTCTCCAACTTACAGAGCGCGTTGGCGAACTGCTTGAGGCGCGCGTACTCGGCCAGAATGTTCGTCGCGCTGAGCCGCTGCTCGTCAATCCTGATCTCGGCGTCCTTGGCGAACTGATCGTATTGCTTCCTCTGCTTCTTGGTCATCTTGCAGGCTACGTCGATGATCACCTTCTGCGGCAGCCCTGGCAGGGCCTCGCGCTTGAGACGCCTGACCATGTGGCGCGCGTGCGCCTCGTAGAACTGATCCTCGCGTCCGGCCTGGATCCCGAGGATGTCCTTGCCGAACCCGTTGTCATCGATCACGAGCCATTGCTCGGCCCAGCGCCACTTGCTCGTGTACTCCTGCGGCTCCAGCCATTGGAGGACGGGGAACAAGCGGATCGGCTTACCGCCCATGGGCGTCCCGCTCATGGCGCAGCGCTTCTCCGCCTTGACGAGTCCGACCCCGAGCCGGAACAGGCTGGTAGGGTTGCCGAGCCCGGCCTTGTGGAACTCGTCAATGTTGAACGTCTGAAACTTCGTCGTCAGCAATCTCTGCTGTAGCTCGGACCGGTACGTGTACTTGTTGCCCTTGTAGTCGGAACATGCGATGGCGACCTTGCTCCACTGCTCGTCCCATTGCGCCCAGTCCTCCGGGTACCAGACCTTGTCGGGCGGCTCGGGGATCTTCTTGACCCGGAGGTAGTCCGGGTTGAGACAGATGAAGATCGGCGCGTGGTTCGGAACCGTTGAGTGAACCTCAAGTCCCTCTGCGATCTCGACCTCGCGCTCGGCCAGGTCCTCTGCCGTGTAGACGAGCGCCTCCGGCAGGAACTTGTCGATCTCGTCTAGCCAGACGTTCTCCAGCGAGCGGACCGGCGCGCAGACGAGATGGATCGAGCCCGTCCCGTACAGGTCGGCCTCGACAATCGCGCCGAGCCATTCGACCGTCTTGCCGGTTCCCATCTGGTTGGCGTTGAGGACGTTCGTCTCCGCCATCATGGCGATGTCCGCTCGCTGGTACGGGCGCGGCTCGCGCTCGATCATGAGCGGGTGCGGGCGTCCGTCCGGCCCTGGCGGGAGTTTCAATTCAGGGATCGGCTCGCCCGCGATTGCGCGCGCGATCCGGTCGGCGCGCGTAGGGACGAGTCGCAACTCAGCGTCGCTGGCGCGCGTCAGCGAGGCGAGGTTCCTTTGCTTGCGGCGCTCGGCCTTCCCCCAGGACTTGAGGCCGTCGCCGAGTTGGAGTCCCTGGCCGAACTCCTCGCGCAAGCGCTCGCCGCTGATCAGGTCGAGCGGGAGACGCCAGAGCGGCCCGCCCTTGTCCTTGGGAACGAAGCGTGCCCCCGGGACAGCCCTGATCGCGGCGACCGCCGCTGGGTCATACGGGAAGTGCACGTCAATACGGTCGCCCGCATCGCTTAGCTCGGCAAAGCACTTCACCGTAGCTCACCGTCCTTGATCGTTCGTTGGTCGGCGGGGTCGGGCCGGACCTCGATGATGATGTCGATGTCATCGCCGTCGAACTCCTCAATCCAGCCCATGACGTTCTCGCCCATGCGGCGCGCATCGTCCAGCGCGTCGTCGGGCTCGGTCATGTAGCTCGCGGGGAAGGTGATCTCTTTGACCGTGTAGTGCTGCTGCAGGTCGGAGTCGAATGCGCGCTTGATGCGGACGAGGATGCTCATGCGATGGCCTCGACTTCCTCGATGATCTCGGGGTACTCCTCGCCGTCCTGAAGGACAACGTGCCCGACCTCGTGGCCCTCCCAGGTCCAGACACCCCACTGGCCGTTGCAGGTGTAGCCGAGGTATCTGCCGGCAGTCAGCTCGCCGTTCGGACGCAACCAGGCGATACGGTCGCCGGGGTTCATAGCGTCGCGTCCATGAGCTTCGACTCCGGCAGCCAGTCGGTCCGGCCGCTGACGCGGTACTGCGACTCAAAGAAGCCGCCCAGGTTACCGACCGAGAATGCGCCGGGCTGAAACGCGGCGGTGACGTAGCCGATGCTGACGCGATCCGTCCGGTCATCGGTCGGCTCGGGGTTGTCCCAGGCGACCCTGTCTCCTACTTTGAACTTCATACTTTGATCCTCCTCGGATCGGCTTGACTTGATAGTCGGCGGGGCGCCCTGTTCTCCCGGCTCAGGGACTGGATCGGCCGGACCCTGACCGCCAGGGCGCCCCGCCTCCCGGGAAGGGTAGCGGGTCCGCGCCCCGTACGGGTAGCTCGCGCTCCCACGCGCGCGACGCTTGTTCCGCCCATTCTCCGTGGATGCGAGGGGTAGACCCTCCCCGACCCCCTCCCTCGCCTGGCATCATGGCCTCTCGTGGGCTTTTCAGCCCCTCGATTCCTCGCCCGGTAGCCAGGAAGTTAGGAAGCAGTATGTGCAGGGCCTTGTCTTGAAGACGCGCGCGTCGAACGTACCCTGTCCATGCGACTCCTGGAGCGCATTCTCTCGGGGCTGTACCGCCAGCCAACTCCGCGACACGATAGCCCGCTTGGCGCAATGCGGGCACGTGATCCCCAGGACCCGGCGCCCGTCGCGTTTCATGTCGCGTACCTTCCAGATACGCATAGTTGAGGTCCGACTAGTCTCCACTGGCGACGACATCCACGTCATCTGCGTAGTACCAGAACAGCTTGTCGCATCCTTCCGGCACGACGCCGACCGTCCTGCCTACGTCATTGTAGATACAGACGATGCCGTATCCGTAGTGCGAGTTGATCTTGAAGTGAACGCGGTCGCCCACGTCTACGCGGTCGGGGTCCGGGTGCTCGGGTACGTCGATGGAGATGATGACGACTTCTTCCTCAACGACCATCACGTTGAGGATCTTGTCCTCTAGGATTTCCATCACCTTGACGCCATCGTGATAGATACGCTTGAGAGCCTCCACGACGGCTTGCTGATGGTTTGTCATTCTACTGGTTCTCCTGGTTCGATTGCTACTGGAATGAATCCTGTACTGCCGCAATGCGCGCAGGGGAAGTCGCCCGGGTGAAGGCGCGCTATGCCGACTAGGAACGGCGCGAGCGGTTGTGGCCCTGGGCGCGACTTGCTTGATTCGGCCGGGCAGACTCCTTCGATGCCGTGGCATCCCGGCGCGCGACAGGGCTGTGTCGGTCCTCGCAACGTCTGCATGAGGTAGCGTAGACGCTCGCCCGAGTAGCGCCCGCCTTGCTTGAGGATCGTCCGACGCAAAGCGACATGCTCTAGCGATCTCAAGGGAGGATCACCTTGATCACTTCGATCCCGCGCTTGAGCGCTATGTTGATAGTCATCCACTCGCCCGAGCGATAGAAGTTAGGCTTGAGGACGAAGGCTTGTAGCTGGTCAGACGGTTCGATCAGGCGCGGACCGACGGCCCCGGTCACCATGATCTCGTTGCGGCTTCGGTAGGAGTCCGATGTAGTCGCTCGGTGCGGGCAACGGATGACCTGAGTTGCCTGAGGCGCGAGTTGTCGCACTAGCGTCTCGTTGTGGTTGGCGGCCGGGACGTAGAGTTCCAAGTCCGTCTCCAGCGTAATGGCGAGGCGGGCAGCGACCGTGTCGAGTCCGTGGGCGGCGCCGGAACGCCAGACATCAGCGCTCGGCTGCTCCAGCATGCTGAGGATCGCCCAGCGCCTCTGCAGGGGCGTTAGCTGACTTGGTCCTGTGAAGGCTCGGATCATCTGGTCGGTTCCTCCTCCGCGAGCCTAGCGTACTCGCGCCCCGCCCGCGTGAGCATGTAGTGCTTACCGGGCGCGTAGTCGTAGTCATCACGGTCGAACGTCATTGACTCGACGTATCCTTGCTTCTCCAACCAGACGAGCGCAGCGCTGATCTCGCGTGCGCTCCGCCGATCTATGAATCCGATGCCGGTCGCGTAGTCGTTGATGTCCAGATTGTCCTCTAGGCTACTTGCGCTCTCCGGGACGTCATCGCCCGCAAGGGCGCGTGCGACGGACTCTCTGGTCCGCCGCACCCAGCGCTCGCGTCTCGTCATGACTTGCCCTTCCCGGGGTTCCTCGTCCAGTCAAGCGGATGCCACAACTTGGATAGCCTTTCGTGCTCGGCGCGGACGAGCGATTTGCCGCTGGGTCCGAACGGCACCCAACGTCCGTCCTTGCGAAGTTCGCAGCGCCACATGCTCGTCGTGCCGAACAGCATGAGCTGCGAGGCGGCGAGGAGTCGCATTGCCTCGTCAACCTTGACGTTCTTGAAGCGCGCAACCTCCTTCCGGCTCGCGCCCGGATGGCCGTCGCAGAGACGGACCTCGATCCTGCGGAGGTCGCTCATGAGCCTAGCTCCGGCGTCTTGCGCAGGTTGCGCTCGGCGCTGCCGTGGAGGTTCGCCTCGCGCCCCGCCTGCTCCCCGGCCGCGCGCGCCGCGTAGTCAACCTTGCGGTTATCGGGCCGGAACTTGATCGGCTTGCGCTTGGCCTTGCAGGCGGGCCGGTCGCAGTCCGGGTCGGTGCACTTGGCGGTGTGGCAGGGTCCGCACTCGCAGTCGGCGGGGTGGGGCTTGAGGTCCGGGTAGAACTCCCAGAGCGCTTCCTTGACGACCTGCTTGATGTCGCGGATCGCGAGGGCGGCCGAGTTGCCCGAGTGGCTGGAGTCGTACTGCCCCTCGCTCTCGCGCCGCATGCGGGCGAGGCGCGACCAGATCTCGTTGCTGAAGCCCGCCGCGAACTCGCGCCGGTAGGTGGCGACGTTCGTGTAGGTCTGCGACCTGTCCTGCTCCTTGCACCAGGTACGGTAGCGGCCGACCATGCGCTCGCTGAGCAGGAAGCGCTCGCGGCAGTAGTGCTTCCAGTCGGCGCGCTTGCGCGGGTAGATGACGCCGGGGTTCGGGTCCTCCAACCAGTCAGCCTCGATGAGGCGGCGGGTGATCGTGTCCCAGCCGAGCCCGGCCTCGCGCATCATGGCCAGGTTCTCCTCTAGGCTCAAGCGCGCGAGCGGGCGCGGGTCCGCCTTGAGTGTTAGCTGGAGCATGAGGCTCGTGAACAGCATGTCGAAGTAGTCCAGGTCGGCCTCCATGCCGATGACCGGGATGACCTTGCCCTGGTAGTCCCACTTGCCGCTCACCGATATCACGCGGCAGTGGCCCGCCGTCGTTGACCAGAGCGACCACAGCGCGCTCTTGAGCGGGCTGTCGTGCGCGTCCTGGTACCAGGCGAACGCGAACTCGCGCTTGACCGGCTTCTGTCGCGTGCCCTCCTTCGCCATCTCGACCTCCCACGCCTCAATGGCGTAGTTGGTCATGAGCGCGTCCGCCTTGCCTCGGAACGCCTCGGCCTCGGCATCGCCGATGCTCGGGTCGTTTGCCTTGGCCAGTAGCTTCCTGACCTTGTCCAGCATAACCGCCTTGCGGTCCGTCATGATACTTTGACCTCCTTGGGTCGCTTGAACTAGTAGTGGATCGGGTAATCGGATACGCGCGGGGCGCGCTTGGCCTCGCGCTCGCGCTTGAAGTTACCTACGGTCGCGCCCCACATGCGCAGCTGACCGTAGGGAAGCTCACGGCGCGTCCGGCGCCGCCGCTTGGGACCCTGCTTGAGGAACCTCTTGTTCACCTTCACTCCCAACTCGCCTTCTCCTCGCGGTCCAATGCCGTGAAATTCAACTCACCTTCGTACAACTCGTCCTCTCGTACGACAAAGACGCGCGCGGCTCCTGATTCGAGCTTGACCTTGACTTCGAGACGACCCTTGTCGTCGCGATAGCCTTCAAGGGAGGTGATCATGAGATGGTCGCGTAGTCGTAGTTGTCGCTGTCCTCGACGTTGCCGCCCGGATCGAGTCCGTGGGCGCGCAGGTCCTCGCGCGTCGCCTTCACCATCTGGCGCCACTCGCCCTCATCGTGCCAGTAGCCGCCGCAGACGGGGCCGATGTGGAGCGCGCGGCTGATCCGGTTCGTTAGGCGCGCGCCGCATCGCGAGCAGGCGCCGATCTCCGCGCCGTAGCGCTGGGCGCACTCCCACGGTCCGGCGTCCATGATCTTGCCGATGATCGTGAGCGCCGACTTGAACGGGACCTCGCTTTCGTCGGGTCCGTGCTCGACGTACAGCTTGACGAAGTTCGGGTTGCGGTCGCCGCGATAGAAGCGATAGAAGCGCAACTCGCCCTCGTCGTTCTCTACCGCATAGCGACCGGTGGGCATGACGTCCGCGCTCGGGATCGCAACGTCCTCGCCGCCGCGATGGACGTTACGCTCGCGCGTTCGCTGGGGAAACTTGAGCAGGTGCTCGATCCAGGCGCTCGCGTTCCGCTTGGTGAGGTTCGCCGCCTTCGTCTTGAGGTCCGCGATGGCGGCGTCATACTCCTCGTCGCTCGCGTCGCTGATCCGTTCCTGGATCTTGGTCGACTGGCGGAGGTCGCGCTCATCGAGGAGCGCGTTGAGGAAGCGAAGCTGGGGCTCTGTGGCTCCGTCGGGCTTCGGCTTGAACTCCTCGGGGACTGGCGTACGGCGGGTCATACTTTGATCCTCCTCGGATCGCTTGATTTTGTCGGGGGCTCCGGCGCCCTCCGGTAGTCTAGCGCGCGCCTGGCCGGGGCAGCGGCGTTCTTGACCCGATGTATCCGCGAACCCGCCCGGCGCAGGGAGGACCGGGTTGGCGCCGGGCGGGATTCGCGGTTATCGGCGGCAGGGAGTTTATGGTGCCCAGCCCCTAGCCTCTCCTGCTCTTATCGGCTGGTTGGCCCGTTCGCTTAGTCAGGAGGACTACCGAATGTCTACGATATCGTCAACATAGACAGTACGCAATCCACCTTCGGCAGCGAAGAACTGAATGATGTCCTTCTTGCGGAATCCCCCACCGACAGAAGGTCCGGCCGGGAGCCACTTCCGGACCTTCTGGACTCGGTGTTCCTGCTCGATGAGGACTCCCTTGCGACCCTGGGCCGATGGTACTTTGGCGATGACGTAGACCTTACGTCCAGCTAGGTGGACGTAGTTGTCTTCGGTCAGTCCTCCTCGGAAGGGTCCGCCTTGCGGCTGCGGCGCTTGCCGGCCGTGGACGCCTTGGCCGACCCCTTCTTGGCGGAGCCGCGCTTGCGGGCGGGCGTCTCCTCCTGCTCCTCGTCGCCCTCGTCCTCGTCCTCGTCGCTGCCGCCCCGGTAGATGCGGCCCTCCACGTCGGCGCCGCCCTCCTCTGCCATCTCCTTGGCCTCGGCGACCGTGATGCCGAGCGACGTGGCGATGGCGTACCAGGCGTGGCCGTCCTCGCGGGCACGCGCCACCGACTGGGCCGACTTCTTGAGGCCGGGGATCTTGGCGCCGGAGAGCCGGGCGATGTGCGGGCGCAGCTGCGCGCCGTTGAAGCCCGTCTCCTCCTCGACCTCCACCCAGGTCGCGCCCTCCTCGCGCATCTCCATCGCCTGCTGGGCGATCTCCTCGGTGATCCGCCGACGCTCGCTGGTCTCCTCCTCCTGCTCGACCTCCTTGGCGCGGGCCTTGCCCTTGCCCTGAGACTTGGAGGCCGTCTTGCCGGCCGTCTTGCCGGCGCGCTTTGTTGCAGGGGCCATCTGGCCCTCCCTCGTTGTTGTGGCGTCCACCCCTTGGGCGGACTCCTCGTTGGACAAATCGGGACTATACTGGAAGTCGGCTAACGCACGAGCGATTCTCGACCCCAGCCGGGTAATCGACTGGGTCATGCTGTCGCCATCGGGCGCGTCGGACTCATAGATCATCAGTTCTAGCGCGAGGCGCCCCGCTACCTCGGGTGCGTCGAAGCTCAGCAACACGGAGCCGGAGGAATCCTCATGTACGCTGAGGACTTCTAGGACTCCGGCGACCTCATCATCATTGACCCGGTCCTGCTCCACCAGCCAGGCGGCGACAGCGCGACAGAGGAGGGCCGATGCCTTGACCCACAGGACGCCCCCAGGCGCTCGCGTACGCGGGGGCGCGTACGGGCGAGCCTTTGGCTTCGACTTCGGCTCGTTCGCGCCATTGGGCACGATGCCCGGCTTGGTCCGCTTGCGGGCGAGATCGCCGCTGAACGTCAGAGGGCGCTCAGCCACCGGGCGGCCCTCGTGATCCAGCAGGACCTGGAAGAAGCCGACCATCTGATCGGCGCCCGCCAGCGAGACCACGGCTGCGATGACCGTACCGACCGGATCCGAGACCAGACTGACGTGTAGCTTCGTCAGGATGGACAAGTCGCGACGCTCGACTATCACACGCAGGCCCCGCTTCGACATGACACGCATCGACCGGTCCCTGATCGTCTTGGCGTCAAAGTCGGTATGGAACACGAGCCCTAGCTCGCGCAGTATGTCGTAGAGGGGCGTGTCTTCTGCCATGACTCAGGCGGCGTTGAGCGGCTTGTCGAGCAATTCGTTCCAGTTCGCAATCGGGTCGTCCGCGACCGTCTGGTCACGTTGGATCCAGTAGACCTTGCCCGTATTGCGCCAGAGCGCGAGATGCCAAGCGGCGGGCTCGGCCGCGTCGTGCGGCTCCAACCGCTTGACGTCGATCAGGAGCCAGGGGCTCATGTCGGCGTCCGTGACCGTGACGCTGACCCGGCCGTAGCGCTCCCTGATCGTACGGGCGACGTACTCGATGTTGATGTTGTTTCCGGTCGTGATCATCCGTAGATCGGCAGCCAGTCGGCTAGCTCCGCTATGACGCCCTTCTCGTCGTTCATGATCGGGTGTCCCTTGGCGAAGCGCTCCCAGGTCGGCTGGTTGAAGGACTGAGCGCACTTGAGGATGTCCTCGCGCGAGTAGAGCACGTAGATGTCGCCTCTGTCCTCCATGCAGAAGCGGTCGATGTTGTATGCCAAGTCGTCGCCCGTCGCCTCCTCGCCCGGCATGACCATGAGCCAGGCGACGTTGACGATTCCCTCGTACCCGGGGTCCATGTCGTCGCTGAAGGCGCGCCAGCAGACTCGCGCCTCCTCCGGGATCATGTGCTCGGTCAGCGACTTGTCCATGAAGATCGTCCGGGCGATGATCCGTTCGTAGCTCGCCTCCGTCTCGTCGGCGTGGACCCGCAGCTGCCCCCAGCCCTGGCGGTTGCTCGCGTAGTTGTCCTCGCTCGGGTCCTTGGTGATGAGCCAGCCGACCTCGCGCTGCTGGTCGGCGTCCGGCTTGTCGGTCATACCGGGTTCTCCAATCGCTGGACCTTGCTGCTCGGTCCGTAGTAGTGGTCGCGCCCCTTGTACTTGAGCGTGTAGTGATCGCCTACCTGCTTTTTGTCCTCCACGACAACCTCGCGTTCGTCGTGTAGCACGATGGTGTCTCCGGTCTTGATCCAGCGGACCGGGACTGTCCTGATCATCTCAGGCTTGAAACGTCGGCGTGCCATCAGAGCAGGAGTCCGAGCGCGAATCCGAACCAGAATGAGACTTGCGACACGATGATGAACGCAAGCTTGAGGTTGCCGATGATCTTCACGGGATCACCTGCCACTCGGTCGAGCCGGGCATCTTGAGCGTTCCGTCGCTCTTGACGACCCAGCGCGTCCCGGTCTTGTCCCGGAACAAGATCGCGTGCTCCAGCGGTTTCTTCTTGCGAGCCGGTACGGCGCAGTCAATCATCGTGATCTGCATGCCGGCGTAGAGGAGGCGCCTGACCATCGCGTCCTGTTCGGCTGTGCGGACCAGGCCCCGGAGCCGCTCCCAGATGTTCATGGCGACGGGCGGCAGGTCGGCTCGGCGCGGCTCGGCGCGCAGCGGCTCGCCGCACTCCTCGCAGTACGAGCCGGTATGCGCGGTGATCGCTCCGGACCCGCAGTTCGGGCAGTGGTCAGGACGAGGCACGATCCTCGACCTCCTTGATGATCTCGTCGGACTTGCGCAGGGGGACGGATCCTCCCGCCTCCATTGAGCGGACCGTCGCATCCGCCAGTTCCAGCGCATCGCGCAGGGCTTCCTCGCGCGCCCTGAACTCGATGAACTTGGACTTGAGGTCGGCTGCCTCCTTCTGTGCGCTCGCCTCCTTGATCATGCGAGTGTACTCGCCCATGAGTCCGCCCGCGTCGCTGTTGATATTCATCTTCAAACTTCCCATACTACCTCCCTCGTTGCCTTGCCGTTGCATCACGGTCGAGCCGCCTCTGCGCGGACTCAAACGCTTCCTTGATCGCGGCGAGCCCCTGGTCCAACATGTCCTGCTCTCGCGCGCTGAGGCCGGGATACGCGAGCGGGACCGTCACGCTGACGGTCCGCGTCCCACGGCTCCGATCTACCCTGTCGGTGATCTTGATCTTGGGTCTGGGGGTCAGATCCCTGATCGTGAGTCGTAAGTTCATCACGTCATACTCGCTCCTCTTGTCCAGTAGGGGCGCGCGAGCGCGCGCCCTCCGGGGGAGTCTACCGCCCGCCGCCCCTGTTCGGCTGCCTCGTGGACGGACGGATTTAGCTGGGGAAACACTTGAGACACCGGAGCCGGAAGATGCGCTTGGACTTGACCTCGCGCTTCTTGCGCGTCAACTTCGCGCCGCAGATGGGTTGGCCATCGCGCTCGGCGTGGACTCTGTGCAGGACCTCGTAGTGCCCGACCTCGTGCACGGCGTCCTTCTGATCCTCCGTGTACTCGATGACCTCCATCATGAGCCCAACAGGCATGAGGGACCGTGGTACGCCCTGTCGTTGAGACGGCGCAGCCCTGACCAGGAGCGGAAGATCCACCAGGTCACCTTGACCCAGCGACCGTTGACCAGGACCTCGGTCCGCTGCTCCTCGATCAGGCCCCGTACGTACGGGTTCGTCAGCGCAAGGACCTCGCCTTGCTCTGTCTTGAGGAGTCGGATCGGAGGCGCGTCGATGTGATCGGACTCCCACCCCAAGTCCTCGGCCAACTCGCCTGCGCGCCAAGCGCCGTACTCATCGTCCTCCGTGAACCGGACCGTGATCATGACTCCGTGATCTCCTGCGACCGCTTGACCGCGTCCTCGATGCTGTCGAACTCCTCGACCTCAACGTCCCACTTGGACGCCTTGCGCTGAGGGGAGATGGCCTCGCGGTCGCCGCTGTTCGTGATGACGATCTCGCCCAGCTTGAACACCGGCTGGCGAAGCGTCAGCATGGCCAGGCCCAACTCGACCGGCTTGTACTTGCCCTTCCAGTCGTTCGCCTCCGACATGGACTCAATCTCCTCCAAGAGCGGCACCATGGGGATCGCCAGATTGCCGCCCTCGGTGAGCGGCGGGACCTTCGTGATGACCTGGAAGATCATCGCCAGTTCCTCTCCTTGATCTTCATGCCCAACTCGTCACGGACCTCGGTGACCGTGACCTTCTCGTCGCGCTCCACCTGCGCGACCCGCGCCTTCAGCTGCGACGCGGTTGCGATGATGCGCCAAGGCATCGGAATGAAGCGGTCCGGGTCCTTGGACGTGACGAAGATCGTCCAGTATGACTCTTCTGTAACCGAATGGGTCATGCTACTGTCCAACCTTTCTTGAGTAGTTCGGTTGCGCAGGGATCGTCCAGGTCGAGCGGCAGGTAGAACTCCCCGAAGCAGTCCTCGAGGCACAGCAGGACCCGCGCCGGGGGACGATGCACTAGACGCTTCACCGGTCCTCCTCGTCAAGAGCACCGGATGCGGCCCGCTCGATGGCGGGCAGCCCCTTGACCCGTGACCGAATCTCCCCGAGCACCACACCAGCGTTGACGTGCGCCCCGGCGAAGTAGCCCGACACGTCGCGCAGGAGACGGTCGAGGTCGTCGCCCGATACGGCCCCCCGCGTGGTGGCGTCCAGGGCCTCGATCACCTTCGCCGCGAGCGGATCGAGGTCGTTCCGGCTATCCACCGGCAGCCTCGGAAAGCCCTCGTAGATCAGGTCGGCGACGAGCGCGATCCGCTC
>Ga0193742_1001275_pt1 | contig 15364 bp, 17 predicted proteins | sample L2c1metaG_FD_165511 | JGI IMG/M metagenome (GOLD analysis project Ga0193742, IMG submission 165511) | Soil microbial communities from a riparian zone of the East river system, Colorado, United States - L2c1 | ecosystem: Environmental > Terrestrial > Soil > Riparian zone | place: USA: East River... | reverse complement strand
AAGCCCGGACCATCGCCGAGCCACCGCCCGAAGGTTCACTGGGAGTGATGCTGGCGATGGGGCCGGGCTTCAGCTTCGAGCTGCTGTTGCTGAGCTGGTAGGGGTCGATCGTGTACTACTACCTCTTCATCCTTGCAGTCGGAGCCGAACGCCTAGTGGAACTCGTCGTCTCCCGGCGCAATGCCGCGTGGTCGATTGCACAGGGCGGCAAGGAATTCGGCCAAGGTCACTATCCGGCGATGGTGGCGATGCATACGCTGCTCCTGGTCAGCTGCATAGTCGAAGTCTGGACAATGCATCGACCGTTCATCCCCTGGCTCGGCTGGCCGATGCTGGTGGTCGTGGCTCTCAGCACTGTCCTGCGCTGGTGGTGTGCGGCGGTGCTGGGCAAACACTGGAACCCACGGTTGATCGTGATCCCGGACGCGCCCCTGGTGAAACGCGGGCCGTACCGATGGCTGCACCACCCCAACTACACAGCGGTCATCGCCGAGGTGACGGCGCTCCCGTTGGTGCATTCGGCGTGGCTGACCGCGATCGTGTTCACCATTGCCAACGCTCTGGTGCTCAACGTGCGGATCAGAACGGAGAACAGGGCTTTGGGCTACGTGTAAAGCGGGAATGCCGACGTCGGATCCGCTCTGCACCCCCGGTGACCTGCCTGGGTTTGCAGACGATTGATTCGTAGCAATAGCGGTGTATGGGCGCGTGCGCCCATACACCGCTATTCCGCATCTGGCCGCCGTCACCGAAATTCCTCACCGACGACCAGCGGCCAGCCCACGGGACTCTGGCAGGACCTCCACAGGAAGGACACGTATACAGAATCTATAGGCGGTATCCAAGGAGGCTGAATGGCATACGCGAGTGCCGCGGCGCGGGTCGCTTCCGAGCTACGGTCAGAGATTCTGCAGGGTGATATCACGCCGGGCTCAAGACTTTCGCAGCAGAGCACCGCCGAGCGGTTCGGCGTGAGCCGTATTCCGGTACGCGATGCACTCCAGATCCTCGTCGGAGAGGGCCTCGTGCATCCGGTGTCGAACGCGACCGCGGTGGTGACCGGGCTGTCCATCGCAGAGCTGCAGGAACTGTACGAACTCCGTGAGGCGATCGAGCCGCTCGCCACGCAGCTCGCCGTTCCGAATGTCGGCCGGGCAGACCACATCACGATGCGCAAGCAGCTCGAGATCATGGAAGAGCACGCCGATACCCGCACTTGGTTGGCCGCCAATGCCGCCTTTCACGCCGCGGTGTACGAGCGCGCGGGCCGTCCGCGCATGATCGAGCTCGTCGAACGGTTGCGACGCCTCACCGACCGTTACATGTATGTCCACATCGAGGTGGTCGGTCAGACCGCGCACCTGGTCTCAGAGCATCTGGGCATCCTTGCCGCAGTCGAGAGCGGTGACGCCGCATTGGCCGCCCGGCTTACTCGCGACCATCTGGCGTCGTCGCACGACTTCATCCTCACGTATCTGATGAACAACGAGGCCATGGCCGGCGGCGGCAACGGTCAATTCGCCATGAAAGCCACGCTGACGTCGTGACCGCGAACGGTGGCGAAGCCCGGAACGCGCGCGGCGACGCGTCCCGGGCCGACGAGGCGAACAGGAAACTGGTCGATCGCGCACTGATCAGCGACGCCTTGAATCGGTTGCAGCCGTTGCATCGAGAGGTGATTCGCAAGGCGCAGCAGCTGGGGTGGACGACGGACCAGATCGCCGCCGATCTGAACATCGACGAACCGGTCGTAAAGTCCCAGCTGCACTACGCATTGCACACCTTGCGGCTCTTCCTGGTCGACTCACCGCTGCGATGCCAATAGCCGGATTCCAATGCGGGACCGATGGACGGCGAGCGTGCTACTCCTCGTCGTCGATGACGTGGACGGCGGCCTCTTCGGCGGAGGCGGCGCTCCCGTCGATACCGACGTCACTCGCCAGCAAGTCTGATTCGTCGTCCACGTCCACTCCCTCGTCGGGCGCAACGAGCCGGCCCGCGCGGCGGTCGCCCACCTCGTCGTCCCCGGAGAAATCGGATCCGGGATCGTCGTCGCCGAGCTGCATGGCCGGATCGGGTTCCTCCTCGGCGAGAAGCTCGTCCAGGCTCTCGTGGTCTCGGGCTTCCTTCCACTTGTCCGGCGGCGAATAGCCCTCATCCAGGACGTCGTCGACTCCGCGGTCGATGAGGGTGTCCTCCTGGGACAGTTGGTCGTCGTCATCGGTGCTGTACAGGCCGGCCGACTCTTCTGGCGTCTCGGGGCTGCTCATCCATCAACGATGTCACACTGCGACGCAGCACCCTCGCGGCATCAGCGCGTGCACACCTACGATGAATTTCATGAACGAGGATTTCGCCGTCGCCGATGTTCCCTTCACCCACGACCCCTGGGTGGCCGCGCGGGACCGCTACGACGGGATGCCGTATCGCCGCGTGGGAACGTCCGGTCTGCTTCTGCCGGCGATCTCACTCGGCCTTTGGTACAACTTCGGTGACAACCGGCCGTTCGATACTCAACGCGAAGTGCTCCGCTACGCCTTCGACCGCGGGATCACGCACTTCGATCTCGCGAACAACTACGGACCGCCCTACGGCTCGGCCGAGGAGAACTTCGGCCGCCTGCTGCGACGCGACTTCAAGCCGTACCGCAACGAGTTGGTCGTCTCCACCAAGGCGGGGTGGGACATGTGGCCAGGCCCCTACGGTCAGCTCGGTGGCCGCAGCTATGTGCTGTCCAGCCTGGACGAGTCGCTGGACCGGCTTGGACTCGACTACGTCGACATCTTCTATTCACACCGCATCGACCCGACGACACCGCTCGAGGAGACCATCGGCGCCCTCGACACCGCGGTGCGGGCGGGCAAGGCGCGCTATGTCGGCATCTCGTCGTACTCGGCCACCAAGACAGCCGAAGCGGCAGCGATCGCGCAGAGGTTGGGCACGCCGCTGGTCATCCACCAGCCGTCGTATTCGCTGCTGAACCGCTGGGTCGAGGGCGATCTCGTCTCCGAACTCAAGAACGCAGGCATGGGCGCGATCGCCTTTACCGCGCTCGCCCAGGGCCTGCTCACGAACCGCTATCTGGACAAGCCCGCAGCCGACATCGCCCGCGCCACCGAGCGCCCGACCTTCGATGACGACCTGGTGACCGGCGAGGTGCACGAGCGGCTGCAGGGCCTGGCCAGAATCGCCGAGGGGCGCGGCCAGTCGTTGGCGCAACTGGCGCTGGCCTGGGTGCTCCGCGACGCGACGGTCGCGTCCACTCTGGTTGGCGCATCCAGCGTCGCTCAGCTGGAGGAGAACCTCGGCGCCCTCGACAATTTGAAGTTCAGTGCCGAGGAACTCAGCGAGATCGACCGATACGCGTCAGATTCCGGCATCGACCTGTGGCGGGAGAGCTCCGACCTGTAGTCGAACGGAAGTAGCGTCGTGAAGGTCGGCGACACCGCGAGCCTCGCCGTCGATCGGCTCCTGCTCGACTGCGACGGTGTCCTCGTCGACTCACACGACGCCGCTGCCACCGCATGGAATCTATGGGCCAAGCGCTGGGCCCCCGGCTTCGACTTCCACCGCGACATCGAACACGGGCGACGGATCCGTGACGTGGTCGCCGAATTGGTCAGCACACCAAGCGATGTCGCCGAGGCCGCCCGCGAACTGATACGGCTGGAGTTGGACCACGCGATCAACGTGGTGGCCATCCCTGGAGCACGACAACTCCTCGATTCCAGCCCCGCGGGAAGCTGGGCAGTCGTCACCTCGGGCGGTCGCGCAATCGCCACCGCACGCATGGCGTCGGCCGGTTTGCCGCCGGCACCCATACTCGTCACCGGTGAAGACGTGAAGAACGGAAAGCCCTCCCCCGATCCGTACCTCCTGGCCGCCCAGCGCCTACACACATCCCCCCGATGTTGCGCCGTATTCGAGGACGCACCCGCGGGAATCACGTCGGCGCACGCCGCCGGGGTGGCGACCATCATCGGAGTCGGTGCCAACGCGTGCACTCCCCAGGTGACGCTCGCGGTCTCCGACCTCAGCGGCGTCCGCTTCGACGGACGCGAACTCCACATCGACCCCAGCACGATCCTCGGCGTGTAGCCCGCAAGGGGCCGTCAGGCGAGCGGCGTCACGGCCTCGGCCGGGGTGATGGTGACCGGACGGTGAGGGTCGGGCACGCCGAGCAGAGTGCCCTCGTGCTCGACGGCGGTGGCGCCGAACCGCAGGGCGTTGGCCAACGCCTCGGTGGTCGTCGCGCCGGCGTGCAGGGCGGCGAGCCAACCGGCGAGGAGTGCGTCGCCGGCTCCGACCGTGTTCACGACGCGGCCAGCGGCAGCGCGGCCGTGCAGCGGCCGGGGCAGGTCGGCGTCGACGAGGAGGGCGCCGTTGTGGCCCAGGCTGATCAGCACGGTGCGCACCCCACGCACTAGCAGCACCTGCGCCGCGTCGGCCACGTCGCCGAGCGTCGCCAGATCCCGGCCGGCGACCTGCGCGAGTTCCTCGGCGTTGGGCTTCACCATGTGCGGCAGTCGATCACCGTGCTGCGAAAGCACTTGCGTCAGAGCGGGGCCGGAGGAATCGATGGCGACGAGCCGGCCGGTGGCCCTGGTATCGGCCACGGCGTCGGCGAACCGCTGCGGGGTGAACCCTCCTGGGAGACTGCCGGCCCAGACCACCCAATCACCAACGATGCTGCCCGCCAACGTCGTTGCGTACAACGCGTCGACCTCGGCGTCGGACAAATGCGGGCCGGGCTCGTTCACCTTGGTACTGAGCCCATCATCCTCGACGAGCGAGATGTTGCTGCGCACCGCACCGTCGATCGGCACGTCGACGTGTTCGACGCCGAGATCGTCCAGTAGCGAGGCGATCTCGCGCCCGGCACTGCCCCCGATCGGAAGCACTGCGCGCACGTCGACCCCGACGCCGTGCAGTGCAAGGGCGACGTTCACGCCCTTGCCGCTCGGCTCCACCATCGTGGTGGTGGCCCTGTTGACCTGGCCGCGTGCGAACCGGTGCAGATGCAGTGTTCGGTCGAGGCTGGGGTTTGGCGTGACCGTGGTGATCATCCGGCCACCTCGACGGTGACGTCCGCAGCCAGCAAGCGTTCGCGGTGCTCGAGCGTGATGGCGTCGTCGGTGACGAGGACGTCGACGTCGGCCAGCGTGGCGTGCCTCGCGTGGCTCTCGCGCTCGAACTTGCTCGTGTCGACGAGGAACACCCGTTGCCGCGCGGCTGCGAGCATCTCCTGCTTGACCCGCGCCTCCTCGACGTCGGGGGTGGTGAGGCCGCGGCTGAACGACAGTGCGTTGGTGCCGAGAAACGCCACGTCGACGTTGATCCCGGCGAGCGCGTCGACGGTGAGGGGCCCGACCGCGGCCATCGTCTGTGGTCGTACCCGGCCGCCGAGGCTGACGACGGCGATGCCGCGCCGGAGCAGTGTGGCCAGTACCGGCACGGCGTTTGTGTAGACGACGAGCTCACGGGTCGTCGGCAACAACTCGGCCAGTCGTGCCGTCGTCGTTCCGGCGTCGAGCAGCACGGTGCCCCCGTCGGGCACGAAGCGCAGTGCGTGCCGGGCGATGGCGAGCTTCTGCTCGGCCTGTTCGGTCCGCGAGGCGACGTTGGGCTCCTCGTGCTGGCGCTGGCAGGGGATGGCCCCGCCGTGCACGCGCCGCAGCAGTTGGTGCGCCTCGAGCTGAGCCAGGTCCTTGCGGACGCTCTCTGCGCTGACACCGAAAAGCTCGGCAAGCCGGGCGCTTTCGACGCGATGCTCGGTTTGGAGCAGGCGAAGCACCTCGGTCTGCCGCTCGTCGGCGAACCATGTCCGTTCCGGGTCGCCCGACGTCACCGAGCGTCCAGATATTCGTCGGGGCCGATCGCGCCCAAGGCACGCGCGGCGAGTACCGCTGCGCCGAGCGCGCCCGCCTCCTCGACGGCCGAGACCTCGAGATGGTCGAACCGGGCCGCCTTCGCGCGCAGGACTTCCTCGCTGTGCCGCCACCCGCCGGTGACGATGACGCGGGCGGCAGGCCCGACGACGTCGTCCATCGCACGGTGTAGCTCGAGCGCCTCGTCGGCGGCGGCCGCGACCACCGCCTTCCAGATCTCACCCGGCCCATCCGACGCGTGCTCGGCGTCGGCGTCGAGCTGGGCCAGCCCATCAAGTCCCACGCCGAGTCGTTCGAGCGCACGCTTCTGCGCCAGGCCGCCCTCGGTGCCGCCGAGCAGGCTCCAGTGGCCCGCCCGGATGCTCGGGTCGGTGGTGATGCCCGCGGCGGCCAGCCGGGCGACGTTGGCACGGCTCGGCACGCTGGGCACGGTGCGCACCAGCGCCTCCGCGGTACCCGACGAATCCAACTCGTCGCCAGGTCCGACCGCGCGAGCGCCGAGTGCCGACGCCTGGTGGTCATGACCGGCGAGCGTGAGCACTGCCCCGCGCAGCAGGGGGCTCACCGATTCGGACGTCACCGTGCCGACCGGCATGCCGGCCTGAACCAGTGGCGGCATCAGCGCGCGACTGGCACCTGACCAGGCCAGCGCCTGGTCCCACCAGTCGCACGTCGCCACGTCGAGCCAGCCGGTGCGGCCGGCCAGCGACAGCTCGATGACGATCTCGCCGCCGAGACTGCGCACCACCCAGCCACCCACGTCGAAGCGCAGCGTGGCGGCACGGCTGGCCGGTTCGTGCTCCAGCAGCCAGCGGTGTTTGGTGACTGCGAACTGGCCTCGCAGCGGCTTGCCCGCGACACCGCCGAATGCCTCGGCGCCAAGCGCCTCGGCGAGGTCGGCGACCTCGTCGCCATCACGATCGTCGTGCCAGGCGATCACCGGCGCCAGCGGCCGCTCGTGGGCGTCGGTGAGGACACCGGACTCCCCCATGCTGGTGATGCCGACCGCGCGTACGGGCACGCCAGCCGCCTCGGCGGCCGCGCTCAGCGCATCGAAGGCGCTGCGCCGCAAGGTTTCTGCGTCGGTTTGGGTGCCCTGCTGGTCGACGTTCCACGTCGTGGTGGCGCGGCCGGTGCCGAGTGCCGCACCGTCCTCGGAGTAGACCACGGCCTTGCTGGACGTCGTCCCGACGTCGAGTCCGGCGAACGCGGCCATCGGCGCTCCTGACCCTTGTTAGCGGTATTGCCCTGATTGGGGTTTCGTGGATATGGTTGCGTATTGTTGGAGACGCGTCAACCCCGCATCGAATGAGCAGGAGCACCATGTCGCTGGTCACGACCGCCGAACTGGTCCGCGACGCGCGATTGCGCGGCGGCGGCGTCGCGGCCTTCAACGTCATCACGATCGAGCACGCCGAGGGCATCGTCGCCGGCGCCAGCCGGTCCGGTCACCCGGTGATTCTGCAGGTGAGCGAGAACACGGTGAAATTCCACGGCGGTCAGATCCGTCCGCTGGCGGCCGCACTCAACGCGCTGGCATCCGAAGCCGACGTCTCGGCGAGCCTGCATCTCGACCACGCCGAGACGGCGGAACTGTGGCACCGGGCCCCCCTTGCCGGCTACTCCTCGGTGATGGTCGACTGCGGATCGCTGCCCCACGAGCAGAACGTGGCCATCACCGCCGACATCACCAGGCTGCTGCACAGGCATGGGCTCTGGGTCGAGGCCGAGCTCGGCCACGTCGGCGGCAAGGACACCCAGGTGACCAGCGCGCACGCGCCGGGCGTGCGCACCGATCCGCGGCAGGCCGCCGTCTTCGTTGCCTCGACCGGCGTCGACGCGCTCGCCGTCGCCGTGGGCAGCTCGCATGCCATGACGACGCAGACGGCTCACCTCGACCTCGACCTCATTGCCGCACTGCGCGACGCGGTGCCGGTGCCGCTGGTGCTGCACGGTTCCTCAGGCGTGCCCGACGACACGCTGCGGGCCGCCGTTCGGGCCGGCATCGTGAAGGTCAACATCGGCACCGCGCTCAACGTGGCCTACACCCGCGCACTGCGCGATGCACTCGCCGGCACCACCAAGGTCGACCCGCGGTCGCCGCTGGAGACCGCGCGCGCCGCGGTCACCGACACCGTCGCCAGGCTGCTCGACGTCGTCAGCGGCTGAGCGCTCGGCAGGAGAGTTGCGCGGACTGCTCGGCAGGAGAGGTCAGCGGGTGACCGTCAGCAGTTCGACTTGTACGCCGCCGCGCCGCCCTCGCCTTCCAGGTTGTCCTTCGTGATGATGGTGAAGCCGGTTTGCACGTCCTTGGTGTTCTTGCCGCCGTCGAGCGCGGTCACGGCCTCGTCGACACCGAATTTGCCGATCAGTCCCGGCTCTTGGGCGACCAGCGCCTGGACGGTGCCCTCCCGCAGCGCCTGGATCTGATTGGGGCCCGCGTCAAAGCCGACGATCTTCACCTGGCCGCTCTTGCCTGCCTGCTTGACGCCGGTGGCCGCGCCTTCGGCGGCGAACAGGTTGGCGGCGAAGACGCCGACGAGGTCGGGGTCCTTCTGCAGCTGTGCGCCCATGAGTTGGGCGGCGGTGGCTGGGTCGTCGTGGCTGTACTGCACGCCGACGTAGGTGAACTTGTTGTCGGCCTTGACGGCGTCCTCGAAGCCCTTGGTGCGGGCATCGGTCGTCGAGATGCCGGGGTCGACTCCCATCACCATGACCTTGCCGCCCTCGGGGTGCAGCTTCTTGATGGCGTCGAACGCCGCCTTGCCGCCGCCGACGTTGTCGCTGGCGATCGCGGACACCGCGAAGGACGGATCATTCGTGGTGGTGTCGACGAGCACCACCTTGATCCCGGCCGCGGCCGCCTGCTCGAGGGGCTGCTGCATGGCCTGCACGTCGGTCGGTGCGACCAGCAGCGCATCGGGCTTGCTTGCGACGATCGAGTCGACGATGGGCTTCTGCAGCGTTGGGTCGAACTTCTGCGCGCCCTGGGTGTTGACCGTGACGCCGAGCTTGGCCGCCTCCTCCTGCGCGCCACACTGCATCGTGATGTAGAACTGATCGCCCGCCACGCCCTGCAGGAACTGGATGTTGTAGTTCTTGCTTGCCTTCGCCGGAGCGGCAACGGTCGTGGCCGCCGCCTCCGAGGTGGCAGGGGCTCCGCTCGACGACTCACCCGCGCCGCTCGACTGCGGCTTCGACGATGTGCACGCCGGGAGTGTGAGCACTACCGCTCCCAATGCTCCCGCGACGAGCATTACGCGCTTACGGTTCACTGGCGTTCCTTTCATTTGGAACCTCTTCGTTTGAAGAGGCCTCTTGTCCGCGCACTGCGCATGGCCGCGGCGCGTCGGGTTTGGTCGACGTAGACGGCGGCGATGAGCACCGAGCCGACCGCGACGCCCTGCCAGAACGGCTGGACGCCGATGATGACGAACCCGGACTGCAGAACGGCCGGGATGAACAGGCCGACGACGGTGCCGAAGATCGTCCCGTAGCCGCCGAAGATGGACGTGCCACCGATCACTACTGCGGCGATGACGTTGAGGTTCGTCAACGACTGCCCGGCGATCGTCGTGGTCCCGTACTGCGCGAGCGAGAGCAGCGCACCGACTCCGGCCAGGGTTCCGGCCAGCGCGTACACGAACACCAGGTGCCGCGTCACCTTGATGCCGGTGCGACGGGCGGCCTCCTCATTGGAGCCGATGGCATACGTGTAGAGGCCGAACTTGGTCTTGTGCAGCAGGATTCCGCCGATGATGAGGACGATCAGCGCGACGAAGGGCAGGCCAGGAATGCCCAAGATCTTCGTGTACGCGCTGAAGTCGGTCAGTTCGTCTGGAACCGAACGGATGTCGATGCCGCCGGTGATCACCTGCGCCAAACCCAACGCGATCGACAGCGTGCCGAGGGTGACGATCAACGCGGGCACCTTGGCCCTGGCGACCAGGAAACCGTTGAACGTGCCCCACGCCATGCCACTGACGACCGCGGCGATCAAGCCTGCGGCGGCCACGCCGACGCCCACACCGCCCATCGCCTCCATCACCTTGGCCGCGACGACGGACGAGAACACCAGGACCGAGCCGACCGACAGATCGATGCCCGAGGTGATGATGACGAACGTCATTCCGACGCCGAGCACCGCCCACACCGCGACGTTCTGCGACATCAACGAGAAGTTGCCTGCGGACAGAAAGCGGTCGCCCGCGATGACGGTGAAGAACAGACAGATGACGACAAGAACCCCGAGGATCCACACCGCCTGCAGTCCGAGTGCCCGCTTGAGCAGCGACTGCGTCGGGTTGTCCTCGTCGCCGCCGCTGACGACGGCCGGTTCGTTGGCGATGGTGCTCACGCGGCGCCCTCCCTCGTGTCCAGCGCGCCGGTCATGGCGCCCACCAGTGTCTCCACGGACGTGCCCTGTCCCGGATAGGTGGCGACGCGCCTGCCAAGGCGCAGCACCTGGATCCGGTCGCACACTTCCAGCACGTGCGGCATGGAGTGGCTGACGAGCACGACCGCGATGCCCTTGTCCCGCACCCGTTTTATCGACTCCAGCACGTTCTTGGTCTGGACCACGCCCAGCGCTGCGGTCGGCTCGTCGAGGATGACGACCTTGTCGGCCCATGCGATGGCGCGCGCGATCGCGATGCCCTGCCGCTGTCCGCCGGACATCGTCCCCACGGGCGAGGTCAGCGATCGCACCGTCGCCCCGAGTTGCTTGAACGACGCGGACGCCTGCCGGCGCATCTCCTTCTCATCCATGAAGCCGAGGCGGCCGAGGATCCCCTTGCGCGCGATCTCCCTGCCGAGGAAGACGTTCTGCACCGGGTCGAGATGCGGCGCGAGCGCCAGATCCTGATACACCACCTCGATGCCGAGGTCGTTCGCCTGCCGCGGGGTGGTCAACCGCACCTGTTTGCCCTCGAACCGGACCTCGCCCTCGTCGAGCTCGAGGCTGCCCGACAGTGCCTTGATGAGTGTCGACTTGCCAGCGCCGTTGTCGCCGATCAACCCGACGACCTCGCCGGCACTGACTTCGAAGTCGACGCCGTCCAGCGCGCGGACGTGGCCGAAGCTGCGCGAAATACCCCGCGCCTCAAGCAATGCGGTCATGCTCTGCCTTCCCCGTCGGTCATGCTGTGCCTTTCCGTTCCGTGGTGTTCGCCGTGCGTTGCGGTGGCCAGGTGGTGCCCGGTCGGCAGACGAGTAATCGGGCATCGCCGTCGATGTGCCAGTCGCCGGAGCAGGCGGGCACGACGAGGGTCTGACCCCTTGCGACATCGATGGGCCGGCCGCGCGCTCCCGTCAGCGCTCCGGCTCCGGACAGCACCACGGCGACGGCGAACCCGGCGGGCACGTCGACGCCCGATGTCAGCAATTCCATGCGGAAGAACGGCACAGCCTCCTCGGGCAGCACCTCGACCAGGCCGGCAACGTGGGCGGCGGTGTGCCGGGTCAGTCCAGAGACGTCGGTGAGCGCGGCGGTTTCCACGACCGAGAGCGCCACGTCACGGGCGAGGCCGAGGAAGATCTCGTCATCGGATGCCGTGGTGTTGGTGCGCTCCAACAAGATTGACTGGTCGGTGGGCTCCTGCGCTTCCACGAGCAGGATGCCTGCCCCGATCGCGTGCGGTGTGCCGCCTGGCACCAGCACGCCGTCGCCCGGTCGCACCGGGATCCGGTGCATGAGCGCCAACATCGCTTCGGCGTCCTGCGCCTCGACGAGCGCCGAGAGGCGGTCGTGGTCTACATTTTCGCGCCAGCCGACCCACACGGCTGCATCGTCGTCGGCTTGAAGGACGTACCACGCCTCGGTCTTGCCGTAGGCGCAGCCAAGGTGCCGCGATGCGTACGCGCGGGTGGGATGCACGTGGACGGGAAGGCGCTGCCCGGCGTCAAGCAGCTTCACCAGCACACCGGTGTCACCCGGATCGCCGTCGTCGCGGCCGAGCCAGTCGCGTGGTTCCGCACGGACCGCATCACGCAGCAGCGTGCCGTCGGCGAGCCGCGCGGGTCCGAGACTCGGCTCACCGTAGCGGGCGACGGTGGCACCCACCCACTCCTCGGGCGAGCGCTCACCGACCGGCGGCAGGCCGCGCCACGCGGCCAGCGCGGGCCCGCCCGCGTACCAGTGCGGTACGACGTTGGGTGGCAGGAGCTGTGGTTGCACGATCACCTCTCTGTGATGCTCCGATCGACCGGCTTAGGCAACGATGACGACCTTGTGCGCGGTCGGATCGCCGCGCAGGGCATCCAGTGCGTTCCCGTATTCGTCCAGCCCGAATCGGTGGGTGATGAGGCCGTCGGTGCGCACCCTGCCGCCACGCAGGGCGTCGATAGCGGCACCGAACGACGTCATCTCGGCGAACGAACCCTTGATGGTTATCTCGCGGCGGAACACGTCGAACGGGCGGAACCGAACGAGGTCGCTTTCGCGGGTGACGCCGTAGATGAGCACGGTGCCGCCGCGGCGGGTCAGCGGCACGCAGATATCGCCGACGGTTGGCGAGCCGGTGGCCTCCACGACCGCGTCGTACCCGTCGCCGTGCGGCGAGACCGCCAGCAGCGCAGCGATGTTGGCGTCCGGTTCGTCCCGCGAAATCCGCACTACCCGGTCCACCCCGAGCCGGCTCGCCGTGGCGAGTTTGAACTGGCTCGGGCCGGCTACCGTCACCGACGACGCGCCACCGGACGCGATGAGCTGGGCGAGCAGCAGCCCGGTGGGCCCGGCTCCGAGCACCAACGCGCTGCCACCGGGGCGCATCTGCAGCGACTCCAGGCCGTGCATCGCACACGACGTCGGTTCACTGAACACGGCGGTGTCTGTGGGCATCCCCTCGGTCGAGAACACCAACTTGTGATCCGCGACGGTGTACTCGGCGAAGAAGCCCTGGAAATTGCTGCCGAAGCCCTTCATGTCCGCACACTGTCCGAGCCGGCCCGCCAGGCAGTACGCGCATTCGCCGCAGTACACGTTCGGATTCACCGTGACCTGCTCGCCGACCCGGAACCTGCTCACGCCCTCGCCAAGCTGATCGACCACACCCACCAGTTCGTGGCCGGGCACCAGCGGGAACACCGCACCGAAGTCACCCTCGTGGATGTGCAGGTCGGTTCCGCAGACGCCGACCTGGTCGACCTTGATGCGCACCTGCCCCGGCGCCGCCTGGGGCGTCGGGATGTCGGTCACCGACCACGTCTTGGCGGCCTCGTAGTACACGGCCTTCATGTGCCCGGTCCGTCCTCTTCCTCGAGTTCGTCTGTTACGTGGGTCACTCTGGAACTGGCTACGTGCCGGGACAGTACGCCACCTCCGCCGGTATGTCACCGGTGTCAGAAAATTGGTCCACAAAACCTGACATCGGTGACATACTGGCCGCCGACCGAGGCGAGGAGGAGTCGTCGATGGCCACGATGCGCGATGTCGCACAGCGGGCAGGGGTGAGCGCAAAGACTGTTTCGCGCGTGGTCAACAACGACCGCTACGTCTCCGCGGACGTCCGCGAGCGCGTCGAGCGAGCCATCGACGACCTGCAGTACGTGCCGAACATGCTCGCCGTGACGTTCCGTACCGGCCGTGACGCCGCGATCGGCGTTGCGGTGCCCGGCGTGGCAGACCCGTTCTTCGCCAGCATCATCGACGCAGTCGAGCGCGAGGCCAGCCGGCGCGGGGTCGCGGTCATCGTGACGAGCGTCGGCTGGGAACCCTCGCACGAGCAACGGTCCATAGAGGCGGTCCTCCACCGGCGGGTGGCCGGCATGATCATCTGCCCGGTCGGCCCTGATATGTCCTTCCTGCAAACGTGGCAGACGCGCACTCCGCTGGTGTTCGTCGATCGCGTACCCGGTCGGTTGACTGCCGACGCCGTGGTGCAGGACGACGTTGGTGGTGGCCGCGAGGCGACCCGGCACCTGATCTCGCACGGGCACGAGCGCATCGCGTTCACGGGTGACGAGGCCGTGACCGGAATGCTGCGCCTGCAGGGCTGCCAGCAGGCGCTGGCCGACGCGGGGCTGCCGCAGCGCAGCGATCTCGTGCACCTCGGCGCCGTAGATACGGCCACGGTGACCGCGGTGGTGCACCGCATGCTCGAGGCGCCTGACCCGCCGACCGCAGTGTTCTCTTCGAACGCCCGCTGCACCGTCTCGTTGGTATCGGCACTGCAGGCGTTGCGCCGCACCGACATTGGGGTCGTGGGCTTCGGCGACTTCCCGACTGCCGCCGCGCTCAAGCCCGCGGTCACGGTGATTCACCAGGACGGTGATGCGATGGGGCGCTTCGCTGCCGACCGGCTGTTCACCCGGCTCGATCAGCCGACCCGGCGGCTGGGGCGGCGCACCGTCCTGCCGGTTGCGCTGGTGACGCGCACGTCATGCGCGATGCCGGGTGAGAAGGTGCGCGCCGGACACGGCCAGAGCGTCAACGGCGTCGGCGCGTGAACGCCCTGCCGGTGGTGCTGTTGTCCGGCGCGCCTGCGTCCGGCAAGACCACGCTGTCGCACCTGGTCGCGCGTGAGCTGCGGGCGGCTGTGATCGGGCAGGATGTCGCCACCGCTCCCCTCGTCGAAGTCGTGCAACGGCTGGTGGGCATCAACGACCTCGACGACCCGCGGCTGGCCGGGCTGACCAGAGACGCGCGCTACCGGGTGGTGCTCGACCTCGCCGTCGACAACCTCGATGCGGGCGTACCGGTGGTGCTGGTCGCGCCGTTCACCGCCGAGCGCGCCGACCCGGCCGCCTGGGCGGCGACCCACGACCGGTTGGTGGCCGCGGGCGGCACGCCGTTGCTGGTGTGGCTATGCCTCGAGCCGGCCGAAGTGCTGCGCAGATTACGCGAGCGCGCCGCGGACCGGGACGCCGCGAAACTCGCCGATGAGGCCGCTTACCTTTCCGGACCGGCCGCGACGGCAGGCGACCCGCCCGTCGTGCCCCACCTGGCGCTCGATGCGACCCTGCCCCCCGGCGAACTGGCCCGCGCCGTCCTCGACGCGCTCCCGCGCTGACGTCTTGCCATCGATGGCATAAACCGGCAGACTGGTTTGTGCCATCGATGGCACAAACCAGGGAGTGGTGTTGACCAAGAGCATCTTGCGCGACGTCGCCGCGGCAGCAGGGGTAAGCCTGCGCACGGCGTCACGCGTGCTCAACGAAGACCCAAGGGTCGCGGTCGGCACCCGAGCGCGGGTGCAGCAGGTCATGCGGGACCTGAGCTACACACCCGACTCGATGGCCCGTTCCCTGCGCGCAGGCACCGACACCGCCGTTGGCATGGTCGTCGAGTCGATCGCCGACCCCTTCTTCTCCGCGATGGTGGAAGCCGTCGAGCGGGCCGAGTCGAACAGCGGCAAGTCGGTGCTCGTCGCCTCGACGCACGGCGACCCCGCCCGCGAGCGCGACGTCGTCGTGCAGATGCTCTCGCGCCGGGTCTCCGGCATGCTGTTGGCTCCCACTGCCGGTGACCACGCCTGGCT
>Ga0193742_1001273_pt1 | contig 15392 bp, 14 predicted proteins | sample L2c1metaG_FD_165511 | JGI IMG/M metagenome (GOLD analysis project Ga0193742, IMG submission 165511) | Soil microbial communities from a riparian zone of the East river system, Colorado, United States - L2c1 | ecosystem: Environmental > Terrestrial > Soil > Riparian zone | place: USA: East River... | reverse complement strand
TCTTGGTCGTCTTGAGCTCGTTGCCGCGGTCCGATCCAACTTGATCGTAGGCCAGCACAGTTCCCGCGGGCTCGAACTCGTGGTAGATCTCAGGCGCGGCGACGATGTAACCGTGTCCGGCAAGGATGGTAGCCATGCGGCGTATGGGGCCGGTGATCTGGAAGATCTCCGAGTAGAAGAGGATTGCGGGATAGCGGCCGGGAGCGGCTGGGCGGAAGATATGGGTTCGCATGGGGCCGGTGGGAGTGTCGAGGATAACGTGTTCGTCGGTGAGGATGATCAAATGCTTTCTCTCCTGAAGTACCGTTGAAGTGTTAGTCGTGCGTTCTTTAGGTGTTGTAGTCTGCAGAGGGTAGCTGATACCGCAAGGGTGCCAAAGGAGATCCAGTAGGTGAAACATATTTCCAGCCTGGACGGGCTGCGAGGAGCGGCTGCGTTACTGGTCGTCTTCTTTCATTATTTTCCACGAGAGGGTGTAGGGCTGCTGGGTAGATTGATGTCGATCGGGTGGATCGGCGTGGACATTTTCTTTGTTCTTTCAGGCTTCCTGATTACCACGATTCTGTATGAACAGCGTGGAGCAGATCATTACTTTCGCAATTTTTATATACGCCGCCTGCTGCGGCTGTCTCCTATTTACTATCTTCTGTTCGCGATCGCATTGGTGTCAGCCTTGTGGATGCATATTCCACTGCATCCCTTGCAACTGGGAATGTTGCTCTATGCCGCGAATTTCGTGCTGCCGATTGACGATTCCATGGGCAATATCGGCTCCTTCGAGTTGTTCCACGTCTGGAGTCTTTCTGTCGAGGAGCAGTTCTACCTGATTTGGCCCTGGCTGGTAGGCGGCCGGCTCTCGAAAGAGAGCCTGCGAAAGGTCTGTCTCTGCGGGATTCTGATCGCGCCCATACTCCGGTTGGCCATGGTCTACGAGCATGTCTACTCCTTGTGGATTTACCAGAGCCTGCTCTGCAGGATGGACTCGTTGCTCCTGGGAGCGTTCCTTGCGCTGATTCCGCTTCCGTCGCTGCGTACGGCGCGACGGGTGGCTTGCGTGGCTCTCCTGGTCTTTGGGGTCACCGTCTGGAAAGGACACACTGCATTCTTTCAATCCAGTCCTATTCAGGGACTTGGTTACAGCGCTCTGGCGTTTTTGTCGGCATCGCTGCTGACGATGAGCCTGCATCCAAGAACGATGGTATCGCGTATTTTCTCGTCGAAGCTGCTGCGGTTTTATGGCAAGTACAGTTATGGGCTCTATCTCTGGCACTTCTTCCTGCGTCCGCAGTTTGACGCACAAAAGCTGTGGATGGAGCGGCATCTCTCTTCCAGGACGATAGCGGATGTGATCAGTTTCGTGCTTGTGCTGGCGATCTCAACCGTAATTGCGATGGCGAGTTATCGCTGGATCGAACAGCCCTTCCTTCGGTTGAAGAGCAGGTTCGCTCCTTCTTCCTCCGTGCTTGCCTCTTCAGGCATGAACAGGAAGGAAGCGCGAGGACGGGAAGCCTAGAAAACGAAGTTGCAGACAACGCCAGGCCTCGACCGAGTAAAGAACGACTTTGTGGTAAAGGTGGTACTCCGGGGGCCACTCTGAGGGATGGGTCTTCCAATCGATCGAGAGCGCGGGCTGGCGCTGATTGAACGCCAGAAGGATCAGCGATGTGCGCCCAAGGTGGTACGGCGAACTGACAACCTCGGCGGAGGACCATCCGTGCTGATGCATGATCTGGGCTGAGTAGAAGATATTCTGAAGAGTATTCTGCGCCTGCGGCTCCTCAAGAACGTCAGAGGCGGGGACACCCTGAGCGACTGCAAACTGTGCCATGGTATGGGCTTCGACGAAGTGATTGTGGGCCGGCCCTCCGGTCATGATGATGTGAGGAGCTATGCCCGCCTTGTACTCGCGAACGCCTTCGAGAACGCGTTCGCGCTGCTCGGGCGAAGGCGTCCCGTCGAGACGCGAGGGCGTGCCCAAAACGATAATGCTGTCGAAGCGGGTGACGGCGGTGTTATGGCGTGGAATGGTGACGTAATTGCCATAGATGACAAGAGCAGCAACCCATACGAATAGAAAGAGAATGAAGAGTATCTGGCGGAGTAGTCTCACGCAATTAAGGTAGCAGAGCGATCCTTAAAGGGAGCGGGGGTGAGGATGGTATGAACCTCCGCGAGGAGCCGGGGAAGGGAAAAGGGCTTGGGGAGAAAGTGCCAGCCCTGGGTCCGGACCTGGTCGAGTTCGGCAGGGGAGAGAATGACCCCGGAGATAATAAGCACATACAAGGAAGGGTGAAGCAACTTGAGCTGATGGGCAAGATCAAGTCCGGTTCGCTGCGGCATGGAGTAGTCGGTGATGAGAAGATCGATGTCCGGTGAGCGGCTGAAGAGTTGCGCAGCGCGATCTGCATCTCCACACGAGTGGACAATGTAACCTTCGTGTTCAAGGAAGGTGCGGGTAAGGGAGCGGATATCGGGGTCGTCGTCGACTACGAGAACCTTGCAGGACTTTCTGTCAGCGATGGGTAGAGATTTCGGATGCATTCTTCTCAACTTCTTAAAGCTCGTCCCTATCTTGGATGCACGGGCGAATTGTGAGGATTCCTCACGATTCGGTCTATGAGATTAAGACGGATGCGGAGGCAGGAAGTTGAGTCAACGGATAAATAACCTTTACAAATTCATAAATCTTCAGCGGCGGGTTGTGGATCGCTTTCAGACGATCAAGCTTCGTAAAGTTTCATCTCCGGCTTGTCGATAAAGTCCTTGTGCGGATCTCCATCTGTCTGGCTGTGATGAGTTTAGCGGCAGAGCATCATGGAGGAAAAAAACAACGGCTTCCTGCGGCGGAGAGATCATGATTTCGGAAGAGAAGGGTTTGGAGAGATCGGCTTCTACTTTGCTGGTCTACATCGACAGGTTGATCACGGACCTGCTGGTGATCGGTCTCGATGCAGTTCAATCAGAACACCTGGATAAATTCGTGACGCTGGCCGAGCAGGAGAGGCAGCCAGAGACAGCCAGCATGGCAAAGGCTCTTTCTGAGAATTTAGCGAAAGAGACGGGGGAGTCCCGGCAGAAGCTGCTTTGCGAGGGTCTTGCAGATCTTCGCGACTTGTTGAACACTCCTCTGGAAAAGATCTCATCGGGAGATGAGAGGACAGAGCCGATATCTCCGCCGCGTTCGTCCTTCGCCGAAGATACGGAACTCGTCGCCGATTTCCTGGTTGAAGCAAGGGAACACCTTTCGCTCATCGAGATTCAGATGATGGAACTGGAGCGTGATGCCGGCTCGCTCGAGGTCTTGCATTCGGTTTTTCGCACCTTTCACACGATCAAGGGGCTAGCCGGATTTCTGGAGTTCCATCGTATCCAGGAAGTCTCGCATGAGATCGAGACACTGCTTGACCTGGCACGCAATGACAGAATGCGGATCACCCCTCCGGTGGTCGATATTGTGCTCGAGAGCGCGGATTATCTGAACACTGAACTTAGCCGCATTGAAGCGGAGATGGGCGGAGCTCCGCCTACACTGACTGTCGATAATCGTGCGCTGGTTAAAAGAGTTAAGGCGATCGTCGAAGAAAAAAATATCGATCCTTCCTCGATCCCCGCTGCGGCCGAAAAGTCTGATCAGGTCGAGAACAGAGTCATCCCTCCGGTGGCGGTACCAGCCACTCCAGCGTTGGCTGCGGAGAGGACGATTGCCAGGACCACGGAGAGTACGAGAGTCCCCGACACGAGTTCGGTTCGCGTGGAGACAGCGAAGCTGGACCATCTGCTGGATATGGTCGGCGAGATGGTGATCGCACAGTCGCTGATCCAGCATAATCCTGTACTGGCACAGACTGAGAACGCTCGTCTTCTCGCCGACATCGCTCAGTTGGCCCGCAACACAGCCGAAGTGCAGCGCATCACGATGGCGATGCGCATGATCCCCATCGGACAGCTCTTTCAGCGTACGGCGCGGCTGGTGCGAGATCTCTCGCGCAAGGTCGGTAAAGAGATTGTTCTGGAGATGTCGGGCGAGGATACGGAGCTTGACAAGACGATTGCGGAGGAGCTGAGCGACCCCTTGCTGCACATGGTTCGGAATTCAGTCGATCACGGCATCGAGAGACTGGAAGAGCGCATCGCAACAGGAAAATCGCATGAGGCGCACATTTATCTGCGCGCTTATCACCAGGGCGGACAGGTTGTGATCGAGATTGCCGACGATGGACGCGGACTGAATCGCGAGAAGATCATGGCCAAGGCGATCCAAAATGGCGTGATCGAAGAGGATAGACAGCTCTCGGACTCAGAGATTTATCAACTGATCTTCGAGCCAGGATTTTCAACGGCGGAGAAGATCACCGATGTCTCCGGCCGCGGCGTGGGAATGGATGTGGTGCGGCGCAACGTAGAGAAGCTGCGGGGACGCATCGACACGTACTCGGAGGCGGGCAAGGGAACGACCTTTCTTTTGCGTCTTCCCCTGACGCTGGCCATCATTGAGGGCCTGGTGGTGATGGTGGGAGCGAGCCGGTATGTCGTGCCGATCTTTTCGGTGCGAGGGATTTTTCGTCCCACGCCAGAGCTGCTTTCGACGGTGCAGGGACGATATGAGATGGCGCTGGTGCGAGGCAACCTGCTTCCCATCGTTCGACTGCATCGCCGCTTTAACATTCCATCCAAGACGGTGGATCCGTCCGAAGGACTTCTCGTTGTCATCGAGTGCAATGAACGTCGCTTCTGTCTGCTGGTGGACGATCTTGCTGGAAAGCAGGAGGTTGTGATCAAGAGCCTTGGCGAGACGTTCAAAGACATCTCCGGGCTTGCGGGCTGCGCCATTCTGGGTGACGGACGAGTGGGCATGATTCTCGATATGGAAGGAATCTATAAGGAGGCCGCAGCGTGAGCATGCCCCGGGCCAGTGAAGGTGTCCGACCCGCTGGTGCGGCAGCGCCGCACCAGTTACGGCGGAGGGAGTTCGATCTGATCTGCCGAACCATGCACGACAACTTCGGAATCGATCTTCAGGGCAAAGAAGTTCTTGTGGCGGCGCGCCTCGGAAAAAAACTTCGCGAACTTGAGATCCAGACCTTCGAGCAGTACTGGGAGGTGATCCAGAGAGATTCGAGTGGAGAAACGTTGACGGCAATGGTCGACGCCCTGACTACGAATCACACCAGCTTCTTCCGGGAGATGCAGCACTTTGAGTATCTGCGCACTTCGGTTCTTCCCTCGATGAGCTCTTCAGGGCAAATACGGATATGGAGCGCAGCCTGTTCGACGGGGGAAGAGCCGTATTCGATCGCTTTTACGCTGCTGCAGGCGCTCGGCCCGCAGACGACTTCGCGGATTAGAATTCTCGCCACGGACATCTCGACGCGCGTACTAGCGATCGCTGAAAGCGGTACCTACTCTGCTGAACGGGTTCTGTCGATGGCGGCCGATCAACAACGCCGCTGTCTTCTGAAGGGATCGGGGCCTTCGGAAGGCACTTATAAGGTCAAACAAGAGATACAGTCGCTGATCTCGTTCAGGCGGATGAATTTGATGGAGGATTTCTCTCATGTGGGATCGTTCTCGGTGATCTTCTGCCGCAACGTGATGATCTATTTCGATAGGAAAACACAGGAGTCGCTGGTGAATCGTTTAACGGCGTGTTTAGAGCCAGGAGGGCATCTTCTGATCGGTCATGCGGAGAGTCTGAACGGCATCGATCACGATCTCAGGTATGTCCGTCCGGCGACTTACCGTAAGTCCGCCACATCCCCAATATTTTTTAACCGAAGACGTTCAGATTGATGGCGTCGCTCGTCGTAGGAATTGGAGAATGCGTGGTGAGCGACGATCCAGCCGCGACCCTGGTAACGTATGCACTCGGGTCATGCATTGCGGTGACGATCTTCGATCCCGTCCTGAGAGTCGGCGGTCTGCTGCATTACATGCTGCCGGATTCGAAACTGGATGAGGAGAAGGCAAGAGAAAGGCCCTTCATGTTCGCCGATACAGGGATTCCCCTCTTGTTTCAGCGCGCCCATCAACTTGGCGCTGTTCGTTCTCGTCTCGAAGTAGCGGTGCTGGGTGGAGCGCAGGTGATGGACACCAGGGACACATTCAACATAGGCAAACGCAACCATCTTGCGCTGCGCAAGATCTTCTGTGAGGCTGGAATTCCAGTGCATCGCGAAGATATAGGCGGAAGCCACTCTCGCACGGTGCGTCTTGAGATTTCGGGTGGCCGCATCCTGATCCGGCGGGGCCAGTCGGAAGAGATTCTTGAACCATCGACAAAGAGAAAAGGAGCGAGCCATGGCGATGAATGAACTCCTCGTCGATGCCTTCTCTCGTCGTCCTCGCGGAGGTTTCATCTTCGATCTCAGGGATCCGGAGTCTGAAGCAGATGCCACTCGAGTTCCAGCGACGGTCTCGAAAGATACGATCATCGAGATGCTCGATCTCGATCGGCGACAACTTTATCTTTGGAGGGAGCACGCCGCGTGATGCCTCCTCGATCCAAGATCAGGTTTCTGATGGTCGATGACTCGGCGAATTGTACGGAAGATTTTGACCGAGACGATCTCTGCGGAGAAGGACATGGAGGTCGTCGGTACGGCCCCCGATCCCTTCATTGCACGGGATAAGGTTCTCGCGCTCAAACCCGATGTGCTTACGCTGGACATCGAGATGCCTCGCATGGATGGGCTTACGTTTCTGAAGAAGTTGATGATCGATCATCCCGTACCGGTGATCATCCTCAGTTCTCTTACTCAGTCTTCCTGTGAGACTTCGATGGAGGCGCTGCGCTGCGGCGCAGTGGAGGTGATGGCAAAGCCGGGCGGACCTTACTCGATCGGCGAGCTTCGCCACGTGCTTGCCTCGAAGCTGCGTGCCGCAGCCTATGCTCACATTGGGAAACGGATGCCCGAAGCAGGTCTGTTCCCATCGGTTCCTGTTATTCGTCGGTTACCGGAAAGCTCCTCTGTCGAAGATTCTGTGCTTGCGATAGGAGCTTCGACGGGGGGAACCGAGGCGATCCGTGTAGTGCTGGAAGGTATGCCCGCATCGGCTCCAGGTATCGTGATTGCGCAACATATTCCCCCGGTCTTCTCGGCAGCTTTTGCAAGCCGACTGAACAAGCTGTGTGCGATCGAGGTTAGCGAAGCGAAGGACGGAGATGAGGTCAGGCCAGGTCGCGCCCTGGTTGCCCCGGGCAATCTCCACATGGTCCTGCGACGCAGCGGCGGAGGATTTCACGTAGAGGTTCGCAGTGGACCGCAGGTCTGTTATCAACGTCCTTCCGTCGATGTTCTGTTCTCGTCTGTGGCGGAGGTAGCGGAAGACAAGGCAATTGGCGTGCTGTTGACAGGCATGGGAGCCGATGGAGCGCAGGGGCTGCTGCGCATGAAGCAAAAGGGAGCATGCACGATTGCCCAGGACGAGGAGAGTTGCGTCGTCTACGGCATGCCGAGGGAGGCGGTAAAGCTCGGCGCTGCGGATAGAGTGCTCCCGCTCTCCGCAATCTCTGGCGCAGTCCTGCAAATGCAGTTTGCGGGCCGCAAATAATTGGTAAACGAAGAAAACGGGTTAAGTTGATTCTATCCTCGGTTACCGATGGACACATCAAGTAAACCTTCTGCGTGCCGATAAGCTAGTTGCCAGAGTGTACGCGTTTGACAGTCTTCTCTCGTCAACCAGACACAGTCTGGCAAAGAGATTGTCGATGAGGACTTATGCCATCCACTGACAGTTCCACGCACAATTCAAAGGCAGCGATCCAAGACGTGTCCTCTGACCGAAGAGCGGGGAAGTACCTGATCTTCCAGCTTGGCCGCGAGGAGTTTGGGGCTGGTGTCATGAAGGTCCGGGAGATTATGAAAATGCAGGAGATCACTACGGTCCCGCAAACACTGCCTTTCGTCGAGGGAGTGATTAATCTTCGTGGGCGTGTGATCCCGGTCGTGGACCTGCGCACCAAGTTCGGACTGGAGAGGCAGGAGCATACGGATCGCACCTGCATCATCGTTGTGCGCGCGCAGTCCTCCGAAGGAGAGATGCCGATGGGCGTCATCGTTGACGGCGTTGTGGAGGTCCTCACGTTAAATGCTGCAGACATCGAAGACACCCCCGATTTCGGGCAGGGAGTGTCCAGCCCTTATCTGCTCGGAATGGCCAAGATCAAAGGCAAGGTCAAGATCCTGCTCGATATCGACGAGGTCTTGAACCGTCAGGAATTACAGGGAATCAACTCCATTCTGCAATAGCCGAGATGCAGAAGGAGAGGCATGCGCGATGCACGCAGCGATGCCTCTTTATTTGGAAGGAAGCTCACAATTGCAACGGGATCCACTTCTGCTAACTGAAAAGAAACTCCTTGGTGCGAAGCTCTTTGACGGTGTCTCGCAATCTGGCGGCTTTCTCGAACTCGAACTTCTTGGCGGCCTCTCGCATCTCGGCTTCCAGTCTCACGATATAGGTATCGAGCTCCTGCTGGGTGGAGAACTCGGGCATGTCGCCAGCCTCTTCGGTCAGATCAGCGTAGTCGGCGTTGAGAATGCCGGCGAGAGTCATGTCGGTGGGACGAATGATGGACTGTGGAGTAATACCATTCTCTTCGTTGTAGATCTCTTGAATCTCACGGCGGCGGTTGGTCTCATCAATGGCTCGCTGCATCGACTCGGTCATCTTGTCGGCGTAGAGGATGGCGCGGCCTTCAAGATGGCGAGCCGCTCGGCCGATGGTCTGGATTAACGATCCCTGCGAACGAAGGAAACCTTCTTTATCGGCATCGAGGATCGCAACCAGCGAGACCTCGGGCAGGTCGAGTCCTTCGCGCAGCAGATTGATGCCGATCAGCACGTCGTATTCTCCCTTGCGAAGATCGCGCAGCAGCTTGATGCGCTCCAGGGTCTCGATCTCTGAGTGCATGTAGCGGCAGCGGACCCCAACCTCGGTGTAGTAGCCGGCGAGATCTTCCGCCATGCGCTTGGTGAGAGTCGTGACGAGCACGCGCTGATTCTTCTCGGCGCGGTCTCGAATCTCCGCGAGCAGATCGTCGATCTGGCCTTTGACGGGACGAATCTCGACAACAGGATCGACCAGGCCGGTGGGGCGGATGATCTGCTCGACCACTACGCCTGCTGACTTGGTCAGCTCATAGGGTCCCGGCGTGGCGGAGACATAGATAATCTGGCCGGTGCGCGACTCGAACTCCTCAAAACGCAAAGGGCGATTGTCGAGTGCGGAGGGCAGACGGAAGCCGTAGTCGATCAGGTTCTGTTTTCGCGAACGATCGCCGTGCCACATGCCATGAAGCTGGGGGACGGTAACGTGCGATTCATCGATAAAGATGAGGAAGTCGCGAGGGAAGTAATCAAGCAGCGTCGGCGGTGGCTCGCCGGGCAGGCGACCGGAGAAGTGGCGCGAGTAGTTTTCGATCCCATGACAATAACCGACGGACTTGATCATCTCGAGATCGAAGCGGGTGCGCTGGTGGATGCGTTGCGACTCGACAAGACGGCCCTCCTTCTCAAGCTGGGCCTCCCACTCAAACAGCTCGGCCAGGATGGAATCGACGGCGGTTGCCTTGCGTTCCGGCTGCACGACATAGTGACTCTTGGGATAGATGGGGAGCCGCGAGTACTTTTGCTTTACCGAGCCGAAGAGCGGGTCGATCTGCGAGAGCGAATCGATCTCGTCGCCGAAGAGTTCGATGCGGTAGGCGTTCTCGTCGTAGGTGGGGTACACCTCGATAACATCTCCTCGCACGCGAAAGGTTCCACGGCGAAAGTCGACGTCGTTGCGTTCGTAAAGGATCTCGACCAGGCGGCGGGTGATGTCTTCACGGCGTACTCGTTGTCCTTTTTCCAGCAGCAGCAGCATGCCGTAATAGGCCTCGGGCGAGCCGAGTCCGTAGATACAGGAGACGGACGAGACGATGATGGCATCGCGGCGTTCGAAGAGAGAGCGCGTAGCGGAGAGCCGGAGCTTATCGAGCTCTTCGTTGATCGTGGACTCTTTTTCGATGTAGAGATCGCCGGAGGGAATATAGGCCTCAGGCTGGTAGTAATCGTAATAAGAGACGAAGTATTCGACCGCGTTGCCGGGGAAGAATTGTTTGAACTCATGATAGAGCTGCGCCGCGAGCGTCTTGTTGTGCGCGAGGATGAGGGCGGGCCGGTTGAGCTCGGCGATCACTTTGGCCATGGTGAACGTCTTACCCGATCCGGTGACGCCGAGCAGGACCTGGTCCTTTTCGCCGGCGTTGAGGCCGGAGACGAGTTCGCCAATGGCGCGGGGCTGGTCTCCCTGCGGCTGGTAGGTGGTTGTTAATTGAAAGTCCATCAACCCATAAGATAGTGGAAGTGAGGCGGAGGTTGCGGAATGAATGAAGGAACCGAGTTGTGGCTAATACGGCACGGTGAGACTGAGTGGAGCCTGAGCGGCCAACATACAAGCCGTACCGACATCCCTTTGACCGATCATGGCAGACGCCGAGCGGAGGAATTGAGGGATTTTCTGAAGGGAACAGCCTTTAACGCAGCCTTCGTGAGCCCGATGCAGCGTGCACGGGAGACCTGCGCGATCGCCGGATTTGGGGATCAGGCTCTAGTCGACAATGGGCTTAAAGAGTGGGATTACGGCATTTATGAAGGAAAGACCACGGCTCAGATAAGGGCGGAAGTCCCCAGGTGGAGCGTGTGGAAGGATCCGATTATCGACGGAGAGACCGCCGAGCAGGTCGGCGCACGAGCTGACGGAGTGATTGCGCGATCGCTTGCCGCCTCTCCTGCGGGAGGAAAGGTTGCGCTGTTTGCCCACGCTCACATTCTGCGGATTCTTGCGGCGCGCTGGCTCCTGCTCGATGCCAAGGAGGGAAGTCTCTTCGCCCTGGGAACGGGAAGCGTCAGCGTGTTGGGCTGGGAGCGGGAGATTCGGGTGATCGCGTCGTGGAATCGCGGCTTCGAATAGGGTGCTTTCGGGCGCTGAGCTTTTGTGCGTGATAGATGCCGCGATGGCCGCTGAACAGGTAGCTCACAACGCAGGCGATCGCGGCGAAGGCTCCGGCTTCAGAGCCGAAGAGCTCAAGCGCCATCAGGCTGCCTGCAATGGGAGTGTTGGCCGCGCCCGCGAAGACCGCGACGAATCCCATAGCGGCCAGCAACGAAGGCGGAAGCGGCAGAATGCTTGAAAGCGCATTCCCGAGGGTTGCACCGATAAAGAACAGAGGCGTCACCTCGCCCCCTTTGAAGCCCGCTCCAAGGGTAAGCGAGGTGAAGGCGAACTTTGCGGCGAAGTCGTAACGCGGCAGATGCTGAGAGAAAGCGGCCACGATGGTCGGGATCCCTAATCCGATGTACTTCGTGGTTCCAATCGCGAAGACGGCGAGAGCAACCAGGATGCCTCCTGCGAAGGGACGCAGGGGAGGATAAGGAATCAGATTGCGAAAGATGCGCGCGATGGCGTGGGTGCTTCGAGAGAAGAGCAGGGCTGTCACGCCGAAGGCGACTCCTGCCGCAATCGCCGATAGGACGCTGACAGGGTTCAACGGGGACGTCTGGGTGACGGTGTAGACCGTATGATGCACTCGCCACAGGTGGGTCGCGTAGTCCCCGGCGAATGCGGCGAGAAAACAGGGAAAGATTGCGTCATAGCCGACATTGCCGATGCTGAGGACCTCAAGGCCAAAGACGGCTCCCGCGAGTGGAGTCCCGAAGACAGAGCCAAATCCCGCGCTGATTCCCGCCATCAGGAGCGTGCGGCGATCGTGCTCGCCGAAGCCGAAGGGAAGACGCCGCAACAACCGCGTCAGCTGATCTGCGAGTGCCGCACCGGTTTGAATGGCTGTGCCTTCGCGCCCGGCGGAACCTCCAAAGAGATGCGTAACGAAGGTCCCAATCAGGATGAGCGGCGTCATGCGGGCCGGGATGGTTCTCTGCGGAGCGCCTGGCGTGCTGGGGATTTCAGTATGGATCTCGTCGAGGATCAGGTTGTTCCCGCCTTCGACGGAGCGGCCAAAGTAGTAGTAGAGCGATCCCAGGGCAAGTCCTGCGAACGGAAGCAACGCGATGATCCATCGGTGCGATTCGCGCGTGCGCGTTGCCCAGTCAAGGCTAAGGAGAAGGACGGCCGAGGCCGAGCCCGCAAGGGCTCCCGCGCAGGTCGCAAGAACAAGCCAGCGCAGCATATGGCTGAGAAGTCGAAGCTGTTGAGAGAAGATGCGGGCGATTGCGAGCATGGGCCTCCTACAAAAATCGTAGGAGTCATCAGCGTTCAGGTGTTCAGAACGCGGTTAGAGGCGGTACCCCATCGCCTTCGATATCTTTCAGGTTAGCAAGCCGATTCCATGCGGTCAAAGCGGGATGTGTTCAGGGCGCACGCCGATGCCTATGAAGCGTGCCATGAATCGGCGAAAGAATGGCAAGGAGGTAAATAGGCGCAGGATCAACGGAGGCCGAACGGGAGCTGGATTTCCGAGAACTCTTGATAGAAATCTGTGAACCATAATCTGAAAGGTCTGGGTAATCCGGGTGGGGAGTTCGCGGCGATGCTGAACGTGGCCCAGGGTCAGCTCGGTGACCACGCCTGAGGAGAGCACCGGCGACAGGATGCGGGCTGTAGCAACAGCGTCCTGGATTGCAAGATTGATTCCGATGCCTCCTACGGGAGACATCGCGTGAGCGGCGTCTCCGATGCACAGCAGACCGGGAAGATGCCACCTTGTGAGGCGATTGACCTGTACCGAGAGGAGCTTTACCTGGTCCCATGAAGTGATTTCGTTGACACGGTCCTCCAGGAAAGGCACCAGACGGACCAGCGATTCGCGGAACGCAGGGATTCCTGCGGGCTGGATGCGTGTGGCGAAGGTATCTTTTGCGATGATGAAGCCACACTGGAAGTAGTCGCCACGATTGATGAGGAGCAGGAACTCTCCATAGTTGATATTGCCCAGGGCATTGGCGGGGTCGCCCGCATGGCGTGACAGGCCGAACCAGAGAACATCGATCGGAACTCCGGCCTCGTGAACAGGCAGGTTGGCTGCAGTCCGAATGGTCGAGTGCCTGCCGTCGCAGGCGACGACGAGGTCGGCCGGCATCTTCAACGGGCCAGCAGGAGACTTCACCTCGACTCCGGAGACTCGCCTGTTGCCATCGCGGACAAGGCCGGTCGCCTCGTGTTCGAGCAGAAGACGAAAGCCCGGATAACGAGATCCCTGTGCGGCCAGGAAGTTCAGGAAATCCCACTGTGGCATGAGCGCAATAAACTGGGCCGTAGTCTTCAGGTGACTAAAGTCGGCCATAGGAAGTGACTCTCCGCCGATGGACATACTGAGTCCGCGAACCTCCTGGTGAGGCAGCGCCAGAAAGGCATCGAGCAGTTTGAGTTCGTGCAGCACTTGCATCGTCGATGGATGGATCGTGTCGCCGCGGAAGTCGCGGAAGAAGTCTTTGTGCTTCTCCAGGACCGTGACGTTGTGGCCGTCACGGGCGAGCAGGTACCCGAGCATCACGCCCGCAGGCCCCCCACCGACAATGCAGCAGGTCGTCTTGGTGACGGTTTCCATGGTGGCAATGAGGGTAACAACGGTTCCGTTGAGGCACAATAGGTAAGCGGCCGGGAGATAAAAGAAATAAGCTAGAGATATGTCTTCTGTCACTCCGCGTCTGATTGTCTTCGATCTCGATGGAACGCTGATCGATTCTCGCCAGGATCTCTGCAACTCTGTAAATGCGATGCTGTCCCATTTGGGCAAGCCTGTGCTCCCCGAGGAGGTGATCGCGAGCTATATCGGCGATGGAGCCTCGATGCTGGTGCGGCGTGCGCTGGGCGATCCAGAGGGCGATGCTCACGATGAGGAATATGTCACCGAGGCGGTGAGTTATTTCCTCGAGTATTACAAGGTCCACAAACTCGACTTCACCTATGTCTATCCTGGCGTCATGGAATCGCTTGCGGCGATCCGATCTGCGCTTCCGAAGACACTGATGGCGGTCCTGACGAATAAGCCGGTGAATCCATCACGTGCAATCTGCGATCATTTCGGCCTATCCGCGTATTTCTTCCAAAACTATGGGGGAAACAGCTTTCATACCAAAAAGCCGGATCCTCATGGTTTAACGGCACTCATGGCTGAGGCTTCAGCGATTGCGGGCTCGCAGATTCTGCCATCCGAGACCCTGATGATTGGGGATACGGATGTGGATGTGCTCACGGCACGGGCCGCGGGTGCGATTTCGGTGGGATGCAGCTTCGGTTTGGCGCCGGACAGGATGGCCGCAGCAAAACCTGATGTTGTAGCGGATTCTCCTGCAGGGTGGCTGAGGGTTGCTGGAATATAGCTTTCGCCCTTTCAACGGAGAATCTAAAAGGTGAATGTTGGACTGCCCGATCATGCTGCGTCTCTAGATACGATCCAAAACACGCTGATAGTAATTCTCATAAAGCGGAATGATGCGAGTGGTGCAGAAGCGATCCTGTGCGGTGCGGCGTGCTTGCTGTGACATCGATTGCAGACGGGCGGGATCGTTTAGCAGAGTGATTGCAGCATTCGCCATCGATTCCACATCGCCCAGCTCAAAGAGAAGGCCATTGATGTTGTCGTCGATCAACTCTGGGACGCCGCCTACCCTTGTGGCGATGGCAGGAACTCCGCAGGCCATGGCTTCGAGCGCTGCCAGGCCAAAAGACTCCATCTGGCTGGGCATCAGCATCAGGTCCGCCAGTGGAAGCAGCTCGTGAACAGCGTCCTGCTTGCCAAGGAAGTGAATGCGGTCCTGAACACCGTGGCGTAGCGCAAGGTGTTCGGCGGCGCTCCGGTCGGGGCCGTCTCCGATTAACATGAGCCGCGCCGGAAGCACCCGTGCTACGCGGGCGAAGACCTCGATGACATCGAGCACGCGTTTGACGGGGCGAAAGTTGGAGAGGTGAACGAAGAGGGGTTCGTCCGCGGAGGCGAAGCGCGGGCGCATCTCGGCGACGAGCTCGGGCCTCCGAACATAGACGTCGCAATTGACGAAGTTGCGGATGACCTCGATCTCATTGCTGACCCCGAACGCTTCACGGGTGCGATCCGCAAGATGGCTCGAGATCGCCGTTACTCCGTCCGAGCGTTCAATCGCGAAGCGCGTGATGGGAAGATACGATGGATCGAGTCCGATAAGAGTGATGTCGGTGCCATGCAGCGTTGTAATGAAGGGAAGGCGGCGACGCCGCGCGAGCTGCGAATGCGACTCGATCATCTGGCTGGCGAGCAGGGCGCTGACCGAGTGCGGGATGGCGTAGTGAACGTGTAACAGGTCGAGCGAGTAGAAGTCGGCGACCTCGGCCATGCGTGTCGCGAGTGCGAGATCGTAGGGAGGATATTCAAACAGCGGGTAGGTCGAGACTGAGACTTCGTGAAAATGAAT
>Ga0193742_1001272_pt1 | contig 15394 bp, 13 predicted proteins | sample L2c1metaG_FD_165511 | JGI IMG/M metagenome (GOLD analysis project Ga0193742, IMG submission 165511) | Soil microbial communities from a riparian zone of the East river system, Colorado, United States - L2c1 | ecosystem: Environmental > Terrestrial > Soil > Riparian zone | place: USA: East River... | reverse complement strand
AATTTTGAGAAAAACAAAAAAATTATCTATGGGAAACCTGAAAGAAACACATAATGTGTTTCTCAGATTTTTCTTTCAGAAACACTTTTTGTGTTTCTGTGGGAAAAACCCTTTGGAAATCACAAAATGTGTCTCTTAATGGGTTTTTCTGGGGGAAACACCACCCAGTGCCAGCAGTGTAGGGAAGGCCAAACTGTGAAGAAATGACTGAGATATGTGTAAAACAATATTCTGTGAATGTTTTAATCATATCTCACTCAGTTCTCCACCATTTAAGGTGTTTTTTGGGCTTGTTTTAAAGCTGATGGGTACGGGAATCTGTACCTGTACCCATACCCCAGCGTACCCTACCTGTAACCATACCCCAGCGTACCCTACCTGTAACCCGCTGGGGTTTCAAAGCCCTTGACAATCCCTAAACACTGGACTGGTACCTCTGAAGTTCAAGAGATGATTAATTCTCTGCAAGTTGCAGTAGCTTAACACCCACATACAGTATATGGTGAAGCACTGCTTGATTCTGATTTCCTAACATTAAAATAACCAGGCAGTCCCAATACCAAAATGACCGATGTTATACACACTAAATAATCCTAACACTGTTTGTCATGGTAATTTTGAGGTAGAATTGTCATCTCTCCTCTGCCTTTGAGGTGACATGTTCAATAGTCAATAGATGTTCTACATTTGAAAATAGCTTGTTGGAGTGTCCATATGAGGTCCAGGAAAGATGGTACATAAGTAGCTAGCCATGCACTGGGATATTCTCTGGGACACAGTGTCCAGAATTTGGACAGTCCTGTGTATGATACATTCACATTCACAACCAAAAAAAAGTACTTACATACTGATACAACATTATTGACCCTGGAAAGAAAGAAAAAGATCAAATGTGAGGCCTTAGATTGTGGAAGAGTGTAACACCACCAGATACCTGTCAAACTCCCAGGGAAAAATGGATTTCTTTGTTGCTTGCTTCTTGGAGGACCTCACTTCTCCAGCAGTGTTATTATCTGATCTGTGTCTTGCTCAGATGCAAGCTGTGGTCCATAAATGTCACCAGCATTCCATGACGTGGGCAACAGGGCAACAGGGAGAAGCCAAGTAGCAGTCATCACAACACCATTCCCTATATTCAGCCAAAAAAAAACACTTAGTTCAACATACACAGGTCCAAGTCCTGATATATAAGACACACCTTTATCAAGAGACTTCACTCTCTCCCAACTCCAAGCAATAAATACACCAACATAACCAACAACCGGACTAAGTGTCTTCAACATCTTAACCGCCGGTCTAAACTGAACTGGTATTAGCATCAAAGGGATTTTGGCAAGCAACCATTGCAATGCGGTCGTTAACATTGCTGCTCTGGCGGTTGCTTTGAGGGATGTTCCGTTGAGTTTCGCCATGACAGGTGGAGGTAGGTAGAGCCGGTACCCCCACCATGCTGCTAAGAAGGAGAGTTGGGTCGTAGATGGGACCCAGGTGTGTTTTTCATTGCCTTTTCGAGTTGGGGTTGGGGTCGAGTTAGAGGTAGAAGAAGCACTTGTTGATTCTTCAACCTTTTCTTCAGACTCAGGATGGTTGGTCGTAGACGCCGAAGCTGATGGCATGGGATCACTGTCCACATCCTCTAAAAGTATTTCCGACTCTGCAAACTCCAATTGAGAGTCATTGGTAGGTTCCAACGGGGCATACATCATAAAACTCCCATGTGCCTCCTCGACAGCGCTTGGAGGTGGGTTTATGGATCCTTCCGAGTCTTTCCAGCCAGTATTAGACTTCAAGCTAGCCAGAATATTCCATATGCTATGACGCGATCTATTCTTCTCGTTTGGAGCACTATTCACACCGTTCGCAGGCTGGCCATTCATGATTTCTTCAGAAGAAAGCATATGGATAAGAGTTTTATCCATTTCGATGGGGACAGGAGAACCTTGCTTCCCTTCATCTTCTATTGATGGTAGTTGACTGCTGCTGGATGGGGCCGTGACTACGGCAGGAAGGGAATCGATGAGTGCGCCTATTCGTCTTGCGAAAGATATAGGAGGTTCTGTTGGCACTTCTAGTTGTTCTGGAGGAGGAGATGTTACTGTTTGGGATTTCTTAGATGATCCTATACCATAGGTTTCATCATCTATTTCCCAAGAGGGTGGTGGAAAGACTACGGGGGGTGGCCTAGGACCTGTATATGAATCAACGATTGACTTGCCGAATGATTTGAGATAAGTAAATGCTGATGGTTTTTGTTTTTGCTTTGGTACAGTAGTCATTGTTGTTGTAAGTAAGTCGAGTCTACGATCAGACATTATCCCAGCCAATCACATGCCCACAATTACTTTCGTGATCTCCGTCACGATCAGCACCAGCAAAACACAGCACAGGCGCTTGCAAACTGGCATTAGCTTCACACATTCCAAAGGCATCAACATCATCGGGATCAATGTCTACAAGTCCGTCTAATCCTTCCCTGAACTCCTCTTCATGCCATTCGGAGTCACCCTTGCCAACTAGTTGCATCACTCGAACTCCATTGCCTGCGCTGGTCCTCATTCTAGCTCGTGTGACCGCCAATTGAGCAATTCCTTCCCCCCAACCGGCTTCGAATTCGACACGGATAATAGGATAATTATCTGTTTTGATCGCAGCCTGTACTGTTACTGATAAGGACAGCAGACATGGCAGTGGTGGGAGTATCCGTATCTTTGGAATGACCTCCTTTTTGGAAGGTTTAGCAACCCTACCTTGCGGGAGTGACGAAGTTGTTGGGTTGGTGCTCGCGGTATCTTGGGGAAGCGACAATGTTGACGATGATGTCGATGACGACGACGATGTTGGGTTGGTGCTCGAGGTACGCAAGGAGATAGTAGATGTCGCTAGCCCTTTACGTCCTCGCTTGGCCTTGCTCTGTGGACCGGTTAGACCGGTACCTACAGCAGATCCGTCTGTTGCGACTGGAATCTTTCTTGATTCCAACCAAGTCTTCAACGACTTCTCTCTCTCCTTAGCCCTTCTAACACCAACAAGAGCACAACGTTTGCCTAGTGCATGATACTCTCCATCGTGCAAATCTCCCCTCAGAATAGGACATCCATCCAATAAAAAATGTTGAAGTGATGTGAAATAAACCAGGAGCATATCCAGTTCGTTCTCGAGAACACCACACGTAGACAAGTCCAGAAATACAAGGTTTGGGGGAATCAGAGATATTGAGGGATCATCGGATGTGTTGTAAGCCGCTGGTGTGCATAAAGCTCGAGCAACTTGTCTGGCGGGGATTCGGATGCGCAAAGAGGTAAGAGAAGGAGATAATGCGGCTGAATGGACAAGGACGGATAGACATGGATCGAGTCTGAAGAATACAAATGGTTGAGCGAATGCTTGTTTCTGCACATTCTGAGGTTCCAGTGGATCTTGGATAATGGAAAGCGTAGGAAGTGTAACTGTAGGCCAACGGGAGATAGCGAGCAGTGTAGAATCGAAATAAGCACCCTGAAAAGTGAGCAAATTGAAATGAGGTCATTATTCATTCGATTTACCTTTAAAAACTGGTAATAGTTTGCCTTCTGTACACTTATAAATTACGTAGAATCAGGAGCAAGTTCTGTGTAACAGGAAAGATAACTCACTAAGGTCTAAACCTAAGAGATAAATGCTTCAATTCCAAAAAAGGTTTGACAAATAGCCCTTCGAGATGTTCAGGCGTAAAATTGTCCGGTCCAATCCATATATTCAGCGATTGAAGGTTAGGTAACAGGGGAACGAGGTTAAGAATAACATCCGCATCCACCGACCAACTTTCGATTGAAAATTCTTTCACCCAAGCAGCAGTTTCCTTTCTTGCCGTGTCAGCTCTAAAGGATCTTTTTTGCCTAAGACGACGGTATAGAAAGATAGCTTGTGCGGGATATGTGATGCGAATACTGTGAAAGAGGTACGAATGTGAGACTGGGGATAATGGAATAGCTCTTGTCACTGATAAGACAGTCTGCTGAAGATGTGAAGAAGGGACATGGCTGAGGATAGAGTCGTAGAGCTCAGTGGGAAGGTTATCGAAAGACATGGATATAAATACATTACATAAGCCCACTCTCTCCTCCAATCTGCCAGTGCAAGGAATCTGGCATTTCTCTCTCCTCATGGGCAAGTCTCAGAAAAAAAAGTCTATGCGCAGGCACAATCCTGTCCGTGTCCCAGATTCTCACCTACCCCATGGCCTAGCATCAGCATCCCAGTCTTCGTCCAAATCAAATGAGATCCTTCCAATAATCCAAAAGGTACTTTCTCCAACTATCATCCATTCCCCTCAGCTGATAATGTTTGCCAGATGGAAAGCACGGATGTGGCAGAACGAAAATGGGCCTGTGTAGCCGTGTCGAACTTGATTCAAAATGATCCATCTACTCGCCGATTACTTCAAGGAAAAAACGTTGTTGGAGCCTTGATTATTCGACTAACGGATAGTGAGGAAGAGGTAGTGGTTGAGGCGGTTGGTGCTTTGAGGTATGTTCTCTGGCTTGCTTACAATTTTTCAAAATGATGGATCGGTATTTTGACAGAAATCTATGCATCGATGGCGGCTATGACATATGCGCCGAGATGTACAACAAAAATATACTAGTTCCTCTCAAAACTTTTATCCCCAAAGTTATTCCAATATACATTCCCATTCAGACCGTAACTCACATTATTTTTTTCCAAGATATCAGCTACCCTTTCCCAATACCTCTCGGAATCCCAAAAAGCAGCTGAAAGCGTTCAAAAAATTATTTATGAATTTGCTGATAATGTTATCACAACTATTTGGTGTCTTTCGTGGGTTTTTTTCTACTTTATACCGCCGATCCTTCTTAACATCCGTAGAGAGACCTCAAACAAAGCCTTGAATGCCATCAACGAACTTCACCTCGTCCCATTCTTGATGTCGTTTCTTGCTGCTCGCCATCGACTTCCAATGTCCCCGGTAACCTCCGCAGGTACTTGTGTTCAGAGGCCCTGAAAATGTTTACTCAATTGATCAATATATCTATTCTGAAGCGCAATGCCTTTATGTCTTGACAGACGATAATTACCCTGCCATTTCGGATGTCAAAACCGACGCAAGCTACATCTCATGTCTGCTTTCGATTGCCCGTCAAGTGAGCACCAACACCGACCCACGTACCGTCACTTTGTCAGTGCTTGCTGCTGGTGAGCTAATCCAGGCTGCTAATGTTATTAAAATCTTAAACATCAGCTTGCAGGAACATTGCGCAATATCATTCCTATACCCCCACCGTCTGAGATCTCATCCCTCGATATCGACAAGGATCTTGTTTTACCCCTATTATTGCCTATTATCTCGTCAGTGTCGATCGTCGCTACTACAAATGCAGTTCAAGAGCTTTTGCACAGAGAGGTACGACCAAATTGTCCTATCAAAAAAAAATTCTTGATTTTGTTAATAGGCTTCAGAACCCTCGCTTGAAAATCTATCATTGAAAAGTACTCCAAAATCTGATCACAAGTCACCAATAGAAGTTGAATTGGCACTTTTGGAATCGAAGTTACGGACTGTGCAGTTAGCTTTGGAGATTTTGACGGGGGCATGTGCAACGTTACCAGATCCTGAACCAGACACTCTTGAAAATGACGAAGATAATAAGGATGAAGGTACGAGAGAACTATATTTCATCCTTATCTCTGGTTTGATTCGATTCTCCGACTAGACCTTGAGTTTGATATCCAAGATGATGTCGACGTCGACATGAACGCTCAAATGGACACCGATTCGCCTCAAAATTCGAGTACAACCTTCCTTACAACACTAGTCGTGCCACTTCTTATCCTAATACAACCGACTTCTCTATCTTTTCCTCCCCTTGCCGCTCCATCGCCACATCCACCGACAACATCTGCGTTAAGTGCACTACATATAAGCGCGCTCGAGTGTCTAAATAATGTATTTCTATCTTTAACGACATCACGCAACCCGAGCATTTCCTCAGATGCGAGTGGCGGTCGCACTGTATGGGACGGTGTTTGGTCTGCTTTGGGTTTGATTGGAACACAGACAGGTTTAGGTCAAGAACGGAGACAAGAAGCTTGGAATGTCGCAGTTGGAGTACTCTGGGGTATTGGCAGGATTTGGAAAGGATCTATAGTAAGTTTCTTATCTTTGATTGTCGGTATTAGTTCAATTGATTGCCTTCCCCGATCGTTAGATGTCAAACACCGAACAAATTAATATGTTAATACAGCTTTGTAACACAACATCTGACCTACGTCTCCGAGTAAAATGCATAGGCACGCTTGAATGTCTTGCCCAAGATCCTAATGCCATTGACAATAATCAAGTTCGTTCACTTCAGCTAATATCATTTAACTGTACTTTAAGCTTTAATAACAGATCATTGCCAACTATCTTCTATCTATTCTTCCCACATCTGATACCCCATCGGCTGCAGGCACTGAACCATCAATCCAAGCCGCATCAGCCCTCATCGACATTTATTCAGACGAATCTTTGCCTTATGATATCAACTTCCGACAAGGAAAATACCTCGATCGACTTGTAGTCAGCGTAGACGGCATAAAAAAGGCTGTTAAAGCCATTGATAGACGGAAAGAAGGCGGGAAGGAGTTGAGACGGAGAGGAGATGAAGTACGAGAGAATTTGGTAGATTTTATCCAGTATCGCAAAGATTTGCGACTTTGAATCGGAAGTGGATTCAAAACGTTTTGTTTTTTTTTGGATTGAAATATTAGGGGGCTGATGTCTGCATGATCCTAAAGGTAGTTTAACCTTTCACGAATTCACGAGGGTGGTAAGTACTGTGAAGAGGCCTTAGTGAAAGGCAGGTAGTATTTCTTTCTAAAAATAGAGGTGACTGCTTTATCCACTATTTTCAGAACAGGTTGCAGCAAGATCGATATGACGACAGATAATAGAACTTTCGTGTTCACACCAGAGGCTGTTCCTCCATTGCCGGTCTTCTGTACGTACACTTGTTCTCTAAGGAGCTCGTTAATACAAAAACACTGATGATTTATTACCTATTTACATAGCACAAGCAGTTATATCTAAAGGGCATGTCTATGTATCTGGGAACATCGGTTGCGACAAAAACTTCAAACTTGTAGACGGCGGAGTGCAAGAGCAGACAGTAAGCACTCACAACCGCAATCAAGAGTATTTGCCCTGAACAATCATGAAGCGCGTACTGCTGCGCAATCTGTCGACCGTCTTGAAAGCAGCAGGATCAGGCCTTGATCGCATAGTCAAAGCCAACGTTTATCTAACCGACATGGTTAATGATTTTAAACCCATGAATGAAGCCTATGCAGAGGTGTGTGTGATTGATCCCTATGTAAGTGTCGTCTGAGATTTAAAAATTGTTTTTCTAGTTTTTTGACAAAGGTCAAATGCCTGCGCGTACATGTGTAGGAGTAGCATGTCTTCCCATAGGAGCTGCCGTGGAAATTGAGTGCATTGCAGAAATATGATTTCGGGGCGACCATCCGTGACCCCGCAACTTCGCATCGATTCTAGTGAACCTTGCCATGAATTTAAGTTGTAGTATGGTTCATTTGCATCTATCCGAGCCCAATTCAGAATATACTTTGGCTGGGACCTAATGACTTGAAAGTATCAGCGAGCTTGAACACTTGTCCCCTCATGGAAGGAAAAAACATTTGGGTCACGTGACTAGTTTCCAATTCGCGACGATCGTGATGTGGAAACTATTTGTGCTTGTCCAGGGTCTGCAGTTCCTGGACCACGTCTGAGGTTGCTACCTGCTCACTCATAATACCTTCATAACATCGTACGAACTCGATGGCAAACCAACAGGCGTTTCAGGCCTATCCGCAGAACAAAGGCACCCTTACCCCCGGTCAGACCATTTCGGTCAATAACCACACAGTGCAGGTTGAGCGATATCTATCCCAAGGCAAGTGGTCATCTAGACTTATCTACCTGCTCAAAAATTCAAATTATTCTTTCAGGTGGATTTGCTCATGTATACCTTGTTCGAACACCTACACCAGTGTACAACACGACGCATCACGTCCTGAAACGCATTCAAGTCTCCGATGAATCAATGCTTACTGAAGTGAGGAAAGAAGTTGATATCATGGTACGACCAGAACCGTTCCGAGTAGTTTGATGGTCTAAATTCATAGATATAGAGGCTGCTGAAAGGACATCCGAACATTGTTCATCTCATCGATGCGGCATGGCATAAGATGCCCAATGGGATGTTTGAAGTTTTCATTCTCATGGAATACTGCCCTGGTAAGCTGGATGCGCTGGAAATTCAGTGTTTAAACTCATATATCTAAGGGGGGGGCATAATCGACATGATGAATCGACGATTGCGCGAGCGCCTCACTGAAGCAGAAATTCTTCAAATTTTTGTGGATGTTTGTGAAGGAGTAGCCTACATGCACAATTCGCGGCCACCTCTTCTTCATCGCGATCTCAAGGTCGAGAACATCCTACAATCATCACCCACATCCTTCAAGCTTTGTGATTTTGGATCAGCTACTAATGTTGGGAACCCACCAGCGAACACGCAGGAAATTCGGACTCTCGAAGCAGATTTGAACAGGCATACTACCCTGCAATACAGAGCCCCTGAAATGGTGGATGTTTATTCGAAACGACCCATCAATGAAAAGAGCGACGTGTGGGCCCTGGGTGTGCTTCTATACAAGCTCTGCTATTACACAACGCCATTCGAAGAGCATGGTCCGCTAGCCATCATCAATGTTCAGTACCGCACTCCATCATATCCCTCATATTCGCAAGATATGAACATGTTGATTGGTGTGTTTTTTCCTTGGCTTTGGGACTGGGTTCCCTAATCGAAATTTTATCAGCTTCCATGTTACGCGATCATGGTGCACAGAGACCAACTGTATTTGACTTGCTCGCACACGTGCATCGTCTTCGTGGAACAAAGTCTAAGTTCTCATACACTATTCCTGTCCCTTCCCCGCTTTCACCGCGTACTCAACCCGAGTTCAAGCCATCCCCTTCTCCAAACTCCTTGAATAACCTGGTTACCTATACCTCTCCTTCGGCGAAGTCCGCTCTTTCTCTATACGACCCTCACTCTCGGCAAAACCAACCTCCCATTAATCAAGGCATCCAGGCTCGCGATAAGGTTCTGGAAGCAATCGCGCCCATGCGACGGGGGAGACCAAATAACCTGAGAGAGTCCAAGAGTGCATCGTCTTCGAGACCTTCAAGTCCCCAGAAGACTTCTGTTCCGAAGCAAATAGATGGAGGCAAATCTAAGAACTGGTTGGATATTGATTTTGGACCTGAACAGGATAGAGTTTGGAAGACTGCGACGGAGCACAGCCTTGCTAGTTCGAACAAATCTACAGACCTTGGTTGGACTATTGATGATGAACAAAAGCCACAGAAAGAACGATCTACCGGTTTTGGTGATAACTTTACCCAGAAGCTATGGAATTCGTCGGATCCCAACATTTCTGCCGCCGCTCCTCCAAGGCTCAGTCCTAGGCCTGTGAAACCTAGTACTGTTCCAATTCGCCCTCTTGCACACACTGGTGGTCATTCAAGGACAAACCAAAGCGCCCCTCCAACCAAGGATGCATTCGAAGGCTTAGGACTCATGACAGCAACTTCCAAACCAACTCCAACCATGGGAGAAGCTCGGAAATTGCGTACGGGTTTGGCCATGGTCAATGCACCAATCATTCCAAGCGACTACCGTCGTCAGGATACTAGCAAAGTGCCCTCAATACCAAGCCAGCCATCCCTTTCACCTCGCCCGAGTTATCTGTCAACAACGCCTTCTCATCCTAAATCTATATCTCCAACCCCCACCCCAGGTACATCAAATGCTTCGTCATCACCGAAGATATCCTCGCTTCCGACGTCTGGATCCATTGCCCCCGCCTCCAGAATCACCAATGGTCTTGCAATCGAATCTAGGTTTCCTTCTCTGGAGGAGTTAGATACTCGATTCATTCCGTCTGTGAACCTACTTTATCCCTCTTCTGTCATTGACGCCAGTCGGAACCTCTCCCAATTGACAAAAAATACCGAAAGTCAATCTCAACTTCTTTCACGTGTCAATTATATTGGGACCGGCGGAAACTTTTTGAAACCATCAATCGCCCCAAATACTTCTCATAGCATCAATGGCGTGCGCTCAGAGCAAGTTACGGGTGTCGCGATGCGAGAGCCTAAGCAAAGTCGGAAGCCTGAACCCGAGCATTCAGGCAGTAAAATCTCACCAAGTGATCCTGCGTATAGTTTGCTATCGCCACCGGTGGATGGTAAAATTTCATCACGGCCTGTACCTGTCAAGAATCATCGAACGTCAACGTCGATGAAGCCGAGCTCGGACTCCAGTAAAAGTGCAGAAAGTATTGAAAACACTTCTTATAAGGTTATTGACCTGGAACCCCCCAAATTACCGCCGCGTCCTTCTCATTCAGCCACGCCTCGAGATTGGTTGACCGGTGACGATGATCATGGAGACATCAAAATTCTTACCGTGAGTACTTCTTCCGAAGTGCCTGTACTGCGTGGTTCTCCGAGTAAACGAGCTTCTTACATCGAACTGGACAAGTTGGACCTTGCGGCCAGTGCGACCCCTCAGCAAGTAATTGTTCATGATCAACCTTCTCGAGAACCTCTGTCTGCGGGTTTGTCACCAACGGTCTCCAAGTTCAAGCGCGCCTTCCCAGCTCTTGAAATAATCAACACTCAAGACTTGAATCTAAGTGATGCGTCAGATCCTGTTGACAACTGGAGTTCAACGGCGACAAAAGACGCTGACCAAGATTCCTCGAGTGCTGATGAGGGACCCGAGGATCCAAGAAGTCTTAGATCTGCTACTTTTAAGAAGACCTCTCGAGCGAAAGGCAGACAAAGCTCCGTCCATGACCTCGTCTACCAATATGGAGGCGGGGTTGTTCAAAAAGAGAAAGAACCCGAACGAGAACGAGTCCTACAACAGGGTCCCGGTGACTACCTACCCCAGCAGCCAAAAGTGCGACCTTCAGGGTTAGCCATTCCTACTAAACCACATACGGATCGGAAGACAGCATCTCCAATAACCAAACCTCTTGCATCGCCCATCACTCGATCACCGCAATCCTCTTCGCAAGCTACTAAGTCGCAGCTCCCTCTGAAAGCCAACAAGTCTCCTACTTCTGCACGATCCCGTCCTCAATCGATGTTTATCTTCCCGTCGAAATCTACCGACAGCTCGTCAATGCCCTCTCCTGGTTTAGTTCCTCCAGAGGGATCAAGACCGCGTGCTGTCCGCCGAACTTCCATATCCGATATCGTCGAACGATATGAAGCTATAGGAGGGACGGCAAAGTTGGCTGGACCACCGTCTCCACTTCCTAGACCAGTGACTACCAGGACCACGTCGATTCCTGCTGAACCCCGACGTATCCAGAAACCTTCAATATCGACTAGTTCTAACAAGGTCCATTTATCAAAGGCGTCGAGCGATTCTTCTCATTCAAGTATGGGTTGTGACCCTTCTAGATCTCATTCAGCAAAGGAACCGGTTCGACAAGCTGTGGGCTCCTCGCGAACTCCGACTAAACCACGCAAAAGCTTGGCTCTTGAAAAAGGCGAACCGATACATACCCAGGCAATAGACGATAGCACACCACGGCCTCGAAGAATATCCCGTAAAGCTGAACCATTCGAGCCTATGGTACCTCAGTCAGTGAAAGCGTCATTTGAAGCAGAGACATCTACGCCTATCAATCCTGCCCGGAAGTCCACGTTATTCGGCACTGACTTGCCCTCCTCAATATCTGAAGATCGTTCGCCATCTCCCGAGCGCCCATACCAAGGCGTCGGCAAGCTTATTGATCAGTGGCAGAAGAAATCGGCTGAAGCAGATTCCCAACCTAATTTTGCTGGCAAGCGAGGTGCTTTTGTACCTAAACGAGTCGGGATTGTGCATGGAGATGACGGACAAGGTCAATAGGTATGATTATATCAAAGCTTCACAGATCCATTTGATGGTATCATTCTATTTAAGAAATATACAACGACGAATCGATTATGAACTATTATTTAACGCTGTATACGTACTCAATTAGAATCAGGATCAGAATCGGTGGGATCCTCGACTCGAAAGGACTCCTGCAACGAAGGAGACTTCCTAAATCCTAACAGCATCTCTCGTGCTAAATCCCTCCCCAAGGCGGCAGCATCAGCTCGTGCAATGTTAGATTGGGTCGGGTGTATGAAGATGTTGTCTGGTTTTGATCTAGATCGGGGTCGTGTCGACAAAAGCGGTCGCGATAGTATATCACCTCCCTCTCTGAAATAGCGTCCCTGTCAGTGGTGATTATTGACCCGATAGGTAGAGAAAAAAAAACGTGCCGAGATAAAGATTGAGGCTTTCGAAGGTTATGGAGTTCAATTACCAACTGCCCCGCTGACAGTGACCCAACCTGTAGTAATTAATCTGTACACGTATCTCTTTCATTCTTTTTTGTTGATCAGAACTCACGATAACAAGAACTAGCCTATTGAAGCTTTTTTTGTTAACCGGTCCGAAAAAAGACTAGTTTATGGAGATAATAATAAACTCACCCTACATGGAAGGTCATCGCAACAAGCATATAGCATCTGGGAAGCGATATGCTCGATTGCTTCCCAAGTACATAACTTGAAAGAGTTCTTACAATCGCAGGGACGTTACAACTGAATATAATCCTGTTCTCCAGAGAGCAAGATACGTAGATGAAAGCTTCAATGCTTGAGGCGCCCATTGCTTATCAAGGGAGAAGGTCAAAAACCTTTGTGTAGCAGCAAAGTTCGGTCATGATAAATGTAGCAGGTCTGAAAATAACAAGTTGAGAAAACTAACCTCTCCAGCAAACAAATCAAAGTAACTAGGAGACATGCTAATAAAAGGCTCAATGTAGATTGCAGAACGATTGATGAGAAGAGGATGTGCTGGTCACTGAAGGACCAGTGGAGAGAAGACTCAGAGGTCATGGCGTTCCAATAAAAAAGAATGGCCCGGTAGGGCAATGAGTGGCGGAACCGGTGACGGTGCTTTGTCACTGACAGACTGCCATTGTCAACGTATGGAAAGACCAGATTTGAATCGGAGGAAGGCAGCACCAGTGGGATTCGGGCGGCTCGGAAACGAAAACCTGAGCCAACCACCGAGACTATTATTAGAAATGTAGGGTCCTCTTCAAGGCTTCAGCGGTTTCAAAATCCAAAAAGTCCAGATTTAGTTGATAAGTTACACAATACATGATATATACAAAAGCACTATATATAGTCAGTCCCCTTAACAGAACCTGATATCCGATGAAAAATAAATAGAGACATTCTCGGGCTGCACCGTTTCTTGAATCAAAGACAAACTTACAAGCACCGCGACGCGTGTTCCAAAGGTACCCCCTCAGGCTTTCGTTCGCCTCGCCACCATTTAAATATATGAGATAGATAAGCATCCAGTTCGAGATCATCGTGAAAAAATTCTTTGCAGCCAACTATTTCGAAGCGGTCAATGCTATCGGGTTCTGGAAGGCCTTGGACCGGCTTTTGGAGTGTAGATCCTGCCGTTGCTCCTACTAGTCGATCAGCTGGAAGTCTTGAGGGTGGTTAATTACTTTTACCTACCTGGGAATTTATCTTCCTGATCTGACTGTGGCATCATCGATTGCCGCAATGCCCACTGTAGCTGTGCGTTCTCAAGGTCTGAAACTGATGGTAGACCCGACGGTCGACTATTTGAAGACGCACGCTTGCTTCTTGGCCTTTCGGTAATTGCACTGTTTTCCATATGACTTGATGGACCTGCAGAGGCATTCTTAGCTCCAATTGATGCGGCCATCTGAGCTGAAATATCCCTCGGCGTATTTGCGGTATCACAATCATCCAGTTCAGGGAGGGAAATAGCTTTGCCTTTCTGCTTCCTGTCAGGTACAGCAGGTCTCATTCGGTACACCAACTCCAGATTCTCATTGATGCCTTGGATATTAGCTTCTTCGACAAGTTTGTGCCATGAAGTCACCAGATCATCCAAGCATGCCGTTTGGGAGTCAGTATTGTTTGAGATCAAATTTGCTTGGACAAGAAATTTTGTGGGAAATCGGGAGGAAGATTTCAACCCTAGTCTTTTCCAAAGCGGCCGAAAATCATAGAGCGGAGACTTTGCCACGAGTTGTGCAAGAAGCCGTCGATAAAGCATGAGTTGCAACCGGCCTGAAAGTGTGTCGTGATGAGGAGGGACAGACCGATGCCGTCTTGTCTTATTGTCCTTTAAGTAGAGCATAGTGGGCGGATTGACTCTGGAGCGCGATGATGCTGGTTTTTCAATGACTGTTGTTTCTCCGCGATTGGGTGCGTCGAGTACTTTTTCTCGACTCCCTGAGCAAGAGGGAATTACATTCTGTGGAGATATGGATCTCGTCCGTGCTCTTTTAGCTTTGGATTTCGAATGGGGTTTATCCAGTGGCCTTTTGGGACTTGCTTTCTCAAGGCTGTCTGCAGATACCGGAAGATAGGGAGCTTGTATTACTTCGTCCTAAGGAAGGTAAGGCTTATTCAAGGTTTGAAACACACCCACGGTATTCTCACCACTATACCAACAAGGACCTCGTCATGTACGATGCCAAAAACTGGCATTTCACGCTTGTCATAGGCCAAATCAGTGACATCCTTATACATAGAGATAAAGGTATACCGTAAATCCATCAACTAGCATACATTTTAGACATGCCATCATATTGACAAGTCTGATGAAATCGTTCAGAGGAATTTCCTTATATGCGAAGAATACTAACCGCAAAGCCCATCTCGTTTCTTCACTGCTGATGTCAACTTTAAGTTCTACCATTCGGAGCTCACGTTCCAACTCTTTATGAACTGCCTACAGAATTATGATCGCTGAGAATTTTAAAAGAAAAATAATAGAATCCGTGACGTACGAGACCTTGCTTGGTTCTTACATCGTTCTTCTTAGCAACCGATTTCTCAACAGATATTGTCTTTCCAGAAGAGGAAACAAAGGATGTGGGTCGTGTCCCGATAGGACGGGACCTTTTTCCCCGTAGTCCATAATCAAATTGAACTTCACACCTTTAAAACTTCGATATTAAAACCCTCATTATCAAAAATAGGTCAAGAAAACGTACCAAGCAGGAGAAACTAAGTCAGAAACCGAAAGTATTCTTCGAGAACGAAATTGTTTCAATGGAGATGGCAGGGTTGAGCACTCTACCACTTGAAGAGGAGTTGCCTCTCCATCTTCTATTTCAATCTGGATGGAAGGGCCGTCATTGTGTTCGTTTAGTTTCGTGGAGACCGCAGAGTCCAATTGGGCCAATTCTTCAGGTGTTAAGGAAGATAAGTTGAGTCCACCAATTTCCG
>Ga0193742_1001271_pt1 | contig 15412 bp, 14 predicted proteins | sample L2c1metaG_FD_165511 | JGI IMG/M metagenome (GOLD analysis project Ga0193742, IMG submission 165511) | Soil microbial communities from a riparian zone of the East river system, Colorado, United States - L2c1 | ecosystem: Environmental > Terrestrial > Soil > Riparian zone | place: USA: East River... | reverse complement strand
GGAACACTCGCAGGTGGTCCATCTGACGGCTGTCAATCACCTCGAACTGGCGCCGGTCTTTTAACACAGATCCCTCAAAGAAAAGCAATTTGTTGGTGCAGCTTCAACCACCGATATGAACCATGTTCCGGGAAGGCTTTTCGAAACCGGGCTCTCCGATGTGATGACGTTCTTCCTTGTGCAGGATGATTGTGCGTATATACGCGGTAAGCTCCTCATCGGTTCCACCGCGCAGCATCTGTCCATAGAGATCATGGTCGCTCTGCGAAAACAGGCAGGTGCGCAGCTTGCCGTCGGACGTGATCCGGATGCGGCTGCAGTGTCCGCAGAAGGGATGCGATACCGGCGCGATGATGCCGATCTCGCCGACCCCGTCCTCGAAGGTAAACCGTCGCGCTGTTTCGCTTGCTGTGTGTTGCGGAAGCTCGACCAGCGGACGGACGGCATTCAGTCGATTCAGGATCTCGTCCATGGGAACGACGGTCTCGGGCTTCCACGTGCGATCTTCTTCGAGAGGCATGAACTCGATGAAACGAACGACTACGCCCTCGCGGCGGGAGAACTCGGCGAAGGCCTCGATCTGGTGGTCGTTGAAGCCGCGCAGCAGAACACAGTTCACCTTGACCGGTCCCAGGCCGACGGTTGCCGCCTTTCGCATGCCTGCAAGCACACGGTCAAAGCTGCGGGGCACGCGAGTAATCGCGGCGAAGGTCTCAGGCTCAACAGCGTCTATGCTTACGGTCACACGGCCAAGACCAGCATCCTTGAGCGGAGCCGCGAGAGACTCCAGGAGGTGTCCATTGGTGGTCAGGGCCAGGTCGAGAGGCCGGCCGGATTCTGTAGGAGTGCCATCGGGAAGGAAGGTCGTGCGCAGGGTGGAGAGTTCGCGCACCATCTCGACCAGGCCCGAGCGCAGTAACGGCTCGCCGCCGGTGAGACGCACTTTCTCGACACCGAGCGAGACCAGGATCCGCACCATGCGCAGGTAGTCTTCGATTGCGAGCTCGGTGTACTGTGCTCCATCGTTGCCAGTGCGGCAATAGACGCAACGATAGTTGCAGCGATCGGTTACAGAGAGGCGTAAATCTGTGATGGCGCGGCCAAATCGATCGCGCAGACGACCCTGATGAGGGTCGTTCGAGACCGCTCCTGCTGGTTCGTCGATCATCGGCAGCAGTGGGGAGATAGTCGCCATGGCCCTCTTCTAACTATTCGATGCGCGTGGCTGAAAAAGTGGAGCAAGTAAGACAGAGGCTTCAGTATAGATCGCTATAAAAAAATTGCCAGAGATTAAAGATAATAGATAAAGGGAGAAGGGCCGGGTTCACAAAAAAGCTATACCGCTCAACTTCATGCGAAGAAAGAGTCAGGATCTGGAGGCCAGTACCGCCTTGGTCAGTTCGGGGACGATTTCGAAGAGGTCTCCTACGACGCCGTAGTCGGCGACCTCAAAGATGGGTGCGTTCTCATCCTTGTTGATGGCGATCACGGACTTCGAGCCCTTCATGCCAACCAGGTGCTGGATGGCTCCCGAGATGCCGACAGCGATGTAGAGCTTCGGCGAGACCGTCTGGCCGGAGCTCCCTACCTGCCGCTCCATGGGCAGCCAGCCGTTGTCGCAGATCGGGCGCGAGGCGGCCAGTTCGGCCCCGAGCGCGGAGGCCAGCTCTTCCACAACGCCGAGATTGTCCTGCTCTCCGATGCCTCGGCCCACCGAGACGATGACGGGCGCGGCAGTAAGGTCGACGGTCTGGGCGGACTCGCGAAAGGGCTCGCCGGGCTTTGCGCGCAGCAGATCGGCGGAGAGCTGCGGGGAAAAGTTTTCGACGGTGGATGAGCCCTCTTCGACCGCGTCGGAGCGAAAAGTTCCGGCCTGGATGGAGACCAGGCAGGGGCCGCTTCCTGAATGGCGATAGTCGGCGTTGAGCTTGCCCTGCAGAAGCTGGCGGACGAAGACTGGCCCATCATGGATGGCTATTACATCGCTGATGAGTACCTGCTTCAGGCGCGTTGCGAGGGCGGGGGCGAAGTCGCGAACCTGGTAGGTGTGGGGGAACAGAATATAGTCAGGAGCCGTCTGTTGAATGAGCTGCTCGAGTGCCGCAACGTAGCCGTCGGCCGTGTAAGTTCCTAATTGATCGTGCTGTACGGCATAGACCTTTGCCAGTTTCTTCTTGGAGAGCTCTGAGGAGAGTGAATCCACTCCCGCGCCGATCACAGCCGCCGAGCACGCCGTTCCAAGCTTCGTAGCAAGCTGCTGACCTGCGGCTAGAGCCTCAAAGCTCATGCGGTTCCAGGTGCCGCTGCGCTGTTCCATTACAACAAGGACTCCACTCATAACACCCTCACTTCGAACTTCAGTTTCTCCACGATCTTTGCGGCGATCTCGGCCGGCGAGCCGGTCAGCATCTCGGTCTTCTTCTGCTTCTCGGGCAGGTAGACGCGCTCGAGCGTAATGGCCGGAGCGCCTGAGGCAGCCGCTGCGGGAACCGTCTTCAGCTCCTTCGTCTTGGCCTTCTTGATGCCCATCAGCGTTGCGTAACGCAGCTTGTTACCGCCGGATTGAATCGTCAGCAGGGCAGGCAGGGGAAGCTCGACATGCTGGAACCAGCCGTCTTCCAGTTCACGGTTTACTTTGAGGCCGCTGGCGGTGGGTTCGACGTGCATGATAATGGTCGCGCTAGGGATGCCGAGCAGCTCGGCGAGCACGACGCCAGTCTGGCCGAGGCCGAGGTCATCGGACTGGAGGCCGGTGAGGATGAGGTCGGGCGATTCGGACTTGACGGCATCGGCGAGCACCTGCGCGACTCCCAGGGTGTCGCGGGAGCCGAGGTCATCGGCCTCAATGTGGATGGCGCGGTCGGCACCTTTGGCCAGTGCCTCACGTAGAGTGCTCTGCACACGCTCCGGTCCGGCGCAGACCACGATCACCTCGCCGGTCCCGTTCTTCTCCTTCAGCTGAAGAGCCTCTTCGAGTGCGTAGGCATCGGGTTCGTTGATGGTGTAGTTCAGGTCTCCCTCGTCGATCCACTTGCCGTCGGAGGCGATGTGGATGGGAGCATCACGCTCGGGAACCTGTTTGATGGCTACGACGATCTTCACTGCACTCCTCCTGAAACGGGTGGTTGGGACTCGCTGCTCTGTGGTTGCGATGCAGGCAGAGCGCGTGCGGTCAGCTGGGCGATATCGAGAAGCTGTGGCGGAGTATCGCTTACGGCGGTCAGGGCATCGCGAAACATCGTATTGCAGAAGGGACAGGCCGTGCCGACGACCTGGGCTCCGGTGTCGGCGAGCTCGCGCGCGCGGACGTGGCTGACGCGCTCACCCTTCTCTTCGCCGAGGAAGGCCAGCCCTCCCCCGGCTCCGCAGCAGAAGCTGCGCTCGTGGGATCGTGGGGCCTCGACGAGCGTGCCTGCTTGTGCCACGACTGCTCGCGGCTCGTCGTAGATCTCCTGGTAGCGGCCAAGGTAGCAGGGGTCGTGGTAGACGATGCTCTCGCCCTGCTGTTTGGGCAGGCGGTCCTTGTGGCGGGCCATGAACTCGGAGTGATGTTCGATCTCTGGTGCTATACCGAATTCGCGCCAGTCGGTCGCGATGGTGCGCACGCAGTGGGGGCAGATGGCGACGATCTTCTGCACCTTTGCGGTTTCGAAGGTCTTCAGGCCGGCTTCGGCGAGAGTCTGGAAGACGAGGTCGTTGCCGAGGCGGCGCGCGGGGTCGCCGGTGCACTTCTCTTTTTTGAGCACGCCGAAGCTGGTGCCGAGGTGCTGCATGACGCGCGCGAAGTCGGCGATGATCTCGCGACCCTTGGGGTCGTAGCCTCCCATGCAACCCAGCCAGAGGCAGTACTCCTGGGTTCCGTCGAAGATGGGGAAGGCTTGCTTCTGGATGAATTTGTCGCGCTCGGTAGCGGAGAGTCCGAGCGCGTTGCCGTTCTTCTCGAGTGCGAGGAAGAGCTTGGTGCCGTAGTCGTCCTCCCACGCGCCGGTGTTGGTCGCTCCCCGGCGAAGCCCGACGATGATGGGAACGTGCTGGATGCCGACGGGACACTGATACTCACAGCTTCCGCAGGTGGTGCACTCGAACGCTGCCTCCATGCTGAGGTATTTTGCGGGAGGGTTGTCGGGTGAGGCGATGCGTTGCTCTGTTAGGAGCGGAGTGTCGGATGCGGGGCCGAACTCGTTGAGATAGGTGCGGAGCCCGAGAATAATCTCCTTCGGGTTAAGCACTTTGCCCGTGGTAGCAGCAGGGCAGTGTTCGGTGCAGCGGCCACACTCGACGCAGCTATAGGTCTGCAGCGAGATCAGCTGCGTGACGTCCTTGCCCGCAACCAGGCCGAAGTCTTCGTCGCCTGCCAGCGGAGGAATCTTCGAGAAACCGTCACGCTTAAGGAAGACCGTCAATGGGCTGAGCACGAGGTGAAGGTGTTTGGTGTGCGGGATCAGAGGAAGGAAGATGAGGAGCGCGAGGGTGTGTGTCCACCAGAGTGCTTTGATCTGCAAACTGCCTGGGGCGACAAAGTAGGCCGCCAGGTAGGTGGCCATGAGGAGGAAGATGAGGAAGGCGATGAAGCCTGATTCGTAAGAAACTTTTTTGCCGAGCCAGATGGGGCGGACGAAGAAGCGTCGGACGAAGAGTCCTGCGATCGAAACCGCCACCAGCAGCGCCCAGACCGCGGCGAAGAGGAAGTATAAGCCGCCGAGGAGGCGCTCCGGTGACAGGAAGCCGAGTCCGAAGCCGGTGGCGAAGTGGTTCACACTGACGAGAGCGAAGGCCAGAAACCCCCAGAAGACGAAGGCGTGTGCCAGCCCTGGCAGCGGACGCTGGCGGATGACCTTGCCCTGGCAGAGCACCTCCCAGAAGAAGTCCCACACGCGGCGGCCGAGGGGGAAGAGCGAGAAGTTCGCGTCTTTTTTGGAGCGGAGGATATTGCGGAGGATAGGGCCGAAGCGCCAGAAGAAGAGAGCTGCCGAGGCCAGAATCGCAGCGACGAGCAGAACGGATTCCAGCGTCGAGAAGTGCTCGGGCTCGGCGAAGAGAACTCGCGTTGGATGAAAACCAGGTTGCTGAAAAAATAGAATCGAACCCGCGAAGCAGCGGGTTTCCACGGTCATCTGAAGCGCCCCAGCAACCATCCGAACCTGTCCGCGAGCGGAGCATGCATGCCCACTCGCTCTTTCGAACAATCTTCCGAGGCCGTCTGAGTCTTAGTAGCTTTAGTAGCTAATGAACTCGTTGGAACCGCGGCGCAGACGAATCCCGGTCAGAAGGAGGATTACGGCAAGGGTTCCCGTAATGGCGTCCCAGTAGACCATGGGGTGCGCCCAGCCCGGCGAAAGCGTGAAGTCCTGTCCGGCCCAGAGCGTCACCAGCGTGAAGACGATCAGGCACTGAAAGCCGACCACCAGAAGGAGCTGACCGCGACGGCGGCGCCTATCCAGCTGTTCGACCTCATCGGGGGTCAGGTTCCGTTCTTCGATGGGCAGCAACTTGTTTGCCATGAGTCTCTTTCGTCTCCCTGCGTATTCTTGCGGTTCGAGGAGCCTTGCTGTGGGGCAGAAGCTTCCTGCTCCATTAAAACATAGCTTGCTCGATGTGCTCACCTCGGACCGCGCCGACGCAGATCGACCAGGTATCCGTCCAGCAGCGGAAGCATAACTGAATGATCATTCACCCGTAAAGCCGGAGCAACGAAATTTAACGCTTTCTTTGGAAGTGTCAGGGTTGAGCAGATGAGTCGAGAGCCGCTTCGCTCAGATGAACGCTACTGACTGGATTCCAGCAACGTCGAATCGTTTGCGGCAGCGGACATTTTTGCAGCCGACCATATCGTCGCGGCGCACCATGTAGCTCTGCGCCTTGGCAAAGCGCGCGCGGTCCCGGTCGTCGGCTCCGCGGGGAAGCTGGGTCTTCTTCCTGCGCACGATCCAGCTCAGCTCATAGTCCGCCTGCTGTCCACAGTGTGGGCAGGTCATGGTGTGAGTCCGCTGCTCCGGACGCTCCTCGAAAAAATCCCGTTCTTCCATCCTGCACCTCGTGGTCTGCGGCTGTGTTTTTTTCTGGCCGCATCCTTCGTGCGGTCCGGCGGTTACCAGACCATAAGTACAAGAGTATTGCATAATCTCAAAGGGCCTCGCAGCCATTCTGAACGCGGCCCCCAAGGCGACTACAGGAGCGCGGGGTGAGCAAAGCAAAGAAGCCGGCCTTTTCCGCAGTAAAGGCGGTCAAAGCAAACGCTCGCGAGCGTGTCGGGTCGCCTCCGCCGGAGCGCGTGCTGCCCGACCCGAAGCAGAAGCACGCCGAGAAGCCCAAACACAAAGAGACCCTCGCCGATCTCATCAACAGAAGAGGAGAAGACGCATGATTCAGTTTCGTACTGCCGCACTGGCCGTTGCCCTTACCAGCCTTGCCGCCTCAAGCCAGGCCCAGACCATCCAGGTAAACCGGGAGAACCGCACCATCGCCATTACCGCCACCGACAAGGTGACTGCGATTGCCGACCAGGCAACGCTGCACATCGGCTTCATCGCCTATGGGCCGGACAGCAATACGGCCTATGCCACCGGCTCGCGCCTCTCGAATGCCATTGTGAAGGCGCTGACCGACGCCGGTGTTCCCAAGGAGACCATTCAGAGCGAGAATCAGCAGATAGCTCCGGTGCAGAACTACCAGGTCGACAAGCTGACCGAGGCTCAGAAGGCGCAGCGTCAGTTTCAGGTGCAGCAGAGCTGGACCGTGAAGACACAGGCCGATGCCGCCGCAAAGACGCTCGACCTTGCGGTGAAGGCCGGGGCGAATCAGTCCGGTCAGATCGAGTGGGGTTTCAAGGATGAGAACGCCCCCGAGGCCGAGGCCGCTGCCAAGGCTCTGAAGCGCGCCCGCGCCCAGGCCGAGCAGATGGCGTCCAGTCTGAGCGCGAAGCTCGGCGCGCTGCTCTATGCCAGCAACGAGGTCCAGCCCAGCGGTCCCCGTCCGATGTTCCGCGCCATGGCTGCTGCTCCAGCGGCAATGGACAAGGTGCAGCCGTTAGCGATTAATCCCCGTGAGGTTGAGAAGACTGCGACCGTCTACGCTGTCTTTGCCATCGAATAACTTTGTTTCAGGCGGTCTTCTCGTTTACTATTCGCCTCGCGTTCCAGGAGAGTCCCGCTTGAAAAAACTGTTCCTTACTTTCGTCATGCTGTCAGCTGCCAGCGTCAGCACTTTGGCGCAGACGATTACCGTCAACAAGGACAACCGTACTGTTGCCGTGACTGTTAGCGACGATGCGCAGGTCGAATCCGATACTGCTGTGGTGAGTGTCGGATTTACGGCATATGGCTCGGACCAGCAGCAGACGTATGCCGATGCCACACGGATATCGAACAGAATTATCGATGCTCTGCATGCGGCAGGCATCCGGGCAGATGCAATCCAAAGCGCGGATCAGAGCCTTACCGAGATCGATGCGGAAGACAAGGTCCACTCAGCGAAGGGATTGCGTTTCCGTTTTACGCAATCATGGAACGTCACCGTTGATGCACCCTCCGCTGCGGAGGTCCTTCACACGGCTATCTCAGCTGGGGCAAATAACAGCGGGAATATCCAATGGAAGTTGAAGAGCGAGGATGCCCTGGAGACCGCGGCAGAGGAGAAGGCTCTCGTTCATGCGCAGAAGATCGCTGAACGTTATGCTGCGGGATTGAAATGCAGATTAGGCTCCATGATTTACGCAAGCAATCAGGTGCCAACGCGAGGTCTCTTTGGCGCGATGCTCAATACGGAGTCGGCATCAGTTGCAGCAACGAAGGTCAATCTGAAGCCATTGGCGATCGCTCCAGAGAAAATCACGAAAACGGCGACCGTTTACGCAGTATTTGCCATCGAATAGGCTGAGCGGCCCAGCCGGTCAGTCCTTGAAAAGAGAGAATCCATGCCCCAGTACACCTATCGCGAATTGAAGCCCACCCCGGAGGCGGAGGCGACCTATCGCCGCTGGCTCGCCCAGCTCAACGACGAGTTCAACCGGCATCAATCGGTCGACCGCCGCTCCGAGATCGTGCGCGACGAGCTCTACCAGATCTATCTCGGGCGTCCCCATGGCGGGCGAACCCAGGTCACGCTCTCAAGCGAATTAGGCAGTCATGCGCTGGTCGAGACCTTCGACCCTCGCAACGTTACGCTCGAGCCGGAGTACTACGGCGACATCGACGCCGAGAAGTATGCCATCCGCAAGCCGCTCATCTGGTTCTGGCAGATGTTCGATCGCTCGCCGCTGGGGCTGAACCACTGGCTGGGCTTTCGTTTTCGCTGCATGCTGGGGTGCCACATCTTCAAGTCCATGGGCAAGGGCGTGAAGATCTTCCACAACGTCGAGTTCACCTACGGCTACAACCTCACCATCGAGGACAACTGCACCATCCACAGGGACGTGATGCTCGACGACCGCGGCGGAATTATTCTGCACGAAGGCACCAGCGTCTCGGACTACGCGAACATCTACTCCCACACCCACGACATCAACGTGCAGTTAAATGTCACGAACAAGCCGACCGAGCTTGGTCCGCGCGCCCGCGTGACCTATCACGCTACCGTACTGGCCGGTGCAAATATCGGCGAAAACGCGATGCTGGGAGCCATGGCGCTGGCGACGAAGCCAGTGCCGCCGGATGTGGTCTCGGTGGGGATTCCGGCGAAGGTGAAGCGCGAGAAGGACCCGAAGGCCTGAATCCGGTCTCGCCTCCGATGGCGCGGGTCCGAAAGGGCCCTCGCGCCTGCAAGTCTGTGGCTTTTTTCTACGGAGGGCTTTCTTCCTTTAAGCTGGATGCATGAACCAGAACGTCGTCCTTATCCTCTTCCAGGTTGTCGCGCTTATTCTTGCCTTCAGTGTTCATGAGTGCGCTCATGCCTGGGCGGCGTGGCGGCTGGGCGATCCCACGGCCAAGATGCTGGGCCGGGTGACGCTGAATCCGCTGAAGCACCTGGACCCGTTCGGGTCGGTGCTCATGCCTCTGATCGCTCTGGTCTACCACTGGCCGCTTATCGGATGGGCGAAGCCTACCCCTGTTACCGCCCGCAACTTCAAAAACTACAAGCGCGACGACATCCTGGTCACTCTGGCGGGTCCGGCCAGCAATCTCCTTCTGGCCACCGGAGCGCTGATTCTGCTTTTGATCATCAAGCACCTGGTTCCCGGCGGTGCCGTAGCGGTCTTCACTGCAATGGCGCTGGCTATGCACTATCCCGGAGTCTCCACCGAGAACCTGCCGGCCCTGTTTCCCATCGCGCTGCTGCTCTATTTCGTCATCCTGATCAACCTTCTGCTGTTCGTCTTCAACCTGGTGCCGTTTCCTCCATTGGATGGCAGCCGCATCCTGCGCCACTTCCTTCCTTATGGCGCATTGCAGGTCTATGACCGTATGGGGATGTTCGCGTTGTGGATCTTCATGCTGCTGGCTGGCGGCTTTATCTTCCGGGTCTTTCTCTATCCGCTGCAGTCCGCCTTCGACGGCATCCTTGCCGCGCTTTAAAGCAGGGGTTCCCGTATCATCTCTATTTGAGCATCATGACCGATTCCACCCCTTCCACATCCCGCCCGCGGATTCTCAGCGGCATGCGTCCCACGGGAAAGCTGCACCTGGGCAACTACATGGGCGCGCTCTACAACTGGGTCAAGCTGCAGCACGAGTATGAGTGCTATTTCTTCATCGCCGACTATCACGCCCTGACGACCGACTATGCCAACACCAGCAGGCTCAAGGAGAACATCCGCGAGGTCGCACTCGACTTTCTCGCCGCGGGTCTTGACCCGAAACTCTGTGCCATCTTCGTGCAGAGCAAGGTTCCCGCGCACTTCGAGCTCAACGATCTGCTGGCGATGATTACGCCGCTCAGCTTGCTTGAGCGAGTCCCCACATACAAGGACCAGCAGGAGCAGTTGAAGGAGAAGGACCTCGCAACCTACGGCTTTCTCGGCTATCCCTTGCTGCAGTCCGCCGACATCCTCATCTACCAGGCGTCATATGTTCCCGTCGGGCAGGATCAGGTAGCGCACATCGAGCTGACCCGAGAGGTCGCCCGCCGTTTCAACCAGTTCTTTCCCGGCGAGTTCTACCTCAGCCCTGACGCCGCTCCCTGGGAGATGCGGGCTATCCAGGAGAAGGCCCGCAAGCTGGCTGATGACAAGACGAAGTCTGCCTTCTCCGCGCACGAGCTTTATGAGGCAGCCAAGCAGACCAAGAAGCTTACCGGCTTCGGCCGCCGCGAGGTACTGCCTGAACCGCAGGTTCTGCTGACGCCCTCGCCGAAGCTGCCCGGCACCGACGGCCGCAAGATGTCCAAGAGCTACGGCAACACCATCCTGCTCTCCGACTCTGAGTCAGAGATTCGCTCCAAGCTAAAGACGATGGTGACCGACCCGGCACGCATCCGCCGCGAAGATCCTGGCAACCCTGATATCTGCCCCGTCTTCGATCTGCACAAAGTTTTTTCGTCCATCGAAACACAGGAGAATGCACGCCAGGGCTGTACGACCGCCAGCATCGGCTGCATCGAATGTAAGAGCTGGCTCGCCGACAACCTTGTCCGCGAGCTGGCCCCCATCCGTGAGCGGCGTACCTACTTCGAGCAGCATCCCGCTGAGCTCGACGCCATCCTCGAGGACGGCAACGCCCGCGCCAACGTCCGCGCCAACCAGACCATGCGCGAGGTGCGCGCCACTGTAGGACTCGAATAGCCATGCCGGAAGAGACACGCGATCCCAATCTCGAGCAACCGAGTCAGCCTGAAGAGACTCCCGCCGTTGAGGCAACGGACGAACTGCGGCAGGAACCCTTTGCTCTCAAGCACCCGATTCCAGCGCCCGCCCCTGAGCCGAAGCGCGCCGTAAAGGACAAAGACGCGAAGGACAAGGAAGAAGCTTCGCAATCGCCCTTCTCCGTCAGCGTGGGACTGGTCTACGACGGTCCGCTCGACCTTCTGCTCGATCTCATCCGTAAGCAGAACATCGACATCTACGACATTCCCATCGCGCGCATTACGGAGCAGTTCCTCGAGTACACTCACAAGCTTCAGCAGACCGACGTGGACGCTGCCGGCGAGTTCATCTACACGGCCTCGTTGCTGATCCACATCAAGTCGAAGATGCTGCTGCCGCGAGACCCCTCCGACGTCACCGGGGCCGACTCCGAAGACCCGCGCCGCGAGCTGGTCGAACGGCTGCTCGAGCATGAGCGCTTCAAGGCAGCCGCCCAGATGCTGCTGCAGAAACAGCAGATCGAAGAGGCCACCTGGACCAACCCCGGCATGCGCGAGTTCCGCGACTCGGCCAACGCCGAGCGCGAGATCGCCGCCGACACCGTCGACCTGGTCCGCGTCTTCCAGGACATCCTGGGCCGCCTGCGCAAGCGCCCCGTTCTCGATGTCGATGAGGAGTCGGTTACTGTGGCCCAGATGATCGACTATGTGAAGCGCCGCCTGGTGATGGAGGATAAGCCGATCTCGCTGCGCCGCCTCTTGCACAACACCCACACCGAGCGGGCGCTGATCTGCATGTTTCTGGCGATGCTCGAGCTGGTGCGTCTGCAGGCAGTGCTGCTGCACCAGCCGGTGACGGAGGGGGACATTCTCATCAAGAAGACCGACAACTTCGACCAGGTCTTCGCCGACCAGCAACAGGCCCGGGACGACTGGCGTTAGTCTCGGAAGGGACCTCACTCTTTGTGTGCAATCTATTGCATATAAAGGGTTTCTGGGACTCCTCCACACTGAGACCCTCTTCTCTTTTTGACTGAAGAGCAAAGAGCTTTTACGCGGCATTCACACTCTATTCGCAAACCCGGCCTATCGTCGTCCTCACCGACTGCCCCGAATCCCCAAACAGGTGATGACTTATGGCAACACCCGCCACTCTTCCTTCCGGCTCCCTCCTCGACGAGAAACTCAAGAAATCCTCTCCGGGCAAAATCGGAGGCATTATCTTTGGACTTCTTCTCCTCGGCGGAATAGGCTACATCGTCAGCAAGCTTTCCGAAGACCTCTCGTTCGTCCACACGGGCTCAATCTTCCCCTATCTGCTGTTGGGGCTCGCCCTGTTGATCGCTCTCGGCTTTGAGTTCGTCAATGGCTTCCATGACACTGCGAATGCCGTCGCCACCTGCATTTACACACACTCGCTCGAGCCGCACATTGCCGTGGTCTACTCCGGCATTATGAACTTCATCGGCGTGCTCACCAGCTCCGGCGCCGTCGCTTACTCGGTCATTACGCTCCTGCCGGTCGAGCTCATCCTCAAGGTCAGCAAGGGCTCGGGCTTCGCGATGGTCTTCGCCCTGCTGGCGGCAGCTATTCTGTGGAATCTGGCCACCTGGTACCGTGGCCTGCCGGCCTCCAGCTCCCATACCATGATCGGCTCGATTATCGGTGTCGGCATCACCAACCAGCTCCTGCACGGCAAAAGCGGCGTGAGCGGCGTGGACTGGGAGCAGGTTACCAAGGTCTTCAAGGCGCTGCTGCTCTCGCCGGTGGTCGGCTTCGTCTGCGCTGCTCTGCTCTTTATGCTCTTCAAGGCGCTACTGCGCGACCCTCGTCTCTATGAGGCCCCCAAGGGCGCCGAGCCTCCGCCGTTCTACATCCGCGCTCTGCTCATCCTCACGTGCGGCGGCGTCAGCTTCGCCCACGGATCCAACGATGGCCAGAAGGGCATGGGTCTCATCATGCTGATTCTGGTCGGTACGGTTCCGACCGCCTACGCGCTCAACCACGCGGTCACCAACTCGCAGGTCCAGACCTTCGTGGCGGTCTCGCATCAGGTCTCCGACACCATCACCCACTACGTTGATTCCAACACGGTTATCGCCGATTCCCAGCCCGAGCTGGAAGAGTTCGTCTCCGTGCGGACCTTCAAGCCCACGACCATGCTGGCGCTGCGCCAGACCGTGGACGACATCCAGAACGAGGTCACCCGCTACGGCGCCCTCAACAAGGTGCCCGCCGAGATGCAGGCCAACGTCCGTAACCAGATGTACTTGGTCAGCGAGACGTTCCGGCTGCTGCCGAAGTACGGTCCCAAAGTCTCCGACGACGATAAGAAGATCTTCGCTAACTACAAGGGCTTCCTCGATCGTTCCACCAAGTTCATTCCTACCTGGGTCAAGGTAGCCGTGGCCCTCGCCCTCGGGTTGGGAACCATGGTCGGCTGGAAGCGCATCGTAGTGACGGTCGGCGAGAAGATCGGCAAGACCCACCTGACTTATGCACAGGGTGCCTCGGCCGAGTTGGTCGCGATGATGACCATCCTCGCCGCCGACGGATACGGTCTTCCCGTCAGTACAACGCACGTCCTCTCCTCAGGCATCGCCGGCACCATGGCGGCCAACAAGAGCGGCCTGCAGACCTCGACACTGCGCGATATCGCCCTGGCCTGGATCTTCACGCTTCCCGCTGCGGCAATCCTCTCGGGTGTTTTGTACTGGCTCTTCAATATGCTCGTGAAATAGATCGGGACTTCACCTTCGGGCAGGTGGTTTTAGGAAAGGGGCGGAGAAGATTCCGCCCCTTTTGCTGTGCAAAACGCGTCCCGAATGGGGTCTCGCCAGCTCTCCCCCGGGCTGGGGCATTCTTATACACTCAAAGGCAATGAGCCTCAAAGCAAAGATCGAAGCCGTCATTTACGCGTCGGAAGAACCGGTAACCCTGGCCCAGTTGATGGGCCTGCTCGGCCAGGAGGCCCAGGCCGAGCTCGACCAGATCGCGCAGGCCCAGCAGGCTCTCGCGCTCGAGAGTGAGGACGAGGCTCGCTTCGCCTCCGAAGAGAGCGGTCCCGACGTGGACGGTTTGAACGGAGAGATTCTCTCTGAGCCGGAACAGGCCCCCGAAGAAACCTCCCCAGCAGCGACCGCTCCAGCGACGGAGCAGACCCCGGAGACACCGGAGACCCCCGAAGAGACTTCCGAGCAGCGCTCCACGCGCGAAGGCAAGGAGGAGAAGGAGAAGAACCGCCGTCTCCGCGAATACTTCCGCTCCATCCTCGACCAGCTCATCGCCAACTATGCCAACGGCGACCGTGGCCTTGAGATCCGCGAGGTCGCCAGCGGCTATCGCCTCGCCACCAAGCCGGAGTATCACGATGCCGTCCGGGGCTTCGTCAAGTCCCTCAAGCCACCTCTGAAGCTCTCCCTGCAGGCCCTGGAGACACTTGCCGTGGTCGCCTACAAGCAGCCCATCACAGCCCCCGAGGTCGCCGAGATCCGCGGCGTCGACTCCGGTGGCGTCCTCGGCTCGCTCATGGCGCGCAAGCTCATCACCACCGCCGGCCGCAAGCAGGTGATAGGACGGCCCATCCTCTACAAGACCACCAAGGACTTCCTGCTCCGCTTCGGCCTCAAGGACATCAACGAGCTGCCCTCCATCGAGGAGTTCGAGAAGATGGCCGGCGAACTTGCCGAGCAGGAGGAGATTCCCATGGAGGCAGGCTCGCAGAATCCTCCGCACCACGCTCCCGAGACACCCGGTGAGCTGGAGCCGGAGCGGCACACGCACCTGCCCCAGGCCGACGGCAGCCCCGACTCGGTCGACGACCCTCTCGATGACCAGCTCCCCGAGGACGAAGAGCCCGCCGGCGAGCAGCAGCAGACGGCGGACGAGGCCGAACCCATCGAAAAGTCGAGCAGCTAGTCATCGCCGAGTCTCCACTCAGGGGATAATGGAGAGATGACCGAATCGACCGAACCCCGAGGCGAGCGCCTCCAGAAGATCCTCGCGGCTGCAGGCATCGCCAGCCGCCGCAAGTCCGAGGAGCTGATCCTCGAAGGCCGGGTGCAGGTCAACGGCAAGGTCGTCACCGAACTCGGCACCCGCGCTGACCTCGATCACGACCATATTCGTGTCGACGGCAAGCTCCTTCATGGCAAGGAGGAGCAGCGCTACTACATGGTCAACAAGCCGCGTGGCTACGTCACCACGCTCTCCGACCCAGAAAAGCGTCCCACCGTCATGGAGCTGATGGCGAACAAGCGCGGTCCGCATGGCGACGTTGTCCGCCTCTACCCCGTAGGCCGCCTCGATTACCTGTCCGAGGGACTGTTGCTGATGACCAACGACGGCGATCTGGCCAATAAGCTCTCGAAGGCAGCCGCGGGCGTAGAAAAGACCTATCTGGTGAAGGTGGCAGGGGTGCCGACGGCCGAAAACCTTGATCAGCTTCGTCGCGGCATCATGATCGACCGCGGACGGCTCAATGAAGTTCGCAGCGGACGCCGCGACCGGGTCATTACCGCTCCGGCAAAGGTCGAGCAGGTGCGCGGCGGCGACAACCCATGGTTCGAGCTCACCCTCACCGAAGGACGGAACCGGCAGCTCCGCAAGATGTTCGAAGAGATTGGCCATCACGTCGAAAAGATTCGCCGAATCGGCTATGGCGCACTCCGGCTCGATG
>Ga0193742_1001270_pt1 | contig 15427 bp, 15 predicted proteins | sample L2c1metaG_FD_165511 | JGI IMG/M metagenome (GOLD analysis project Ga0193742, IMG submission 165511) | Soil microbial communities from a riparian zone of the East river system, Colorado, United States - L2c1 | ecosystem: Environmental > Terrestrial > Soil > Riparian zone | place: USA: East River... | reverse complement strand
AACTGGTCCCGAACCAGCAGATCAAGGATACGAACCAGACCCAGCTGACCTTCTTCCCCGTGGGACCCGCGCCGACGATGATGCGCGTCGCCGGCAGCTGCCTGTTTACGATCGATACCGGCGATCAGACGGTCTATCCCTATGGCGTGGGAGCCAACGGACAGTTGACCTTTACCGCCAACTCGACCATCAATACCGGAGCAGGAAATCTGACCTCGATCAACATCAACGGCAACTTTGTTTATCTCACCGATGCTGCGCCGACCGCAGACAGCACCGGCGGACGAGTTCTGCCTTACACGGTCGGAACCGGCTCCTCGGCATGCTCGCTGAACACGTTGACCGGCGGTCCCATCAATAACCTGCCCTTGACCTCGAATCCGGTCTACTCCATGGCGGACGCCTCGGGCAAGACGCTCTATGTTCTGAATCGCTCGGGAGTCGATCCCAATAATCAGACCAGCTCGATCTCGGCCTTCACGATCGATCCAACGACCGGAAAGCTGTTCCCCCTGGGAACCGGCGGAAACGGTGGGACCGCCTCACCGGGTAATCCTTACAGCGTCGGAGCAGGCCCTGTCTGCATGGTCGAAGACCCGACCAAGCAGTGGGTGTACACCTCAAACAATATCGACAGTACCATCACAGGCAAGAGGCTCGATTCCATCTCGGGTGAGTTGAGAGCTCTCCCGCGAAACTCAACCTTCCCGACGATCGGTCAGCCCACGTGTATGGCTCTCAGCCCGAACGTCAACTAGCTGGACTGGAAGATCATAAAGAGACGCGTCCGCGGCTTCTTCCTCAGATCGAGGGACAGGTCGCGGACGATGAGATAACCGGTTCTTCTGTTTTGCGACCGGATCGGCATTGGAGTAAGGGAAGCGCATGAGCTTGAAAAAGATGGGCCGCGGAGTGAAAGCCTCGATAGCCTCGATAGTGTCCTTGGCGATAGGGCTTGGCCTGACGGCTTGCGGCCGGGACTATACGGTCGGTTACATCTACACCACCTCCTCGCAGGCAACGGCGGGCCTGATCAACGGCTACAAGGTGGATTATCAGCTGGGCTACCTCGTGCAGCTCGCAAACTCCCCTTTGCCCTCGGGAGGAAAGAATCCCGTTACCCTGGTTGCGTCCCCGGACCATCTCAGCATCTATGTCGTTCATCGAGACGACTCGAACGTGGTCCATTTCCTCATCGGAACGGACGGAAAGCTCTATCCGCAGAAGACGTACAGCATCACGGGAAGCTTCGCGACCGACGCCTCTATCGACACGGCGGGCAAGTTCCTCTACGTAACCTACACGTACCAGAACACGATTCTTCCGGACGGAAGCCAGCAGCAGCTCTATACTCCCGGAAACCCGGGCCCCGGCGGTGTGACGATCTTTCCCATCAATCCCGACGGCACCCTGGGTACGCCTTCGGACTTCCACCTGGGACGCAATCCGGCTAAGATCTCGGCCACGAGCCCGAACCACTTCCTCTACGTGATCTCACAGGATGGTACGACCCCGGCGAACCTCTTCGGCTTCTCCCAGGATCCCAACAGCGGTGCCCTGACCCCTCTTCCCGGCGTGACGATCAATCCGGGCAACGTAGCCTCAACGGGCTTTCCCTCCGGCGTGACTCCGGCGGGCATTCTCGCCGACAGCTCGGGAGCTCACCTCTATGTCACTGATTCGGCCCTGAACGATGTCATGGGATACTCGATCGGTGCAGATGGCACTCCGACCCTGATTGGGACGGCGCAGACCGACTCCGCGCCGGCCGGCATGACCATCGACATGAGCGGAAAGTTTCTCTTTGTCGCCAGCTCCGGAGCAGGCGCGGTCAATGGGTTTACCTTCGCCGCCAATGGCGTTCCGGTGGTCTCCAGCACCTCAGGCAGTACGCAGGTTGGCACCGGTACGACCTGTCTTGCGATGATTGGAGCTCCCAGCACAGGCGATCCCTCGCATGCGATCTACCTCTACGCGTCCAACTATCTGGGCAACAACATCTCCGGGACCCAGATGAGCGCTTCGGACGGAAGTCTACGGCAGATTCAAAACACGCCCTTTAGTGCAAATGCTTTACCCTCCTGCCTTGTCGCTGTGCCCGCGATCCCAGGTCGCTGACGCTGCTCTTCGAGACAGGAAGATAGAATGATGGAAGGCGGCGCAATCCGCCGGATGAAGGAAGAGAATGAGTTTGACAGGGAAGATCTTCAAATCGACGCCCATGGAGAAGGCTGCTGAGCCATCCGCCAAAAGGGCTTCGGTGGTTTCACGCGCTGCTTCGGCGCTGCTGTTGACCGGCGCGCTTGGCCTGACTGCCTGCACCCGCGACTACACGGTGGCTTATGTCTATGCGACCGCTGCCAACGCCGGCATCAATGAGTACGCGGTGGATTACCAGTCCGGTGCTCTGGTCCCCATTGCAGGATCGCCAGTCGCTGCCGGAAATGATCCCGTCAAGATCACCGCCTCGTCGAACGGGCTGTTCGTCTACGTCTTGAACCAGGGAGATTCGACGGTACAGCTGTTCTCCGTGGATGAAGACAGTGGCAAGCTGACCTCAAACGGAACAACGTATCCGACAGGCTCGCATCCGACGGCTCTCTCTCTCGATCCCTCGCAGAAGCTCCTCTACGTCACATACAGCTATCAGAATGGCTATTCGGACTCGAACCCCGGACCCGGCGGTGTGGACATCTTCCCCGTCGGCTCCGACTACACCCTGGGGACTCCGTTGGTCCAGCCGGTCGGCAATAATCCGGTCGATGTTGCGACGACCAATTTCAACCACAACGTCTATGTGATCGATGCTGAGCCGGCCGTGGGCTCGGGATCGCCGACTGGCTGGATTCTCGCCTTCTCGCAGGACGCCACCTCGGGAGCGCTGACGCCGATCGGGAAGACAACCATCACGACGGACCAGAGCGGAAAGACAGTTGCCACAGGCTATGGCGCGGGAACCAATCCCAGCGCGATCGCCGTGAACCCCACCTCGCGCTTCGTCTATGTGACGGACCGTGCCACCAATCAGCTCTACGGAAACATCGTGCTCTCGGGCGGCCTTCTGCAACCGATGCAGAACTCACCCTTCGCGACCGGCCTGCTCCCGGTTGCGGTTACGATCGATCCGCGCAGCAAATATCTGTACGTCGCCAACTTCAATGACAATACGGTCAGCGCGTATGCCATCGATGGTGCAACGGGTGCTCCGACCGGATCCGTCGGATCGAGCGCGGTGAAGGTTGGAACCGGACCGAGCTGCCTGTCTATCGAGCCTGCGCTGGGAATTTATCTGTACACCGCGAATAACCTCGATAACACCACGACCGGCCTGAAGCTGGACTCGCACAACGGAGCATTGGCGAACGTGCAGAACACGCCGTTTCCCGCAGCCGGAACCCCGACCTGCATCGTTGCCGTGGCGAATGGATCGCACGCGACTCAGGTGGTCAATCCGTAGACAATCTGCAAAGAAGGATAAGAGAGCCTCGCTTCGGCGAGGCTCTCTTGTTTTACGCGGGCTATCGGCGTGACGTGGGAGGGAAGCGGTTGAGGATGGCCTTGCGGACCGGGTTCTCGAAGAACCGGTAGATGAAGATGGAGAGGCCCACGAGGGCGGCGTAAGAGATCCACGGATCGAAGGCCGCTACATGGAGCCGCTCCGGAAGATGGTACTGGTGGATGAGAACGAAGACATTGAAGTGGAGGAGATAGAGACAATAGCTGCTCTCTCCGACCAGCAGCAGCGGCCCCCAGGAGAAGATGCTTGAGAGTGCATGCTTCCCGCTGAGTCCGAAGACCAACGCGGCAAAGAGCGGCAGCAGAAGGCCACCATGAAGGACTAGGTAGGGAACACGCTCCGATGCGAGATAGAAGAACGCTCCAAGCCCCGCGAGTGCGGCAGCTGCGATTGCCATGCGCTGGCGCTCGTTGATCGTGGCGAGCAGTTGAAGGCGCGAGAGTGCAATTCCTGAGAGGAAGGTCGCGGCATACGGCACCGGAGTGTATTTCAGAAAGCGGACGAATGTGGTCGAGGTATAGCGATCGACGGGGCCCGGGAGATGGTCGGGGTTAAGCCAGAGATAGAGCACCACGGGCGCGAGATCGAGGACCCACAGCACGAGAATTGTCAGGACAAGTCCGGAAGGCTTGCGTGGCCAGGTAAGGCGGATCAGCCATGGAAACGTCGCGTAAAAGGCCATCTCGCAGGAGAGCGTCCAGGCGACCGTGTTCCAGAAGGTTGCAAGCGAGGGACTCCAGCCCTGCAGCAGAAGTGGCGTGAGAACGAGTCCTTGCCAGAACTCTGTGCTCGATCGCGCGTGCCACTCGAGATCCAGCATGGGAAGCGAGATCAGCAGCACCAGCAGGTAGACAGGATAGAGACGCGAAAAACGCGCCATCCAGAAGTCCCGCTTGACCAGGTTCGCGCCGCGATCGAAGTAGTTGTACGAAAGGATGAAGCCTGAGATCAGGAAGAAGACGTTGACGAAGACGAATCCATGCTCGACGAAGGGGCGAAGGGGGCCGAGATGGGGCGGCGTGAAGTGAAACAGAACGATATTGAAGGCAAGCAGCGTTCGGATGCCTGTAAGAGCAGGCAGCGGCGGCTTGCGTGCGTGCTTGACCAACGGTGTCGTTGCAGTGGAGGCCAAATCCCGGGTCCTGTTGTGTTGAACGCGCTTCCGTGGAATTTGATGCGGAGACGGAGGCGGTTTGTGGCTTCAGGCCGTGACCAGCGAGCCGATCTTTTCGCCTGAGACGACGCGAACGATGTTGCCCTGCTCACGCATGCTGAAGACCATCATCGGCATGTTGTTGTCGCGGCAGAGCGAGACCGCAGTCGTGTCCATTACGCCGAGGTTGCGGCGCAGGATCTCGTTATACGTAATCTGTTCGAAGCGCTCAGCGTCCGGATCTTTTTTGGGATCAGCTGAATAAATTCCATCCACCGAGGTGGCCTTGAGCAGGATATCGGCCTTGATCTCCATCGCGCGCAGGGCGGCCGCGGTGTCGGTGGAGAAGAAGGGATTCCCCGTCCCCGCGGCAAAGACGACGATGCGGCCCTTCTCGAAGTGGCGAATGGCGCGCCGGCGGATATAGGGTTCCGTGACCTGGTGCATCTCGATCGCGCTCATCACCCGGCAGAAGATGCCGCGCTTTTCGATCGCGTCCTGCAGTGCGATGGCGTTGATCACGGTTGAGAGCATTCCCATGTGGTCGGCGGCGACGCGATCCATATCGATAGCCTGCTGGGCGACCCCGCGGAAGAAGTTTCCTCCTCCGACGACGATTCCAACCTGGCAGCCGAGCGTGTGAGCGGCCACAATCTCCTCGGCTATTTTATGAATGAAGACTGCGTCGATACCAAAGCCACGGCCTGCGGCCAGTGCTTCTCCTGAGAGTTTGAGGAGGACTCTTTTGTACATGTCAGGTCTTAGTATCGCATGGGGATACGGTAATCCCCGGCGGCGAAGGCGCGAGAGTGCTCTCTGGCCAGCCGAATCTCAAAATCTCCTTCGGCAGAAAGCGTCAGAACCGTCTTCCGCACAATCTACGGTGAGGCAGAGGGCAGGTGAGAACGATTCGGGATACGCATCTTCCTGTTGAAGCGTAACTTATTGATTTCCGCTTGCTTTTCTTGGAAGAATAGCGACAGGCAGGCATCTTTTGAAGAAATCGATGAGGGGTGAAGTTGTGATTGCGGGCCCAGTGAAATTGTCTCCCGTCTGCGAGCTCCGCCTGACAGGAGTCGCCGTCCTGGTGCTGGAGTATTGGCAAGCGAAGCCGCCCTACGACGTGCGATTGGAGAACGCTTATGCGCGCGAGAGCGAGTGAGGTGTTTGCTCTTACGATACTGCTGTCGGGAACCGTGGCTGGAACCCAGCAGAGGCAATACCTCTTGCCACCCTCGTCGGAAGAAAGGGCCGCCCTGAGCAAGAAATTGGATCCGGCCCTGTTGCCAGCTGGTGCAAGCCATCGGAACATGGATCCGAAACAGGCCTTTAAGCTGGTGGGACCGAGAGGTGTGGAATTGAGTGTGGCCTCGGTGGACTTCGACGTTCCAAACCCTGATGCCGGAGTTCGGCGGCACACCTGCGGCCTGTATGTGGTACCGGCTCATGGAGCCACGTATTTTCTGGACGGCAGCAGCTCGGATGAAGAATTACCCGTTCAGTGTTGGAGATCGTCTCCGTCCGACTGGTGCGCAAGGGAGCGGATCGGGCAGATATCGTGTTTGTTGGGGAGGATTCACTCACTTCTCACTCGTGGCTTCAGGAATATGTGCTGAGTCGTAGTGAGAACGGGCCCTACAAACTGTCCGTGGATTACAAATTCGCGCCTTAAAAAACCTGATCAGCTAAGCCATTCTGTCGAATGGTTTATTTGCATATTCCAATCATCCCGATTCGGAATCGCATCTTCCTGTCGAACATAACTTATTGATTCCGGCCAACAAAAGATTACCCATCCATAGATGTTTACGAAGGCTTTCCTTTGGAAGAATAGCGACAGGCATCTCTGGAGAGATCGATGAGTTATGAAGTTGTGTGATTGCGGGCGCAGGCCCGGTGGGATTATTTCTTGCCTGCGAGCTCCGTCTGGCAGGAGTCGCCGTCCTGGTGCTGGAGCGGCTCGAGGATACGTGCACTCCACTCAAGACGAACTTTATGGGAGCGCGCGGTCTGAATCTTCCTTCGGTGCAGGCGTTCTACCATCGCGGGATGTTGAAAGCCGTACGCGAAACAGCGCTGGGGTGGATGGACATGGCTCTCGAGCGTGGCATTGGGATGAGGGCGCGGGATGAATCGAATCCTGCGCTCACACCCAGGTTCGCCGGACACTTTGCCGGAATCCTGCTGGATGCGAACAAGATCGAGTTTGGCAAGGCCCGGTTTGCCGTGGGCGGCCCTTCGGCCTCGGGCGGCCTGGTGAGCCTGACGGGTATCGAAGAGGTTCTGAAGGAGCGCCATAGAACTCGGCGTTGTGCTGCGTCTGGGAGCCGAGGTAACCGACTTCACCCAGGACGAGGCCGGTGTGATGGTTCACGTTGGCGACGAGACGATTTCTGCGCAGTGGCTGGTGGGATGCGACGGCGGCCGCAGCACGGTTCGCAAGCGTGCGGGATTTGAATTTGTGGGGACCGATCCCGAGCTGACGGGCTACCTGGCCATGGTCGATATCGCCGACCCGGAGAAGCTGAAGCCGGGATGGAACCTGACGGATACCGGAATGTATGTGAATGGCCCGGCGCCGGGCAGGATCGGTGTGACGGAGTTCGACAGCGGCGCCGCGGACCGCGATGCTCCTATCACGCTGGAGGCGATGCAGGCGCGGCTGCGGCGAGTCTCGGGCACGGATGTGACGCTGACGACGATGCACGTGGCCACACGCTACACGGACAATGTCCATCAGGTGACGACCTACAGAATGGGCCGGGTGCTGCTGGCCGGCGATGCGGCGCATGTCCACTCGCCGCTGGGCGGGCAGGGGATGAACCTCGGGATCGGCGACGCGATGAACCTGGATGGAAGCTGGCCGCGACCATCAAGGGCTGGGCTCCAGACGACCTGCTGGAGACGTATACCAGGGAGCGGCATCCGATCGCAGCCTGGGCGCTCGACTGGACACGCGCTCAAGTGGCGATCATGCGTCCCGGACCGCATGCGCACGCTATACGGTCGGTCGTCCGCGACCTGATCGACACCCGCGATGGAGTCACCTACTTCGCCCAGAAGATCGCGGGAGTATGGCTGCATTACGACCTGCCGGGAGACCATCCGCTGATCGGACGCAGTGCGCCGGACGTTGAATTTGAGGACGGCACGCGGCTTGGTGCGTTGCTGCACCAGGGCAAGGCCGTGCTGCTCGATCTTGAAGAAAGGGAAGAGCTGGAGAGGCTGGCCCGGGAATGGAAGGGCAGGGTGAAGTATGTTCGTGCTCGTGCCAAGGACGCTCTGGGATTGAGTGCATTGATGGTGCGTCCGGATGGGTTTGTTGTTTGGGTCGCTGAGGGCGTCCCGGATAGCGAACTTGCGCGTGCACTGATGGCGACCTGGTTCGGCAAAAACGATTAGATCGTCAAGGCACGTGGGCTCAGGCCGGATAGGAGGGGAGTCAAAAATGCTCCTTCGCTTTTTGAGACACTTGGAAACTCGCATGCGATACTAATGGCGACTTCCCCGGCCCCATTTCATACATTGAGATGTTCCACGTGATCCCTCAGTCTTGCCGTGTCGGAATCGTCTGCGTTGGATTTTATCTCCTGCTCTGTCTTGCGGTGTTCGCAGCTATTCTGAAGCAAACCGGAGGACATTTCCTCTATACGCTCGACGATCCATATATTCATCTGGCTCTTGCGGAGAACCTCTCGCAGGGTCACTATGGAATTAATTCCGATCACCCGGCATCGCCCTCGTCGAGCGTGATCTGGCCTCTGCTCCTGATTCCGTTCGCGGGTCACAGATGGCATAGTTACAACCCGCTGCTTTTCAACATCCTCCTCGGAGGTGCTTCGGCATGGATCATTGGACGAGTCATCGACCGATGGCCGGGCAGTTTTTTTCAGCGAGGCTGCGAACGAGAGGTGGAGCAATGGAAACATGCCTTCATCGGATGCCTTCTGGTCCTGGTCGCTAATCTCGTCAGCTTAACCTTCACTGGCATGGAACACGTGTTGCAGATCTTTCTCGCTCTCTGCTGCGCCTACGCCGTGACCGAAACCATGGCGGAGAGACCGATCCCCACGTGGACGCTTCTCGCTGCGGTTCTTGGCCCCTCGGTACGATACGAAAACTTTTCGATCACGTTATGTCTTGCCCTTCTGCTGTTCCTTCTCCATCGCCGCAAGCTCGCAATCACCCTCGTTGTGCTTGCCGCGTTGCCGCTGGTTGGATTCAGCCTTTACCTTCACTCGCTTGGACTTCCTGCCCTGCCTACATCGGTTCTGGTGAAGGGAGGCGCCACCGATTCCCATATCTCACTGCTCCGGAGTGTGTATTACCGCATGCGGGGGACGATCCATTCCGTCGTGACTCATCCGGATCGCTGGCCCATGCTTCTCTTATGCGTCTCCGCCGGTTTCTTCGTACTCATGGAACGAAACAGGATTCGCCGATTCGCTCTGGTCGGAGTGATGCTGGTGACGGGAACCCATCTCCTGATCTTTCCTTTCGGATGGTTCCATCGGTACGAAGTCTATGCGCTGATCTTCGCATCCCTCATCCTTCTGGACGCGATGGTTCAGCGGCCGCAGTTCCGGTACAGCTACGTCTCTCTGGGCGTGCTGGCTTTAATGAGCCTCTCGTCCGTTTACACCTTTGTCGCCTCTCCCCGGGCAGCTTCGGGAATCTATGGTCAGCAATACCAGATGCACCGCTTCGTAACGGAGTTTTTCCACGGCCGATTTGCCGTCAACGACCTGGGCCTGGTCAGCTACCAGAGAGCGGGCGACGATTACGTGGTCGATCTCTGGGGCTTGGGCTCTCATGAAGCTGCGCTGCAGCAGAATAAAAATGCAGCGTGGCTGGTTGAGATCGCCCACCGCAATAAAGTAAGCCTGGCGATGATCTATCCAGATTGGTACGAGTCCATCCCTTCGAGCTGGAAGCCCATCGGCATGATGTGTCTCACCGAAAAGCCGATTACAGCCACTGAACCATGCGTTACGTTCTACAGCACCGATCTCGAACAGCGGGAACACCTGGAAGCCGCGATGCGGAGATTCGCGGAAACCTTGCCGCGGCAGGATACTTTCACCTTCTCTCCCCTTCGTCTGGCCTCGCGCTGATGTCGCAGCGTAAAAAAGAGCCCGGGCAATCGCCCGGGCTCGTGAAAGTTGAAGGTCGATTACGCCGTCGCCTCGTCTGTAGAGCTCTGGGCGGTGGTGGCGACGGTCCAGTTCGGGTCGCCTACCTTGAAGCGGGCGAAGCGGCGCACGCTGATGTTCTCGCCGAGCTTTGCCACGCGCGTGGCGATGATCTGCGCGATGGTCTGCGACTGCTCCTGATGAACGGCTGGTCGAGCAGGCAGATCTCCTCGTAGAACTTGCCCATCTTGCCCTCGAGCATCTTCTCGATAATGTTGGCCGGCTTGCCGGAGGCAGCGCCCTGGGCGCGATAGATCTCCTTCTCGCGATGTGCAGGGCGTGTGAAATATGTAGTCGCGCAAGCCAAGGATGCTCTGGGACTGAGCGCGTTGCTGATTTGTCCGGATGGCTTCGTGGTCTGGGCTGCCGAGGGGGAACCGGATGTGAGGCTGGCCAAAGAGGTGGCGACACGATGGTTCGACAGGCTGATTCGAACGGGAAGTGATCCGTCCGTCGTCAGCTGCGTTTAGGGCCTGTCGAACCAGACGTATTGCCATCCACCGGAGATAGTGTTGAACTTCGATCCGACATTGCCGGTCACTCCCGAGCTGTAGCTGAGTTTGAAGGAATGTCCTTTTGTGAGGGGATAGGAGAACGTTGCTCCGAGGCGGGAGTTGCTCTGCCTTTCAGAGGGAACTCCGCCATTGACGGTCGCTGCGCCGCCGGTATACCAGGTAGCGTCGATTGCCGCCCAGAGACCTGGCCGAAGGGTGTAACTCGCGTGTGCCTGAATAGCAGTGAGAGGATTCTGCGAGCGACTGAAGGTTCCGGTATAGAAGCTCTTATTTTCGGTAAAGAACCAGACTCCTGCGTAGAGATCGAGAAAGACTTTCTTGGCCGGGTAGGAGATTCCGATCTCCGGTTTGAAGGACCAACGATTGGTTCCGAGATTGATCAGTTTCGTGTTGTCATATTGTCCCGATGGAGAGGTCATGGTCAGGCTGGTGCCGATGATCAGCCGTCGATGCGGACGGCGAGCGAATTCGGTAACGGACATCGAGGGACTGCCTCGAAGATTGATGGAGAGGCGGGTCCTCGTGTCTGCGAGGCCTGACCGGTAAACGCGACCTTGCTGATCTCCAACTTCGCCGGAGACGTTGCCCCAGGCGTAGGGGAGCGTGGCGGCGAACAAACCCTGCTTGCGGAATACTCCGAAAGTGCGCCCTACTCCAACGGCAGGCGAGTAGAGGGTGGCGTTTGCATTGGTAATCGGAAGCGTGGGGTCGAAGGCGATATCTCCGCTTGACCGGCCGAATCCGATTCCGATGAAGTTTGTGCCGACGGGCGAGGCAGAGTAGGCGCGAGGTTCAAGATCCTGCGCGGTAGCGACGAAAGCAGACGTGAGCATCGTCCAAGTCAGAAATATTCGCGCCGCGTGGACGGAAACGCTCATGCGGAGAATATTCGCACAGGACAAACGAAAAGTAGACAACGATGACTCAACAGGAAAGCCCGGACGGCAGCCCGGGCTTTCTGGTGTTGCTATCGAGATGGCTTTACGCCGATGCCTCTTCCGTGGAGCTCTGGGCGGTGGTGGCGACGGTCCAGTTCGGATCGCCTACCTTGAAGCGGGCGAAGCGGCGCACGCTGATGTTCTCGCCGAGCTTTGCCACGCGCGTGGCGATGATCTGCGCGATGGTCTGCGACTGCTCCTTGATGAACGGCTGGTCGAGCAGGCAGACCTCCTCGTAGAACTTGCCCATCTTGCCCTCGAGCATCTTCTCGATGATATTGGCCGGCTTGCCGGAGGCAGCGGCCTGGGCGCGATAGATCTCTTTCTCGCGCTCGATGTCCTCGGCGGTGACGTCCTCGCGGCGAACGTAGCGCGGGTCGGCGGCGGCGATGTGCATCGCGATGTCGCGGAGCAGCTCCTGGAAGTCAGGGGTGCGGGCGACGAAGTCGGACTCGCAGTTGAGCTCGACCAAAACGCCGATCTTGCCGCCGGCGTGAATGTAGGTTCCGACGGAGCCCTCGTTGGTAGTGCGCGAGGCCTTCTTGGCGGCGGACGCCATGCCGCGCTTGCGGAGGACGACGAACGCCTCTTCCATGTCGCCCTTGGACTCCTGAAGAGCCTTCAGGCAGTCGCCCATGGGGGCGCCGGACTTCTCACGGAGTTCCTTGACGAGTTTTGCATCGATCTTTACAGCGGTATCAGACATGCGTAGTTCCCTTCTTGGTGTAGAGCATGATTCAGACAAAGAGGGCGCGGGCTTGAAGACCCGCGCCCCTCGATGAGATCAGATGGCGGTTACGGCACTGCAAATTGCTGTGCTCGGACCGGTGGGGCTTAGGCTCCTGCGTCGGCGACAGCGGCCGTGTCGGGCTCGTCGACAGAGGCTGCGGTCGGGGCCTTGCGGATGTTTCCGCCCAGAACGGCGGCGAGATCGACATTCTCGTCCTCGTCCTCATCTGCAGCGGTGATGGAGGCCTGGACCTCGTTCAGCTCGCCCTCCTCGCCCACAAGCTCGGGCGAGACCTCGGCCTGCTGGACATCGGCAACCTCTTCGGAGAAGGCGCGCTCGGAGACCATCTGCACACCCTCGAAGGCTGAATCGGCGATCTTTGTGGTGAAGAGACGGATGGCGCGAAGTGCGTCGTCGTTGCCGGGTATGACATAGTCGACCACGGTGGGATCGCAGTTGGTGTCGACGACGGCGACGACCGGGATGCCGAGCTTGCGGGCCTCGGAGACAGCGATTGCCTCGTTGTTGGAGTCGATGATGAAGAGCGCATCCGGCAGCCGCTTCATGCTCTTGATTCCGGAGAGGTTGGTCGAAAGATGCTTGCGCTCGCGCTCCAGCTTGATGACTTCCTTCTTGGTCAGAAGCTCGTAGCGTCCATCGGTCGACATGTCGTCGAGCTCCTGCAGGCGCTTGACCGACTTCTGCACGGTGACCCAGTTGGTCAGCAGACCACCCAGCCAGCGCGAGTTGATGTACGGCATGCCGGCACGGTTGGCTTCTTCAGCCACGGCGTCCTGCGCCTGGCGCTTGGTTCCAACGAAGAGGATGAGTTTGCCCTGCGCAGTAAGCTCGGTAACGAACTTCGACGCGTCCTTGAACATCTTGAGCGTCTTCTGCAGGTCGATGATGTAGATTCCGTTGCGCTCGCCGAAGATATATTCCTTCATCTTCGGGTTCCAGCGCTTGGTCTGATGCCCGAAGTGAACGCCAGCTTCGAGCAGTTCTTTCATAGTAATGGAAGCCAAATTGGATCTCCTTGGTTGAGGCCCCAAGCGGAGTGCGAACGTCTGCTATCCGCAGAGATGGGACCTGGATTTATCCCCCGTAGGGGAGATTGGACTCCTTGCCTCGCGGAACGTACGTGCGCGAGGGTGATGCGAGCAGGAGCTGAATCTTGTGAAACAGCTCCTGCCAAAACTGTGGTTCTCAAAGAGAAAAGCAACAGCCAAAAATTCCTGCTGTTCAGCGTTTCTATCGCTTCGAGAACTGGAACCGTGCGCGGGCGCCCTTCTGTCCGTACTTCTTGCGCTCCTTGGCGCGCGAGTCACGGGTAACGAGGCCTTCGCTCTTGAGCGCCTTGCGGAGCTCGGGGTTGAACACCATGAGGGCGCGGGCGATGCCGAGCTTGACCGCGTCGGCCTGGCCCATCACGCCGCCACCGCGAACGGTGGTGATGACGTCGAAGGTCTCCCCGATGTTTTCAATGCCGAGCGAACGTTTGGCTGAAGCACGCTGCTGTGCCGTGACGAAGTAGACGTCAACGTCCTTCTTGTTGACGGAAAATTTTCCGCTGCCGGGGCGCAGGAAGACGCGCGCGATCGAGCTTTTGCGGCGGCCGGTGCCATAGTACTGGACGAGATCTGCCATGATGCTCCTTGAACCTTCTTGAAACAGGGCCGAAGCCCATCAAATCTGATATGCGAACCGCGAATCTTAAGCGGTCGCCTCGAGCGGCTCAGGCTTCTGGGCCAGATGCGGATGCTTGTCGCCCTTGTAGACCTTCAGCTTGGTGGCCATCTGGCGGCCCATCTTCGACTTGGGAAGCATGCCCTTGACGGCCTGCTCGACGATCGCTTCGGGACGGCGTGCCAACAGCTTGATGAAGGACTCTTCGCGCAGGCCGCCGGGGAAGCCGGTGTAACGGCGATAGAGCTTCTGGTCAGCCTTGAGGCCCGTAAGGACGATCTTCTCAGCGTTGATGATCACGACATGATCGCCGGTATCGATATAGGGCGTGTAGATCGGGTTGAGCTTGCCCGACAGCACGTTCGCTGCCTGCGTGGCGAGGCGGCCAAGCGTTTTGCCGCTGGCGTCGAGGACAAACCATTTGCGCTGAATCTCTTTTGCGCTCGGAATCCTGGTAGACATCGTCTTCTGTACTCCTTACTTCTGCCGTCTTCCATGGTCGGCGTCGTGCGGAAGAATGATGGAACGAATGGGTGCTGCCTTACGGGTGAAGACGAACCATAAATGCCTCCCAGACGATGGACGCCGCGAAAGAAGAGGAAAACCTCTCCAAATGCGAAGAAGCCGCTGCCTGGATTGCGCACAGAGCCTGGTTCGGGGGCCTGAGGTGTGGGTGCTTTGGGGGCAAACTGCATTAGCATGCCCCAGATGGATCCACCACGATGTCTCACCGTCGTCTGAACACAGACGCGAGACTGCGCGAGATTCTAGGATATCCGACGTTCAGAGGGGAGTCAACGAAGTTTCTTGAAGAAATGCTGCAAGTTAGGGGGAAAAGCGCTCGTCCAGTTCCTTGACCGCGGGACTCTTCCTGCACCGCGAGAAAGATGCAGGTGGGTTGTGAACTTCTCTCAAACTCACTGCTCGTTTCTCTGAAAATGTTTTTTCTTATCTGTTTATAAACAGGATACTTATCAATCCGTTGAGGCCGAAGAGTCATTCGCAACCGTCCTGATGCGCTGAACCGACAGGGCGAACAGCCAGGCATAGGCCACCAGCAACAGGAGCTCGATAAGAAGAAAGATGAGGGAAGCCGGGCGGGCGGAGAGCAGTTCGTGATGGAACTGCGGGGCCGCGACCTGAGCCAGGATACTGGCCCAGTAGCTGTGCTCGACCACCGCGATGACTCCAACCAGGGCAAAGCCGATGAGATGAAGCCGCCGCCTGACGTCGATAAGCAGGCAGATGGGGAAGAGGGTGAGCATCAGGTAGGACGACCACGACTTCTTTGAGAAGAGCAGAAGCGCCAGCGTCAGTGCGGCAAGGGAGAAGGTCATCACGCGCAGGCGGACGGCCGGGCTGGCTCCGTGGGCTGCTCGGGCGAGGACAAAGAAGAGGATCGCAAGAATCACCAGCAAAAGTACATCCCATAGGCGAGAGGGAAAGGTGACGCCCAGGAGCGACTCGATGAGATACGGAAGATTGCCTGCCCCCCTGATATTTCCCTCCCTTTGAAGCGGGAGGAGGATAGGAAGGCGCATCGCGGCGAAGGCACCGTAGACGGCAAGGATCGGAATAGCCATCCCGGCCACCCAGCGCCAGCGCTTTGGCAGGGAGAGAAAGAAGGCGGGGACGTACAGCAACGGAAGAAACTTGATGGTGGCGACGGCTGCCCCGAGAGAGGCTCCGGAGAGAA
>Ga0193742_1001269_pt1 | contig 15430 bp, 9 predicted proteins | sample L2c1metaG_FD_165511 | JGI IMG/M metagenome (GOLD analysis project Ga0193742, IMG submission 165511) | Soil microbial communities from a riparian zone of the East river system, Colorado, United States - L2c1 | ecosystem: Environmental > Terrestrial > Soil > Riparian zone | place: USA: East River... | reverse complement strand
TCTCCACATAAAAGTGCGTAAGTTGAGCTGCGCCAAAACTGGTAGTGATTGCCACATCGGTAGCATCGCGGCCGGAAGCCATAAGAAGGCGGCCGATGCGGGGCACATTGTGGCGGGCGTCCATCGTCCACCATCGTCCCCCGAGATAGACCTCATACCATGCGCTGAAGTCCCCTGGTCCACCATAAGGAATGCGGATGTCGCCAAGATATCCGGTGACATACCGAGCGGGGATATTGATAGCGCGGGTAAGCGTGATGGCCAGGTGCTGAAAGTCGCGACATACTCCGATGCGCTCCGTGAAAACATCAAGGGCAGTCTTCGTGGGCCGGGCAGCTCTGTAGTCGAACTGAACGTGGTTGTGAACCCAGTCGCGAATCGCAACCGCTCGCTGCCATCCCAGGGGCGTTGAGCCAAACAGCTCATAGGCGATCTGCGAGAGTCGATCGACCTCGCAGTAGCGGCTGCTCAGGAGGAACTGCAATAACTCATCCGGCAGCTCCTCGATAGGATGCTGGACTGCCCCGCCCCCAAGCTCATCGCAGTATCCGTTGCTGCGAATCAAGCTTCGTCCAGCGAATCGTACGGCACCAGCGGGAACGTTAAAGCGCATGCAACGGTTACCGAATCCGTCGATGTAATCATGGCCTGGAAGCTCACGTTTCGTCTCCAGGTCGATGTGCTCCACCTTCAGCAATTCCGGCTCATCCAGCCACGTGTCGAGCGACGGATGCAGACGCAGCATCGCGATGATTGTCGTCGGCGCAGGGAGGTGAAACTGAATATCGTATTCGGACCGGATCTGCATAGGCCTTAGATTCAGATGCGGAGCCAAGCGGTGTCGGTTGTGTGTGTGATTTTAGGATTAAAACGGCAGGGCGAGCCGTTTTCGGCTCGCCCTTGATTCGCAGGTAAATTGTAGAACTACTTTGCTGTTGCAACCGCTTGAGCCTGCTCCTTGAGGGCCGCGGCCTTGTCGGTCGCCTCCCAGGTGAAGTTCTCGCCGGTGCGGCCAAAGTGGCCGTAAGCTGCGGTCGCCTTGAAGATAGGGCGGCGCAGGTTGAGGCTCTCGATGATGCCCTTGGGGGTGAGGGAGAAGTTCTTGCGAACGAGCTCCTCGAGGTGCTTCTCGTCGGCCCTGCCGGTTCCGAAGGTGTCGACCAGAACGCTGACGGGCTCGGCGACGCCGATGGCGTAAGCGAGCTGAACCTCGCAGCGGTCGGCAAGGCCGGCGGCGACGATGTTCTTGGCAACGTAGCGCGCCATGTAGGCAGCCGAACGATCCACCTTGGTGGCGTCCTTACCGCTGAAGGCTCCGCCGCCGTGACGGCCCATGCCGCCGTAGGTGTCGACGATGATCTTGCGTCCGGTCAGGCCGGTATCGCCCATCGGTCCGCCGACGACGAAGCGTCCGGTCGGATTGATGTGGTACTTGGTGTTCTCGTCGAGAAGCTTGGCGGGGATGACGGCCTGGATGACGTTCTTCAGGATGTCGGCGCGCAGCTCTTCGTTGCCCACATTCTCGGCGTGCTGGGTGGAGATGACGACCGCATCGACGCGAACGGGCTTGTGGTTGGAGTCGTACTCGACTGTGACCTGGCTCTTGCCGTCGGGACGGAGATAGGACATCGCGCCGTTCTTGCGGACCTCGCTGAGCTTGAGAGCGAGACGGTGCGCAAGAGAGATCGGAGTCGGCATCAGCTCGGGGGTCTCGTTGGTGGCATAGCCGAACATCATGCCCTGGTCGCCGGCTCCGCCGGTGTCAACGCCCATGGCGATGTCGCCCGATTGCTTGTTGATGGTCGAGATGACGGCGCAGGTGTTGGAGTCGAAGCCGTAGAGGGCGTTGTCGTATCCGATGGCGGCGACGGTTCCGCGAACGAGGGCCTGGAAGTCGACGTAGGCCTTGGTGGTGATCTCTCCGGCGATGACGACGAGGCCGGTGCAGGTCAGCGTCTCGCAGGCCACGCGGCTGTAGGGATCCTGCGCGAGGCAGGCATCGAGGATGGCATCAGAGATCTGGTCGGCGATCTTATCGGGGTGACCCTCGGTGACAGACTCGCTGGTAAAGAGAAAACGTTCGCGTATGGCCAAATGAAACTCCTTTAGGGGAGGCAGCAGACGGGGCTGGCGCCTATGAGTTGATACAACTCCATTATCTTACTCGTCTATGCAGGAGAGCATCAAAGGCGCACAGTTGATGGTTTGATTCGCGTTTTCAATGGCGAGATGGTGCATTGAACGGATATTGCCTCTGAAGTCAATGGGCCAGGAATCGAAACAAAAAGGAATAAAACAAAAGGCGTCCGCATTAAGCAGACGCCTTTGACTTGCAAAAGTCTTCAGGCTCAGAAGATAAACTTCGCTCCGAGCTGAAGGATGCGCTTGTCGCGGTAGCCGGTGATGTTGCCGGCAGCCGCGCTGAAGCCGCTGGCGCTGATCAGACTTCCAGTGCTGATGGTATCGGGATTGGTGTGATTGAAGAGGTTGAAGGCCTCGCCACGGAATTGCAGGTGCATCGACTCAGTGAGGTTCAGGTTCTTGAACAAGCCGGTATCGACACGCCACCAACCGGGTCCCTGGACGACGTTGCGTTGCGCGTTACCGCCACGAATCTGGCCTGAAGGAACGGCGCTGAAGGCGTTGATATTGAACCAGTGAAGACGGTTGTGAATCGGATTGCCGGGCGTACCCTGATCGGGATCGCCGACACGGTCGGGACGTCCGCTGGAGATGCTCGAGCTGGAGACGACTCCAACTCCGGCCGGATCGAGTCCGCTGGTGGTTACGTTCAACGGCAGACCGGTATTGAAATAGCCGAGGCCCGAGACCTCCCAGCCTCCCAGCAGGTGGCCAACTACGCCATGCTGCTCGTAGAAGAAGGGCAGGTCATAGACCCCGTTGAAGTTGAACATATGCCTGCGGTCCGCTGCCGATGGGCCATACTCAGCCCCCGGATTGCTCGAGATCTGCGGAGCGCCTGTGCGGTCGGCGGTGGCATTGGTCAAAGCATGCGACCAGGTGTAGTTGGCGGCAAACAGGGTGTTGTGCTTCCACTGCTTACGCGCCGAGGCCTGCAGCGAGTTGTAGTTCCCCATGAAGATGGGCTGGACAGAGTTGATGGCGCTGTAGCCCTTGAAGGGGCGAACGCCGTTCAACTGAGCTACATTACCCGCCGTGAGCGCCGTTCCCGGGTTCGCTGCGGCCCATGCTCCCACGGGAGCCTGGTTGATGTCGACGAGGCCGAGCAGGTGGACCTGCGAGCTGCCTACATAGGTGATCTCAGCGAGAACATTGCCTGGCATCTGCTGCTGAACCCCAAACGACCACTGCTGATTATACGGCGTGTGGAACTGCGGAGATGTCGCCCGGATCACCTGCGCGCTGTAGTTCGCGTTTGCGGCGATGGCTGCAGGATTGTCGAAGCTGGTGTTGGCAATGGTCGGCGTATTGACGAACGGTGGATTCTGGAAGATGTTCTGCTCGTAGATTCCGAAGAGCGAGGAGTCGTAAGCGATTCCATAGCCGCCGCGCAGCGAGGTCTTGCCGTCTCCAAAGACATCGAGGGCAAAGCCTAGGCGAGGAGCAAAGTTGAGGTTGTCGTTCTCAGCGATCTTCGAACCATAAGGCGAGTTCTGACCGTTGATGCTGACTCCGTTTGTGATGGCCTGCTGGAGGGTCACATTTCCGTTAGGAGTGGTTCCCGTGCACTTCGCGCCCGTCACGCAGATGAGACCGCTCGTGTCGATCGTCGGTGCGTTGCTCGGGTTATAGAGCGAAGGGTCGAAGGTGGTCAGCTGATGGTTAGCATCCGAGGGCTGTCCAAAGTGGGAGTAGCGCACCCCAAGATTCAACGTGAGCCGCGGCATGACCTTCCAGTCGTCCTGCGCGTAGCCTTCGATCTGGTTGGCGGTAATACTGGGGGTTACGTCATACGATGCCTGCGTGAAGGTGGAGACAAAGCCGGTGAGGAAGTTTGCCCAGGCCTGTTGATAAGGCTGAGCCGTTGAACCCGTCGGCAGGTTTCCATTGGTGAAGGTGAAGCTGCCCGCATTGGCTGCAGCATTATTCTCTGTCTTGTTGTAGTGGTTGTAGGTGGCACCGAATTTAAGCGTGTGGTTGCCGACCGTCTTGGTAATGTTCGCAAAGATGTTGTGATTATGGTTGTAATCGCGATAGGGGCCATAGGTCGAAATAGAGGTACCGGCAGTAGCGTTGACAAAGGTCAAGCCTGGCACTCGGGGCAGCGTCGAGGGAAAAGGCAGCGTCGGCTTGATGTCCGGCGAATTCACGTTTGCAGCCAGACCAACCGGATCGCTGAGCAACGCGCTGTACGAGTAAGCGTACCCGCCATCGATCAGGAACGTCGGGGTCACGACGTAGGTTGCGTGGCCGAGATAGATCCGTCCCGGAGCATTCGTGTTGGTCGTATTGACACCGGGATAACCGCTGCCCTAAAAGAGGCCACCGGGCTCCTGCGTCGGAATCGAATCATTGATGAAGCGGAAAAAGACGTTCAGCTTTTGTCCAAGCTGTTGATCGATGCGAACGATCTGCTGGTTTCCATTGAAGAGATTGCGCTGTGGTGCCGATACCAGGTTTCCTTTGGTATCGGTTGGAGCAGCGACGTTGGCATAGATATCCTTAAGGTATGCCTGGGCCAGGGGGCTCGTGATGGCAACGTTCGTGGTGCCTGCGTCCGTGCACTTGCCCGTCGCCTGTATGGTGTTGGCCGCAGTGCAAACCGGCTGGGTGAACTTGCCCGCTCTCTCGTCGAGGCTAGGCACGCCAGCCAGCGTCAGAGGCTTGTAGGTGATGACGCGACGAAGCTCCTGCGAGAAGAAGAAGTAGGTGCCGTGCTTGCGGCCGTCGTAGATCTTGGGCAGCCAGACAGGACCGCCAACGGTGTAACCGAAGTCGTTGTAGCGCAGCGGGCCGCGTGAGGTCGTCGTCTTTGCTGACCCGTTGGGATTCGTGGTCAGCTTATTCAGAACGTCATTGGCATTGAAGATGTCGTTCCGGACGAACTCATAGGCGCTGCCGTGGAAGTTGTTCGTTCCCGACTTGGTGATGACATTGATCTGGCCGCTGGCGCTGCGCCCGAATTCGGCCTGGTAGCTTCCGCGCAATGTCTTGAACTCCGCAATCGCGTCGACGGAGGGGTAGGTGAGCAGGGTAAAGTTGGAGCCGCGATCGACGTTGTCGGCTCCATCGACGGTCCAGGCGTTTCCGCTGGTGCGGGAGCCGTTGACCGAGAAGTTCACTACATTGGTCGCGCCGCTGGGGCTGGAGTTGCCGATATAGATCTGGTCCGCGCCCGAATACGCTACGCCGGGCTGCAGTCCGACGAGCTGCTCGTAGTTGCGGCTGGCGAGAACGAGCTCCCGAACCTGCGTGCCGTTGACCAGGCCGGCCTGGGTCGCGCTCTCGGTATTGATGGCCTGGGTGTCGGCGGTGACCACGATCTCTTCGACCGCGCCGGGCTTGAGCGTGGCGTTCATCGTCAAGGTATCGTTGACGTGCAGTACGATACCGTGGAAGACCTGGTCTCCGAAGCCGGTGAAGCTGACGGTGAGCTTGTATCCGCCCAGCGGGAGGGTGGTGGCGTTGTAATAGCCGCTGCCGTTGGTCGTGACCTTGCGTACGACCTCGTTGCGATCCGTGTTCAGCAAGGTAACGGTGGCACCACTGATGGCAGCAGCACCGCTGGCGTCCGTTACTGTTCCGCTGATGCTGCCCAAAACATTCTGAGCCCAGGCGCCTTGCGTGCCCAGGGTAAAAACTGTCGCGACGATGTACATGATCGTGCGACAGGCAAACTGCCTGAATCTAGTCATCACTGTCTCCCTTAAATCGTGCCGCACAGCCGGATTTTTATCCGGTCTGCTGTACATCTCAAAGCATGAATCGGCGGCCGAGAGCGTGTGGTCCTCAGCCGGCAAGCCTTCTGTGGTCTGTATGAACAGAGAGTTAATCGCTTTCGTAACGCCTTGTCAATTGCGGTCGTCACGAAGTCCGTGCCTAATCGGACACCTGCCAGAATTTAGTGCGGAAAGGTCCTCGATGTCGTCTGGCTGCCCGGTAGCCCTACAGGAAGAGCCGTCCGTGCAGGACAAACTTCCATACACCCCAGCCGAGCACCACCAGGCCCCCAAGCATGACTGCCACGCCAATCCAGCGGGAGTCTAAACGTGAGCCTTCGCTGCCGGCGCGGTTGCGACGGACATTCTCGGCGAACTCGGCCCAGCCTTCCTCGCTCCCAGCCGCTCCGCTGGAACGCAGGGTCGAGTCGAAACGCTCAAGCCAGCTGTCTTCTTCAAGACCGACCGCGCTTAGATAGCTGCGAACGATGCCCTTGCGGAAGACCCCTCCAGGAAGCTCCACGTAATTGCCAGCCTCGAGTGCTTGCAGATGACGCACCGATACTTTTGTAACCGCGCAGATCGTCTCGAGCGTAATTTCTCTCCGCTCCCGCTCCATTCGCAACTCGTCGCCGAATTGTTCCATGTTCGCTAGCCTGTCTCTATCCCGATAAAAATCTATCTACACCGCAAATCTATGCAGTTTGGGGCAGAATAGACCTGGTTTCCCTGTCAAGTCAAAGCCCCAAATGGGTCATAGATCGCTGGAACCAGAGTAGTTAGGTTTACAAAGTGCCAAATTGGGCCGGAATTTGGTCTTTGACGGGCTTCCCGGCGCCTTTTATCATCGAAATGTCCTTTAGAATCCGTTCCACAGCGGATGCCGAACGCTTGGCGCTGAAGGAGGAGCGTTTCCCTGGAGTACCGGGGGTTCCTCCCTCAAACACGAGGAGTCGAAAGAGAGAACGAGTGCGCATCCCGTTTCCAGTCCATATTCCTTTGTCGCGAGTGGCGTTGTTTGCTGCCGTGCTCGCCGCCATGGAGATTTACCAGGGAACCGCCCTTATCTTTGTGATATGCGCCTTCCTGTTCATTGTGGTGGCTGGCGCTACTTTTAACCTTGCGGGTGGACTTTCGCGTCCATCAGGCTCTTATGTTCTGGCCTACTCGGTCCTTGCCGTGATTCTGGGGCTCTTTTGGAAGGCTTTCCTCGGGGAGCGGGCGGACTCCAATCTTCTGCAACCTAACCTGACGATGGAGATTTATCTCGGCTCCATCGTATCCATGTACGTGGCTGTTGTGATCAGCCGCAAGCTGACCCGTCACCCTCCGCTCCTTGGCAACCTTGTCACCGATGCCAATATGCAGAATGCTACGGCCGGGTGTCTGATCACCGGCCTGGCGGTCTTGTTTCTCCTGATGATTTCGGAACGTGGTTCAGGAAGTTTATTGAGTGCGCTGGGCCAGTTGGATCGTTTTCTCCCGATGGCGCTCATTCTGGGTGTGATCCATGAATATCGCAAGAGCGGTGGGAAAAGAGCCGTCAACCTTTCCGTTTTGGTCGCCGGGGGAGCCATCTTCGCTACTGGCATCTTTGGGTTTTCCAAGGAAGGCATATTCATGCCTTTTGCCTGTTGGGCGGCAGCAGCTGGATCCGTTGGCTACCGTCTCTCACGGATACAGCTCATGGGCCTGATCTTTTGCTTCTACTTCATGGTTCACTATCTGGTGCCCTTCTCCCAATATGGCAGAAACTTCAAGGAGGAAGGAACTTTGAGGAACAGCATCCCGGTTGCTCTGGATCTACTGGGAGACCTTGAGGGGGTGCGCACCAAATATCTGCAGTCGAATCTCGATCGCGATGAGACGGCTGGATATTTCAATAGCCCCCAAGGCTTACTGGATCGCCTGGAAATGATCTCGAGAGACGACAGCCTGCATGATCTGACGGAGAGACATGGCCCTCTCGGCCCCTTTCCGCTCATCATGGAGTTTGAGAATCTAATTCCACGATTCATATGGCCCGGCAAGCCGATCGTGAACTTTGGCAATTTTTATGCCCACGAGATGGGTGGCCTGGCCCCCGACGACTTCACGACAGGAATCTCCTTCAGCCCTTCCGGCGAGGCCTATCACACAGGCGGATGGATTGGGATCTTTCTCTGGGCGCCGTTGTTGTGGATCATGCTTTTCACGATCTTCGACTCGCTCTGTGGAGACACCCGCACCGCTCCCTGGGGGCTTCTGGCGGTTGCCCGGTTTTCCCACATGGCTCCTGAAGGAATGCTTGGCGGAATGATCTACGACATCGGATTTTTCTCGATCGCTCTGATTCTTGCAGCCCTGTCGGCAGCCTATGTGATGCCGATTCTGGGAGCTTTAATTAAAGGACCGGAGCGGACGACGATTCGCCGGATCGCACCCGTGCGCAGTATTCCTGGCCGCGTCCGGCCAGCTCCTGTTCAGGGAGTCGGCGAGTAGGCGTCCCCGCTGCCATACACTAGTGAGAGCATGAATAAACTTGTCGTCGGCAATCTTGTCCACCGTCCGCTGCGTTCTCTGATCAGCGCGCTCGCCATCGCCATCGAGGTCATCATGATCCTGTCGATCACGGCGATTCTGCTGGGCAAGATCAACGGCTTCAAGACACGCCAGAACGGCATTGGCATGGATATGATCGTGCGCCCGGCGACGACCAACAACTTTCTTGGCATGAGCGGAGCCGGGGCTTCGATCAAGGTGGCCGACGTCTTGCGCAAAATACCACATATGACTGTCGTTGCCCCGGTGAATATGCAGATCACCGGATCGCTTGACAGTATCTATGGCATTGACTATGAGAGCTTCAACGCTCTGCTCCCGTTCCAGTTCTTATCTGGAACTGCCTTCCAGGGCCCCGACGACGTCATCGTCGATGACTACGCGACCTCGGGCAAGAAGGTTGGTGACAAACTCCAGATCTTGGGCCATGACTTCCGGATCTGCGGCATCGTCCTGCACGGGAAGGGAGCGCGAAAGTTCATTCCCATTGAAACGATGGGCCGCCTCAACCAGACCGAGGGCAAGGCCTCGATGTTCTATCTGCGGACCGAAGACTCACCCCGGTTCCGGGACCAGGTCCGTGAGGCGATCCTCGCCACCCCTGGGATGAGCACCTACGACGTGCGCACGGCGGAGGAGTTTCTCTCGACCTTCTCGCCCAACAACCTTCCCTACATGAACACCAGTATCAGGGTCGTGGTAGGGATTGCGCTGGTCATTGGTTTTCTGGTGATCTTTCAATCGATGTACACGGCTGTGATGGAGCGGACCCGCGAGATTGGAGTGTTGAAGTCCCTGGGGGCCTCACGGATCTACATCGTCTCGCTGGTGATGCGGGAGACGGCCTTGATCGCAGCCGCGGGAATCCTCCTTGGAATCGTCACCAGCTATGCTCTGAGCTCGGCGCTGGATGCCCGCTTTCCCACGCTTGATTTCGTCATCAACCTGCCCTGGGTTTGGAAGTCGGTCGTCATCGCCTTTACAGGCGCGCTGCTGGGAGCGATCTATCCAGCGTTCAAGGCTGCCAGCAAAGATCCGATCGATGCCCTGGCCTATGAATAAACCCGGGTATCGGACTGGCGGAATTCCGCATCCAATTCTTGGTCTGTTTAATGGACAGCAAACTTTGCGATGAAAATGGAATCAATCTCCAGGTCACCTCGGTCATGACGTCCTCTGCAAGTACATCTGAAATGAGCTCCAGGCTCGCGTCGACCCGCATCGTCGGCCGTGTGCTCGAACTCTGTCTGCTGGGGGCGGCCGCGATCTTTCTTGTCCTCCACGGAGTGCACCTCCGCGCGGATTTTCCCAATCACTCTCCCTGGATGGACTGGGCGAAGTACACCGACGAAGGGTGGTATGGCGATGCGGCGATCCGTCACTTCCAGCGCGGAGACTGGTATGTTCCCGGCGACTTCAACCCCGCCGCTGCGCTGCCGGTGTGGCCTCTGCTTGAGGCGGCCGTCTTTCGCTTTACCGGCGTAAACGTCGTGGCGGCGCGCGCGCTCACGGTAGGGATTCTCGGCCTGATCCTGATGACGGTGTATCTGCTCGTACGCCGCTGGCGAACAGCTTCAAAGCCACTCGCCGTTCCTTCGCTCGCTCCGGCTGCAGCGGTGTTGTTGTTGGCGGTGAGCCCGTTTGTCTATGTCTTCAGCCGCATGGCGATCCTGGAACCGCTGCTGATTCTGCTTACGCTGCTGGCGCTGTTGGCGGCGTCCTATCTCGTCCCGCCCGGAGAGCAGGCGCATCGCGTGAAAAAGTTTATCTTCGCGATTGCTCTCGGGCTCCTGCTCCCCCTGATGGTGCTTACGAAGACGACGGCGATCTTTCTACTGCCTTCGATCGCATGGATTGTCTTTGCGCGCTCCGGCTATAAGATTCGAAGCGCCATGAAGATGGTGCTCCCCGCGGGCCTACTGGCCGCTGTGGTGTGGGCTGGCTACTATGGTCTGGTGGTGCGGCCGCACTTTCTCAGCGACTACGAATATCTCTTCAGCGCGAACGGTTACACCGGCATTACCAGCACCAACGCTATCGAGGTGCTGCGCGACACCTTCCTGGATGGAATGTGGCTTGGAAATATCGTCTATCCGCTGGCGCTTGTGTCGGCGGTGATCGCGCTGTGCATCCGTCCGCGCCTTCTTCGAAATCCGCTGCTCCCGGCACTGCTGCTGTGGATTGTCGGATATCTTGCCTTCATTGCTTATCACGACAACCTCCAGCCCCGTTACTATCTCGTCATCGTGGTTCCCGTGACGCTGCTGGCGGTGATTGTCTTCGAAAGCCTCTGGCGCCGGGGGGAGTTGATCTCCTCGCTCTACTCGCCCGGCGCGCTGGTCTTCGCGGCTGCACTCCTTCTGGTGGTTGCGACCGACGCCCGGCAGACGCTCGGCTACGTCCGTCATCCCGAGTACACCTTCGCCAGCGCGGCCAATCGCATTCGCGATATTGTGGCCTCGCAGCGGAGCCACAACCCTCTTGTACTTTCGATCAGTGGTTCGGACCTCTCGCTGATGACCGGTCTTCCGTCAATCTGCGACGACTTTGGAACCCAGGATCTCTCCGAGCGGGTGAAGTCTTATCATCCGGGATGGTACGTCGCCTGGAACCAGGTGGACGATGACAAGATGGATGCTCTTACCCCGATCTACCATCTTCAACGAGTGGCTTCGTTTCCGGCGATGGACGATCCCGAGCGGAATCTCCTGATCCTCTATCGCCTCGACCCGGTGGAGAAGACTCCTCCGCTCCGCTCGCGCCCACGAACGATTCCACAGTTTCTTCGCACCCGCTTCGGTCAGCAGGCGAATCCCGTTCAGCTGCAGCACTAATAATTCTTTTGGGTGAAGAACTCCTGCATCCGGGCGGAGCAACACCGCATCCATGTTTAGAAGAATCCAGCCATGGGGTAATGTATCCTCTGGAGTATCAGACATCTGTCTTGCGCGTCCGAAGATAGCCGGTCTTCAAGAAACGGCATCCGGAAGACTGATTCTCAAGGAGAGCTATGCCGAGTCACCAGGAGGTGAGATGGTCACAGTTGAAGGTTGGCCTCATCGTTCTGGTGGCGACCGTCGTTCTGGTCACACTGCTCTTCCTGATGACAAGTTCGGCGGGCCTGGGGCTCTTTTCGCACAAGCTCACCATCACGACCTACTTTGAAAACTCAGCGGGATTGAAGCCGGGTGCGGCTGTGAATCTGCAGGGCGTCACCGTGGGGACGGTCAAGACCGTGACCGTGGTGGCTACTCCCGACCGCAAGCTGACGCCGGTCAGGGTGGTCATGAAGCTCAACGAGAAGTACAGCGACGAGCTGAAGAAGGACTCCAAGGCGTCTCTGACCACCATCGGCGTCCTTGGCGATACCGTCGTCGATATCAATAGCCAGTTCGCCGTCGGGCCTCCGCTGCGGGACGGCGATGAGCTGAAGACGCTCGAGACTCCCAGCCTGACCGATGTGGTCAAGGCGAGCCAGGGAACCATCGAGAGCCTGAACGTCATCCTCGCGAAGATGAATACCATCGTCGACAATCTGCAGTCCGGCAAGGGATCGATTGGACAGCTCATCAACAATCCGGATCTTTACAACAAGGCCAATGCCACGGTGGACGAGGTCCACAAACTGACGGTCAGTCTGAACGCCGGCAACGGTACGGTGGGCAAGCTCGTAAACGATCCCTCGCTCTACAACCGGCTCAACGATACCGCCTCCAAGCTTGAGAACATTGCTAACGAGCTCGACAAGGGCAACGGGACTGCTGGCAAGCTGCTCAAGGACCCTTCGCTCTTTGACAATCTGAACGCCACGTTGAAGCATGCGAACTCGCTGATGGCCGATGCGGACGCCGGCAAGGGCGGCGCTGGACTGCTGCTCAAGGATCCGAAGTTCCGCCAGCAGCTGGATGACACCTTTACGCAGGTGAACCATCTGGTGACGGGAATCAATCAGGGCCGGGGAACGCTGGGCAAACTGGCGACCGAAGATACGCTGCATACGAATATGAATAATCTGCTCACCAGCAGCTCTGACCTCGTAGCGGCGATCCGCCAGAATCCGAAGAAATATCTGACGATCCATTTGAAGATCTTCTAACGCCGGTGTTCTGCTTTGGATGCATGAGCGGAATCCGTTCGTCACAGCGAAGCCGTATCCTTTATCCGACATCTTTTTTTTGCATTGCAGCGAGAGTAGTGTGATGGTACCCGCGATTTGCATCGCCTGTACCTGTTGAGGAGAGCCATGACTGTTACACCGCTGAAGTTTGTTCTGCCTGCCCTTATCCTGGCCGCCGGCCTGTTGCCGCTGGCAGCCGAAGATGTCTCGGGGCCAAAGTCCGCACCGAAGAAGCCCATCATCCTCGATCTCTCTGCGATCGATACCACTGCCGATCCGTGTACTGACTTCTACCAGTACGCCTGCGGAAACTGGCGGAAGAGCAATCCGATTCCCGGTGACCAGACGCGATGGGGAAGATTCAATGAGCTGTCGGAGTACAACAATTACCTGCTCTACTCCGAGCTCAAGACCGCTGCCGATGCGCCCACGACTCCACTCCAGAAGAAGTATGGCGACTACTTCGCGGCCTGCATGAACACCAGTCTCGCAGATCGTCTGGCCGCGAAGCCGATCGAGCCGATCCTCAAGCAGATCGCAGAGTGGAACGACCGCAAAAAGCTGGCCACGCTCTTCGACCAGACCGAGAACAAGTACGCGATAGGTTATCTCTTCAACTTCGGCTCCGACCAGGACCAGAAGGATTCGAGCAAGCAGATCGGCGAGGTTGATCAGGCCGGTCTTGGGCTTCCTGACCGCGACTATTACCTGAATCAAGATGAGCGCTCGAAGACTCTGCGGACGCAGTATGTAGAGCATGTGACGAAGATGTTCACGCTGCTTGGGGACTCCCCTGAGCAGGCGGCCAAGGAGGCCAAGAGCGTTCTTAAGATCGAGACTGCCCTGGCCGAGGGCTCCATGGCGCGTGTCGACCGCCGCAATCCGGCGAACGTGTATCACATCATGACCATCGCCGAGCTGCAGGCCTTGACGCCGGACTTCGACTGGAAGGTGTATCTCGATGCGAAGAAGCAGGGCGGACTCGAGACAGTGAATGTAGCCTCGCCCGGATTCTTCAAGGCGATGAACCAGCAGATTGAAACAGCTGATGTGGATGCACTGAAGAGCTATCTGCGCTGGCACACGATTCATCGCTATGCTCCCAACCTGAGCGATGCCTTTGTCCAGGAGAACTTCCATTTTTATGCGGCGACGTTGGCGGGGCAGAAGGAGCTGGCTCCGCGCTGGAAGCGCTGCACCACCGCGACCGATCATGCTCTCGGCGAGGCAGTTGGCCAGGACTGGGTAGCCAAGAACTTTCCTCCCGAGGCGAAAGACAATATGGAGAAGCTGGTCAAAGCGCTCGAGGCCTCGCTCGATGAGGACATCAAGCACCTGGACTGGATGAGCGACGCCACCAAGGTGGAGGCCCAGAAGAAGCTTGCGGCCTTCCGCGACAAGATCGGCTATCCGGAGAAGTGGCGCGACTACTCTTCGGTGAAGATCGAGCGCGATAACCCGGTGGCCAACGTTGAACAGGTCTCCGCCTTTGACGATCGGCGCGACCTGGCCAAGATCGGCAAGCCCGTCGATGAGAAGGAGTGGGGCATGACGCCTCCAACGGTGAACGCCTATTACAACCCGGCGATGAACGATATCAACTTCCCCGCGGGAATCCTGCAGCCTCCGTTCTACGACTTCAAGATCGATCCGGCGGTAAACTTCGGCGGCATCGGCGTGGTGATCGGCCATGAGATGACGCATGGTTTTGACGACCAGGGCAGCCAGTATGATCCCCAGGGCAACGTGCGCAGCTGGTGGACCCCTGAGGACAAGAAAAAGTTCGACGAACGCACTGGCTGCGAGGTGAAGGAGTATGACGGTTTCGAGGTCGCTCCAGGACAGAACCTGAATGGCAAGCTGACGCTGGGCGAGAACACGGCCGACAATGGCGGTCTGCGCATCGCCTATCAGGCGCTGATGAGCACGCTGGCTGAGCAGAACTCCTCGACCACGGCGAAGATCGACAACTACACGCCTGCGCAGCGCTTCTTCCTGGGCTTTGGGCAGGTGTGGTGCGAGAACGTCACCGAGCAGGCCGCGAGGCTGCGGGCGAAGACCGACCCGCACTCCTCCGGCCGCTGGCGCACCAACGGAAGCGTGCAGAACTTCGACCAGTTCGGCAAGGCCTTCGGCTGCAAGGTCGGGCAGCCCATGGTTCCGGCCAACGCCTGCCACGTCTGGTAATTCGTTCCATCCCGCGAAGAAAAGCCCGGACTGAGTGCTCCGGGCTTTCCTTTTTCATGGGAAACGGTCCGCAGGTTCGGAGGATTCCACGTCCCGAAGGTGGCACAAACTCGCGGCACCTTCTACAATGGCGAAAGGAATTTATCCCTAAAGAGTTGCTCGCAAGAAGCGGTGCCACGGAAGCCGGCGCCGGCGAGGATTAAGGAAGCGCATGAAGTTGAGCAGGATTGGCCGGATTTCAATGGCCTTGGTAGTCTCCGTTGCAATGGGTCTGGGCCTGACGGCGTGCGGGGGCGGCACAATCGCCTTCATGTGGGTGCTTGGTACGCAGTACAACCAGATCGCCGGGTTCAAGGTCGACAACTTTACGGGAAATCTCACGCAGGTTGTGGGTTCGCCGTTCAGCTCGAACGGCACGAATCCGAACTCGATTGCCATCAAGCCCGGCGGCCGGTTCGTTTATGTCGTGAACAAGGGAATTCCGGCCACCAGTTCTACGCCGGAGACTCCCGGCAACATCGCCCTCTTCCTTGTAGGCGGTGACGGCATCCTGAGCTTCCAGCAGACCTACTCCAGCCGTGGGACCACCCCGGTCTGGGCTACCGTCGACAGCACCGGCGGTTTTCTCTACGTGCTCGACACGCTCTATCCGGACACCCCGGAGTATCCGAATCCGAATCATCTCGGCGATATTACGGTCTTCGCCATCGATCCCAATACGTGT
>Ga0193742_1001268_pt1 | contig 15434 bp, 15 predicted proteins | sample L2c1metaG_FD_165511 | JGI IMG/M metagenome (GOLD analysis project Ga0193742, IMG submission 165511) | Soil microbial communities from a riparian zone of the East river system, Colorado, United States - L2c1 | ecosystem: Environmental > Terrestrial > Soil > Riparian zone | place: USA: East River... | reverse complement strand
GAGCGCCAGCGCGTCGAAGTCCAGCTTCTCGCCGTAGGCCTCCCGACCTGGAACGCCCTTCAGCTGGCCCTCCGAGTCGAACGTCCAGGCGTGGTAGAAGCACTGGAACACCTTCGTATTGCCGGATTTCTGCCGGCAGACCACCGCGCCCCGGTGCGTGCAGGTGTTGTGGAAGACGTGCACCTTGCCCGATTTCACCCCGCGCACCATGAACACCGGCCGGTTGCCGATCGGACGGCGCACGTAGTCGCCGGGGTTGCGCACCTCCGACTCGTGCCCGACGTAGAGCCAGCAGCGCTGGAAGATCCGCTCCAGCTCGTCCCGGAACACCTGCTCAGAGGTCATCGTGTCCCGGTGCACCCGGAACCGGTGGTGCTCCGGGTCCTCGTCGACCAGCGGGAACCCGGTGAGCCGGGCATCGACCAGTGTCATGGCTGCCTCCCGAGGAACCGTCCGACCAGATCGTTGAAGTCGCCGGCCCGCTCGATCTGGGTCCAGTGCCCGCAGCGGGCAAACACCGCCAGGTCGGCGTCCGGCAGCAGCTGGACCATGTTCCAGGCCACCTGCACCGGCACCACCTTGTCTTCGCGGCCGTGCACCAGCAGGGTCGGCGTGCCCACCGAGGTGACCTGCTCCTCGGCGATGCCCAGTTGGCTGCCCGCGTGCCGGTCGGAGAAGAACATCTCCCGGTACGCCTCGAACGCGCCCGGCGCCACGCTGGCCCGGTACCGGTCCCGGACCAGCTCGTCGGTGATGATCGACTTGTCCACCGCGAAGCAGTCCAGCAGCAGCTGGCGCATGTTCTGCTCGGACGGCTGGTACGCGCGCAGCGCCTGGAGACCCTCGGTGATCGTCATGCCCACCCCGGGGGCGCCCATCAGCACCATCCGGTCCACCCGCTCCGGGTGCTGCCCGGCCATGGCCAGCGCGATCCGCCCGCCCAGCGAGTTGCCCACGATCGAGGCGCGCTCGATGCCCAGCGCGTCCAGGAACGCCCACACGTGGTCCCGCCAGGTCTCCAGCGAGTAGTACACGTCCTCCGGGCGCTCGGTGTAGCCGAAGCCGACCAGGTCCGGCGCGAGCACCCGGTGGCCCTGCTCGGCCAACGCCGCCATGTTCAGCCGCCAGTTCGCGTGCGCGGACACCCCGGGCCCGGAGCCGTGCAGCAGCAACACCGGGTCGCCGGTCCCGACGTCGTGGTAGTGCGTGGCGATGCCGCCGGCGTCCACGGTCCGGCCGGTGGTCTCCGCGGTGGTGCTCACCCGGCGGCTCCCTGCTCGAAGATCGCGAAGCACTTGTTGGAGTTGAAGACGTCGGAGACCACCAGCTCCGACCAGCTCAGCGGCAGGCCCAGCTGGTGCATCGCGCCGGCCAGGCAGAACCAGTTGAGCATCTCGTGCTGGCCGGCATCGACAACCTGCTTGCCGGTGGTCGCGGTCCAGACGTCCCAGTCCCGGCGCGCGAAGGCGTCATAGAGGCGCTGATCGGCGGGGGTGTCCGGGCGCAGGTGCCAGTCCTTGTCGTTCAGGAAGGCGTGCGACCAGCTGGAACTGGCCACCAGGGCGACCCGCTTGTCCGTCCGCTGGAACGCCCGGGCCACCGAGGCGCCCAGCGCGAAGCAGCGGGCCGGGGTCGGGCCGATCGGGTCCAGCCGCTCGTCGTGGATGTCCGCGAAGCGGGCCAGCCCACCGCGCCGGGCGATGGCGTGCTGGCCGTAGCAGTTCACCGTGATCGGCAGGATCTTGTACGGGAACTCCCGCCCGGCATGGTCGTAGTCCAGGAACATCTGGGTGTTCGCGATTGCGTGCGGGAAGTGCCCGGCCTCCCGCTTCTGGTAGCTGTACGCCACGTCGAAACCGTCGTTGAGCAGGTCGTTGGCCAGTGTTCGGGCGCCGTCCTCGTCGCCGTGCAGGGTGAAGGTGGTGTCCTCGGGCAGTCCCCAGGCGTTCGGCGCGCCGCGGTTGAACATCAGCGTGAACGGGTCCACCTCGGTCTCCCCGTAGGCCAGCACACAGAACGGGGGCACCACCTCTTCGCGGAAGTTCTCGTACTGGTCGTCGCCCCAGACCAGCACCACGTCCGGTTGGAACTCGTCCAGCTTGTGGCGCACCCGGGCCAACTGCTCGCACAGCTGCTTGCGGTGCCCGGCGGCGGCCGCCGTGCCGCCGTCGTTCGCCCACTCCCGGCGCATCAGCTCCGGCCAGTTCGCCGGGTCCTTCTCCGCCTCCGGGATGCCGGGGTCGCCCAGCGTCCAGCGCAGCAGGTCGGCCATGTGCTCGTCGGTGACCGCGAGCAGCGGGTAGTGGGTGATCCCGAGTCCGAGGAAGTCCGCCATTCAACTGCCTTCCATCAGTGTCCGTGCGTTGTCCCGGCCGATAGCCGCCTTGAGCTGGTCGGACAGGTGGTCCGGCGCCATCAGGACCGCCCCGGTGGGCTCCTCCCGCGCGGCGAACGGGTAGTCGGTGCCCAGCACCACGTGTTCCGGGCCATACCGGTCCACCGCGAGCAGCAGGCTGTTCACGTCGTAGGTCAGCGAGTCGCTGTAGAGCTGGGTGGCCAGCGTGCTGGGCAGCCGCTCGGCGGGCACGTCGGCGTCCTTGATCCGCTCACCCTTGTCCAACCGGGGCAACAGCCAGGGCAACGTGCCGCCGCCGTGCGCCAGACACATGCGCAAGCCGGGCCTTCGGCGCCCGAGCGCGCCGCTGACCAGCAGGCCGGCCGCCGCGATCCCGGTCTCCGACGGCATGCCGGCGCCGAACGGGATGCCCAACCTGGCCAGCCGGGGATCCAACGTCACGTCGGCCGGGTGCACGAAGACCAGGGCGCCCAGGTCGGCGGCGGCGTCGAAGAACGGGTCCAGCTCCTCGTCGCCCAGCTCGAGGTCGCCGACCCGGGTGCCGATCTCCACGCCGAGGAAGCCCAGTTGTTGCACGCAGCGCTGTAGTTCCTTGATCGCCCGCTCGAGGTCCTGGAGCGGGACCGCGCCGAGTGCCTTCAGCCGGTCCGGCTGACTGCCGGTGAGCTCGGCCAGAAATTCGTTCTGTGCGGCGGCAAGTACCGCGGCGCCGTCGGCCGGAGCGTCGTGGCAGAAGGTCACCGGGGTGGGCGAGACCACCTGCACCTCGACCCCGTCGGCGTCCATGTCCTTCAGCCGCCTCGGCGCCGACCAGCAGCGCTCGTCCACCGCCCGGTACGGAATGCCGCCGAGCAGGATGCGCGCATTGGTCTCGTCGAGTTGTTCGACGGACGGCCAGCGATACCCGGGGCTGTGTGCGGCCAGGTCAGGCATGCGGGGCGAGATGGCGTGGGTATGCAGGTCGATCAGGCCGCCGCCGTCCGCGGCACCGTCGGTCATCGGCGTACCTCCGGCTCATCGGGCACTCTCCGTCGAGCGCCGCGCGGTGTCACCGACCATAGGAATCCTGGTACAAGAATTCAAGGGTTGACTTGCGACCTTCACTAAAAGTGCTGGTCGCTGCTAGCTTCTTCACTGAAGGTTTCGTCAGAATGCGTAGAATCATCAGTACACGCCCCGGCGGGAGGAGCGGCATGGCGGGCTCGCGGGCGCAGCAGGTGGCGGCCGAGCTTGAGGCGCGCATCCTGGCCGACCACGCCGGGCCGGGCACCCGCCTCGGCCTGCGCACCGAGCTGATCAGCCAATTCGGGGTCAGTCCGTCGGTGATGAACGAGGCGTTGCGCATCCTGCGCGAGCGGGACCTGGTGGAGGTCAAGCCGGGGCCGAACGGCGGGGTGTTCGTGGCCAACCCGCCACCACAGGTCCGGCTGGGCGGCATCGACCTGTGGCACCTCGGGCTCGCGGTCGACCCCGAGCAGCTCTTCGAGGCCCGCCGCTACCTGGACACGCTGTTCCCGGCGGTAGCCATGCAGCGCGCCACCCCGGAGGACATCCGGGCGATGGAATGGGCGCTGGACGACATGCGCGCCGCCCGGGAGGATCCGCGCGCCTGGATGGACGCCAACCTGCGGCTGCACCTGGCCATCGCCAGGGCGTCCCGGATCGAGGTGCTGGTCGGGCTGTACCAGACGATCGTCTCGGTGCTGAGCGCCACGATGACCAAGGCCAGCTTCGTGGCGGGGCAGGAGGGCCCCCGGCGGCACAACATGGAGGTGCACACCAACCTGGTCGCGGCGATTCGGGATCGGGACGCGGTCACCTTGGAGAAGATGCTGGCCCAGCACCACGAGGACATGGTGCGAGTCCGCTGAGCGGTCGCGGGTGCCCTGCCCGGATACTTGCGCTGCCCGGGAGCACGTGAGTGTCGGATGGGGGCCGCGATGACCGAGTCGAGCATGCCGCTGACCATGCGCTACGCGGCGCACACGGATCGCGGCCTGGTGCGGCGACAGAACCTGGACGCGGCCTGGGCCGGGGATGGGCTCCTCGCCGTCGCCGACGGTTTCGGGCCGCCCAGCCCGACCTCGCTGGTCAGCGCCTTCGCGATCGAGGCGATGGCCACCGCGCCGGCGCCGCCACCGGGCGCGCTGCTGGACGGCATGCGGCTGGCCGCCCAACGCGCCGCCGACGCGGTCCGCGAGCTGATCACCTCGGACAGCGCACTGGACGGCGCGGGGACCACGCTGACCGCGCTGGCCTGGTCCGGTTCCGAGCTCGCCCTGGTGCACGTCGGCGACACGCGCGCGTACCTGCTGCGCGGCCGCGACCTGCTGCAGCTCACCCACGACGACACCCTGGTGCAGAGCTTGATCGACCAGGGTGAGCTGACCGACCAGGAGGCCAGGTTCGACCCTCGGCGGGCGACCCTGATCAGGGCGTTGCACGGCGGGGACAACACGCCGCCGACGGTAGCGCCGCAGTACGACCCTCGACCCGGCGACCGCTACCTGCTCTGCTCCGACGGCCTGCACGCCGTGCTGTCGCCGTTCGTCATCCGCGACACGCTGCTGCGCTGGGCGGACCCGGAGGCGGTGGTCAACGAGCTGATTGTGCTGGTCCACCGGGCCGGGGCGCCGGACAACGTCGCCTGCGTGGTGGCCGATGTGGTGGCCGCCGGTCGGTGACGGCCCAGAGCCCGGCGTGTCGCGTGGTGTGCTGAGAGCGCCGACTCGGTGTGCTGAGAGCGCCGACTCGCGGGAATTTGGGTTAGCGGCGGACGGCTCGGCGGACGTCTAGGACGGCGAGGTCGGCGGCGGCTCGGCCGGCCGTCCAGCCGGCGTTGTTGGACACCGACACCCGCCGGGAGACCAGCCGGGGGAACAGCTCACTCACCCGCTCCTGCACCGCCCGCTCCCTGGCGGCGAGCACCGGCAGCAGCCGGCCATCCCCAACCGACTCGCTGACCTCCGACTCGGCCTGTTCGGCGGCGGCGTTCAGTCGTTCGCCGATGCGCTGGGCATAGGAGATCAGGAACGACTGCCGGAAGGACTTGGTGCGTGACTGGCCGCGCTGGTCGGTTCGGCTTCCGGCGGCCAGCATCGCCCGCCCGGCCTGCACCAGCAACGACGTGGTGAGTACCTCCACGATGTCAGTGTCGGTCTCCTCGCCGATCACGGTGACCAGGCCGAGACCGGAGGCGAACACGGCGCGACAGCGGTTCGCCTCGGCCACCGCGCCGACCAGCATCGACTTGGCGCCCAGGTAGGGGTTGTCCAGCCAGATCCGCCGGCCGGCGGTGCGCACCGGGATGGTGCCGGCGCCGTTTGAATCGGCCAGCGCGTCGATCGCCGCCCGCTCCAGGGAGTACCGGCTCATCAGCTCCTGCGCCTTGGCGAAGAATGCGTCGGCCTCGTCCGGGAACTCCGTGGACTCCGCCTTGGCCAGCAGCGCACGCACCTTGGCCAGCACCTTCGCGTCCACCTCGGGTGAGCCGGCCGGCTCACCGGGAGAACCCGCCGCCCTGGCCTCGACGCTGCCCGGCGGCGGGATGAGCACCGGTTGCGCGGGCAGCCCGGACAGGTGGTCCAACGCCTCGAGCACCGCCCCGACCATGCCGGCCAGGTCGGCGCGGGCGCGCTCGGCCCACGCGTCGGGGTAGGGCACGCTCCGCTCCCACCAGACCGTGGCATCCAGCTCCGCCAGCTGGGCCCGCCACCGGGCGTGCACCGCGGCAGACGCGTACCGAACGGCCTCGGCGGCGATGGCACCGACCACGAAATCCACCAGGCCGGCGTGCGACCGACGACGGAGGATCTGCCATACGTCGACCGGCTGCCAGCCCCGCCGCCAGCAGCCCGCCAGCGCGCCGGACAGCGCCAGATCTGCGGCCGAGCCGAACGGCTCCGCGCCCGAAGCGCCCGCGACCAGCAACGATACATTTCGCGCCAGCCAATCCCGATTGACCGAGCAGCCCGCCGATACGCGCCGCAGCTCGTCGGCAAGCATCTCGACGGTCAGCCCGGACGCCGGGCCCGGCCGGTGCCGGTGGAAACGGGTGCGGAAACTCACGGGGAACAGTGTGCAGGTGCCCCCTGACGGTTTCCTGAACTGGGCGTCGAGGAGCTCAGTCGCGGCGGGAGAGGAAGAAGTTGCCCAGCAGCGCGGCGCACTCCTCGGCCAGTACCCCGCCGACCACCTGCGGACGGTGCAGCACCCGCCGGTCGCGCAGCACGTCCCAGAGCGAGCCGACCGCACCGGTACGCGGCTCCCAGGCCCCGAACACCACCCGGGAAATCTTGGCCAGCCCAATCGCCCCGGCGCACATGGTGCACGGTTCCACGGTCACCACCAGGGTGGCGCCGTCCAGCCGCCAGGTGCCGGCCACCGAGGCGGCGGCGCGCAGCGCGAGCACCTCGGCGTGCGCGGTCGGGTCACCCAGGGCCTCTCGGGCGTTGCAGGCGGCGGCCAGCTCAGTGCCGTCCGCGCCGACCACCACCGCGCCGACCGGTACGTCCTCAGTGGCCAGCGCGGTCCGGGCGACTTCCAGTGCGCGCCGGACCAGGGCTTCGTCCGCCTCGGTGTGCACCCGAGGTCAGCGACCGCCTACGACCTCGGCGAGCGCGTCCGCGAAGCCGCACCGCCTACCGATCGCGGCCAGTTGTTCGTCGGGGTAGAGCTCCCATTCCCCGGCGAGCACCTCCAGCTCGTCGGCGGGCAACCCAAGGTCGGCCACGATGGCCATGTCGCCTTCCGGCCACGGCTCGTCGTCGCCGGCGTCGTCCGGCGGCAGATCGACGCGCAGCAGGTCCAGCACGTCGGCGGCCACGTCGTAGTCCAGCGCGGCGACCGCGTCGGACAACATCAGCGACACCCCGCCGGGCACCGGCCGCAGCAGCACGAAGAAGCAGTCGTCCACGGCGAGCAGCCCGATCACCGCGCCGGTGGAGCGCAGCGAACGCAACTCGGTGATCGCCGCGTCAAGGTCGACCAGCGCCTCCGCGTCCAGTCGGGCGCATCTCCACCGGCCTTCTTCCCGGATCGCGGCAACCGCAAATCCGGGCAGCACCTCGTCCCTCGCCTGGGTCCCCTTGTCGGTCCCTGGAGAGACGGAGTCACGCACAGACTGGACAGCCATACCACCACGGTAAGCCCATGGAGGTATGTGGTTCAAACCACAACCCGAAGTTGACCCATTGGTCCATCAGAGTTGTCCATTCGGACGACTGGGGAATAGCTCTTCCGTGGTCGTCACGCATCGCTACGACCGAGGGTCCATGGAGCGACCCGGCTTTCCACCCTCGGTGCCCGGTCAAAGATCCTTTGGCACTCCCTGCTGGATCCGCGGCGGTTGATGCCAGGATCGGGGCATGCCGGACAACCCCGATCACCGGCTCGCGGGCCTGACCGACGCCGCCCGCGCGCTGCAGCCCCGGACCGTGGCGCTGCGCCGGCGGCTGCACCGCCACCCGGAACTGGGCCTGGAGCTACCGCTCACCCGGACCGCCGTGCTCGATGAGCTCGCCGACCTGCCGGTGAAGGTGCACACCGGGCGCTCCAGCAGTTCGGTGGTCGCGGTTCTGGAGGGCGACAGACCGGGCCCGACCGTACTGCTGCGCGCCGACATGGACGCGCTGCCGCTGACCGAACAGACCGGGTTGCCCTACGCCTCGCTGATCGAGGGCGCCATGCACGCGTGCGGGCATGACACGCACACCGCGATGCTCGCCTCGGCCGCCCGGCTGCTCGCCGACCGGCGAGACCTGCTGGCCGGGCGGGTACTGCTGATGTTCCAGCCGGGCGAAGAGGGCTGGCACGGCGCCCGGCACATGATCGAGGAGGGCCTGCTGGACGCGTCCGGCCCGGCCGGCGTGCCGATCTCGGCCTACGCGCTGCACATCAGCGCCACGATTCCGACCGGCACGGTGCAGACCCGTCCAGGACCGATCATGGCGGCCGCCGACGTGCTGCGGGTGACCGTGCTGGGCCGAGGTGGGCACGCCTCCGCGCCGCACGACGCGCTGGACCCGGTGCCGGCGGCCGCCGCGATGGTCGGCGCGCTGCAGACGATGCTCACCCGGCGGGTCACCGCGCTGGAACCGGCGGTGCTCACGGTGGCCCAGATCCGGGCTGGCACCACCTCCAACGTCATCCCGGAGTCGGCGTTCCTGGAGGCCACCCTGCGCACTCTGTCCGAGCACACCAGGACCTTCCTGCACGAACAGGTCCAAACCGTCTGCCAGCACACCGCCGCCGCGTATGGCTGCACGGCCAGCGTCACACTGGAGGCCGGCTACCCGATCACGGTGAACGACGCGGGCGCGGCGGCCCGGGTCGACGCGCTGGCCGGCGCGGTGCTGGGGCCCGGCCGGGTCAACCCGATGACCAGCCCGATCCTCGGTTCGGAGGATTTCGCCTACGTGCTCGACCGGGTGCCCGGCGCGCTGGCCTTCCTGGGTGGCTGCCCGCCCGGCCTGGACCCGGACCGGATCGAGCCGAATCACTCCAACCGGGTGCTGTTCGACGAGTCGGCGATGCCCGACGGGGTCGCCATGTACGCGGCCATCGCGCTCGACGCGCTGCGCTGAAACGCCGCGCCATCACCGCCGGTGGGGCAGCCGGCAGAGCCGGACATGGGGAACAAATCCCAGGTCACCGCGACGGTGCGCGGCAGATGCTTCCCTCGGGGTGAGTACCTGCACGATGCGGCACTGACTGCCATTGATGATCAGTTCGCCGCCCGGGACGGCCACCGGGTGCACCGGGACGATGCCGCCCTCGGGGTCCTGGCAATCGACCACCGGGCCACCACATCGTTGACAACGACCACGCGCCAGCAAGGACGGGACGGCCGACCGGCGCTGTTCGATCGCGGGCATAGACGCCTTCTCGACTCCAGGCGAGTTATCCGACGCCGCCGGTTGGGGATGGCCGGCAGCGCCCCCCGGAACTCGCAACCCGAAGTTACTTCCTCGCTCGAACGGGTGACGCACCGGGGGTGGACAACGGTTGCCTGGGAGCGAGCGCCTTGCGCCGAAAGGCCCTGCCCTCGCGGGCAACGGTAGGCCTTCCTCCCGGCCATCGGCGCAACGGCGCGGCGTAGGCTGCCCGCCCGTGACCTCACGGCCGATCTGCGTACTCGGGCTCGGACTCATCGGTGGCTCGCTGGCCCGCGCGGCGGCGGCCGCCGGCCGGACCGTGTGGGCAGCCACCGCCTCGGAGTCCACCGCCGCGGCGGCCCTCGCGGACGGATACGACGTCGCGCCAACCACCGAGGAGGCGTTGGTCCGGGCCCAGGAAACGGACGCGCTGGTGGTGCTGGCGATGCCCCTGCCGGCGGTGCCTGGAGTGCTGCGGCGGGTCCACGCGGTGGCGCCGCGCTGTCGGCTGACCGACGTGGTGAGCGTCAAGGTCGCCGTGCGGGACGCGGTGGAGCGGTATGCGCCGACCGCGCGCTACGTGGGCGGACACCCGATGGCCGGCACCGCCGAGTCTGGCTGGGCAGCCGGCTCCGCCACCCTGTTCGCCGGCGCGAACTGGGTGGTCACGGTGGACGACCCGGCGGAAAGCGGCACTCTTCCCGGCACCGACATGGAGGTGTGGGCGGACGTCGCCGAGCTGGCTTGGGACTGCGACGCGCGGGTGGTGCCGGCCACCGCTGAGGAGCACGACGCCGCGGTCGCCCGGATCTCCCACCTGCCCCATCTGCTGGCCGCCGTGCTGGCCAGCGTGGCCGCCTCACCCGAGCTGGGCGACCTGCCGATGACGCTGGCCGCCGGTTCCTTCGCCGACGCCACCCGGGTTGCCGATACCCGCCCGGAGCTGGTGCTGGCCATGTGCGAGGGGAACCGGCCGGCGCTGCTCGCCTCGGTGGACGATGCACTGGGCCGGCTGGGCGCGGCGCGCGGTTCGCTGGCCTCGACCGGGGGCCTGGCGGCCACGGTGAACGCCGGCCACCAGGCCCGACAGTTGTGGCGGGCGGCGCGCTCGGCGCCCGAGGTCAAGGTGGCCAGGGACACCCCGGTGGCGCGGCTGCGCGAGCTCGGCCGAAGCGGCCAGCTGATCGTGGGCTGGGAGTAGACCTCGGTACCTAGAGCCGGGTGGCCAGGCCGGGATAGTCGAGCACCATGCCGTCGGCGTCCACCACGAGATCGGCGTGGAAGGTCTCCGAACTGAAGTGGACCACCGAACGGCGCTGCTCATCCAGCGGGCTCACCGTGCGGTAACGCTGCTTCACCAGCTCCACCCGCAGGGTGGGCAGGGTCACGAAGACCATCGGCACCTCACGGTCCCCGGTCTGGCGGTGCAGCCCCATCCGCCGGATCGGCAACGCGTTGAACAACGGGCTGTAGTGCAGGTCGACGTCCAGCGCCCCGTCGAACTCCGAGCGGCCCCCACCGGATCCGGTGTCCAGCATCCAGTAGCCGTCCTCGGTGTGGTTGAGCGTCAGGTTCCGCTCCCGATCCTCGGTGGCGCTGGTGACCGAGAGCCTGGCCAGCACGCCCTGATCATCGACGAAAAGCCGGTAGGACGCGGTGAACGCCGGCTCGTCCAGTGGCGCGTGGACCGCTCGACCCAGTGCGCGCAGTCCGGTCGCGCCGAACAGTACCCGGGCGCTCTCCAATGCCCGGCCATCACTGCTCTGCCAGGTGAACATCGTGGTCACCCGCGACAAGATAGCCGCACGGCGGCGCGCCGACTCGTCAGGTCAGGCGCACCGCCGTGCGGGCAGGCAGATCAGGCTATGCGTGGGTCACGGGGCGGGCGGCGCGGGCGGCCGTCCCTCAGGTCCCTCGGCTGGCGGCGCGGCCTCGCCGGGCGCGGCCGTACCGCCGCTGAAGTCGTAGTCCTTGCCCATCTGGGCTGCTTTGTCGATCTGCTCGTCGTGGCCCTGGAACTTGCCCTTGGCGAACTCGCCGGCCTTGTCCATCGCCTGGTCGACCTTGTCGTCGTGCTTGCCGAGCATTTCCTTCGCCTTCTCAAGGAAACCCATCGCGTCCTCCTTGCTTGAGCTTGGCGATCACGGTCGCGGCCCATAGTGGCCGCAACGCCGCACCCGCGCAGCGCGTGACACCCATCAGGGCAGGACCGGGCCACTCACACGAGTGATAGCGGAAATCACCGATCCAACCGGAGGCGGGCCAGCACCGGCTGGCGCAGCCGGTGACCATCGGTCCACCCGGTATGGCTCACCTCGACCAGCAGGGTGGGCTCGCACCACCAGGCATCAGCGGCGTCCTCCCTCGGCAACCGCTCGACGAACGGGGACGCCTCGGCGGGGGTCAGCCGGTCCCGCAAGGCGCGCTGCACCGACTCGCCGGCCACCCCGGAACCGACCCGGCCGGCGAACCGCAGCGCTCCGTCGGCGTCCCGCACCCCGAGCAACAACCCGCCGATCCGGGACGGGGAAGTTCGCTCCGGGCGCCACCCGCCAACCAGGCAGTGTTCGGTGCGCCGATGCGGAATCTTCACCCAGGACGGGCTGCGCCGGCCCGGCCGGTAGACCGAGTCCCGCCGCTTGGCCACCACGCCCTCCAGGCCCTGCTCGGCGGTGGCCCTGAGCAGCGCGGGACCGTCGTCGTACACCGGGGACAGCCGAACCCGGGGGAAGGCGTCCAGCCCGAGCCGTTCCAGGGTGGCCCGGCGCTCGGACAGCGGGCGGTCCAGCAGCGACACGCCGTACAGTCGCAGTACGTCGAACACCATGAAGACCACCGGACGGGCGGCCACCTCGGCCGGCGTGGGTACCCGGTGGAACCGGTCGGCCAGCGCGGCGAACGAGGGCGCGCCGGCGGCCAGCGACACCACCTCGCCGTCCAACAGCGCGTCGGCCACCTGGTCGGCCAGGCCGGCCAGCTCGGGGAAGTGCCGGGTCATGTCCCGGTCGGTCCGGCTGGCCAATCGGAGCCGCTGCTCGGTGCCGCCGGGGCCGCCGGCCGAGATGTCCGCGAGCAGCCGCATGCCGTCCCATTTCACCTCATAGCTCCACTCCGGGCCTACCGGGAGTGGTCCAGGGGTGGCGAGCATGGGGTCCACAGGCTCATGCTGTCACCCGGACAGCACGTCAAGGGGAGGAGAGGCACCATGCGCGCGATGTGGAGCGGCGCGGTGTCGTTCGGTCTGGTCAGTGTGCCGGTGAAGCTGTACTCGGCGACGGAGAACCACGACATCCGGTTCCACCAGGTGCACGGCGTGGACGGTGGCCGAATCCGGTACAAGCGGGTGTGCGAGGTCTGCGGCAACGAGGTCGAGTACGCCGACATCGTCAAGGGCTACGAGACCGAGGACGGCGAGCTGATCACCCTGGACGAGGCCGACCTGGAGTCGCTGCCGGTGGCCAGCGGCAACCGCGAGATCGACGTGATGGAGTTCGTGCCCTCCGACCAGGTCGACCCGCTGCTGCTGGACAAGAGCTACTACCTGGAGCCGGACGCCAAGGCGGCCAAGCCCTACGCGCTGCTGCGCGAGGCGCTGCGCCAGACCGATCGGATGGCGCTGGTCAAGGTGGCAATCCGGTCCCGGGAGACGCTGGCGTTGCTGCGCGTCCGGGACCAGGTGATCGTGCTGCAGACCATGCTCTGGCCGGACGAGGTGCGGGTGGCGGACTTCGACATCCTGGACGCCGAGGTCGAGCTGCGGCCCCAGGAAATGCAGATGGCCGCCTCCCTGGTGGACAGCCTGGGCGCGGAGTTCGACCCGACCCGGTTCACCGACGAGTACCGCGACGCGATGATCGAGCTGATCGACCGCAAGCGGGGCACCGGAGAGACCGCGCCGGTACCGGCCGCCGCCGGGGCCGGTGGTGACGGCGCGGACAGCATGACCGACCTGCTCACCGCGTTGCAGCGCAGCGTGGAAGCGGCCAAAGCCGGGTCCACGCCCTCGGTACCCGCACCGCGCACCGGCGCCGCCGACGACACCGAGCCCGAACCAGCAAAACCAACCCCGAAACCCAAGTCCGACGCCAAGTCAAAAGGCACCAAACGCCCCCGCCGCACCGCCTAACCACCTAACCGCCCTAACCCCGTTCCGCGAGTCGGCGTTCTCAGCACACTGAGTCGCGCGTTTTAGCACACCGGGCACAGCCTGGCCGGGGTCGCCGGACGCCCGGAGTGGCCTGTCGGATCCAGCCGGCGTTGGCCCTGTCCCCGGGCGGACGGCGTCACTACCGTCGCCGGAGTGACCAGTCTCGCTGAGCGCGCCGAACGGCTGCGCGCACTGCACCTGCCCGGTCGACCGGTGATCCTGCCCAACGCGTGGGACCCGCCCAGCGCGGCCGCCGTGGCCGAGGCCGGCTTCCCCGCCGTGGCCACCGGCAGCGCCGCCGTCGCGGCCAGCCTGGGCTACCCGGACGGCGAGCACATCCCGGCCGCCGAGATGTTCACCGCTGTCGCCCGGATCGCCGCCGCCGCCGGTGAGCTGCCGGTGACCGCCGACCTGGAGTCCGGTTACCAGCTCGAGCCGAAGGCGCTGGTCGACGAGCTGCTCGGGGCCGGCGCGGTGGGCTGCAACCTGGAGGACTCCGACCCGGGGACCGGGCGCCTGGTGGACGCCGAGCGGCACGCGGAGCGGTTGGCGGCGGTGCGCGCGGCGGCGGCGGACGCCGGAGTGCCGGTGGTAATCAACGCCCGGGTGGACGTGTACCTCCCGAAGACGGGGGTGAGCCCCGCCGACCAGCTGGCCGAGGCGCTGGCCCGGGGTCGCCGCTACCTGGCCGCCGGCGCGGACTGCGTCTACCCGATCCTGGTCACCGGCGAGCAGAACATCGCCGTGCTGGCCGAAGGGCTCGGCACGGTGAACGTGATGTTCCGCCCCGGCGGCCTGACGCTGCCCAGGCTGGCCGAGTTGGGAGTGGCCCGGGTGTCCTGGGGTAGCGGGATCCACGCCCAGGTGATGGCCGGCCTGCGCACGCTGCTCGGCGAGCTGGCCAAGCCCTGAAGTCAGTCCCAGGTCGGCGGCGCGGCGCCGTAGCGCACCGGTAGATCTGGCCAGCGCAGCCCGGTTCCGTCCAGCGCGCCGGGCGGGGTCACCGTGGTGACCGGCCCCGGCTCGCTCGGCAGCTCGGTGAGCCAGCCGGCGTCGACGACCCTCGGGTGGTCGACCGGAACCCGCTCGGTCGGCGGCTGGCCGAGCAGCCAGTGCGCGGTCCGAGCCAGGGACAGCTCGCGCAACCAGGTCCCACCGCTCTGCGCGCGCCTTCGCAGCCCGTCCAGCGCGGCCGCCGCACACAGGTACCCGGTGCCGTGGTCGAGCAGCTGGCAGGGCAGCGCTCCGGGGTGCTCGCCGTCTCGGGACTCGCGGGCCGCGATGCCGCTGGCCACCTGCACGATGCTGTCGAAGCCGCGCCGGCCGCCCCACGGGCCGTGCCTGCCCCAGGCGGAGAGAGCGACCACCACCAGCCCCGGGTGCCGCTCGGCCAACGCGCTGGCGCCCAGCCCGAACCGGGACAGCGCACCGGGGCGGTAGCCGTGCACCAGTACGTCGGTGGCGTCCAGCAGCTCGTGCAGCCGGGCCGCGCCGCCGGGGGAATCGACGTCCAGCAGGGCACTGCGCTTGCCGACCAGCCCGTCGTAGCGGTGCAGCGGCAGCTCGGGGCGGTCCGGCGGATCCAGCCGCAGTACGTCAGCACCCAGCGCGGCGAGGTAGCGGGTGGCCACCGGTCCGGCGATCACCCTGGTCAGGTCCAGTACCCGGATCCCGGACGCGGGCAGCGGGTGGGAGGTGCCGCCGGACGCGGACCCCGAGGTGCCACCGCCGCCGGCCTTTCGGGAGACGCCGGCGCTGCGCGTGCCGCCGGCGGCGGTATCGAACCAGGTGTCGGCGATCAGTGGCTGCTGGGCGACCAACTGGCCGTGCGGATGCGCCAGCCACTGCTCCGGGGTGCGCAGCGCCGCCGCCACCCCGCCGGCCGCCACGACCCGCCGCTCCGCCTCCAGGGCCGGCAGCTCGGCCATCGCCGCCGCCACGACGTCCACCGCGGCAGCGCCGTCGCCATTAGCGCCGTCGTGATCAGCGCCGTCGGTCCCGGAGGAGTCGGCAGGGGTGGCGGGGATGGCCAGCGCGGCGAGCAGCGCCCGCCGGT
>Ga0193742_1001266_pt1 | contig 15451 bp, 25 predicted proteins | sample L2c1metaG_FD_165511 | JGI IMG/M metagenome (GOLD analysis project Ga0193742, IMG submission 165511) | Soil microbial communities from a riparian zone of the East river system, Colorado, United States - L2c1 | ecosystem: Environmental > Terrestrial > Soil > Riparian zone | place: USA: East River... | reverse complement strand
ATCAAGGTCCGCGTCTCCGGCCGTCTGAACGGCAACGAGATCGCGCGCTCGGAGTGGTATCTCCAGGGCCGTCTGCCGCTGCACACGCTGCGCGCCGATATCGACTACGGATTTGCCGAGGCCAGAACGACCTATGGCGTCATCGGCGTCAAGACCTGGATCTACCGCGGCGATATCTACGAGCAGAAGAAGCGCCGCGATCAGGGTACGACCGCGGGAGTCTTCGCGTCGTAACGACATCTGCCAGCTCCTGGCTTTGGCTGCGGGCTGGCTGACGGATGAAGAGAATTTTTGATTGAGCTGGTCTCGGGCGAAGAGCTCGGGCCCAGCAGCTAAAAGCTAGGGGTTTCGTTATGTTGATGCCTAAGAAGGTGAAGTATCGCAAGCAGCAGCGCGGCCGCATGACCGGCAAGGCGTGGCGCGGCTCCGATCTCTCGTTCGGCGACTACGGCTTGAAGGTTATGGAGTGCGGTTACATCACCGACCGCCAGATCGAGGCCAGCCGTATCGCGATGACACGTTTCATCAAGCGTGGCGGCAAGGTGTGGCTGCGTCTGTTCCCGGACAAGCCGATTACCAAGAAGCCGGCTGAAACCCGTATGGGCAAAGGTAAGGGCGCTCCCGATCACTGGGTCTGCGTTGTTCGTCCGGGCAGGATCCTGTTCGAGATGGAGGGCGTCACCTCTGAGATGGCCAAAGAGGCGATGCGCCTGGCCGCTCACAAGCTGCCGCTCAAGACCAGCTTCGTTCAGCGCCACGACGTTGTGAATACGGTCGCGGCCAAATAAGAGATTCGGTTTGAAGGAAGAGACACATGGAACTCGATAAGATTCGCAACCTCAGTGACGAAGAGCTCAAGAGCGAGCAGACCAAGGCTGCCGAGCAGCTTTTCCGTATCCGCTTTCAGAAGAGCCTTGGCAATACCGAGGGCATCAAGAAGCTGCGGACGCTGAAGCTGGACGTCGCCCGCATTAAGACCGTCACCCGCGAGCGCGCTTTGGCCTCCGGATCCAATGGAACCGCCGCCAAGCCCGCCGCTGTTGCCTCCGCTCCGGCGAAGAGCACTCGCAAGAAAGCAAAGAAGGACTAAGCCATGGCAGAGACCACGAACAACCCCGAAGCCGCCGAACAGACCGCCTCCCGTCGCAACGAGAAGGTCGGCCTGGTCGTCTCGACCAAGATGCAGAAGACCATCGTCGTCGAGATCGAGATGCGCAAGGCTCACCCCAAGTACAAGCGCGTGATGAAGTCGAACAAGAAGTTCTACGCGCATGACGAGCAGAACTCGGCCCGCGTGGGCGATGTGGTTCGCATCCGCGAGGCCCGTCCGCTCTCGAAGCTGAAGCGCTGGTCGCTTGAGGAGATCGTCCGCCGCAGCTCGCTGGCGCAGCTGGCCGACGAGAAGGCTCCCGCAGCAACCGAGAGCAAGTAGGTCTCTCGAGGGCCGGTTCGCATGCAACGGCTGCGCGGCGGGTGACAGAGCAGAGTTTTGAGATTTAAAAGCCAGGGGACGAGGATCGCCCCGGCCGTACCACCAGGAGACGAACGATGTCAGTACAGATGAGAACAATCCTTGACGTGGCTGATAACTCCGGCGCGCGCAAGCTGCAGGTGATCCTGCCCCTCGGGGGCGGTCTCGGCAAGAAGGCCGGCCTGGGCGATGTCGTCACGGCAGCGGTCAAAGAGGCCTCCCCCGATGGAACCGTGAAGAAGGGCAAGGTCGTCAAGGCGGTGATCGTGCGTACCCGCAAGGAGTATCGCCGCAAGGATGGAACCTATATCCGCTTCGACCAGAATGCAGCCGTCGTGATCAACGATGCGATGGAGCCGGTTGGAACCCGCGTCTTTGGCCCCGTGGCCCGCGAGCTTCGCGAGAAGAAGTTCCTCAAGATCGCCTCGCTGGCGCCTGAGGTTATCTAGTTTCGCGCCGCGAGTTCCGCGGCGTCATCAAGCGGGTTCCGGCTCCGACAGATCGCCGAGGCAGGAGAGGTAAACGTTATGGCAGGCATCAAGATTAAGCGCAACGACACAGTCGAGGTTATCGCCGGCAAGGATAAGGGCAAGCGTGGCCGCGTTCTGCGTGTTATCGCTGACAGGGACCGCGTTCTGGTCGAGCACGTGATGATGGTCAAGAAGCACATGAAGCCGAATCCGCAGCGCAACATCAAGGGCGGGATCGCCGAGCAGGAGGCCCCGATCCACATCTCGAACGTGATGCTGGTCGATAGCGAGGGCAACAAGACCCGCCTCGGATCACGGCTCGAGGGCGACAAGAAGGTTCGTTTCTCCAAGGCGAGCGGAAACGCGATCGCCGAGAAGAAGAAGTAGCTAGAAGTTTAATAAAGGTTCACCCCACGAAACGGTAGACGGCCCCGGCCAACCCGGAACCGTGGAGAAAGCGAAGATACGAGATGGCAGTGTCACGATTCAGAGAGAAGTACGACAAAGAGATCAAGCCCGCTCTGGCCAAGGAGCTCAACATCGAGAATGTGATGGCGGTCCCGAAGCTGGAGAAGATCGTCGTCAACATGGGCCTGGGCGAGGCGACCCAGAACGTCAAGATCATGGATCCCCTGGTGGCCGATCTTGCCTCCATCACCGGCCAGAAGCCGGTGACGACGAAGGCCAAGAAGTCGATTGCGGCCTTCAAGGTTCGCGAGGGCATGCCTATCGGCGCGATGGTGACTCTGCGTGGCGACTCGATGTACGAGTTCCTCGACCGCCTGGTTTCGATTGCACTTCCTCGCGTCCGCGACTTCCGCGGCGTCTCGTCGAAGAGCTTCGACGGCCGCGGCAACTACACGCTGGGTCTGCGCGACCAGCTCATCTTCGCCGAGATCGACTATGCGAAGGTCGACAAGATCAAGGGCATGAATGTCACCATCGTGACCACCGCCAAGGATGACAATGACGCCCGCGCACTTCTGAAGGCGTTTGGTATGCCCTTCCGCCAGGGAGCGTAACCCCAAGGTCTTCGCGACCGCTAACAGGTTTTTGTAAGGATAGAGAGTAAATCTATGGCAACCACAGCAAAGCGCGTCAAAGACGCACGCAAGCCGAAGTTCAAGTCCCGCCAGCACAACCGCTGCCAGCTCTGCGGTCGTCCTCGCGCCTTCCTTCGCAAGTTCGGCGTCTGCCGTCTCTGCTTCCGCTCGCTCGCTCTCAAGGGAGAGATTCCGGGCGTCGTGAAGTCGAGCTGGTAAAGCTGATAGAATAAGCACACTAACCGCGTGTGAGGAGTTTGCTCATACGCCCGCTCCAGAGACCTCATTCGAGCCACGGCTCAGGATGCAGAAGTCTGGAACGCAACCGCTAGGCAACAAGACATTCCCGCTGGTTCTCGCGCCACAGGTCTGCGAGCGAACGGGGGATGAAGGAGAATGAATGAACCTGACCGATCCAGTAGCAGACTTTCTGACCCGCATCCGTAACTCCATCCGGGCCCGCCACCAGAAGCTGGATATTCCTGCTTCCAAGCTGAAGGCGGAGATCGCCCGTATTCTCAAGGACGAGGGCTACATCGCCAACTACAAGGCGACCGAAGAGGATGGGCAGAAGGTCCTTCGCGTGTACCTGAAGTACGGAACCAACAACGAGGCCGCGATCCGCGATCTGCAGCGCGTCTCGCGCCCCGGCTGCCGGGTTTACGTGGGCCGCGACGAGATCCGCCGCGTCCAGGGCGGTCTCGGCATCTCGATCATGACCACCCCGAAGGGCGTCATGACCGGCCGTCAGGCTCGCCGTGAAGGCGTTGGCGGCGAGATCCTGTGCGAAGTCTGGTAGTTGGTCTGGAGCATCAACCGGCAGCCTAGCTGCCCGGCTGCAGTGGAACGAAGAGGGAGATCCCGCTTCGCGACTCGCAAGCCATGAGAAGGAATTTCAAATGTCCCGTATTGGCAAGAAGCCGATTCCCATGCCCGCCGGTGTCAAGTACACCGTCAATGGCAACACTGTCCTGGTCGAAGGCCCTAAGGGCAAGGTGACCGCCCTGCTTCCGACCGGCATCTCGCTGGTTCAGAAGGACGGCGCGCTCATCGCTGAGCGCGAGAACGACAAGCAGGCGGCCTTCCACGGTCTCGCCCGGGCTCTGGTCTTCAACGCGGTTCATGGCGTTACCGCCGGCTGGACCAAGGAGCTGGACATCGTCGGCATCGGTTACCGTGTGGAGCTGAAGGGCAAGGGGATGGTGGTCTTTACCCTCGGCTACTCTCATCCAATCGAGTTTCCGCTGCCTACGGGCATCGAGGTTGCGATCGATCCCAAGCAGACTCACGTGACCATCTCCGGCATCGACCGGCAGAAGGTCGGCCAGGTCGCCGCCGATATGCGTGCGTTGCGCAAGCCCGACCCCTACAAGAACAAGGGCGTTCGCTATACCGGCGAGAAGCTGAAGAAGAAGGTTGGCAAGACCGGCGCGAAGTAATCGCCCGCAAGCCCTGAGTTAGGTACCGGAGGCTGGGCCGAAGTGGACCCAGCAAGGTTGAGGAAGACAGAAGTTCAGCCTCTGGTCCCTGTTCCCTGATTGGAAGTTCAAACCGAACGTCGTCAGCACTCTGGCGACGCTGTTAGGAAGGAAACGAATTATGATCACACCCCGTAAACGCGACGTCATCCGCAAGCGCGTCCACACGCGCATCCGCGAAAAGGTCTCGGGCACCGCAGCGCGTCCGCGCCTGAATGTCTATCGCTCGCTGAACCACATCTACACGCAGCTGGTCGACGACGAGAGCGGCGCCACTCTTGTCTCGGCTTCCACGATGGGCAAGAAGAGCGAAGAGAAGAAGACCGGCGGCAATATCGCCGCAGCGATCGAGGTCGGCAAGCTGATCGCCGAGCGCGCGCAGGAGAAGGGCATCAAGAGCGTGGTCTTCGACCGCGGAGGCTATCTCTATCACGGCCGTATCAAAGCCCTCGCCGATGCGGCCCGCGAAGCCGGGCTGGAGTTCTAGGTTCTCGAAGTCTCTGAAAGGCATAGCCCGAGCGGGCGGCCAGAAAGCTGGATAAGACATTATGGCAACAAAGAAGAAGATCGACGCGAACCGGCTCAACCTGAAGGACCAGGTCGTCAGCATCAACCGCGTCACCAAGGTCGTCAAGGGCGGTAAGAACATGTCCTTCGCCGCTCTGGTCGTCATTGGCGATCCAGCCGAGGGCGTTGTCGGCTACGGCTCAGGCAAGGCCAAGGAGGTTCCGCAGGCCATCCGCAAGGGCATCGAGGCCGCGAAGAAGAACCTCTTCAAGATCAACCTGACCCAGACCTCGATTCCGCACCAGGTTCTGGGCCATTACGGTGCAGGCCGGGTAATGCTGAAGCCCGCCCCCGAAGGTACCGGCGTCATTGCCGGAGGCACGGTGCGTGCCGTGATGACCTCAGCCGGTGTGCAGAACGTCCTGACCAAGTCTCTCGGCACCAAGAACCCGCACAACGTCATCAAGGCCACCTTCGACGCTCTTATCCAGCTTCGCAACAAGGCCGAGGTCGCCGCGCTGCGCGGCAAATCTGAAGAAGAACTGTAAGAGGAGCTCCTAGTCATGGCCGAAACCAAAGCCAAAATCAAGCTGCAGTACTTCCGCTCGAAGATTGCCACGCCGGTCAAGCACAAGCTCGTCGTCAAGGGCCTGGGCTTCACCCGTCTGAACCAGATCGTCGAGCGGGAAGACACTCCGTCGATCCGCGGCATGGTCGCGAAGATTCCTCATCTCGTCCGCGTGGTCGAGTAGGGAAGAGTAGTCGACACTTAATCGATTGGTCCAAGAACCGATCCAAAAATGCGAGTCGGGAGTCAGTCTCCCGGCGTTATAGCGAGGAAACAATGGCAATCCGTAATCTCTCCAATCTCCGCGCCCCTAAGAAGGCGAATGAAAACAAGAAGCGTGTCGGCCGCGGTATGGGTTCCGGTATGGGTAAGACTTCGACCCGCGGCCACAAGGGCCAGGGATCGCGTTCGGGCTCGAGCCTGATGCGCGGCTTCGAAGGCGGCCAGATGCCGCTGCACCGCCGTCTCCCCAAGCGCGGCTTCACCAATATCTTCCGCACCGAGTACACCGTGCTGGGTCTCGATCGCATCGCCGAGATCAATGCCGCCTCTTCGGAGACCGAGTTCACCCTCGAGAAGATTGTCGCTCTCGGGTTGCTGCGCAAGCGCAACGGTCTCATCAAGGTGCTCAATAATGGAGAGATCAAGGCAGCCGTTACCGTTCATGCCCACAAGTTCTCGAAGACCGCCCAGGAGGCGATCGAGAAGGCTGGCGGAAAAGCCGTTCTGATCGGCTAAATGGCCATGGCTTCGAGCATGTAGAATTGAATCAAGGCAGGCGAGGGAGAGGCTCCCTCGCATCGCCGTTTGACCCCCGAATCATCCGTTTCACCCTCGAGGTTTCGCTCTCCGATGCTCGACAAGTTCGCAAACATCTTCCGCATCCCGGATCTCCGCAAGCGTGTCCTCTTCACGCTCGGGATGCTGGCCGTCTATCGCCTTGGATCCCACATTCCCACCCCCGGCATCAACGGCACCATGCTGGCCGAGTTCTTCAATCAGAACTCCGGCTCTGCCCTGGGTCTGGTCGACCTGTTCTCGGGTGGCAACCTTCGCAAGCTGACGATCTTCGCCCTGGGCATCATGCCTTACATCACGGCGTCGATCATCTTCCAGCTGCTTACGGTCATCTATGAGCCGCTGGCGAAGCTGCAGAAGGAAGGCGAGCTCGGACGCCGCAAGATCACCCAGTGGACCCGGTATGTCACGGTCCTGCTCGGCATTGTGCAGTCGTTCACCATCGCCCTGACCCTGACCAATACCTCAACCGGTTCTCCGATGGTCACCATCCCCCGGAGTGCCTTTATTCCGCTTTGCGTTCTCACGCTCACCGCCGGAACCGCATTCATCATGTGGCTTGGCGAGCAGATTACAGAGCGCGGCATCGGAAATGGCATGTCGCTGCTTATCTTCGCCGGTATCGTGGTCGGCGTTCCCAAGGGCATCGCGGAGCTGTATGACAAGGTCCAGACCAACGCCTGGGGAGCCTTTACACCGATCGCTGTCGTGATCCTGGTCGCGGGAATGATCGCCGTGGTGGCCTTCATCGTCTTCGTCGAGCGCTCCGAGCGCCGCATCCCGGTGCAGTATGCCAAGCGCATCGTGGGCCGCCGCATGATGGGCGGTCAGTCGACCCACCTCCCGCTCAAGGTGAACTCTGGCGGCGTGATGCCGGTCATCTTCGCCAGCTCCATCCTGTCGGCTCCCCTGCTTTTTGCCGGGATGAGCTTCTTCGGCAGCGCTCCCTTGCGCGAGACCAAGCTGCTGGGTCCGCTCTTCCAGTACATCGCTCCGGGCGAGCCCTTTTATGAGCTCATCTTCATGGTGGCGATCGTCTTCTTCGCCTACTTCTACATCTCGATCGTCTTCCGTCCCGACGACATCGCCGATAACATGCGGAAGTACGGTGGTTTTATCCCCGGGATCCGTCCCGGCAAGCGCACGGCCGATTTCATCAACGATGTGCTGACGCGCATTACGCTGGTCGGCGCGATCTACCTGATCATCATCGTCATGATTCCGCAGGCGATCATCAGTGGAATCCACTTCAACCATCTTTGGTTGATTGGTCCTGTCTTCGATAAGCTTCCCACCTGGATGACGAACGGTCTGGGCGTCACGTTCTACTTCGGCGGTACGTCGCTGCTGATCGTGGTCGGCGTCGCGATGGACACGGTCCAACAGGTGGAATCACAACTGATCATGCGTCACTACGACGGCTTCACTCCCAAGAGCGGCCGCATCCGTGGACGCAAGAGCTGGTAGGAAATTGGAAACTTTGACCTCTGAATCTGCAGCGCATTCTCCGGCCCCGGCATTTCTGCCCGGGCCGGTCCTTCTTCTAGGAGCCCCCGGCGTCGGCAAGGGCACTCAGGCCCAGCGTCTGATGGCGGACTTCGGCATCCCGCAGATCTCCACCGGGGATATCCTGCGCGACAACATCGCTCGTGGAACCGATCTTGGCAAGGCGGCGAAGGGTTTGATGGACCAGGGCCAGCTTGTCCCGGACGAGATGGTCAACGATATGGTCAAAGCGAGGCTCAGCCGTCCCGATGTCGAGCGCGGTTATGTTCTCGACGGCTACCCCCGGACAGTTATCTCGCCTCGGCTGCCAAGGCTGGAGAGCCGCTCCTTGCGATCAACATCCGGGTCGACGAGCAGGAGTTGCTGCGCCGCATCACCGGACGCCGCATCTGCACGGTCTGCAAGACGATCTACAATATCTATTCGAAGCCGCCGAAGAATCCTGAATTTTGCGATAACGAGGGAAGCCCACTCCAGCATCGCTCCGACGACACCGAGGCAGCCTTCAGCGAGCGCATGAAGGCCTACAACTCTCTTACTGCTCCGGTGATCGAGCACTACGGCCGGCAGGGCCGTTTCCGCGAGGTGGACGGCGCACGCTCGGTAGAAGAGGTCACCACCGCAATCGAATCGGCCCTGAAACAGCTTCGCGGGACGGGGGAGTAACGGACTGTGGCGATCATGATCAAAACTCCGCAGGAGATCGAGAAGATGCGCGTTTCTGGCATCGCTCTGCGCAAGGTCCACGATGCGATCGCTCCGCACGTCATTGCGGGCGCCTCGACGATGGACCTCGAGGAGATCGCAATCGCGAAGATTGACGAGCTGGGAGGCAAGGCCGCCTTCAAGGGGTATCACGGTTTTCCGGCAGCTCTCTGTACCTCGATCAACGAGGAGGTCGTTCACGGGATGCCGAATGCGCAGCGGATCCTGAAGGACGGCGACATTCTCTCGATCGACTGCGGCGTCATCATCGACGGCTACTACTCGGACGCTGCGGTCACCTATGCGATCGGCAGACCGGAGCCCCGCATTCAGAAGTTGCTGGAGGTCACCAAGGCCTCCCTCGAGGCCGCGATCGAGCAGTGCAAGATCGGTGGAAGGCTCTTTGACATTGGCGCGACCGTGCAGGAGATCTGCGAGGCCGAGGGCTTCGGCGTTGTGCGCGAGTTCGTCGGGCACGGCATCGGCCGCAGCATGCACGAAGACCCCCAGGTACCGAACTTTGGAACCCGGGGCAAGGGGCTTCGCCTGAAGGCGGGCATGGTTCTGGCGATCGAGCCGATGATCAACGCCGGGGCTCCCGAGGTCAAAGTCCTGAAGGATGGCTGGACCGCGGTCACGGTCGACGGCAGCTTTAGCGCTCACTTCGAACATACGGTCGCGATCACCAAGGACGGTCCGCTGGTCCTGACCCGTTGAGACTCCTCCCATTCTGGCGAAACGAGGGGATCGCTCGAAACCAGAGGGAAAAATCGGTCCGGTTTCGGAGAAATAGCCGGAACTGAGGTATTATAAGAGATGCTGCGTGCGGTACGCCGCGCGTCGATGATTCCCTTCTCGGGGTCATATCTGCGGGCCCAGGCACTCAGAAAAATTTATGGAGGGAGCCAGGATTGAGAGCTCTCCCAGAGGAGATCGTTTGTCGAAGGAAGATGCAATTGAGGTAATGGCTACGGTCGTCGAGACCCTGCCGAACGCGATGTTCCGGGTTGAGCTGGAGAATAAGCACCAGGCTCTGGCGCACGTCTCCGGACGTATGCGTAAGAACTTCATCCGCATCCTCCCCGGCGACCGTGTCGCGATTGAGCTCAGCCCGTACGATCTCAACCGCGGTCGCATCGTCTACCGCTACAAGTAGACGAAGTAGTTTCCAGCTCCTGGCCCTTGCCTCCAGCTGGAACAAGGAAATACCAAGACCCAGGCAATCAAGCTTGCGGTGATGGATTCCAGCTCGGGCTGGGATCCGGAAACTAAGAGCTGTTTTAGGAGAAGGAATGAAGGTTCGTGCGTCAGTCAAGAAGATCTGTGACAAGTGCAAGGTGATCCACCGTCGTGGAGTCGTTCGCGTCATCTGCGAGAACGCCAAGCACAAGCAGCGTCAGGGCTAAAGACCCTCTTTCCCGGCCCCGCAGGGCTAGTTCGCCGAAGTCAAGGCGTGCGTTGAACCCCGCGGATGTTGTTTCACCGGAAACCTCCACCCCGCTCCGTGGCGAAGCCTCCGGAGCCCAACGATAAGGACCCCAATGGCACGTATTGCTGGAGTCGACGTACCCAACAACAAGCAGGTACGCATCGGACTCACCTACATCTTCGGTATCGGTGACTCGCGCGCTGCGAAGATCTTGGCCAAGGCGGACATCGATCCGTTTGCCAAGATCGCCACGCTCGACGAGGACCAGCTGAACCGCATCCGCCAAGTCATCGAGCAGGAGGGCCAGATCGAGGGCGACCTCCGCAAGGACGTCTCGCTCAACATCAAGCGCCTGATCGAAATTCAGTCATACCGTGGTCTTCGCCACCGCCGCTCGCTTCCTGTCCGCGGCCAGCGTACCCACACCAACGCTCGTACCCGCAAAGGTCCTCGCAAGGGCACCGTCGCTGGTAAGAAGAAAGCGACGAAATAAGCCATGGCGAAGAGTCAGAACAAGGGTACCGGCGCCAAGGTCGGCAAGAACAAGAAGTTCAAGAAGCGTGAGCGGAAGAACGTTCCGTTTGGTCTGGTCTTTATCCAGGCTTCGTTCAACAACACCATCGTCACCATCACCGACCAGACGGGCAACACGCTCAGCTGGAAGAGCTCGGGCTCGCTTGGCTTCCGCGGCTCCCGCAAGGGAACCCCATTCGCGGCGCAGCAGGCTGCGGTGGGCGCTGCCAACTCCGCTCGCGAGCACGGCCTGCGCTCGGTGGATGTACGCGTCTCGGGCCCCGGTTCGGGCCGCGAGTCGGCCATCCGCGCGCTGGCTTCGGCCGGTATCGAGGTTCGCTCGATCCGCGACGTTACGCCGATTCCGCACAACGGCTGCCGTCCTCCGAAGCGCCGCCGCGTATAAGTGTCACCCTCGCCGCGGGAGTTCATGAGAACTCCCGCGGAAATTCAACTGGATCGTGACGAAGCGCTGCCAGCGCGTAAAGCGATCGACACCCGAAGTCAGGAGATAGAAAGTCATGGCACGTTACACAGGACCCGTCTGCCGCCTTTGCCGCCGCGACGGAACCAAGCTCTTCCTCAAGGGAGCCAAGTGCTTCACCGAAAAATGCCCCGTCGAGAAGCGCAACTTCCCCCCGGGCCAGCACGGCCAGTCCAAGAAGCAGAAGAAGGTCGTCGGCTACGGTCTGCAGCTTCGTGAAAAGCAGAAGGCCAAGCGCATCTACTTCACGCTCGAGACCCAGTTCCGCGCCTACTACGAGAAGGCATCGAACCGGACCGGCGTGACCGGCGAGATCCTGCTGCAGCAGCTTGAGACCCGCCTGGACAACGTAGCCTACCGTCTTGGTTTTGCGCAGAGCCGCCGTCAGGCGCGCCAGCTTGTTCGCCATGGCCACGTTCAGGTCAACGGCCGCAAGGTCAACATTCCTTCGTTCCAGTGCAAGGTCGGCGACGAGATTGCGATCCGCGAGGGTTCGAAGTCCATCACCCTGCTCGAGGAGGCGAAGAACTTCGCCAGCGGTCAGCGTTCGGTCACCTGGCTGGACATCAACCGCGACAATCTCTCCGGCAAGGTTCTCTCTCTGCCGAAGCGCGAGGATGTCAACCTGCCGGTCAACGAGCAGCTCATCGTCGAGCTTTACAGCAAGTAATCAAGCTTCGCTGCCGGTCTCTCACGCAAGTGCAGAGACCGGCGGCAAATGTTGTGGCTTAAGGGTCACAGCGAACACCACAACCGAATACGCAACCGCATCACCCGCCAGACCGCAAAGTGCTTCGCGGCTAGGACGGATAAGGAGAAACACATGCTTTGGAGAGGTTTCCAGAAGCCCAAGCGTCTCGCAGTCGAGAACGAGTCTCTCACCGAAAAGTTCGGCAAGTTCAGCGCGCAGCCCTTTGAGCGCGGCTTCGGCACCACTGTCGGCAACGCACTTCGCCGCACCCTGCTCTCGTCCATCGAAGGCGCGGCTGTCACCGCCGTCCGCATCGAGGGCGTGCTGCACGAGTTCCAGTCGATCGCCGGCGTCGTTGAGGACGCGACCGACATCATCCTCAACCTCAAGCAGATTCCGTTCAAGCTGAACGGGGAAGGCCCCAAGGCCCTCTACCTGCGCTCGGACACGGCCGGTGTTGTCACCTCCGGTTCCATCGAGGCCGACGGCGACGTCGAGATCCTCGACAAGGACGTCTACATCTGCACCATCTCCGAGGGCGGCAAGATCGACATGGAGATGCGCCTCAAGCGTGGCCGCGGCTACATCTCGGCCGACAAGAACTTCGACGCCGATCTTGGCCTCGGGTTCATCCCGGTCGACAGCGTCCACTCGCCTGTCCGCAAGGTCAACTATCTCGTCGAGGCCGCTCGTCTCGGTCAGATCACCGACTACGACAAGCTCACGCTCGAGATCTGGACCAACGGCACCGTCTCTCCCGCTGATGCGCTCGGCCTCTCGGCCAAGCTGCTCAAGGACCACATGACCATCTTCATCAACTTCGAGGAGGAGATGGAGGCTGGTCACGACAGCACTCACGACGGTCCGGCGATCCGCAACGAGAACCTCAACCGTTCTGTTGAGGAGCTCGAGCTCTCGGTTCGCAGCTACAACTGCCTGAAGAACGCCAACATCGCGACCATCGGTGAACTGATCCAGAAGACCGAGGCCGAGATGCTGAAGACCAAGAACTTCGGCCGCAAGTCCCTGAACGAGATCAAAGAGATCCTCGCGCAGATGGGCCTGTCGCTCGGCATGAAGATCGACGAGAACGGCAACCCGCAGCCCGGACCCACCTCGGTCCTGCCGGCCGCCACGCTCGCCGCCAGCTTCGGTCACTTTGATGATGACGACGAAGACGAGGATGAGGATGATGACCTCCAACTCCCGTCCGAGACCGACAGCTTCTAAACCGTAACTGCATGGGAGCAGGGAACTTCAGCCTGCTCCCATCTCACCCCCATAGCAATTCCGGCTCAGGGCAAGGCTCAAGCCGAAGGAGATCATCATGCGCCACCGCAACGCAGGATTCAAACTAGGACGTAATACCAGCCACCGTCGCGCCACTCTGCGCAACCTCGTCACCTCCATCATTCTGATGGACCGGATCGAGACCACGATCACCAAGGCCAAGGCCTCGAAGCCTCTTGTAGAGCGCATGATCACCCTCGGCAAGCGTGGTGACGTTCACGCCCGCCGCCAGGCTGCCGCCTACCTGATGACCCCGGAGTCGGTTGACCGCCTCTTTGCCACCGTGGCTCCGCGTTATGGTTCGCGCAACGGCGGCTACTCGCGCATTACCCGCACAGGCGCGCGCAAGGGCGATGCCGCCGAGATGGCGTTTATCGAGCTGCTCGGCGCTGAGCAGGAGCTCAACGAGAAGGCGCAGAAGCGTTCCGACGCCCGCGCCAAGAAGCGTGAAGAACTCCAGAAGCAGCTTGAAGAGCAGAACCCACCGGCTGCGGCCGGCGAAGAGGGCGAGCAGTCCTAGCCTGCAGCTTCAGAAAAGCTAGAGAAGGCGCATCTGCACAGATGCGCCTTCTCTATTTGCATAAACGACTGTGTATGCTTTGGAACATCTATTAAGGTAATGACGTGGCCGCCACCAAACCCATCTCGCTTCCGGATCGTCAGTTTCATCTGATCACCAAGGCCATGGCCGATCCGCGCCGTTACGAGATCCTCGAAAAGCTAGGCCAGGCCGGCGATCGCTGCGCCTGCGGCGACATTCGCGACTGCATTCCCGTCAGTCCTGCGACTCTCTCCCACCATATGAAAGAGCTTGAGAATGCGGGCCTGATCGAATCATCGAAAGACGGCAAGTTTGTTAACTACACTCTCTGCCGCGATATTCTGGCTGCCTATCTTGAGAGGCTGGCCAGAATTTAGGGTGGCCGATTCATCGCCACTCTGGGGAAGCGAAGAATCACTGTATTTTGCTTGACCCACCACGAGTCTTCTAATCCACTTTCTTCTGGGAAGAGATCGCTGGCAGTGCTTAGTGCTTGATCATCCACATCAGCCAGCTTGCCACAATCGTTCCACCGACGAAGAGGGCAAAGCAAAAGGCTCCGAACCGGATCATCATCTTCGGTTCTGAGCGCTGGGTGATCCCGAAGACGATTGACGTGAACAGCGAGAAGAGCAGCACCGCTCCAAAGTGCGAGATGGTCACGACGCCTTCCTCCCGGTCGCCAGCGAGTGTGCGTCTACGGCTGCGATGATATTTAGAAGGCCAGCTACCACGATGAATTTGGTCCCGTAGTCGGCGATCGCGATCTGAACGGCACCCTGGCCCAGGTCGAAGGCTCGCGCCAGCACATAGAGCAGCCCGGTCCCGAGATCGCCGGCGAAGTTCAGCATGTCAAGGAGCTCAGCCGTGTTCGGTCCGTAGACCTTGCCTTTGAGAGCCAGTCCTATCCCGAACATCGTCACGATCGAGACGAAGAGAAGGCCGCCCCGGATCCACTTTTTCAGAAGGAAATGTCCCGCGCCTGGAATCAGCCAGCCCGCGATCAGGACCAACGCCGGCGGCAGGATAGTCGTCTTCTGCGCAGCCGTGGCCGGCGTCTGAACGTTCGTCGTCATCGTTCCCATCATACCAGTACGCAGGCTGAACCTTATGATTTTGCTAGATCCGCACCAGCTCGGTTTGCACTCTTCCAGTCACGTCGGCGCTTCCTGGAAGGGCGATCATATCCACCTCGCTGCGTATCCCGAACTCTCCGGGAAAGTAGAGTCCCGGCTCGACTGAGAAGCATGTCTTCGGCAGGATCAGCCTCTCGTCGTGCGTCTCAAGATTGTCTAGGTTCGCTCCGTTCCCGTGGAGCTCCACGCCGATATTGTGGCCGGTTCTGTGGGTGAACCAGTCGGCGAATCCTGCCTGGGCGATCACTTCGCGGGCCGCGTCGTCGGCCTTCCATCCTGGGAGGGGTGTCTGCGTCGCGAAGGCCTGCTTGACCGAGGAGATCGCGGCATCACGGGCGTTTCGGACTATCTCGAAGATCTTTTGTTCGTGTGGCGTGGGTTCGCGGTCTACGACACCGGTCCAGGTGATGTCGTAGTAGCAGGCGTCCGGGCGGTTGAGCTTGCCCCAGATATCGATCAGGACGAAGTCTCCGCTGCGGATCGGCTTCGAGTTTGCCGCAGTGGGCTCGTAGTGCGAGTCGGCAGAGTTCGCGCCTGCGCTGACGTTGGGGCCGTGCTCCCAGACGAGCCCTTCGCGTGCCATGGCTTCGGAGAGGAATTCGACCATGGCGAACTCGTGGGTTCCGCCTGCGCGCGTTCGGCGTCCTATCTCCTGCCATGCTGCCACCAGGACCGCATCGATCTTCTGCTGGGCGACGGAGTGAGTCGCGATCTGATCGTCGTTCAGCACGGCTTCGAACCGGCTGACCAGGTCGGCGGAGCTGACGATCTCCTTGCCGAGGCCGCGCAACATCTCGACCGTGCCTGCATCGACCATCGAG
>Ga0193742_1001264_pt1 | contig 15468 bp, 14 predicted proteins | sample L2c1metaG_FD_165511 | JGI IMG/M metagenome (GOLD analysis project Ga0193742, IMG submission 165511) | Soil microbial communities from a riparian zone of the East river system, Colorado, United States - L2c1 | ecosystem: Environmental > Terrestrial > Soil > Riparian zone | place: USA: East River... | reverse complement strand
TGCTGCTTGGCCTGACCGGAGCGGTCCACGCGCAGGGCGCGGTGCGCTCGGTGCATGGCGACTGGCAGATCCGCTGCGACACCCCGCCGGGCGCGCAGGGCGAGCAATGCGCCCTGATCCAGAGCGTGGTGGCGGAGGACCGCTCGAATGCCGGCCTCACCGTGATCGTGCTGAAAACCGCCGACCAGAAGAGCAAGCTGATGCGGGTGGTGGCGCCGCTCGGCGTGCTCTTGCCCTCCGGCCTCGGCCTGAAACTCGACAATCAGGACGTCGGCCGCGCCGGTTTTGTCCGCTGCCTGCCCAATGGCTGCGTCGCCGAGGTTGTCATGGACGACAAGCTGCTCGGGCAGCTGCGCACCGCGAAGACCGCGACGTTCATTATCTTCGAGACCCCGGAAGAGGGAATCGGGTTTCCGCTCAGTTTGAACGGCATCGGCGAGGGGTATGACAAGTTGCCGTGAGGGGGAATCAGTAGATTTCGAGGCATGTTGCGCCGTCATCATTCCCGAAAGCTAGGATCAGTTCGGCGTGACGCCGCAGCCGTATCGAAACGGCTGCGGTCGATTGGTTTCCTGCGCGTAACCAGATCACTTTAGGCGGCGAACCCAGCACGGCTGCCATTTCGGCGAAATCAGCATCCTGCGAAACGATCGTGAAGCCCTGAGTCTTGGCGTGGTCCCACACGTCGCGATCGTCGGCTTCCGATAAGCCAGACACTCCAACGTGATTCGATTCCGGGAATAGATCAGCGAGAAACTGAGATTTTGGTCGAACAACAGCTTCATGGAGCGGTGACAAGTCGCCTTTCACGGTCGGCGGCATAGGCCAGGCAGGCCCGGATATCGTCCTCGGTCAATTCGGGGAAATCGTCGAAGATTTGTTGATGGGTCTGGCCGGCGGCGAGCCATCCGAGCACATCCGCCACCGCAATCCGCATATGCCGGATGCATGGACGGCCGCCCCGCTTGCCCGGTTCAATGGAAATGATGTGCTGGTAGTCCATGCAGGAAATCTAGCATCATTCGAGGTTCGGCGCAGCAGCGTTTTGCGAGGCTTTTTCGACGATCGCGAGGCCGGGCGCCCAAGGCGAGCAGTGCGCCCTCATGCCGAACGGGTATGACAAGTTGCCGTGAGGGGCGGGCCCGCCCCCAAGTCCGGCTCGCTTCAGTCACGCGCGCTGGCCGGCGTAGTAATCGAACAATCGGCGCGCTTCGATCGAGAGCCAGTCCGCTTCACCTGTCATGTAGCCTTCGACCTGCCCGGTGACGCCGAGCAGGAAGGAGATCGGCATGCCGTAAAGCGCGAATGGCGTGTCGACGCCGTCGCTCGCACCGGCGCGCGCCACCAGTCCGCCGGGATCGAAGCCGATCGTGAGGTGGCGAAGCCTCAACTGCTTGACGAACGGCGCGACCACGGATCGATCGCGATCGGTGCTGATGGCGACGACCGCGAGGTCGCCGCGGCGGCTTGCCTCGAGTTGATCCAGTATCGGCAGTTCAATGCGGCAGGCCGCGCACCAGGTCGCCCAGAAATTGACCAGCACCACCTTGCCGCGGAAGGAAGCCAGATCGAGCACACCGCCGCCGAGGCGAGGGATGGCTACCGGCGGGACCGGCCGTGCGCCGCGAACAAGCGTGAATTGATGTCTGGCCGTTGCGAATGGCGGCGGCCCGGCGACGCCGGCGCGACCCGGCACGGCCGGGATCGCGAGCGCGGCGGCCGCGCCCGTGATGCCCGCGACAAAGCTGCGACGGGTCGGGCTATGAGGCGACGTCATGTCGGATGCTCCACTGTGCTGAATCCACGGGTCACGATCGGATGTAGGACCAGCCGGCTTCCTGCAATTCGATGATGCGCCCGGGCCCGCTCGGCACCAGATCGACATTGTCGATCAGCGTGACCGGACGCCCCTCCTGCCGCTCCATGCCGAGCCTGGTGGCGTCGCAGACCACGAAGCGGATATTCGGATTGACCGACCTCAGCACCCGCAGCAGGTCCTTCACCGGCGAGGTATCGGCGCGCAACATGTGAACACCGGCGTTGTAGGCGACGACTTCGATGGTGAACGCTTCGTTCCGTTCCTGGTAGTATTTTGGCAGGTTGAGCGAGGTCGAGATCAGCGCCCGCATCGTGGTGGGGTCATCGGTGTTGATCGGCAGCACCAGCCGATGCATCGCGACCGGAGAGGCCTTGGCCGGCGGCTTTGCGGGGGCCGCCTGCGATCCTGTGAGCAACAGGGTCACGGTCAGCGGCACCAAGAAGGCCAGGATCAGCCCCACGGCAATGATCAATTCGCGGCGGGAAAAACGCATCGCGGCCGCTTCACAAGATCTTGGCAAGCGAGGCGACCGGGCTGCGCTTCGCGCCGGCGCCCACAAAAGCCAAAGCGAGCACTCCCGTGACGAGACTGACGGACGTCCAGCGCGGCGGCGTCGATGCGGCAGCAAGTGACATTGATAACTCCCGATATGATTCGAGCTGTCTTGGGCCCCGCGGTCGCCAACGCCGCCGTGGAGGCCCGCGAAGGCTTTTGATATGCAAAATTCGGGAGTAAGATGAAAAACACAAGTAGGATGGTTTTCCTGAGGTAGTATGAAAAAGAAGACTATTGAGAAAAGCGGCGAGATTTCGGCTCCAGAGCCGTGCGAGGGCGGGTTGGTGCCGCAATTTCATCGCGCCCTCGGGGTGCTGGCCGGGAAATGGAAGGGCGACATTCTCTGGCAGCTGGTCCAGCGCAAGCACCGGTTTGGCGAATTGCGCCAGTCGATCCCCGGCGTCACCCAGCACATGCTGACGACGCAGTTGCGCGATCTCGAGGCCAACGGACTCGTGAAGCGCACCGTCTATCCCGAAGTGCCCCCGCGCGTGGAATATGAGATCACGCCATCAGCCAGGGCCCTCAAACCGGTGTTCGATGAACTGTTCAAGTGGTCGCAGGAACATGGCTTTCCGACGAAAGCTCCGGACAAGGCTGAGCCCGGCGAGAAAGAGCAAGCGAAGCCGCCGCGCCGAGACCACCCTTGATTTCTGGAGTTGCATGCGAGGGGTATCACAAGTTGCCCTGAGGGGGACTTCACGCTGATACTTTCGAACGCCTACTCAATTCTCCAGGCCGAACTTCCGACGTAGTGCAGCGGCCTCATCTTTAAGTCCCAATTGGTCGAACACGACTGCGGTGTCCGTCGCTACGGCCCACGAATTCGGATGGGCGAGCCCCAGTTTTTTTTCGCTGATATCGAGCGCTCGCTCGAAATACGGCCGCGCTCTGGCAGGGTGGCCTTGCGCCTGCAACAGATAGCCCAGATCGCTGAGGCTCGTTGCGGTATCCGGGTGGTCGGCGCCGAGCGCCTTTTCACGGATCGCCAGTGCGCGCTCGTGATACGGCCACGCCCCCGAAAGATCGCCCAGCGACTGCAGCAGATAGCCGAGATTGTCGAGGCTCGTTGCCGTGTCCGGATGATCGGGGCCGAGCGCCTTTTCACGGATCACCAGCGCGCGCTCGTAATGTGGCCGCGCCCCCGAAAGATCATCCTGCGCCCGCAGCAAAGAGCCGAGATTGCTGAGGCTCATCGCGGTGTCCGGATGATCGGGGCCGAGTGCCTTTTCACGGATCGCCAGCGCGCGCTCACAATGCGGCTGCGCCCCTGCAAAATCGCCTTGTGCCTGCAACAGATGGCCCAAATTGTTGAGGCACATTGCGGTGTCTGGATGATCGCGGCCGAGCGCCTTCTCAACAATCGCCAGCGCGCGCTCGAAATGCGGCCGTGCCCCCGTTAGATCGCCCTGCGAATCCAGCAGGCCACCGAGATTGTTGAGACACATTGCCGTGTCCGGATGATTGGGGCCGAGCGCCTTCTCAACAATCGCCAGCGCGCGCTCGAAATGCGGCCGCGCTCCCGCAAGATCGTCCTGCGACTGCAGCAGGCCGCCGAGGTTGTTGAGGCTCCTTGCCGTATCCGGATGATCGGGGCCGAGTGTCTTTTCGCGGATCGCCAGCGCGCGCTCGTGATACGGCCGCGCGCGGTCAAGATCACCCAGCGACTGCAGCAGATAGCCGAGATTGTTGAGGCTCCTTGCCGTGTCCGGATGACTTGTTCCCAGTACCTTCTCACAAATATCAAGGGCCTGCTCGCAAAGTGGCAAAGCTATACGGTAAGCCCCCAAAACAGCCTGCCGATACTCGGCGAGCTGATTCAGGATGTACGCCACCGTGGACTCTGTTCCGTCAGGAAATGCTATGTCTTGGCGAACCTGAGCTAACGCGATTGCGTCAAGCCGTCGTGCTCTGAGCCATGTGCTCGGATCGCTTTCAACCGCCTTGGGATAGACTAGTGCGATCGCGTTGATCAATTTTCGTCGAATATCGATCTGAGCCTCGGCGTTGAACCGCTCCGAGGCAACCTGACGCACGAGGCGGTGCAAGCGAATACAATCGGTCGTGATCGTCGGATCGCGCTCATCAGATATCGATTCGCGATCAATCAGCGCAAAAGCGCGCAATACCGCTACGGCTTCGTCGAGATCGTTACCCTTGAGCGATGAAGCGAACGGCTCGCCGAATTTTTCCAGAGCTTCCGAAAAAAGGTATAATGGGATCGGCTCGGGCGCCAGCAGCGCGGCATGAACAATTAGTGGTTCGGCGGCGGGGTGCAGCTTGGCCGCTTCATCGATAGCAAGTGCGAAGGCTTTCGCAACTGTAAGTCCATCATGATACTCACGCGAGGCATCGTCTCGCGCATCCAGCAAGACTGCAGGCGCCGCTTCGAAACGCTTCTTATATTCGGCAAGCGTAACGCCGACGCGCTCGCAATAGGCGGCGGCCTGTTCATGCGCTAGAGGAAGGCCGTCGAGCGCTTCCGATAAGGCCAAAGCTGCGTCGCGCTCCGACTTTCGCCCGGCTCGCGCCATCAAATAATCGGCGCCAATCTCGGTCGGCCAGACTTCGATCTCAACAGGAGTGGCGACGGCGCCCCAGTTCGGTGCATTCGACGTAACTATGATTTGCGTCGTGCTTCCTCGTGGCAGATATTTTCTTATTTCGTTCGGGCTGATGGCGTTGTCGTAGATAAGGAGGATGCCATCACCATTATCTCGCAACTGCTCCAATACCGTACCAAGCGCGGGTTCTTCAGTTGCATCCGGTACGACCCAACCGAGTCGCACGCCGAGGCCGACGAGATCGGCCCGCATCGTGGATTCGGTTTCGCCTCTTATCCACCACGTCGCGCGGTATTCTGCGCGATTCTGTTCGGCATAGGCTGCCGCCAGCGTTGTCTTGCCGACGCCGCGTAGACCATGCAGAGCTGCAATGGCAACGCGGCCCTGATCGCTGGCGAGGGCAATCTTGATCTTGGCCAAAACTTCATTGCGTCCCAGAAAATACCGTGGAACGGAGGTTGGAATATTGGACAATGCACGCTGCCCACCCGGGAACGCGACGGACGTGTTCGGAACAATCGTCGTTTGCTTCGACCCTGGAAATGGCACAGGCCCGGCCGGCTTCGCGGCCGGCTTCATGAAGGCTGCAAGCCGTTCCTTCATTTCGTTTTCATTTACTCCGTAGAGATCGCAGCGTCTAAACGGCGCCAGCAGTGTTGGCGGCTCGCAAGACTCGATAAACACCGGGAGAAGAAAATTTGGCCGTTCTGAAGCGGCAGCCCATTGCGCGGCCTGCCGTTCCACGGCGGAGAACGGACGCTTCAAATAGCGACTGCTCACGACGCACAGGATGTGGTCGGCCTTATGATGGCGCTCTTCCATCCAGGCCATGATGTTGCCGCCGCCGGAAATCTCCCAGTAGTCCAGATGAGCCGTGTGCCCGAGGTTCTCAAGCTGCTGGCCAATCCAGGCCGCCCAGTCCCGGTCCGCCGACGTATAACTGACAAAAATATCCGCCACGCCTGCCCTCAATCCCAGGTGACCGGCACCCCAGCCCCCTCGCAACCCCGCCCCCGAAACACTATCTTCTTCCCACCACTACCCGCAACGGAATAGCCCCCATGACCCCTACAACCTCCCTGCTCGACCGCGCCAATCTCGACCGCGATGCCGTCCGCCATCAGGTGGCGCGCGGGCTGGAGGGGGCCGACGATGGCGAGTTGTTCCTGGAATACAGCCAGTCCGAAGCGCTGATGTTCGACAATGGGCGGCTGAAGCAGGCGACCTACGACACCGCCCAGGGGTTTGGGCTGCGCGCGGTCAAGGACGACGCGGTGGGCTATGCGCATTCGTCCGACGTATCGCTGCCGGCGCTGATCCGCGCCGCCGACGCTGTCAATGCGGTGCGCGGCGGCTACACGGGCACGCTGGCGGCGGCGCCGGCGCATACCAATGTGCGGCTCTATGGCGACGAGAATCCGCTGGATGCGCCGGGTTTCGAATCCAAGATCAAACTGCTGGCCGAGATCGACGCCTATGTCCGCGACAGGGACCCCCGGGTGCGGCAGGTGACGGTCAGCCTGATGGCGACCTGGCAGGTGGTGGAAATCGTCCGGCCCGACGGCGAGAGCTATCGCGACATCCGCCCGCTGGTGCGGGTCAATGTTTCGGTAGTCGCCGGCCAGGGCGACCGGCAGGAAAGCGGCAGCAAGGGTTATGGCGGCCGCGAACCTTACGCCCGCTTCATCGAAACCAAGGCATGGCGCGACGCCGCCGACGGCGCCATCCGCGAGGCCATGGTCAATCTGGAATCGGTGCCGGCTCCGGCCGGCGAAATGGACGTGGTGCTCGGCGCCGGCTGGCCCGGCGTGATGCTGCACGAGGCGGTCGGCCACGGGCTCGAGGGCGATTTCAACCGCAAGCAGACCTCCGCCTTCGCAGGCCTGATGGGCCAGCAGGTCGCCGCAAAAGGCGTCACCGTGGTCGACGACGGCACCATGGCCTCGCGGCGCGGCTCGCTGTCGATCGACGACGAGGGCACCCCGACCAACCGCACCGTGCTGATCGAGGACGGCATTTTGGTCGGCTACATGCAGGACCGCCAGAACGCCCGGCTGATGAACATGAAGCCGACCGGCAACGGCCGCCGCCAGGGCTATGCCCACGTGCCGATGCCGCGCATGACCAACACCTACATGCTGGCCGGACAACGCGATCCCGCCGAGATTCTCGCCTCGGTGAAGAACGGCATCTACGCCGCCAATTTCGGCGGCGGCCAGGTCGACATCACCTCGGGCAAATATGTGTTCCAGTGCACCGAGGCCTACAAGATCGAGAACGGCAAGATCGGCGCGCCGCTGAAGGGCGCCATGCTGATCGGCAACGGCCCCACTGATCTTCATCGCATCACCATGGTCGGCAACGATCTGGCGCTCGATACCGGGATCGGCACTTGCGGCAAGAACGGCCAGGGCGTGCCGGTCGGCGTCGGCCAGCCGACGCTGCGGATGGAGCGCATTACCGTGGGCGGGACGGGTTAGGACCCCTAGGAGCAGAAGAATCGACAGGTTTGATTTCCGTTTGTTTCAGTACTTGCCGAAGTGCCCTCAGTTGCTCATCGGGGACCTTCGTTCTCCGAAGATCCAAAGTCTGAAGTTTCGTGAGGGTGCGAAGAGATTGCACGTCTCTTGTCTGCGTCTCACTCAAGTCAAGGTCAGTTAGTTTCGTGAGAGAAGAGAGAGGAGCGACGTCCGCGACCTGTGTTCCCTGAAGCCAAAGGGTATCTAGGTCCACGAGCCCGATAAGCGGTTTGACATCAGAAACCTTTGTGCCATCGAGGTAAAGGAGTTTTAACGCCAGAAGGTTCGAGAGCGGCGACAGATCCGCAACATTTGTATCGCTCAAATCCAGAATTCTAAGATCCCCTAGTTGAGCAAGCGGCTTTAAATCAACGACCTCCGTCCCTTGGAGATCGAGGTGAGAAATGTTCCGAAGTTCGGATATCGGGCTCAAATCGGAGACATTAGTCCGCGAGATATTCAACTCACGGAGAAATCTTACAGAGGTCAGCGGTGAAAGATCCACGACCTTCGTACCCGATATCGATAACCTCTCCAGATGTTTCATATCTTTGAGTGCGGCAATATTTTCCAGAGGAACCAGTTCCACATCCCTCCCCATGCCGTACCATGGCGCGCCAATTATGAGCCCTTCCAATTTTGGGAGGCGTCCGAGCGGACTGATATCTCGCACTCTCAAACCGGCGAGGTCGAGGCGCCGCAGCCCATTCAATTCGACGAAAGGCGAGAGATCGTGCATCTCGCCTTTGAATCCCCGCCAGCCTCGTTCATCACGCGGTTCGTTCGCATATCCTATATCAGTAATTTTGCCGACCTTCATTAGAAGCGGTATGGCGTCAATAATCAGCTCCGCCGTCGCTCCATTGGGAAAAGTCGCTTCAACTCCTTCACCAGCGTCCGTAATTGAAATCTTGAGTGCGGCAAGGCGATTCAGCAACGCAAGGCGGGCTTGATCGGGCTGCACCACGTTAATGTAGTAGATGGTACCCCCACCAAGCAGCAGCACAAATGCGATCGAAGCCGCGATCGCGAAACGCCTCGCCAAACCCAAAGCTCGCTTCGGTCTGGTTCCCTGCACCCAAACTTCGTCGAAGAGACGTCGATAGATTGGATTTCGAACGACCAGATTGCCCTGCTGATTCCGCTTCACTAGACCGGACAGTTTAAGTTCGGCGTTCGCGAGCGTCGTTCGGTCGGGAATTTCAGCCTTGCTCAGCACCCGCGCATACAGTTCGATCGTGGCCGCTTCATCCGATAACCGGTCTTCGATGAACCGCAGTATTTGCTGGAAGTGCACGTCGCTGCTGGCTTGCCCAAGGTTTTCGTAGACGTGTGCCACAAATTCATCAACGGCACCGACGTCACTGATCTGATGGTCCACTACGTCAGAGCAGAACTTCTGAGTTAAGTAGGGCTGTCCGCCGCTCCAGTACAGGATGCGATCCAGTAAACGAGATGCTGCGTCGGAGTCCGGATTCAACGCCGCGATGAATGGCGAAAGATCGTCAACAGCGCGATCGAAGTCCCGCAATGTCAGCGGCGTACCGACATTGTATGCCGTGGTGCGCCGGTCCTGGATCAACTCGTTCGGCGTCGCGACACCCAGCAGGCAAAAGGTGATGCGGCGATAGACCTCCACGATCGGACGGTCATTGTACATACCCCGGATCGCGGTGAAGAGGTCGTCGGTGTACGACAGCTTCAGCGTACTATCGATTTCATCCAGGAATATGACGACGGGTTCGGCAATAGCTTCGCCGACGATCTCCCGGAAAAAACGCTGGAGACGTTGGTTCACCGTTTCCGCACCACGGTCCTTCCACCATGCTTCCAGGTCGATCGGCAACTTGAGTATTCGTGAGATCTTGCTCAACAAGCCAAGGTAAAAGGTATCAAGATCAGGTGGGGTTCCCAGTTCGCTCGCCAAATCGATTGTGACCGACTTGATACCCTTCTCGCTCAGCCGCTGTACCGCCCGCATCATCAGGCTCGATTTGCCCATCTGCCGCGAACTCAAGACATTCACATACTCCCCCTGCTCCAACAGTTCGAAAAATTTCTCGTCCTCCTGTCGCTCGATATAGAGGTGCCGGCGCGAATTCAGCGTGCCTCCGGCCTGAAGCTGGAGTTCGTCGCTCATTGGAGCTGCCTGAAAAACCGGGCGTAGAGCATGTTGGCGGGGATCGTGGTCTTGCCTTTTCTTTCCACCAGCCCGGCCGCATGAAGCCGATAGAACATATCCATGTTCAATTCGGCGCCCTTTGAAACGACGCGCCGCATGGCGCCGAGCAGATCAGGCTGCTGCTGAAGCATGAACATGCGTGATCGCAGGTGCTCTCCGAATGGACCGTCGGCATCGGACGAGTTCGCCATCATCGTTTCGAAATTCGACCCCGACGAAACCAGCCAGTAAAAGGCCAAGCGCGTGAGATACGGGTGACCGGCGAGAAGTTCGTGCAGCTGATCCTGTTCGTTGTCGGTCAACGGACCTCCGTAGGCTATATTGATTTCGCGCAGCTGCAATGGCCCGAAAGGCTTGAGCTGGATTGCCGGCGTCACATTGAAGGGCGAGCGATCGGCCGTGGCGATCAGCAAATAGGGTTCGGTCGCGATCACCATTGCCAGATCCATATTTTCCCACGCAGACATCGGCTGCGCACGCTCGTTGTGCCAATGCCGCAGCATGCTGAAGAAATCGGTCTGATAAGGCCTTCCGAGAAGCCTGTCGACTTCATCCATTGCAATCGCAACGGGTGCACCGAATGCACGAAGAATTCTGTCCTCAACAAAATTGGTAAAGTCGAGCTGGTTTGGGAAATTGAGTTCGGGCTCCTTGGGCAATCCAAAAGCCCGGAGCAGAATTTGAGCGATCCGCCTGAGCAGCGCTGGGAGATCGACCAATTCAGCTTCCGAGAATGACTGAAAATCGATAAACGCGAACTGCTTTTGTGCCCGTTTGCATTCCGCCAGATACCGGATCAGCAGACTGGATTTGCCCATCTGCCGGGCGGCCTTGATGACAAGCGTTCTGCCGGTTCCGGGAGCTATCTTGTCGATGTGGCCGTCGGCATCCCTGCGAACGTAGAACGCATCGTCGATCTTGATCGTGCCGCCGGGCGGCAGCAGCACACGGGGGTCTTCGGATGCTCGTGGGCGCCTGCTGTCCGCGACGGGATTGCTGACGACTGCCGAAGCAAGTTCGTCGAGGCTTGACGAAGGCTTGAACTCGCCCTTCCCTTTTCCGCTGATGCTTGCTTGAAGCGCGGCAATAACCTCGGCGGTATCAGCATCGCCTTTCCAACCGACATACTGGATGCGACTGAGGTAGGCGTCGAGCTCATAGCCCAGACTTCCGGTGTAGTTCACGCGAACCGGCAAAATGTTCGGGCGACCGTCGCGCCGCCGTCCCTGGTGTGCCAATCGAACTTCCGCCTGGACCATTTCGCTTTCGGCCGCAGCCTCCGAAAGCAGTACGATCAAATAGTCACACCAGCGAATTCGCCTGTCTATTTCAGCGACCCAATCCGTGCCTGCAGTCATGGTCACATCGATGAACACATCGTGACCGAGCGCCATAAAGGCATCGCGCATCGCATGGGCGAGCCGTTCGTCGGTGGGAATGCTTCGCTTATATGAAATGAAAAGTTTTGACCCCGGCATAACAGCCTCGAAAACTACTGACTCACGGAAAACTTACAACAAATACAACTAGTTGGCGAGTTAATTGCTATCTAATATTACTTTCAGGCAAAATGTGGCTTCTCTGGATATTGAACCGTCCACCCATTATCTGCAAGTTCAGCGTCGGCCAGCCGACGCTGCGGATGGAGCGCATTACGGTGGGAGGAACAGGCTAGTGAGCATCGAGAAGGAATCCGCAGCCCCGAAGGCGACCAGCTGGCGCGGTCAGGCCGTCCAGCTGGTGGCGATCGTGGCAGTCGTGTTCGTCGCCAAGGGCGCGATCGCCGAGCCGTTCTACATCCCGTCGGGCTCGATGGAGCCGACACTGCTGATCGGCGATGCGCTGCTGGCGTCGAAATATCCCTACGGCTACGGTACATCATCGCTGCCGATGCAGATCAAGCTGCCAGAGACCGGGCGCGTATTCGCGGGCATGCCGAAGCGCGGCGACGTCGTCGTGTTCCGCTGGCCGGGCGACCGCTCGCAGGCCTGGGTCAAGCGCGTCGTCGGCCTGCCCGGCGACCGCATCCAGATGCGGGAGGGCCAGCTCTTCATCAACGACCGTGCCGCCGCGCTGAAGCCGGACGGCATCGGATCGTCGGAAGACAGTTCCGGCGGCGACGAACCGGCCCGGCGCTATATCGAGACGCTGCCGGGCGGCGTCAGCCACGCGATCTTCAAGATGCGCGACAATGGCCGGCTCGACAACACGGCCGAGGTGACGGTGCCCCCGGGAGAACTGTTCGTGCTCGGCGATAACCGCGACAATTCCGCCGACAGCCGCGTGCCGGTGCGTGACGGCGGCGTCGGGCTGTTGCCGATGGACAATCTGGTCGGCCGCGCCGACGCTGTGGTCGGATCCTGGGACCTCGGCATCCGCGACCAGCCGGTATGGACCTGGCTGTCCGGTTTCAGGGTCGCGCGGTTTTTCACCGCGGTGCATTGAACGCACACCCGTGACCTTCGACGACCTCAGGAACATCGCGCTGCTGTGGCCCGAGGTCGAGGAGGGCACCTCCTACAGCACGCCGGCGCTGAAGGTGCGCAAGAAATTGCTGGTGCGGCTGAAGGAAGACGGCGACAGCCTGGTAATGCCGGGCGTTCCCTTTGAGGAGCGCGACATGCTGGTGGAAAGCCAGCCCAGGGTATTTTACTTCACCGACCATTACAGGGATTATCCGATGGTGCTGATCCGCCTGTCGAAGGCAAAGCGCGCCACTGTCGAGCCGTTGCTGCGTCGGCAATGGCGCGCGCTGGCTTCGAAGAAGGCGATCGCGGCGCTGGAGTCGTAAGTCCTTGCGTCATTGCGAGCGAAGCGAAGCAATCCATCTCGCCCAGCAAAGAAAGAATGGATTGCTTCGTCGCAAGTGCTCCTCGCAATGACGTTGATAGAGCGTTCGCTCATGAACCAAACCGAATTCCTCGCCGCCGCGCTGCGCAATCCGGTCAACGCGGCGATATCGGATGAACTGTTCCGGCTCGCGCTGCCGGATGCGTGGATCGTTTCGGGATGCCTGGTGCAGACCGTGTGGAACGTGCTGACAAATCGCGCGCTCGACTACGGCATCAACGACCACGACGTATTCTATTTCGATCTTGACATCTCGTGGCAGGCCGAGGATGCCGTGATCCGGCAATTGCAGAACGCATTCGCCAGGCTCGGCGTCACGGTCGAGGCGCGCAATCAGGCCCGCGTCCATCTCTGGTATGCCGAAAAGCACGGATTGCCCTACCCCGCGCTGCGGTGCTCGACCGAAGGCATCGACCGCTTCCTGACCAGGAATACGAAGGTCGGAATCCGTCGCACGCAAGACGGTTACGACGTCTATGCGCCCGATGGCTTCGACGATATCGCCGGCATGATCGTGCGGCCGAATCCCGGACCGAATTTTTCGGCGGCAAATTACGCGGTGAAGGCGGCGCGCTGGAAACAGCTGTGGCCGGAGGTCACGGTGCTGCCGGCGGAGTAAACTCGGTGTCGTCCCGGACAAGCGAGCAACGCGAGCGCCGATCCGGGACCCATACGCCGCGGCGGTAGTTGTTGCGAAGGGCGTCCGACACAATGCCGCAACGAGAGATCACGCGGTATGGGTCCCGGCTCCGAGGCCGGGACGACGTGGATAGAGTTGGACCTACGGTCCTTACCGCACCACGCCGGAGGTAAACCCGGCCTTGCGCCGCGGCGGCTTGATGTCGTTTTTCAGGAAGCAGCGCGCGGCCTTGCCGGCATAGCCCGGGCGGGCATAGGTCCAGGCGCGGCACTTGTTGTCGGCGGTGCAGGCCGCCTTGCACTCATCGTCGCCTTCGCTGCCGCCCCTCAGATCGAAATTACGGTAGTCGCCGCCGAAGCGGTCGATCGAGGTTTCGACCTTGGCGTTCTTCGGCTCGACCACGCCGGCGCCGCGGACGCCGGAGACGCAGCAATTGTCCTGGACGCGCGCCGGCACCGTGCTCTTCAGCCAGCACACCGCGCCGTCCTTGAGATCGGTCGGATAGTTGAAGCTCCATGACCGGCAACGCCGGTCGCGCTCGCACACGAGGGCGCAATCCGCCGGATCGCCCGAGGGGACCAGCCCGCTCTGATAATCGCCGCCCGGACGGTCGAAATTGGCCTGAGCCTGGGCTGGTCGGGTGGCCGTGGTGAACGCCAACATGGCAAATACCACCAAACACGCCCTGAGCAGGCGGCCTCTCCACATACCCTGTCGCTTTCGACTGATTGGACTTAACCCGCGGTTCGCGGGCCGCCATTTGATCGCCGTCAACCTGTACGGCGGATGAACGCCGTTCAACCGTCTGAATTAGAAAGCGTATTCGTCATAGGCCGGTTCCACCGAGCCATGCCAGGGGCCGTTGAATTTCTCCAGCATCTCCTCGGCGGGGGTGCGCCCGGAATCGATAATCCGCTCCAGCGGCTCGAGATACCGGCTCTCATCGCGGCCGAGGTGATCGACGCGCTCACGCCGCCGCAGGCCCGAATGCGCCAGCGCCACGCATTCCTTGGCGATTTCGAACAGATAGCGGTCCCGTATCCGGGCCTTGAAGCCGAAGCGCGGCACGTCGTCGCGCAGCGCCTGGCGCTCCGCGGCGTTCCAGTGCTTCACCAGGTCCCAGGCGGCGTCGAGGCTGGTGTCGTCATAGAGCAGTCCGACCCAGAACGCCGGCAGCGCCGGCAGCCGTCCCCACGGCACGCCGTCGGCGCCGCGCATTTCCAGATAGCGCTTCAGCCGCACCTCGGGGAAAATCGTCGACAGGTGGTTGGCCCAGTCCGACAGCGTCGGGCGCTCGCCGGGGAACGAATTGTTCCTTCCCTCGAAAAAGGCCCGGAACGACGAGCCGGAGACATCGATATATTCGTCGCCGCGCTTGACGAAATACATGGGAACGTCGAGCGCGTAATCGACCCAGCGCTCGAAGCCCATGCCGTCCTCGAAGGCCCACGGAATCATCCCCGAACGCGCGTTGTCGGTATCGCGCCAGATCTCGGAGCGGAACGACAGGAAGCCGTTGGGCTTGCCCTCGGTGAACGGCGAATTGGCGAACAGCGCGGTCGCGATCGGCTGCAGGGCGACCGACACCCTGAGCTTCTTGACCATGTCGGCTTCCGACGAGAAATCGAGATTGGTCTGCACCGTGCAGGTCCGGTACATCATGTCGAGGCCGTACTGGCCGACCTTCGGCATGTAGTCGGTCATGATCTTGTAGCGGCCCTTCGGCATCATCGGAATCTGCGCCCGCGACCATGACGGCGTCATGCCGAGCCCGAGAAAGCCGATGCCCAGCGGCGTTGCGATCTCGCGCACCTGCGCCAGATGCGCCATCAGCTCGGACTGGGTCTGGTGCACGGTCTCGACCGGCGCGCCGGACAGTTCGAACTGCCCGCCGGGCTCCAGCGAGATCGCACCGCCGCCGGTGACGTCGTACAGGCCGATGATGTTGCCGCGCTCCATGATCGGCTCCCAGCCGAGCAGGAGCTGCATGCCCTCCAGCAACGCGCCGATGCCGCGAGCGCCCTCATAGGGCACGGGATGATGGCCCTGCAGCGTGAACGGGGTTTTCTCGTGCTCGGTGCCGATCCGGAATTCGGAAGGAGGCTTCACACCCGCCGCCAGCCACGCCACCAATTCGTCGCGCGACTGCAGCGGCGTCATATCGATCTGATCACGCGCCATACAAATTCCGGAGGTGGAGCGCTGCGAGCGAACGCGCGCGGTGTCGGGGGTATCCGCGGACCAACCGGCCCGGGGACATTTGCGGTGAAAATAATATCATCGGGCGGGCGCGCCGTCTCTTGCGGCGAGCACTTGCGCTTCGCCGCAGGAACAGCCCA